>Ga0081539_10001870_pt1 | contig 33065 bp, 26 predicted proteins | sample TabmetS4T2R2_FD_71023 | JGI IMG/M metagenome (GOLD analysis project Ga0081539, IMG submission 71023) | Tabebuia heterophylla rhizosphere microbial communities from the University of Puerto Rico - S4T2R2 | ecosystem: Host-associated > Plants > Roots > Rhizosphere ... | reverse complement strand
CACACGCATACCGCTCGCGGTGTCGGTGACCGCCCGACCACTCAGCGACCCCAGGAGCAGTGCGTACAGTCGATTACCCAGACGCCTCACACGCGGCATCTGGTTGCCCGCTCCCATTCGCGACCCGAGCACGACCGCCGCCTGCTGAGACTGCAAGGCCGCGCACAGTTCGCCGAAGTACTGCGGGTCACACGTGCCATCAGCATCGAGGAACGACACGAGATCGCCGCCACTTTGACGGAAACCCTCTTTGATCGCCGCGCCGTAGCCGCGATTGGTTTCGAACACAATCACGCGCAGCGACGGTTCGTGCTCCGCCATCGCGTGGGCAATCTCGGCGGTCCGGTCCGTCGATCCGTCGCTGACGACAATGACTTCGATGTCGCGAACGCGACCCACGCGCCGAATGCGCTCTCGTGCATCGAAACAGCGCTGAATCGTGCTGCCGATGCTCTCTTCTTCGTTCAGGGCGGGGATGACAATGCTGAGCAGCGGCGGTTCATCCGTGACTCGGGCGCCGGCACGGGGAAGATGGTCGTTCGCGACGTCGCCCCGTTGGGGAGTGACAAATGGCCGTGTCATCACACGATCGAGCGCCGTCGTCGCGGTCGCTTCATGGGTGCGGCGCTGCACATCTCGACGTGGCTGTTCCAGTGACTACCATACTACGTTCGTCATCTCCATATGTCGGACGCGGCGCATCCAGCGCAAGGGTCCGCGCAGCAATATTGCTCACGTGAAGCGACGCTCGGGTAAGGCTAGAGCACGGACAACGGATCCACATCCACCGTGACGCGCTTCCGAATCTCGGGCATCTCCGCCGTCACCGCTCTGATCGCGTTTCGCAGGTCCGCACGACGCGCGCCTTTGAGAAAGAACTGCACCCGATGCTCGCCGCGCAGGCGCGGCAGCGGCGCCGGCGCCGGACCGAGAATGGCGATATTCGCGGCCGCGGCGGCCGGCTCGAGCCTGCGAACGATCTCTGACGCGGCCTGCATCGCGTCGGAGAAGGTGCGCCCACGGACGATGACGTTGATCATGGCGACCAGTGGCGGATAGCGCAGCCCGCGGCGATACGCGATTTCCCGTTCGAAGAACTGAGGGTAGTCCTGGCGACAGGCCAGCCGGACGCTGTAATGCTCCGGATAGAGCGTCTGGATGATCGCCTCGCCGAGCCGCTCGCCGCGGCCGGCACGACCGGCGACCTGCGTGAGAAGCTGAAACGTCCGCTCGGCCGCGCGAAAGTCGGCAACGCCGAGACCAACGTCGGCAGAGATGACGCCGACAAGGGTCACGCGCGGAAAGTCGTGTCCCTTGGCGATCATCTGCGTGCCGACGAGCACGTCGAGATCGCCGCCGGCGAATCGGGACAGCAACGACGTCAGGGCTCCCTTGCGTCGGACCGAATCGCGATCCACACGCCCGATGCGCGCGTCCGGAAAAAGGTCGCGCAGATGTTGCTCGACCTTCTCGGTGCCGAATCCCGCCTGCTCGAGGTACGGCGCCGCGCACTTCCGGCACTGGGTCGGCACGGCAATCGAGTAGTTGCAGTAATGACAGCGCGCACGCCATCCGGAGGTCCGCCGGGAGGCGGACCCTCCGCCTGTCTGCGCCGCCTTGTGCACGGTGAGCGAGACACTGCAGTTCGGACACTCGAACGTGTCGCCGCACTGGCGGCAGAACACGGCTGTCGCGTAGCCGCGACGATTGAGCAGCACGAGCACCTGCTCGTGTCGTACCAGTCGATCCTCGACCGCCGCCGCCAGCGTTCGACTGATCACGACGTCGGGCCCTTCGGCGGCATACTCGTCGCGCATGTTGACGAGGGTGACGGCCGCCATCGGGCGATCGAGCACGCGTCGCTCGAGCGTGATCCGCGCGTACTTGGCCGTTACCGCGTTCTGGTAGGTCTCCATCGACGGCGTCGCCGATCCCAGAACGACGGTCGCCTTCTCCCGGCTCGCGCGCACGATCGCGACGTCGCGACCGTTATAGCGTGGGGCCTCCTCCTGCTTGTACGAAGAGTCGTGCTCCTCGTCGACGACGATCAAGCCCGGGCGCGGCAATGGCGCGAACACTGCCGACCGCGTCCCGATCACCACGTCGATGTCGCCGCGCCGGATGCGCTGCCACTGATCGTGCCGCTCGCCATCCGACAGGGCGCTGTGCTGAATCGCTACGCGTGAGCCGAACGCGCCGCGAAACAGCCCCGCCAGCGACGGCGTCAGCGCAATCTCCGGCACCATCACGAGTACCTGGCGACCGCTCCTGCACACGCGGTCGGCAAGCCGCATGTAGATTTCCGTCTTTCCGCTGCCGGTGACGCCGTGCAGCAGCGCGGCATTGAAGGCGTGCGAGTCGGTGAGCGCGGCGAGGCGATCGAAGGCCATGCCCTGTTCGGCTGTCAATTGCCGTGACGCATCTGGTGGCGCGGAAGGCATCGTCGCGCGCTCGAATGGATCGCGTTCATCGGATTCGTCACGGATCGACAGCAGACCGCGCGCCGCGAGACGCGACAGCACGTCGCCGGTCACCCCACGCTCGCGCAGCTCGCTCGCCGGCAGGCCCACTGGAGCGGCAGCCAGGATTTCGAGCGTGGCTCGCTGCTTTTCGGTCAAAGCGGGCCGTCTGAAGGCGGCCGGTACATCGTCGGGTGTGGGGGCCGCCTTCACGCGGCCCGTAATGGCTGACAAGCCATGGGCGGTGATGGCCGCCACGCGCCGGGTCCTGCTGCGCGGCCGCACATCGCGCGCGCCGGGCGGCATGGCTGCCGCGATGGCGTCGCCGATTCCCGCCAGGTAGTAATCCGCAACCCATCGGCACAGCTCGACGACGGTCGGCGGAAGGAACGGTTCGCGATCGACGACGTCGATGATCTCCTTCCAGTCAGTCGGATCGGCCGTGTTCTCCTCGGCGTGCTCGACGACGCACCCGGTCACCACGCGCGACCCCAGCGGCACGCGCACGCGCGCGCCGATGGCAGGAATCTCGATAGGCGACGGAACGCGATAGGTGAGGCTATCGAGAAAGGGAACGGGAACTGCGACCGAAATCAGTGGAACGGTCAATGCCGGGCGACGTCGGGCGGACCTTCAGGTCCGCCTAGTATGAGCGGCCGGCTGGCGACGTGCAAGGACGCGCCGGCGCGGTCCGCGGCGCGCGGACTTGCGCGCTGGTATGCCAATGACGATCGGGTAAGTGGGACGACCGATATTGAAGGCGACACCCGGCCCACAACATCCCACATCGCGACCATTCCTCATGCTGTGACGCGATTTGCCGATCCACCAATCAGTGGAACACCCCTTGCCGTGACCAGACAGCCATGAGGAACGCGAGCGATCGCGGGTTCACGCTCATCGAGGTTCTTCTCGTCCTGGCCGTCGTGGGCATCGTCGCGGCCATGGCCGTGCCGACCACGTCTGCCGCGATGCGCGGATATTCGCTCAAAGGCGACGCGCGCGCGGTCTACAACATGGTGGCGCTGGCCAAGATGCGCGCGGCTGCGCGTTTCTCGCGTGCGCGCGTCCACGTCGATCGCACGGCCAACACCTACGTCCTCGAGGTCTGGAACAAGACCACCAATGCCTGGGACGCGGAGACGGTTCCGACGCGAGTCTCGAGCGGCGTCACGTTCGGGTTTGGCTCGTTGAGCACTCCTCCGCCGAACACGCAAAACGCGATTCAGTTCTCGCCGGCGTGCACGGACAACGCCGGCGCCGACATCGCCGAGAGCTCCTGCGTGACGTTCAATTCCCGGGGCATGCCTGTTGATTCCGCGGGGTTGCCTACCGGCGGCAATGGGCTGTATGTGACCGACGGCTCGGCGGTGTACGCAACGACGGTGACGACCACTCCCCAGGTCAAATTGTGGGTCTCTCGCGCCAGCGACCCCAACTGGATACGCCAGTGATATCGCACACATCCTCGCGACGCGCGCGTCTGCAATCCAACGACGGCTTCACACTGCTCGAGACGCTGTGTGCGCTCGGACTGCTGGCCGTCGTTGCCGCAGGTGTTCTGCCCCTCGGTCTGATTGCCACGAAGATGACCGAGAACCAGGGGCATCTCGTGGCGCGGACCACCGAGTACTCACAGGACAAGCTCGAACAGCTGCTGGCGCTGGCCTACGGCGATTCCACATCGGACACGCGCGTGTTCCCCGCGACAAGCACCGGGGGAACTGGTCTGGCGGTTGGCGGCAGCACGAACACGGGTGCACCAGTCGATGGGTATGTGGATTACCTCGACGCCAACGGAAACGTGCTGGCGTCAGGGGTGAACGCGCCAGCCAACTGGTTCTACATGCGCGCGTGGCAGGTGAGCACGCCGCGCGCGAACCTGAAACAGGTCACGGTCACGGCGATCGTCCGTGCGGCGGCGGCGGGCGGGACCGGCAGTATTCCCCAATCCACCGTCAGTGCGCTCAAGACCTCGCCGTTCTGAGGCGGCATGCGGGTGAATACACCACCGAATCGGCGGCGCGCGGCGGAAGCGGGATTCTCGCTCATCGAGGTGATGGTCACGCTCGTCGTGCTCATGCTCGCGTGCGGCGTCACCATCCGAGGCGTGCTCGATCTCGCGCGGGTCAGCGACGTGGTCACGAACCGCACCGACATGCACAACGGCGTGCGAAACGCCACGCAGTTGCTCACGCAGGAGGTCGGCCAGGCCGGGAGGATTGCGCTGCCCGCTGACGTCTTCACGACGGCCACGGCTGCCGTGGGCGACACGACCTTCGCGGTGACCTCGACGGCAGGCATGTTCGTCGGCGAGCTGCTCGCGCTGGACACAGGAGCGAAGCAGGAGACGGTCACGGTCGCCGCCATCAACGGCGGCACCATCACGACCGCCGACCCCTTGAGCAAGGACCACAACACCGCAAACGTGCCGGTCACCGCGCCCGGCGGCTTTTCGGCCGGAATCGTTCCCGCCAACATGGCGAATGGGTCCACCGGTACGCTGATGAAGATTTTCGGCGACATCAATGGCGACCGGCAGATGGTCTACATCGAATACCGATGCGACCTGAACACCGGTCGTTTGTATCGCAACTCGATGGCGTTTACCGCCAACGTCAAGCCGGCACCGACCGTCGAGCAGATTCTGATCGACAACCTCGTCGCGAACCCCGATGGGACGCAGTGCTTCACGTACCAGACTCTGACGGTCACCGGCATCACGTTCGTCATGGACGTAGCGATCACGCTGACCGTTCGTACGCAGACGCTCGATCCGATCACCAGGCAGTTTCAGACGGAAACCAAGGCACTGCTCAACGTCTCCCCGAGAAACGTGTTCAACACCTGGCAACACGCGGGTCTGGGTTTGACCAATCGCATCCAGCCCGTCCCACTATCAGTCCAGAACCTGCTGCCATGAAAAAACACTCTCGAGAAGTCCGCAGCGCCAACGAAGCGCCGCCATCACGACGAGACCGTTCGAGCGAGAGCGGCATCGCGCTCGTCTTCGCCATGTTCATGGTGCTGATCGCGTCCTCGCTCGCCTCGTCGCTGATGTTCATCTCACAGACCGAAACGCTGTCGACGATGAACTACACGACGATGTCGCAGGCACGCTATGGTGCCGAGTCCGGCGTGCACAGTGCGGCGAACTATCTGATGTTCACCTACGTGTCGCCAGGGGACGGCGCCGATCCGCTCGCGAACTACAACATGGCCGTTTCACCGGTGACCTACAACGGCAATCCCGTCGTGTTGGCGAGCGATCCCACGGCGTCCAACTACCCCGTGGAAGCCAAGCGCACCGGCTTCGCACAAGCCACACCGACCAATGCGACGCTGACGCTGAACAACCGCGCGATCGTCTACAACGCAACCGCGACGCTGATGTCGATGCGCCAGATCACCGAGGCGATCAGCGGCCTGCCGGTGACGCTGCAGACATGGGAGATTACCGGTGTCGCCCGAGCCAGCGGGGCGGGCTCGGCCGAGGTCGAAGTCTCGGCGACCATCGAACGTCAGGAAGTATCGCTGTTCCGTTACGCGGCGTTTGCCACGTATACCGGCTGCGAAGCGCTCAAATTCGGCGGCGGCGCGACGACCGACAGCTATGACTCGCGCGAGCTGGTGGCGGTGCCGAACGGAAACGGTGCGAACCAGCCTCCAACTCCCGATCTCTGGGGATCGAGCGTCGGCACCAATGGCAACCTCACGGAATTGGGAAGCACGACCGCGATTCACGGCTCGCTCTCCACTCCGCGAACGGGTGTCGGCAACTGCACGAACAACAACATCACCGGCTTGACGCAGACCGGTGGGGCGACGGTCGATGACGGCATGATTCAGCTCCCGCAGACGGTCACGTACCCGTCGCCGGGAGCGCCCAATCCGCTACCGCCGACCACCAACATGCAGTTCCAGAAGAACAGCGGCTGCCCGAATGGCGTCAACTATTGCACCGCCCAGTCGGGCGTGGGCGCCACGATCACCCCGCCCTCAGCGAACACGGTCGTCACACTTGGCGATGTGTCCGTCACCGGCGGCGCCGCGCTGCATTTGAGCGCTGGCACGTACATCGTCAACAGCTTGAGCTTCGCTGGGAACTCGTCTATCGTCCTCGACGGCCCTGGGCCGGTGATATTCAAGGTCGCCGGTCTTGCCAACAATGGGAATCCGTTGACGACGGCTGTCGATTTCACCGGTGGCTCGATTACCAACACGACGTACGACCCATCGACGTTTCAGATCCTGTATGACGGACCGTCGAACGTGAAGCTGGCGGGCGGTTCGTCGAGCGCCGCGCTCGTCTATGCGCCGTCGGCGTCGGTGTCGTTCGTGGGGAGTTCCGACTTTTACGGAGCCGTCGTGTCGAACAAGGTGACGGACATGGGCGGCGTGCAGCTGCATTACGACCGCAGCCTGCAGACCGACATGCTGGTCGCCGGCAACTTCACGATGGGATCGTTTACCTGGAAGAGTTACTGAGAATCGCGCGGACCCGTTTCATGTCGTCCCAGACCTCGCGCTTCGCGCCCGGATTTCTGAGCAGGTAGGCGGGATGATACGTGGGGATCAGAATCGCGTCGCGATACCTGAACTCGCGACCGCGGATCCTCGTGATCGGCTCCGTCGTTCGCAGCAGTGACTGCGCCGCGAACTTGCCGAGGGCGACGATCACCTTCGGCTTGATCGCCTCGATCTGACGGAAGAGGAACGGCTCGCACTGCTCCACTTCGTCGGGCTCGGGATTGCGGTTCTGCGGGGGACGGCACTTGACGACATTGGCGATGTAGACGTCCTGGCGGCGCAGGTTGATCGCCTCGATGATCTTCGTCAGGAGCTGACCGGCGCGACCGACGAACGGCTCACCCTGAATATCTTCGTCGGCGCCCGGCCCCTCTCCGACGAACATCAGATCGGCATTCGGATTCCCGACGCCGAACACGACCTGTTTCCGCCCGAGTCGATGCAGCTTGCAGCGGGAACAGTCCGGCCCGATCTCGTCCTTCAGCGCCGCGAGCGCATCCGCCTGCGAGGCGAACACGGGCACGACCACGTTGCCGTCATCCGGCAGCTCGACACCGGGTTTGGCGGGGTCGCTCGCCAGGCCCGGCTGATCGTCGGCCGCACGCACACGCCATTCCGGCTCGCGCCGGAAGCCGTCGACGCCGAGCTCCTTGAAGAATTCTGCGTGGTCGCGCAGCTGTTCGCGGGACATTGTCAGCCAGGTCCGCCTACAGGCCGACCCTCCAGGTGTGGGAGGAGGTCATGCGGGCGCCGGCGATTTGTAGTGTCCGGCTTCAGCCGGCCCGGGTGACGGCGTTCGCAGCAGCTGCTCGACGCGATCCAGGATCACTCCGGCGACGGCGTCCTTCGACTGCAGCGGAACGCGCTGCTCATCGTCGCCGATGATGGTGACGGCATTCGTGTCAACGTCGAAGCCTCGATCCGGCTGCGACACGTCGTTGGCGACGATCAGGTCGACCTGCTTCCGCGCCCGCTTGTCGCGCGCCTTGGCGATGACGTTGTCCGTTTCGGCGGCGAAGCCGACGAGCACCGGGCGGCTGACGCCACCTCTCGCGCGAAGCGTACCCAGATCCGCGAGGATGTCTGGTGTTCGCTTCAGCGTAAGCGTGAACGGCGCGTTCGACTTTGCAATCTTGCCCGCCGCGGGTTCCGTCGGTGTATAGTCCGCGACCGCCGCGGCCATGATGACGACGTCGGCGTCGGCGGCCGAGGCCATCACGGCGACGTGCATGTCGGCCGCGCTGCGCACGCGGACGACCGTGTCGACGGCCGGCGGCTCGACCCGGGTGGGTCCCGCAATCAGCGTGACCATCGCACCACGCCGTCGCGCTTCGGCGGCCAGGGCGAACCCCATGCGGCCGCTCGACCGGTTGCCGACGTAGCGAACCGGGTCGATGTCTTCATAGGTCGGCCCGGCGGTGATCACCAACCGACGACCCGCGAGCGTCCGCTCGCGCGGCATGAGCACTCGTTCAGCCGCCCTGACGATGTCTTCGGGCTCGGCGAGTCGTCCTTTGCCAATCCACCCGCAGGCCAGATAGCCCTCGCCAGGGTCCACCAGCTGCACCCCGCGCGACGTCAGCGTCTGCAGATTGCGCTGCACCGCGTCGTGCTCGAGCATGTTGGTGTTCATCGCTGGCGCGAGCAGCACCGGAGCCTTGGTGGCGAGATACAACGACGACAGAAAGTCGTCGGCAATGCCGTTGGCAAACTTGCCGATGACATTCGCCGTGCAGGGCGCCACCAGCAGCAACGCGATTCCGTCGGCGATGGCGATGTGCTCGATCGCGTTGTCGTCGCCGGGCCGGTGAATGACGGCGGTGCTGTTGGCCTTCCACTGCGACGTGATCACCGGCCGTCGCGTAATCGCCTCGAACGTGAGCGGGCCAACGAACCGGGTCGCCGCCCGCGTCATGATCGCGACGACGTCATGGCCACGCTTCTGCAGCCCGCGGCACACCTCGACCGCCTTGTAGGCGCCGATGCCGCCGGTGACGCCGAGCGCGATCAGCGACACGTCACACCTCTTGGGTGGTCTCCTCGACCTTCACGACCTTCCGCCGCAACACTTCCCGCTGCGCAATCGTGATCTTCTTCTCGCCGCTCTCACGCGGCACGGCGCCCGCCAGGAGCTGCCGGGCGCGCTTGCCGGCGACGACGACGAACTCGAAGCGATTCTCTTTTGGTGTGCGTTCCATGGTCCTCTGATCTTTCGTCTCTGGTCTCTAGTCTCTGGTCGCCGGTAATTGGTCCCTAATCTTTGGTCGCTTCCAGACACGCTTTCGGTGCGCTCTTGAACGTCTCGATCACGCCGTCCGCCGCCGGCCGCATCGTCTTCACCTTTGCCCGCTCGGCGACGATGATCGCACGCAGCCGTTCGACTGCCGGTCCCAGCTCGTCGTTGACGACCACGTAATCGTAGCGCGCGAATTCGCCGACTTCACTGCAGGCCACCTGCAGGCGGCGCCGGATCTGCTCTTCGGTGTCCTTGCTGCGGCCGCGGAGCCGCTGCTCCAGGATATCGGCAGACGGAGGCAGGACGAAGATCCCGACGTTTTCCACCCCGCGGCTGCGGACCTGACGCGCCCCCTGCACGTCGATCACCAGCACGACGTCCTCGCCCCGGGCCAGCAACGCCTCCGTGTCGCTGGCGCCGGTCCCGTAGTAGTTGCCGAACACGTCGGCCCACTCGAGGAACTCGCCGTTGCGCACCATCGACTCGAAGCGCTCGCGGCTCACGAAATTATAGTCAACGCCGTCCTGCTCTCCGGCGCGCGTGTGCCTCGAGGTGTACGACCGCGACATCCGCAGGTTCGGTACCACCTGCACCAGCCGCTCCACCAGCGTCGTCTTGCCCGTGCCCGAAGGGGCCGACACGATGAACAGCTGGCCGCGTTTACCCTGAGCGGAGTCGAAGGGCTTGCCCTGAGCGGAGTCGAAGGGGCTATTCGACATTCTGGACCTGCTCGCGCATCTTCTCGAGCTCGGCCTTTGCCGTGATGATCAACTCGGAGATGTGGACGCCATCGGCTTTCGAGCCGATGGTGTTGATCTCCCGGTTCATTTCCTGCAGCAGGAAATCGAGCTTCCGGCCGCACGGCTCGTCGCTGTCGGCCAGCGCCAGCCAGTGCGCCAGATGCGCGCGAAAGCGGGTGACCTCCTCGCTGATATCCGAGCGTCCCGCCATGCGCACGATCTCCTGCGCGAGCATCGCCTGATCCACCGGCAGCTCGAAGCTGATGTCGCGAATCCGCTCGTGCAGGCGGGCCTCCAGATCGGAGCGTCCCGCCGCAGCGGCGTCCCGCAGCTGTTCGATGAGATTGGCCAGCGTCAACCGGCGCGACTCGAGATCGGCGCGAAGATGGTCCCCTTCCCGCACGCGCATCGCGTCGAGATCCGCAAGCGCCTGCTCCACCGCCGCCTCGACACTGGTGCCGAGCTGCGCTTCGACCGCCGGCTGCACCTCCGCCGGGCGATCGCGCACCGTGATCGCCTGCGGCAGTCGCAACAGGTCGCCGGGCGTCAACGTCCCGCTGACCAGACCGCGTTCCCGCGCCTGGTCGATCGCCGCCGCCAGCGCGTTTGCGAAATCTTCATTGAGCTCGACGGTCGGCGTTCCCGGATTCCGAATCTGCAGTGCGATCGCCAGCTCCACTCGTCCCCGCGCCAAACGCTTCTGCAACAGGCCGCGAACACGCGGCTCGAGCTCGGCCAACGACTGTGGAATTCGCAGCTGCACATCCAGAAATCGGTGATTCACCGCCCGCACGGTGACGCCAATCGTGGCCCGCTCGTCTTCATGGGTGAGCGAGGCGAACCCGGTCATGGACTTGATCACAGCATCCGCCGACGGTGAAGTTCCAAGTTCCGGGTTTCCCCCGAACCACACGGAATTTCGAACTGGAACCCGGAACAGCTGGCATCTGGAACTTGGAACACGGAACCGGGAACGGCTGCGTTCATGTTTCTGAGGGTTCCTCCTCGAGCTGCAGTTCGTAAAGTTTCGCATATGCGCCGCCGCGCGCCAGCAACTCGTCGTGGCGGCCGGACTCCACGATGCGGCCCCGCTCGAGAACGGCGATCGTGTCCGCCCGCCGCACCGTCGACAACCGGTGCGCGATGACGAAGGATGTGCGATTCAGCATCAGATTGGTCAGCGCATCCTGGACCAGCATTTCCGACTCCGCGTCGAGTGACGAGGTTGCTTCATCCAGAATCAGGATTGGAGAATCGCGCAGGATTGCGCGCGCAATCGCCAGTCGCTGCCGCTGCCCCCCCGAGAGGCGCTGCCCGCGCTCGCCGATCATCGTGTCGTATCCCTGATCCAGCTGCACGATGAACTCGTGGGCGTGCGCCGCGCGTGACGCGGCTTCGATGTCGGCGCGCGACGCGGCCGGACGGCCATACGCGATATTGGCGGCGATGCTGTCATCGAACAGCACCGTTTCCTGCGTCACGATCCCGATCTGCGCCCGCAGCGATGCCAGCGTCACGTCGCGGACGTCGTGCCCGTCGATCAGAATCTGCCCGCTCGTCGCGTCGTAGAACCGCGGAATCAGATTCACGAGCGTCGTCTTGCCGGCCCCGCTCCGGCCGACGATGGCCAGCGTCTGACCCGCGCGAACCGCCAGCGTCACGCCGCGCAGCGTCGCGTCATCCGCCGCCGGATACGAGAACTGCACGTGGCGGAATTCCACGCTGCGTTGCAGCGGCGGCAGCATCGCCGCGCCCGCACGCTCGACGACCTCGCTGCGCGTGTCGAGCATCTCGAAGATGCGCTCCGACGCCGCCAATGCCTGCTGGAGATCCGCGTTGACGCGACTCAGCTTCTTCGCGGGTCCGTACATCATGAACAGCGCCGCGATGAACGCTGTGAACTGCCCCGTCGTCAGGCGACCCGCTGCGATCTCCTGGCTGCCGTACCACAGCGCGCCAACGAAGGCGAGACCGCCGATGAACTCCATCACGGGCGGCAACACGTTGAGCACGCTCGTCACTTTCATGTTGGTGCGGTACAGATGATCGGACGCCCGCTCGAACTTGGTCGTCTCGCGTGACTCCGCGCCAAAGGCTTTGACGATCCGATGCCCGGTGAAGGCCTCGGCGCTGACGTGCGACATCTGCTCGAGCGCCTCCTGGCTGCGTCGTGTCGTGCGCCGGACACGCTGACCGAGACGGACGAGCGGATACACGACCAGCGGTGCGCCGGTGAGACACACGATCGCCAGGCGCGGATCGTAATAGAAGAGCAGGACGACGAAACCAATGAGTGACAGCGATTCACGCGTGAGATCGCCGAGCGTCTCCGAGACGGCCCGTTGCACCTGACCGACGTCGTTGGTCAGCCGCGACATGAGCCGGCCCGTCGTCTGCAGCGAGAAGAACGCCGCCGATTGGTCGAGGATGTGGCGGAAGAGCGCGTTGCGGACGTCGCGGACGACCCGCTGTCCCACGTCGGTCATCAAGTAACCGGACACGTAGGAGCCGATCCCTTTGACGAGATACACGATCAGAATCGCAACGGTGATCGGAAGCAGGTCGCGCCGTGCCGGCAGGACCTCGTCGAAGATTGGCTGAATGAGTGCGGCGAGGCCGGCGGATGCGGCCCCGTAAACGACCATCGCCAGCAGCGCCCCGGCAAGCCGCGCACGATGCGGCCGGGCATAGGCGAGCAGCCGGCGGAAGGCCATCACCCTCCGTACCCGTGAGGATGTGTCGAGTGCCAGCGCCAGGCGTCGGTCACGATCGTATCGAGATCGGGCCGTTGCGGCGTCCAGCCGAGATCCTGTCTGATGCGGGTCGCCTCGGCGTACAGCACCGCCGGATCGCCGTCGCGGCGCGGTGCCACCTGACGAATCACGCGATGACCCGTCACTCGCTCCACCGCGTCGATCACCTGCCGCACGGAAGAGGGACGCTCGGTGCCGACGTTGTAGGTGGCCGACGTTCCGCCACCTTCCAGGCGCGCCAGGGCACGGACGTGGGCATCGGCCAGATCGGTCACGTGGATATAGTCGCGCAGACAGGTCCCATCCGGAGTCGGGTAATCGTCGCCGAAGATGTACATCGGCTCACCCTTGACCGCGGCGTCGAGCGCCCGCGGAATCACATGGATCTCCGGCGAGTGATCCTCACCCAGCTGACAGTCGGGATCGGCCCCGGCCGCATTGAAGTAGCGCAAGCGAATCGATCGGAGGCCGTACGCCCGCTCGAAGTGCGGCAACGCGTGTTCGATGGCCAGCTTCGTCTGGCCGTAGGCGTTGATCGGATTGGTGGGATGCGTCTCGCGCAACGGCGTCTCGATCGGCTCGCCGTACGTCGCGCACGTCGATGAAAAGATGAAACGCCCGCAGCCCTCGGCGGCCATGGCTTCCAGCGTGCCGAGCGTCCCAATCACGTTGTTGCGATAGTAGCCGATCGGGTCTTTGACGGAGTCGGCCACCGCCAGCCAGGCGGCAAAGTGCATGACGGCGCTCGCGCCCGTGTCGCGTAGAGCGCGGCGGACAGCATCGACGTCGCCGATGTCACCCTCGATGAGGGGCGCGCCGAGCGCCGCCTGCCGGTGCCCGGCCGACAGGTTGTCATAGATCACGACGCCGTAACCCGCCTGCCGCAGTGCCTTCGCGGCATGGCTCCCGATGTAGCCGGCCCCGCCGGTGACCAGGACGGTCGTCGTGCCGCTGCTACGCCCGCCCGATCGAGTAGTAGGTGAAGCCATGCTGCTTCATCTGGTCGGGCGTGAAGAGGTTCCGTCCGTCGAACACGATCGGCTCGCGCAGGAGCGTTTTCATGCGCGGGAAATCCGGCCGGCGGAACTCGTTCCATTCGGTCACAATGGCCAGACAGTCGGCGCCCTTGAGCGCGTCGTAGTTGTTGCTCGTGAAGGTGACGCGATCGCCGAAGATGCCCTTGGCGACCTTGGTCGCTTCCGGATCGTAGGCGCGGACGGTCGACCCGGCGTCGAGCAGCGCGTCGATGAGCGGGATTGCGGGCGCTTCGCGCATGTCATCGGTCCGCGGCTTGAACGCCAGACCCCACACGCCGACCGTCTTGCCGGCCATATCGCCGAAGTGCGCGCGCATCTTCGCGAACAATCGCGTCTTCTGGCAGTGATTCACGGCTTCGACGGCTTGGAGAATCTTGAAATCGTAGTGCTTCTCCGAGGCAAAGCGCATCATCGCCTTGACGTCCTTGGGGAAGCAGCTCCCGCCGTAGCCGACGCCCGGAAAGAGAAACGACGTGCCGATGCGCCGATCAGAGCCGATCGCCTTGCGGACCTGATCGACGTCGGCGCCGACGAGCTCGCACACATTGGCCACTTCGTTCATGAACGAGATGCGGGTCGCCAGCATGGCGTTGGCCGCGTACTTGGCGAGCTCGGCGCTCGCGCAGTCCATGACCATGATCGGCGCGCCGGTCCGCGTGAAGGGCGAGTACAGCTCCAGCATCATCTCCTCGGCGCGCCTGTCTTCCGCACCGATGACCACCCGGTCGGGCTTCATGAAGTCTTCGACGGCAGCGCCCTGCTTGAGGAACTCGGGATTGCTGACCACGCTGAACGGATGCGCCGTTTCCGCCTTCACGACCGCGCGCACCTTGTCGCTGGTCCCGACCGGGACCGTGCTCTTGTCGACGATCACCTTGTAGCCGTTCATCGCGCGCGCGATCTCGCGCGCCACGCCGAGCACGTGCGACAGATCGGCGGATCCATCCTCCCCCTGCGGCGTCCCGACGGCGATGAAGACGATCGACGACTGCTGGACGGCTTCGGTCAGATCGGTCGTGAACGACAGACGGCCCTCCTGGCGGTTCCGCCGCACAATCTCCTCGAGGCCGGGCTCGTAAATCGGCATGTGGCCGTCATTGAGCGTGGCAATCTTCTTCTCGTCCTTGTCCACACAGACGACGTCGTTGCCGCTCTCGGCAAAGCACGCCCCGGCGACCAGCCCGACGTATCCTGTTCCAACAACCGCGATCTTCATCAGTCTCCTTAACGTTGAACCCCATTTATCATACCGGCTGGAACATGCGCATTCTCGTCGATTACCGGCCCGCCCTGCGCGCGCGAACCGGCGTCGGCGAATACATGCACGAACTGATACGCGCTTACACGGCGACGCAAGGCGGCGACGTCACGATCTTCACCAGCTCCTGGAAAGATCGTCCCGACCCGCAGCTCGCCTCGGCGCTGCACGCCCGTGTGGTCGATCGCCGCGTACCCGTGCGCGCGCTGAATGCGCTCTGGCATCGCGCCGAGTGGCCGCCGGTGGAATGGCTTGCCGGCTCGCATGACGTCGTCCACGCGGCACATCCGCTGCTCATTCCGAGCAGGACCGCAGCGCAGGTCGTCACCGTGCACGACCTCTTCTTTTTGTCCGAGCCAACGCACACGCGAGCCGAAATCCGGCGCGATTACCCGGCCCTCGCGCCAGCGCATGCACGGCGGGCCGATGCCGTCATTACATCCTCGCATCACGTGCGAGGGCTCATCGCCGCGCAGCTCGGCGTCGATCCGGAACGGATCTACGTGTGCCCGCCCGGCGCGCCGCAATGGCGTACGCTCGGCCGCGGACCGCACCTTCCCGCCGACGGCTACATCCTCTTTATCGGCACACTCGAGCCGCGAAAGAACATCGGGGTGCTCCTGGACGCCTACACCCAGCTGGTGGCGCGTGTACCTGGCGCGCCACGCCTGATGCTGGCGGGTCGCGCCGCAGCGGCCGCCGGCCCGTGGCTCGATCGCCTGGCTGCTCCACCGCTCCGCGACCGCGCGACTCATCTGGGCTACGTACCGGAAGACCGCCGCGAGGATGTCTACGCGGGCGCCAGGCTGCTGGTGCTTCCCTCCCGCGACGAGGGCTTCGGCCTGCCCGCTCTCGAGGCGATGTCGGCGGGCATCCCCGTCATCGTTTCGAACCGTGGCTCGCTGCCCGAAGTGGTCGGCCCCAGCGCCACCTTCATCGATCCCGACGACGTGGCGGGGCTCGCGGAGGCGATGGAACGACTGCTGACAGATACGCCTGCCGCGGTTCGCCAGGCCTGCGCCGGCCTCGAACAGGCGCGGCGATTCAGTTGGGCCGAGACGGCAGCCACCGTCCATCGAGCCTATGTGGACGCACACGCCCGGCGCCAGGAGCGCGGCGGCGACTCCGGGCGGAGCGTCACGCATTGAAAATCGCGATCGATGCACGGGAGCTCGCCGGCCAGCCCACCGGCACCGGCCGATATTTGTCCGAGCTGCTCGCGGCGTGGGATGGCTTTGCCGGAGCGGCGGTGCATGAATTCGTCTTGTGCGCGCCCACGTCGCTGGCACTGCCACACATCACGACGCTGCGACTCTCATCGGTCGTGGCTTCCGGTCACGGCACGGTCTGGGAACAGTTCGTCCTGCCGCGACTGCTCCACCGCATCCAGCCGGATGTGCTCTTCGCGCCCGCCTACACCGCGCCACTCTTCTCGCCGGCGCGTACGGTCGTCACCGTTCACGATGTGTCCTTTGCGGCGCACCCTGAATGGTTCTCGTGGCGTGAGGGGCTTCGCCGCCGTTTCGTGACGCGCCAATCGGCTCGACGCGCGGCGCGCGTGATTACGGTGTCCGACTTCTCCAAGCGGGAAATCGTGCGCCGGCTCGGCGTCAGCGGGGACAAGGTCGACGTGATCTATTCGGGCGCGGCCCATTCAGGACATCAGGCTCCAATCCGGCGCAAAGAAAACACATCTCCAGTGGTGCTTTACGTCGGATCGATCTTCAACCGCCGTCACGTACCGGAACTGATCGATGGATTCGCGCGTCTGGCCCAGCGGCACCCGGCGGCGCGCCTCGAGCTGGTCGGCGCTAATCGCACGCATCCGCGGATCGATATCGATGCCCACATCCGCCAGAGTCCCGCCTCGTCTGCGATCCGCGTGCGCTCGTATGTGAGTGATGACGAGCTCACCACTCTGTATCGAGAGGCGTCGGCGTTTGCGTTTCCGTCCGAGTACGAGGGATTCGGCTTCACGCCGCTCGAAGCGCTGTCAGCCGGCGTGCCCATCCTCGTCCTCGACACGGAGGTCGCACGCGAGATCTACGGTCCGGCGGCCCTCTACGTCGCGCGTCCCGAGCCTCCACTCATCGAGCGCGGTCTCGAGCAGGTGTTGTTCGACGACCGCGAGCGTACGCGGGCAATCGAGTCGGCCGACGACCTGCTGCAGCGGTACTCGTGGATGGAGTGCGCCCATCGAACGCTCCAGGTCATCACGGCGGCTGGATCATGACGTTCCAACCTGGAACCACGAACGTGGAACCCCCGGAACCCCCGGAACCCCGGAACCGGAACCAGGAACCACTGGAACTGGGAACCAGGAACTCGGAACCGGAAACAGTTCCTCTGCCGCTCCTGTCGATCATCATCGTCAGTTACAACTCCCGGCCGGACCTGGAAGGCTGTCTCGAGTCGCTGACCGCGGCACCGCCTGCGATCGACCACGAGATCGTGATTGTCGACAATGCCTCGACAGATGGCACACAGGAGTATCTGCGGCGGCGCTGGCCGGGCATGCGGCTCATCGAGGCTGGAAGCAACATCGGCTTTGCTGGCGCGAACAATGTCGGCATTCGACAGACCTTCGGCGCCCTGGTGCTCCTGCTCAATCCCGACACGATCGTCCCGCCCGGCGCTCTCGATCGACTCGTCGCCGTGCTCGATCGATCACCGCAGGTAGGAATTGTCGGGCCGCGGATCGTCGACGGCCAGGGACGAGCGGAGCTCTCCTTCGGCGCGATGATGGCTCCGCTCGCGGAACTGCGTCAGAAGGTGCTGGTTCGCGGCAACGATCGCGGCATCGCGTTCATTCGCGCCATCGTCGACACGATGACGCGATGCGAGCGCGAGGTGGACTGGGTCAGTGGCGCCTGTCTCCTCATTCGCCGGGGCGATCTCGAGGACGTCGGGCTCCTCGACGAGCAGTTCTTCATGTACACGGAGGATGTCGACCTGTGTGCTCGCGTTCGCGCCCGCGGCCGCAGGGTGTTGTTCACGCCGCACGCGGAAATCGTGCACCTGCGCGGTCGCTCGGTCGCGACCGCCCGTGCCTCCACGCAAGCCGCCTATCGCCGCAGCCACGTGGCGTTCTACGAAAAACATCACCCGCGATGGGCGCCCGTGTTGAAGCTCTATTTGAGGTTGCGAGGCAGATAACTCGAGCCTAACTTACTTCCGACTTTTGACTTTTGACGTCACCGCTCAGGCACTCGCCGGGGTGCGGCGCGCATCGGCACGCGCCATTCGCTCGATGGTCCGCGAGGCGTTGACGCGAAACGCCCGAGCGTATGCGTCGTGGTTCGTCTCGAGGTCGTCGAGGCGGTACATGTAGTTCGCCATCAACCCGAACGATCGCTGCAGGCCCGCGGGCGACCGATCGGCCATCCAGTTGAGCCGCTCGAGCGACGCGCCGTTTGCCAGGTGGAACCGGGCGACAGGATCGGCCGGTTCGTTGTCTCGCTTCGCGTGCAACAGATACTCGGCGCACAGCGCGGTCAACTCGCGTCGCGTCGTGACCGGCGCGGTCGCGGCATCGACCTCCGTCCACCGTGAATCGCGCGCCACCAGCCACTGGCGGAATCCCAGAATCGGCGACAGCGTCGCAAACGTCTTCAGACGTCTGAATTCGCGTCCGAGCTCCTCGACGACCTGTTTGAGGAGCACGTTGCCGAACGACACACCGCGCAGCCCCTCCTGACAGTTGGTAATCGAATAGAAAATCGCGGTGTCGGCGCTGCCGGCGTCGAGGACCGGGGCATCGGGATCCAGCAGCGGCCGGACCTCGCTGACCATGCCTTCGGTCAGCGCGACCTCGATGAAGATGAGAGGCTCGTCGGGCAGCACCGGGTGAAAGAACGCAAAGCACCGGCGATCGGCCTCGAGACGGCGACGCAAATCCCGCCATCCCTGAATCTGATGGACCGCCTCGTATTGGATCAACCGCTCGAGCACGACGGCCGGCGTGCGCCAGTCGATTCGCTGCAGAACCAGGAATCCGCGATTGAACCAGGACCGAAACAGGTGCATCAGGTCCTCGTCGATGCGGCGCCGGTCAGGATGATCGGGAAGCGTGGACAGGAGCCGCTGGCGGAGCGCAATCAACGCGGCCGTACCGCCGGGCGCCATGTTCCAGCGCCGAAACAATTCCTGCAGCGGCGATTCGGTGGCCTGCTGCAGGCGCAGCAGGTGTTCGTCGGACGGATCGCGGGCAAAGGCGCCAGCGGCCGCGCGCACGTCCCGTCGATCGAGGGCAAAGTCGGTGACCAGACGATCGAAGAAGGCTTCGGCTTCCGTATCGTTCAGCGACCTGTACGCCTCGACCACTTCGCCCGCGAGCCGCGCGCCCGACACCTCCCCGCGCCGCGACAGCAACGCGTGACACAGGGCCGTCACCTCGCCTGCCCGGCCGCCTGCCGCCCGCTTCTTGAGGAACATCGTGGAGAGTGTAAGCGGGCCTGTGACGGAGAGCGCAAAGGCGTGTTGCAGCGACCGCAGCAGGAGGCGTGGCACACGGAGGTAATCGGCACTTCTCTTGAACTCCGAACTTCCATTCGCAACCTCTCAACTTGCGATTCCCAACTCCCAACGCACCGACGAGCGTCAGGAAGCGTTGCACCAACAGGCGCAGGGGCTTGCACCGACCGGCGGAGCGGGTATTGCACCCGTATAATTCCCCTGTGCGCGTGGCCATAGATGCCCGGAAACTGCACGACTTCGGCATCGGCACCTACATTCGGAACCTGCTGCGGCATCTGGCCCGCATCGACCGCGACACGGAGTACGTGCTGCTCTGTCGCGAGGCGGATCTCGGCGTCGCCGGTCAGCTCGGCGAGAACTTCCGCGCCGTGCTCGAACCGTCCCCCAACTACTCGTTCCGCGAACAGGTCCACGTCCCCTGGGTGCTGATGCGTGAGCGCCCGGACCTCTATCACGCGCCGCATTACGTCCTGCCGACGGCCGTCCGCGCCAAGTCGGTCGTGACCATTCACGACTGCATTCACCTGATGTTCCCGCAATACCTGTCGAGCCGCGCGGCCTATGCGTACGCGCGCGCGACGATGTGGTCGGCGGCGAAACGATCGGCGAGGATCCTGACGGTGTCGGAGTCGTCCAAGCGCGATATCCTCCACTTCTTCAACGTGCCCGCCGACAAGGTCGTCGTCGTCTACAACGCGATCGACGAGCGCTTCTCGATTCCACCGAGCGAAGAAGACGTGGCGCGGGTGCGGGAGCGTTATCAGCTCGAGCAGCGGTTCGTCCTCTATGTGGGCAACATCAAGCCCCACAAGAACCTCGTCCGCCTGATCGAGGCCTTCGATGCGCTGCGACAGCGCGGGTTCGGCGATCTCAAGCTGCTGATCATCGGCGACGAGATCTCCAAGTGGCCCGCGCTGCGCCGCGCGGTGCATCGCCACAAGCTGCACAAACAGGTGCGCTTCCTCGGCTATCAGCCGGACGAGACGCTGGCGATCCTCTATCGCCTGGCGTCGGTGTTCGTATTCCCCTCGCTGTACGAAGGGTTCGGGCTGCCTCCGCTCGAAGCGATGGCGAGCGGCACGCCCGTGGTGACCTCAAACGTCTCGGCGCTCCCCGAAGTGACCGGCGACGCCGGCGTGCTGGTCGATCCGTACGACGTCGAATCGATCGTCGATGGCCTGCGGCGAGTGCTCACCGATCCAGTACTCGCCGCCGAGATGTGTCGCAAGGGACTTGAACGCGCGCGCGAGTTCTCGTGGGAGCGATCGGTGGCGCGAACGCTCGAGGTGTACCGTCAGGTGGGATGCGCGTCGCGCTGATACACGACTGGCTCACCGGGATGCGCGGGGGCGAAAAGGTCCTCGAGGTCCTCTGCGAGCTGTATCCCGACGCCGACATCTACACGCTGTACCACCAGCGCGGGTCGGTCTCGCCGCGTATCGAACGCCATCGCATCACCACGTCGTTCGTTCAACAGCTCCCTTTCGTCGACGAGCACTACCGGCGTTACCTGCCGCTCTTTCCGCTGGCGATCGGACAGTTCCGGCTCACCGGCTACGACCTGGTGATCAGCTCGAGCCACTGCGTCGCCAAGTCGGCGCGGGCGCCACGCGGCACACCGCACTTGTGCTACTGCCACTCGCCGATGCGATACGCATGGGATCAGTTCGACGCGTATTTCGGGCCGGCACGTGTGGGCGCGGTGGCGAGCCGGTTGCTGTATGGACCGGTTCTGCGTCGACTGGCGCGGTGGGATGCGGCAACGGCGGATCGCGTCGATCGCTTCGTTGCCAACTCGCGCCACGTTGCGGGCAGGATCCGCCGATACTATGATCGCGAAGCGACAATCGTGTATCCGCCCGTTGACACGGCCTTCTTTCACCCCGCCGCGCCTTCATTGGATAGTCATGACGGCGGGCCGCCAGATGGCGGTCCCTTTTTGATCGTGTCCGCGCTGGTTCCGTACAAACGGATCGAGCTGGCGATGGCGGCCTGTGAGCGCGTCGGTGTCCCGCTGCGCATCGTCGGCAGCGGGCCGGAGCGCGATCGTCTGGCACGGAAGGCCAGCCGGGACGTCACCTTCGTGGGTCACGTGAGCGACGAACAGATACGAGACGAATATCGCCGGGCGCGTGCGGTGCTGCTCCCCGGCGAAGAAGACTTCGGCATCGTGCCGGTCGAGGCGCAAGCCTGCGGCCGGCCGGTTGTCGCGCTCGCGCGCGGCGGCGCGTTGGAAACGGTCCGCGACGGCGAGACGGGCGTGCTCTTTTCGGAAGCCACGGTCGACGCGCTCGCCGCGGCGCTCGATCGTGTGCGCGCCACGCGGTTCGACAGCGGCCGCATCCGCCATCACGCGGAGCAGTTTGCGCGGGCGCGACACGTCGACCAGATGAAGGCCGTGATCGACGACACGCTCGCCGCACCGTCTGGAACCCGATGGTAAAGCGTTACAACCGCCTGCTCGTCGCCTTCTACGTCGTCACCGACGCCCTGTTGGCGATGTGGGCGTTCATCCTCGCCTACGGCATCCGCTTCGAGAGCGGCCTGATTCCGGTCACCAAGGGCTATCCGCCGCTCGAGCAGTACATCAACGTATTGCCGTTCATCGCGATCCTGACGCCGCTCGCCTTTCAGCTGCAGGGCGTCTACCGACTGCGCCGCGGCCGCTCCCGCATCGACGACTTTTTCGCTGTCCTCATCGGCAGCATCCTCGCCGTGGTCCTGGGGGTGGTCTCCACGTTGTATGTCCAGGCGTACTACGTGTCCGAGGCGGCGCGTGCGCGCGGCGAGTATCAGGTGTCGCAGATCGTCTGGGCCCTGTTCCTCTCGCTGAACGTGGTCTTCACCTACGCGTCGCGCGAGACGATTCGCGAGCTGCTGGAGCGTCGCTGGCGTGCGGGCATCGGTCTCAAGCGCATCCTGATCGCCGGCGCGAGCGATCTCGGACGGATGGTCGCCGATCGCATCCTCCAGCACCGCGAGCTCGGGTATCAAGTGGTCGGATTCGTCGACGATCGCGCCGGCGGCGATCACATCGGCTACCGCGGGCTGCCCCTGCTCGGCACGCTGGCCGAGGTCGCCGACATCGCGCAGCGGGAGCGCGTCGATCATCTCTACGTGGCGCTGCCGATCGAGGAGCACTCGAAGCTGCTCGAGCTCATGGAGCTGACCAGCCGCGAGTGTATCGACGTCAAGGTGGTTCCCGACCTGCTCCAGTTCATCGCGCTGCGGGCGCGACTCGAAGATCTCGACGGCCTGCCGATCATCAACGTCAACGACGTTCCGCTCCAGGGATTCAACGCCTGGGTCAAACGGGTCATCGACGTCGTGCTCTCGGCTGCGGCGCTGGTGCTGCTCGGCATTCCGTTCACGATCATCGCGGCGCTCGTCAAGTGGACGTCTCCCGGTCCCGTCTTCTATCAGCAGGAGCGCATGGGGCTCGACGGCAAGGCGTTCACGGTCTACAAATTCCGGTCGATGCATCTCGACGCCGAGGACTCGTCCGGACCGGTCTGGGCCCGAGACGACGATCCGCGCGCGACCCTGATCGGTCGCTGGCTGCGCCGGTTCGATCTCGACGAGCTGCCGCAGTTCTGGAACGTCCTGAAGGGCGAGATGTCGATCGTCGGGCCGCGACCGGAGCGGCCGTTCTTCGTCGAGCAGTTCAAGCACCGCATCCCGCAGTACATGCTGCGGCACAAGGTGAAGGCCGGTATCACCGGGTGGGCCCAGGTCAACGGCTGGCGCGGCAACACGTCGCTCGAAAAACGGATCGAGTTCGACCTGTATTACATCGAGAACTGGTCGGTGACGCTCGACCTCAAGATCATGTGGTTGACGGTCGTGCGCGGGCTGTTTCGAGGAGCAGCGTACTGAGATGCCACGGAGCGTAGTCACCGGCGCCGCCGGATTCATCGGATCGCACTTGTGCGAGGCGCTGCTCAATCGCGGTCATTCGGTCGTCGGGATCGACAACTTCCTCACCGGCGACATGTCCAACATCGCGCACCTCCGCGATCGCGATTTCGAGTTCATCCGCCACAACGTCACCCGCTACATCGACGTGGACGGTCACGTCGACTACGTCCTCCACTGGGCGAGCCCGGCGAGCCCGATCGACTACCTCGAGCTGCCGATTCAGACGTTGAAGGTCGGTTCCCTCGGTACGCACAACGCGCTCGGACTGGCAAAGGCGAAGGGCGCGCGGTTCGTGCTCGCGTCGACGTCCGAGGTCTACGGCGACCCGCTCGAGCATCCGCAACGGGAGACCTACTGGGGCAACGTCAATCCGATCGGCCCGCGCGGCGTCTACGACGAAGCGAAGCGATTCGCCGAGGCGATGACGCTCGCCTACCATCGGTATCACGGCGTCGATACGAAGATCGTCCGCATCTTCAACACCTACGGACCCCGCATGCGGTTGCGCGATGGGCGCGCGGTACCGGCGTTCATGTCGCAGGCCCTGCGCGACGAGGACGTGACCGTGTTCGGTGACGGCACGCAGACGCGCAGCTTCACCTACGTCAGCGATCTGGTGGAGGGAGTCCTGCGGTTGATGGACTCGAACACCAACGAGCCGGTCAACATCGGCAACCCGCACGAAGTGACGATCGAAGAGATCGCGCGCACGATCATCCAACTGGTCGGATCCTCGAGCAAGATCGTCTACCGGCCGCTGCCGGTCGACGACCCGAAGCAGCGCCAGCCAGACATCACCCGCGCCCGCACCCTGCTTGGTTGGGAGCCGACGATCGGCCTCGAAGCCGGGCTCCTCAAGACCGTCGACTACTTCAAAAAGAAGCTCGCGACCGTCTGATAGACTCACCGGACCTGACGAGGTTGGTGAACGTGTCCTTAGCGGCCGGCGTGCGGATCGCATCGTATGAGGTGGTGAGCCCGCTCGGGGCAGGCGGAATGGGCGAGGTGTATCGCGCGCGCGATCGGAAGCTGAATCGCGACGTGGCGCTCAAGGTGCTGCCGGCGGCGTTCGCCAGCGACCCGGAGCGGCTGGCACGGTTCGAACGCGAGGCGCAGGCCGTGGCCGCCCTTTCGCACCCGAACGTGCTCGCCATCCATGACTTCGGCACGTTCGATGGCGTCCCGTACGCCGTTCTCGAATTGCTCGACGGGAGCACGCTGCGTGAACGGCTCGACAGCGGACCGCTCGCTCCCCGGCGCGCGATCGAGTACGCCATTCAGGTCGCCAGCGGGCTCGCGGCCGCGCACGACAAGGGGATCGTGCATCGCGACCTGAAGCCCGAGAACATCTTCGTCACGGCGGATCACCAGGCGAAGATCCTCGACTTCGGCATCGCCAAGCTCGCTCCCTTGCATCCGGCGCTGACCGAAGCAACCGTGACGACTCCGGTCAACACGGCCGCCGGCGCGGTGCTGGGCACGATCGGCTATCTCTCACCTGAGCAAGTCCGCAGCAGCGTCGTCGATCACCGGAGTGACCTGTTCGCCTTCGGTGCCGTGTTGTACGAAATGCTCGCCGGACGTCCGGCGTTCGCCGGAGATTCGGCCGTCGAGCGGATGAACGCGATCCTGAAAGAGGAACCGCGGTCGCTCGATCCGGCGGCAACGATTCCGCCCGCACTCGAGCGCATCGTCCGTCGCTGCCTGGAGAAGAACCCGGCCAATCGGTTCCAGTCCGCACACGATCTGCGCTTCGCGCTCGAAAACGTGACGGCAGCCGCCGTTACCGACTCACACCGGGCAGCCGCGGATGATCCGGCTCCATCCGTCCGACGTCGTGGCGTGGCACTGCGCGTCGCAGCGGTCATCCTGCTCGTGGCTCTGGCAGCCGCGGCCGGATTCGTCTCGCGAGGAAGCCTTACGGCGAGGCGTAGTATCGCGATGCCGACGTTCACACGCCTGACGGACCAGCGAGGTACGCTGCGCGCGGCCCGTTTCGGCGGTGACACGACGACCGTGATCTACAGCGCCGCGTGGGACGGTCAGCCGTTGCGCTTGTACTTGACGCGTGCCGGCAGCTCCGCGTCCACACCGCTGGACGTGGCGTCCGCGCACGTGCTGTCCATCTCGCGATCGGGCGAGCTGGCGATGTCCCTCGGCCATCGGTTCGACGGCTGGCTTGGAACCGGCACGCTGGCACGGGCGTCGTTGCTCGGCACCGGACCACGTCCGCTCCTCGAAGACGTGCGCGAGGCCGACTGGAGTCTGGATGGCTCCGCGCTCGCGATTGTGCGGCGCGTCGACGGTCGCGATCGCCTCGAGTGGCCCGCCGGCAAGGTGCTGTATCAGACCAATGGATTCATGACGGACGTGCGGTTCTCGCCCGACGGCGGGCGAATCGCTTTCGTCGATCACCCGGCGTACGGCGACAACGATGGCCACGTCTCGTTGATCGACACGGACGGACGCAAGCGGGACCTGTTGCGCGGCCTGAATTCCATTCACGGGATGGCCTGGTCGCCCCGTGGCGACGAGCTGTGGTTCGCCGCCGCCACGCCGGAGGATCGCGTGGTGACGCTGCGCGCCGTGGATCTGTCATCGCAGACGCGCGTGCTGCTGCCTGGGGCCATCGACGTTGCGCTCATGGACGTCGGTCGCGACGGTCGCGTTCTGCTCAGTCGCGAATCCGGGGTGCGGCACGTCGAGGTGACGACCGCGAACGACCCGACGGTTCGCGACTATTCGTTCTCCGAGAACTCGGTCGCGCGCATGGCCACCGACGACGGGTCGATGGTGCTCGTGACGTCGCAGGGCCCCTCATCCGTGTACCTGCGACGACGCGCTGACCCGACGCCGTTTCGTTTGGGAGAGGGAGAAGGCCACGACATCTCGCCGGATGGACGATGGGCTCTGTCCGTAGCGCCCGAGGCGTCGTCGCGTATCCTCCTCCTGCCAACCGGTCCGGGAGACGCCAAAGAGCTTCCCAATCCGCAGCGACTCTCGGTCACCGCGGCGAGGTTTCTGCCCGATGGCCGCCGTATCGTGCTGCTGGGCGGCCCAGCCGGCGACGCCTGGCGCGGCTACGTGCAGGAGATCGATTCGGGCACCATTCGCCCGTTCACGGTTGCCGGTGTGACGTTCATCCAGTCACGAAACATCGTGCTCACGCCCGACGGCACCGGAGCGGTCTTCACCGCGCCCGATGGTCGCGTCCTGCTGTTCCCGACGGCGGGCGGCGAGCCGCGTCCTATTCCGCATCTTCAACCCGGCGAATTTCCGCTCGCGTGGACGCCTGATGCACGGCAGCTCTATGTGACGCGCGGCAGCACGCCGCCGTGGCGCATCGAGCGCGTCGACGTCGGCAGCGGTCAGCGCACTTTGTGGAAAGAGGTCGCGGCGTCGCAAAGCGCGGGCGTCCGCCTGAGCATCGTGGCGATGAGTCCGCGGGGCTCGACGCTGGTGCACAGCTACTCGCAATTGCTCTCGACCCTTTACCTGGTCGAGGGCATTCAATGAGCCGGTCGCCGACATCGGCACTCCTGCTCGGCCTCGTCATCACACTGGCAACCGTGGTCGCCTACTCGTGGTACATCTCCAACGAGATCGCCGGGCTCCGGCGTCTGCAGACCGAGCTCGCCGATCGGAACCGCCGCGATTCCCTGCAGCTGCTGCGGATCCAGAACGATCTCAATCAGCTCGCTCTGGGCATGCGCGACATGCTCGACACGGACGGGCGCTATGCGCTGAACGCCTGGTCGGCGCAGTTCGACCGCATCCGTCGCGATCTCGACGATGCGTTTGCGCGCGAACAGGAAGTGGCGGTCGTGCGGCAATCGCCGGAGCAGACGCAATACCTCGCGGCGTCCATGGAGCAGTTCTGGAGCGCCGTCGATCGGATGTTCGAGCTGGCGCGCAGCGGAAAGGAGAACCAGGCGCGCGAACAGGTACGCGTGTCGCTGCAGGCACGGCAAGCGGCTCTCAGTACCGCCGTCGCGCGGCTGCTCGTGCAGAACAACGAGAGCGAACGGGCGACCACGCAGCAGGTGCAGGACATCTACTCCGTGGTCCAGACGCGGGTCTACTGGTTCCTGGCCGCCACGCTCGTCGCCATCGCGGTCACCGGGCTGTATCTGATTCGGTCCAACCGCGCGACCTTCGTCCACCTCGCGGCACTGTCAGACGAGCGTCGCCACCTGACGCAGACGCTGATCACGACGCGGGAGTCCACGCTTCGTGAAATCGCGCGCGAGCTCCACGACGAATTCGGACAGCTGCTCACAGCCATCGGTTCGATGCTCAGACGCATCGAGCGGAAGGCGCCTGAAGACTCCGCGTTGCGCGGCGACCTGCGGGAAGTCGGCGAGGTCGCCCAGACGGCGCTGGACAACGTTCGTGGGCTCTCGCAGTCGCTGCATCCGTCGCTGCTGGAGGAGCTCGGCCTCGACAGCGCCATCGAGTGGTATCTGTCCACTGTCGAACGACAATTGGGACTTCATGTCGACTACGAACGCTCCGGTGCTCCCGTCAGCGTGGACCAGACAGCGGCGATCCATGTCTACCGTGTCCTGCAGGAGGCGCTCAGCAATGTGGCACGCCATTCCGGCGAGACGCGTGCCTGGGTACGATTGCGTCATGAGCCGGGCACACTGCAGCTCGAGATCGAGGACCATGGCAAGGGGATCGACACGCACGTGGCGTCACGCGGACTGGGCCTGGTCGCCATGCGCGAGCGGGCCGCATTGATGGACGGTGCGCTGCAGGTCCTCCGGCCCGACACCGGCGGCACCCTGGTTCGCCTGACCGTGCCGTCCGCGAACAACACCTCTCTATGACGCCGAAGATCACCGTGCTCCTCGCTGACGACCACGCGCTGGTGCGCCGCGGTTTTCGTCGCCTGCTCGAAGACGACGCGTCGATTGAAGTGGTCGGCGAGGCGAGCAATGGCGAGGAAGCGGTTCAGCTCACCGAAACGCTGCAGCCGCAGGTGGTCGTCATGGACGCGGCGATGCCGGGCCTGAACGGCCTCGCGGCGACGCGCACCATCCTCGCGCGCACGCGTGAGGTCGCCATCCTGATGCTCAGCATGCACTCGGAGGACACGCTCGTGCGGCAGGCGCTGGACGCCGGGGCGCGCGGATACGTGCTGAAGAACGCGATCGACCTCGATCTCGCCGCGGCGGTCAAGCGCATCGCCGCCGGCGAGACGGTGCTCGATCCCGCTATCGCGCCGGGGGCGCCGCTTGCCGGCGAACGGACGCGGCTGACTCCGCGGGAGCTGCAGGTGCTGCAGCTGATTTGCAAGGGGCTGCCGAACCGCGCGATCGCCACGCAGTTGAATGTCAGCGCCAATACCATTGCCGTCCATCGCGCCAACATCATGAATACGTTGGGTCTCCACAAGACCGCCGAGCTCGTGACCTACGCGATCAAGCACGGCCTGGTCGATCCGTTGTGACCGTGAACCGCCGGCAGTTCCTGACGCAGTGCGCCGCCGCCGCGACACCCGCACTCTTCGCTGGCGATCTCGCCGCGCAATCGTCGCGGTCACCGGGCTTCCGCCTCACCGATGTCACGGCGTCCGCCGGTCTCCAGTTCCGGCACTACAACGGCGCCTACGGTGGCAAGCTCCTGCCCGAGACACTCGGTTCCGGGTGCGCGTTCCTCGATTACGACGGTGATGGCTGGCAGGACATCCTTCTGGTCAACGGAATGGACTGGCCGGGACATCAGCGGCAGCGGTCGACGCTGCGCCTCTATCGCAACAACCGCAACGGTACGTTCACCGACGTGACGCGCGCGGCAGGTCTGGACGTCGAGCTGTACGGAATGGGCGTCGCGGTGGGTGACATGAACAACGACGGCTTTCCCGACCTGTTCATCACGTGTGTCGGTCAGAGCCGGTTGTTCCGCAACACGGGAAAGGGCACGTTCGTCGACGTCACGCGCACGAGCGGCCTTGGAGGGCGTCAGGCGTTCAGCACGTCGGCGATGTGGGTCGACGTCGATCGGGACGGACTGCTCGACCTCTTCGTGTGCAACTATGTCCGCTGGTCGCCGGAGCAGGATGTGTTCTGCAGCCTCGACGGCAAGCAGAAATCCTATTGCACGCCCGAGGCCTATCGCGGGGACACCTGCTGGCTGTTTCGCAACAAGGGCAACGGCACCTTCGAGGACGTCACTGCGACCTGCGGGATCTTCGATTCGAGCTCGAAGGCGCTCGGCGTCGCCCTGCTGGATGACGATCAGGATGGGTGGCCGGACATCTTCGTCGCCAACGACACGCAGCCGAACAAGCTCTATCGCAATCAGCGCAACGGCACGTTCAAGGACGTCGCGCTCGAAGCCGGCGTGGCGCTGAGCGAGGACGGCAAGGCGCGCGCCGGAATGGGTGTCGATGCCGCCGACTTCGAGAACTCCGGCCGGACCGGGTTGGCGATCACCAACTTCGAAGGCGAGATGCTCGGGTTGTACCGCTCACAGGGACGCGGTCTCTATCAGGACATCGCCACCCGGTCGGGCGTCGGATTCCCTTCGCGCAGTCGACTGGGCTTCGGGTGCCTGTTTGCGGACCTCGATCTCGACGGCACGCTCGACCTGGTGGTCGCCAACGGACACATCGACGACACCGTGCGCAACATTCGCGGCAACGTCGGCTACGCCCAGGCGCCGCAGCTGTTCCTCAACCAGGGCAACGCAACCTTTCGCGAAGCGGCGTCTCAGGTCGGCGGCGGGTTTGCGCAGCCCCGGGTCGGCCGTGGCCTGGCGTTTGGCGATTTCGACGGAGACGGCGACGTCGATCTCCTGATGACGACCAACAATGGTCCGGCGGTGCTCTTTCGCAACGACCAGCTCACCGGCCATCGGAGCCTGCGCGTTCGCCTGGTGGGAACCCGCTCGAATCGCGACGGCATCGGCGCGACGGTCCGCATCTTTCACGGCGGGACGTCGCAGGCGCGCATGGTCAAGAGCGGCTCGAGCTACCTGTCGCAGTCCGAGCTTCCCGTCACCTTCGGGGTGGGAACCCGCGATCGGATCGATCGGGTCGTCATCACGTGGCCCGGCGGACGGGTCGAGGAGTTCAAGAACGTCGCCGCGGGCCGCACTTACCAGTGCGTCGAGGGCAAGGGGCTACAGGATTGACGCCGTTTCGCGCGCACCAGACAGAAACGTAGGTATCTGTCGTCTCAGGGACGGGCCGCGATCGCGCCCGGCCCAGATGATCGTCCGCTTCGCGGTCCATCGCAGAAAGCCCGCGTCGACCAGCGAATCGACAATCGCGCGGCAATCATCGACGCCGAGATTCCACAGGCGCACGGCCTGTGGGATCGTCAGCTCCAACCCGGGCATTTCGAGGAACTCTGACCGGACGCGATTGGCAACAGCAGCAAAGCTCATAGCCTCTCCATGAGCAACGATCGGTCCACAGGGGCGCGCCGCCGCGAAATGACGATTTCGCGCCTGTTTCGCGACGTCTCGAGGCAGACGAGCGCTCGCCGAGCGCCCGACGATCACGACACTCACGTCGTGGAGGTACTCGAATCCTACATAACAGTAGGAATCCAGACGCCGACACTCAAAACTCTGGGGAAAAATGCGCGCGGTTCTGCGGGCAGCGATCTTGCTCGGTTCCCCACCACACTTCTCAGTCCCCGGAGGCCGTCGTGAACGCCGACCACCTCGCCATCGCCGGCGAGCAGCTTGCGATCTGGACGTTCGAAGAGCTCGCCCACGTGGTGTCGCGCACGGGCAATCCTGCCGAGACGCTCACCAACCTGGTTCACCTGATTCAGCACCGGTTCGCCACAGACGTCTGCTCGCTTTACCTGCTGGAGCCCGATCGCGCCAACCTCGTGCTCGCCGCGACGATTGGCTTGCGCGCCGAGAGCGTCGGACGCGTGCGCATGCGAATCACCGAAGGCCTCGTCGGCCTTGTCGCCGAGCAGGTGCGGCCGGTCGTCGTCCTCGATACGACCACGCACCCGCGATTCAAGTATTTTCAGGACGCGGGCGAGGATCCGTTCCGTACATTCCTCGGCGTGCCGATCATGGACCGCGGCGTGCTGCAGGGCGTGCTGGTGCTGCAGACGGCGGAAGCGCGGACCTTCGGCGACGACGACGTGCAGCTGCTGGCCGCCGCCGGCGCGCAGGTGGCGCCGACCGTCAGCGTGGCGCGCGCCGTCGGACAGTTCGTGGCGCCGCTGCACCACCGGCTGGCGGCGATCGCGCGGAACCTGTGGTGGAGCTGGGACGACGAGAGCGCCAGCCTGTTCCGCGATCTCGATCCCGTGCTGTGGCGCACGTGCGATCACAACCCGCTGGCGCTGCTCGAGCAGATGCGCATCGATCAGCTGGAGCTGCGCGCGTCACAACTGGCGCTGCACGGCCGGATCAACCAGGCGTATCGCCGGCTGCAGGAGTACCTCGGCTCCAAGCACACCTGGGGCGCGCAGCACGCCAGTGTCCTCGGCGCCCGACCGGTGGCCTACTTCTCCGCCGAGTTCGGCCTGCACGAGTCGATGCCGATTTACTCCGGCGGCCTGGGAATCCTGGCCGGCGATCACGTCAAGAGCGCATCGGATCTCGGCATCCCGCTGGTCGGCGTCGGCCTGTATTACGACCAGGGATATTTCCGGCAGCGCCTCGACTCCATGGGCTGGCAGCACGAGGAGTACATCCAGGTCGATCATCGGGTCCTGCCGCTGGTGCCGGCCACGCGCGATGGCGTTCCGGTCACCGTCGACATCGAGACACGTACCGGCCGCATCGTCGCCCGGGTGTGGCGCATGGCCGTAGGGCGCAACACGCTGCTGTTGCTCGACTCCAACGTCGAAGGCAATAGTCCTGAAGACCGGCAATTGACGTCGCGGCTGTACGGCGGCGACACGCGCGTTCGCGTCCGCCAGGAACTGCTGCTCGGCATCGGCGGCGTGCGCGCCCTCGCCGCGCTCGACATCCTGCCGGGGGTCGTGCACTTGAACGAGGGGCACAGCGCCTTCGCGTCGCTGGAGCTCGTGCGGCGGCGCATGGAGATCGAGGGCATTGGCGCAGAGGAAGCCATGCGCCGCGTTGCCTCGCATGTCGTCTTTACGACCCACACGCCGGTCCCCGCCGGCCACGATTACTTCTCAGCGGACCTGATAGAGGAGCACCTGGGTCCGCTGCGCGACGCGCTCGCCATGTCGCACGACGAGCTCATGGCCCTTGGACGCGTGGAGCCGGGCAACCGCGGCGAGGAATTCTGCATGACGGTGCTCGCGTTGAAGATGTCCAATCGCGCCAACGCCGTCTCGTCGCTGCACGGCCATGTGTCGCGCGGGATGTGGCAGCCGCTCTTTCCGCAGTCGCGTGTCGAGCGCGTGCCAATCGGACACATCACCAATGGCGTCCACGTGAATACGTGGCTGGCTCCGCAGATGCGGCTGGTGTACGACCGCCATCTCGGGCCGAACTGGTCCGAGCGGAGCAGCAACGCCTTGTGGGAGGCGATCGAGCGCATCGACGACGGCGAGCTGTGGGAAGCGCACCAGACGCTGAAGACACGGCTGATCGAGGAGGTACGCCGCCGTGCGGTCGAACAGGCTCAACGATGCGGAGACCCGCCGTCCATCGTCGCCCAGCTGCGGCGCGCGCTGAGTCCCGACACCTTGACCATCGGATT
>Ga0081539_10001869_pt1 | contig 33081 bp, 27 predicted proteins | sample TabmetS4T2R2_FD_71023 | JGI IMG/M metagenome (GOLD analysis project Ga0081539, IMG submission 71023) | Tabebuia heterophylla rhizosphere microbial communities from the University of Puerto Rico - S4T2R2 | ecosystem: Host-associated > Plants > Roots > Rhizosphere ... | reverse complement strand
TGCGACTACTGCCTCGCAAGTGCTGGCAGCATGGAAACGTAAGGCAGGCAGGGACTTCGATGAGGAGCTTCAGAGGCTGATCGACCAGTGCGCCAACGACTTTGCCAGCGGGCGGATTGATGAGGGAGCCATACTGCTCAGCCAGATAATCCAGCGGCTGCCGCAGAAACCCGAGGATGACTCGGTAGCGGCGCAGATTTTGGCGGCGTGCGCCGTGAAGCTCGCCGAACACAAAGCCGCACACTTCGAGTACGTGCTGCTGACGTTTTACACGTTGCAAACACTGTCTTGAGGGAGCGAAACTGACGGAATCCCTACGCTTACCCTACGGGCGCAATTTAAGGCAAATTTTGTAGGTTTATGGCGAACTCCGTGCCTGTGAAGGCGGAATTTGGAGTGATTGCAATTTAGCGCTCTTCTCTGTCGGTTAAATGGCGCGAAGATGCGATTTTGCAAAAGCCGAGTCGTAGACCATGACCAAATTTTGATTGTGGACTGGTCGCTTGCTGGGATTAAAACGGTGAGGTGGCGGCGATCCGCCACAGGAAGCGGCGCAGTGTGATCAACTGGTAACGGTTGCGCTGCTGGGTCGCGCGGTTGTGCTGCTCTTGAAGCGAGGTCACTTCGGCTTCGATGCTCGTCAGGTCGTCGCGCAGCCTACGCATGAGACGCAGGTCGTCGGAGTTGGCGGTTAACTGCTCTAGCTGGAGTTCAGCCTGGTGAAGCTGATGGTCGAGGGCGCGCTGGGCAATGGCGTAGCGTTCGCGGGCGAGGCGCACGTCCTCGGCGGAGATAGCGGTGCCGGTGTTCGAGGCATCAGGGTCGGCAGAGGCGCTTTGCAGCGCGCGTTCCAAACGCGGGATTTCGCGGGTTTCCTGGTGGCGAGAACGGTTGAGATCAGCCTGCAACTGTGCGATTTGCGCTTCGAGCGTGCGAATTTCCTGCTGGGTGCGTCGATCCATTTCGACAATCAGCCGGGAGATGGTTTTGCGCTTGGCTTTGGCTTCGAGCAATTGCTGTTCGAGGATACGCGAGACGCGCGCCATATTGGCTTTTTCGGCAACCAGCGGGTAGCGCGGGTAGCGGCGTACTAACTGGATAAGCGCGTAAAGCGGGAAAAGGCGGTCAATCGCCCCGAAAGGCGACCGCTGGAAGTCGACTTCGACACTAATGCGCTCGTGGAGGATGAACTCTGGGCTGAAGTCGAGCGGGGCAGGCTGCACCGAATCGAGGTGGTCGAAAATCCACGAGGTTTGCGGCGGCAGTTCGGCTGCGGCAGCCGGGGTGGGCATCTCCGGCGCGAGGTAGCTAAGCAACCACGACCTGACCTGACCGAACGAAGTTCTGGCAGGGCGCGGCGCTTGCTCGAAAGGCGGGACATCCAAGTAGGTGGGCACATGAATCGCATTTTGCATCGCCTGAGCGACAGCGCGCACACGCTCGTCATCGTGATCGGCGAGGCGCGTCAGCGTTTTCGACTTGTCCGGCGCGAGGTAGTCGGTATCCCGAAAGAGCAGGTTTTCCTCGCCTGCCTGCGTCTCCTTCCACAGCGATGTATCTACCGAGAGGGCGATCAGCGACAGCCCAATGACTTGGCAGGAGAAATTGTCCACATGGTCGAAGTTATCGAGGGTAATGCCCGCATCGGTCTTGCGCGAGGGGTGCTGGTAGTGACGATGCCCGATCTCGTTGTTCTCCAAGCCGATGCTGTCGGGGACAATCATACCGTCGTAGTCGATCAGTTTGATCTCGTCGCGCTCGGTGACGAGGATATTGCCATGCTGAAGGTCGCCATGCGCGATTTGGGCTTGGCGAAGGGAGTGGCAGAGCGCCAGCCATTGATTGGCAAGCTGCTCAAGGTCATGCGGCGCAGCGAGATGGTCCTCTATATAAGTATCCAGCCGCTTGCCGGACATCCAGTCCATTTTGAGGATAGGATACCACTTGCCGCGTATGCGAATGCCTTCAGGAAGGTATTCAAAATTGACCATGCAGGGTAGCGCGTGCTGCTTGAGGTGGGCGGCGATGGCAGCGTACCGCTGCTGCTGGTTTGTCACTTCGCGCAGGAAGCAGCGCACCGCCCAGCGCGAGTCGCCGCGCTTGACCTCGAAAACGGTGGCGAAATTGCCGGAGATAGGGCGGGGCAAGCCAAGCTTGTTGGTGATAACTTGACCGGAACGCAGGTCAGAGTCGGAGAACGCCTGCTGCGGGTTTTGCAGGGCTTCGACGTACTCGTTAGGGTTGGGCCAAGCCACCGTTACCCTTTCCGAACGGCAAATTTTGGAACGGAGTAATCTTGACCAGCGTCACATCGTCGTTGCGGCAGATGCGGTCACCGCGCGCCGCCTGAATGAGCGCCTCGAACGCCTGCTGGTCGAGTGCATCGGCGGCGATCTGCCCGCGCATTTTGCGCTGGCTGAGGAAGAAATGCGCCAGTGCGTCGGTCATCAGCAGGAAATAGTCGCCATCGCGCCAGCGCCCGCGCGCGACTTTGGCATCGACGATGTTGGTCGCATCAGTCGAGAGCAGAGCAGGGTGGTTGTTGAACTCATCCGGCGTGTGGTAAGGGAAGGCGCGAATCGCCTGCTTGGGGCGGACGTGAAACAGGCAGCTATCGCCCACGCAGTGTGCGCGCCAACTACCGTCCTTGTGGATGGATAATCCCATCAGCGAGGAGAATGCGCCTTTTTCCAGTTTTTCGACAGCGTACCAAGGTAGCGGCTTGCTGGCAGTGCGGGCAGCAATTGCCTGCTTCCAGTCGCCGGAAAGCGTCTTGATCATTTCCATTTCAATGCGCGTCAGGCGCTGGTCGACGAAGGCATCGACTAGAATTTTTGCCCACAAGCCGGAAAATGAGGTCTCAGTCGCGCCATCGGCAACAGCACAGCGGAATTCATCGTAGCTTTCACTGGTTTGCAACGGAAGGGCGGGCGCGAAGGCGTCTTCGTACTCGTCGCCCGCGTTGCCGCCCTTTTGCAGCCAGAACGCCTTGAAGTGAATCTGCATGGAAGCCCGATACTCTGTGGGTGCAGCGAAGCTATCAGCGGCGCACGACGATAGGTTGCCTGCCCCGCAAGCCAGTTAGCGCAGGTTGCTGGGGCGCGTGCCGATGTCGAGAAAGCGAATGACTGAGATGATGTCCGCATTAAAGACGAAGCCGCGCGACGTTTCCGAGACAGCGAAGCCTTCGCTTTGCGCGGCACTGCGGATATGTTCCGGTAGCACGCTGGACATGTTGAACAACTGCTTGGCGTACTGGTCGGGCAGTTCACTTTCACTGTTCGGAAACTCAAACGGCGCGCCGCTCTTAGACGAAAGATGGACGTTGAACAGCAGCACGTTGCCGTCCGAACTCTGAAGCGAGGTCAGGTTTTCGGCGGCTTTGAGCGGGCTGCCGTCGGTCGATTCGCCATCGGTGATGTTGATGACGATGGGTGGGAAACAGTCTGGGTGTTCGCCGAGCCACGTTTCAACGACGAACTGCGCGCGTTTGAGCACTTCGCTCATGGGCGTGCCACCTTTGGAAATCGGGCTGAACCAGATGGGGAAACGGACTTTCTGCTCGACGATGCCACCCGCACCGTCGTCGACTTTCTTGGTGCGCTCTTCAACGCGGGCGGGTGAATCGGCAATTTTGCTGATGGGCGCGATTTCCTTGCCCGCCAGTTCGCCACCGAGCGCGGGACCGACCTTTTCGCCGTAGCCCAACACGCCAACGTGATAATAGTCGCGTACGCCTTCGGACTTGGCACACTTGATCGTGAGGTTGAAGAGCAGATTGTTGATCGCATCGGCGACTTTCTGGTCTTTCTTGCCGCCACCGCCGCCAAACGGGTCTGCCATCGAACCAGACTGGTCGAGCAGGAATAGAAACATGCTGGGGTTGGAGCGGCTGATTTCTGCTGTATACGCCATGAGTGAACCCTCGTTTTTGCGGTCGCTGTACAGTTAATCCCTATTCTCGATTACGTTCGAGCGGGCAGGTTTGTTGCATCCAAAATGGTGAGAAGTTGCCTGTATTTTAGCTGATTTGTTCTTGTGAGACAAACCGAATCATAACTTAGGAGATGCCGAGCAGAAGTAGAAAGGCTACGACTTCAAGCAAGGCAGCGAGGAAGAGCAGGGCGATGCTGAAGAAGCTGAACCGGTTCCAAAGCGTAGGGTTCAAGTGTGCGCCGCGCCGCAGGTTGTAAAGCTGAATGAGTGCCAGCGGCGAAACAAAAATAAAGGCAAATGCCACAAGCGCCGGAAGCCCAGACGTGACGAGCAGCGGGAGCGAGAGGTAGGCGGCAATCAGAACGAGCGCGTAGAGGCGGGCGCTCCGGTCTGCGCCCAGCCTGACGACGAGCGTGTGCTTGTTGGCAGCGCAGTCGCTTTCGGCGTCGGGGAACTCGATGGCGAGGAGCATACAGAATTGCAGGCAGCAGAGCGGGAACACGGCGAGGAAGGGGAGCAGGTCGAAGCGACCCGTTTGCAGCACGTAGCCTGTCAGCGGCGTCAAGCCAGGGACGATGATGGCGGTGGTCAGCTCACCCACGCCGCGCGAGTGCAGGCGCAGCGGCGGGGCGCTGTAAAACCAGGCGAGAAATAGGGCGAGCAGGATGAGCGGAAGCGCGGCGCTGCCTGTGCTGAAGTTGGCTGCCAGCACAATGGCGGCGCTAAGAGCGATAACGGCGAACAGCAGCGCGGTGGCAAGCGCGGTATGAGGTGGTACACCGCCGTTGAGCAGGACCCGGCTGCCGCCCGACCAGTTCGTCGGCGTCTGGTTGAGACGATCTGCCTGGAGGTCGAAATAGTCGTTGCTGTAGTGCGTCATCCACTGGATGGCGGTGATGTCAATTTGTCCCCAAAACAGGGCAGGCAGGTTGAGTGGCGCACCGCTGTAGAGGGCTATCACCACACCGAGTACGTGCATGACGAAGCCACCTGCCAGGAAGAGGGGACGACCGAGCACAATGAAGGCGATGATGCCCCTGATCATGGGAAACGGAGGCGGGGCTGCATGAGCACTAGTGTCGATTACTTAGCAAGCGAAAACTTTTGCAGCGCGCCGCGTACCCGGTTCATCGCCAGGCGCATACCAGGGATACCCGCTTCACCACGCAGCGCCAGCGTGACGATATAGACGGCGAACATAGGAAGATTATTGTTCAGACTCAGCGCGGTGTTGGCGTCTGCCTGGGCTTCGGCGCGGCGACCATGCTTGAGATGATCCCACGCGCGGGCGAGATACATGGCAGCCGCTTCAGAGCGGAAACCCTGCGGGATACCATCTCCGCCAAACCTGCGCGGCATTTGGTCCAGTTCGGCGGCGCGCTCGATGCCGCCCCGGAAGGTTTTGGCGGCGGCGTAAATCCGCTCCTGCGCGAGCGGCTGGGGAATGTAGTGCAACTGGTAGCGGCGGGCGGCGCGAATCCAGTATTCGTAGTCCAGGACGTACTGCCACTGGAGGTCGAGTTCGCCGACAGTGCGCCAGAGTTCGGCGCGCCAGAAGGCGGCGGGCTGAACGATAAAGTCTCCGATGTTAAGCAGCTTGTCAAAGTCGGTTGGGCGAATATGGGTGCGCATCCCTGCGGGTTTGCCGTCCAGCGTGATGGCTTCGGCATCGCCATAGACGAAGTAAGCATCTAGGTGGTTCTGGAAGAACTGGGAGACGGTTTTGAGCGCACCGGGCATGAGTAGATCATCGGAGTTAAGCCAGCCCCAGATTTCCCCAGTGGCATGGCGGAAGCCTTTATTGATTGCGTCGCCTTGTCCTTTGTCCGGCTCGGAATACCAGGTCAGGCGATCTTCATATTTGCGGAGGATGTCGAGAGTGCCGTCGGTCGAGCCACCATCCATGATGATATATTCGATGGGCGAATAATCCTGCGTCAGCACGCTCTGGATGGTGGCTTCGATGAATTGCTCGTGGTTGTAGGAGGGGGTAACAATGGTGATCAAGGGATTCATCATGAGCCTTGTACGCGCTTTAGCTGATCAGTGTGACTTCGCCAACCGGAAGTATACCATCTGCGACTGGCTGCTCATCACCGTCCACTGCTGAAAGTAGGTTGCCATTTGCAGCGACAACTGCAACGGAAACGCGATAGCTGCCGAGCGGCGCATCTTGCGGAAAGCTGAACGAGCAGGAGTCGAAGAAGATTTCCTCACCGCGCACGTAGTGGGTGATGTTGTAATACTCCGGCGCAGGCGAGCCGTCGCAGGTGTAGGTCGTGCTTGTATCAACGTGGGTGAAAATGAAGCGCCGCGCCGCAACTTCTGATGACGGCGCGAGCACGAGCCAGTTGACCGATGGCAGATAGGTTTCGCCGGGACGGATTATGGACGGCGAATTGAATTTGACAACCTGATAACCGCCAGCAAGCACGCCGAGATTGTCCGGGCAGGATGCAGATTTGCTAAAGCTGGGGCTGAGAGTCGCCAGCGTGATCGGCGTCGTATCTTCGGAAATGATAGTGCCATCAAAGGATGCACCGATCCAGCGCAGCGAAAGCTCCTGCGGCTCATCGGATGGGCTGCATACAGGAATGATCGCAGAAGCAGCGATAATTTCGCCTGGCTGCCACAAGGTTGTTGGGTAAGTACCGCGCACAGGCAGAAACTGGCAGGGAATAGGCGTATTGGACAGGCTAATTTCGGCAAAGTTGTTGAGCGAAAGCGGCTGTTCGGTTGTGAGATAAAGTGCCAAATCAACCATGCCCTCGTTCGGACGCTCGATAACGCGATAGGCAAGCAGCGTTGGTGTATCGGGCGTAGGTGCAGCATCTACTGTTGTCAAATCGGAGAGGGCGGCGTAATCAGCAGGCGAAACGAGCGGTGAAGCAGGTTGATTTCGCAGGGCGACCACAGCCCCCAGTACGCTGACGAGCAGCCACGCCCCAGCGACAATCACACACGGCAAATTATAACGTCCCGCTGCCCAACGCTGCGGAAACAGGGCGAACGACCCGGCGCTGAACAGCACCGCCGCTGCTGGCAGTCCGGCGGCATAGTAGCGTATAGGCGCGAAAATCAGCCCGGTGTTGTAACTGGTGGTGTTGACTTCAGTCGCTCCCAGCGCATTGCGGAATATGACCAGCGCCGCCGCCGCTAAGACCATGCCGAGCAAAATCATGAAGGAGTGCCGCTCGGCAAGCTTGGCGCGCAAGATGCCCCAGATGATGCCGACAAACGTCATCACCAGCAGCAACCCATAGAGCGTGCTGAAAATCGTACGCGGCTGGAGCACCTGCATCGGCTCCTGATAGGCTTCATAGGTCAAGCGCAGAACGCCCCCGACCGTGACCAAAGGCAAGTTCGGTGTACTTAGGCTGGCGCTGATGCTGTCGCCCAGGTTGCTGTAACGCCCGAAGATGCTGCCATAATTCACCTGATTGAAGACCAGCACCACCCCCGCCAGCAGGACGAGCACGCCAGCACCGAGTAAGATTGTGCGTGCATGAGCGCGGGCAGCAGTGCGCGCTTGAGCGAGCGTGACGAGCAGGACAAAGGGAAGGTCGAACGCAAGCAGCGCCCAACCGCCGAGCCGGGTCATGACCGCCAGCCCAACCGAGACGAGCAGAAGCGCCATCGTGCGCCACTGGAAACGCTGAGCCAGCAGCGCGCAACAGTAGAGATTGGCGGCGCTGAGAGTGATGAGCAGCGTATCATTGCCGATGAAACTGTTGAGGCGCACCATGCTCCCCTCGAACGCCAACAGTGCTGCTGCGATGAGCGCAACCGCCGGGTGAGCAGGAAACAGCGTTCGCGCCGCCAGATAAGTAATGACGACGCCGACCATACCGATAACCACATTGAGCAGACGCAGGGCAAAACCGGCGGCGGCCACGCCGCTGACAGGCGGGATATACGACTGGGTGATGGGATAGTTTATGAATGTATCGTTCACGTTATTGTCGCCAACGCAGATGAGGGTAGGTTGCACGCCGGGAGGAACGGGTTCGTCAGAGCGCAACAGGGCGGCAACTGGATAGGCGAGGAGGAAATACAGCGGCGGCTGGGTCGCCTGGCGTATTTCGGCGTCGCCGTCCGGGTAGTCGCCTGCGTTTGGTAATCTGCCATTCTGGTCAAGGAAGCGGACGACGTTGTAGTAATCCGGCTCGTGCCCCTGCCAGAGCGGAGTAGCAAAGCTGTAAACCATGCCGAGCAGAAGCTGAACCGCCAGAATGCCTAGGAGGACATAACGAATTTTCATTGCCGTGCCGGAGTCCTCATCGCAAACTTTCGGCAGCTGAATTCAGGGGAACTCGCCATGCAAATCAGTCAGGAAGAATTAGCCAGTGGAAACAGCGCGCCGCTTCAAACTGACTCTGATTCGGTCGATGAGGATAGCACAGACGAAGCGGGTGTTGTAGACCAGATAGCGTTTCCAGAGGCGGCGCGGCTCAGTGACCAGGCGGAAAAGCCATTCCAGCCCGACGCGCATCATCCAGCGGGGCGCTTGAGGTTTTGTGCCCGTGAGGAAGTCAAAGGCAGCACCGACGCCAATGAGCAGCGGCGCTTGCAGGTGCGGGCGGTACACATCCATCCAAATATCCTGCTTGGGCGACCCCAGCCCAACCCAGATAAGTTGAGCACCACTGGCGTTGAGTCGCTCGACTAACTGCGCGTCAATGGAGGCGGATGCGCTGATCGTGGGCGCTTCAAACCCGGCGATTTTGATGCCGGGGTACTTCGTTTGCAAGACCTGCGCCAGCTTTTCGGCAACACTCGGCGAGCCACCAAGGAAGAAATGCCGCACGTGCTGGCTTTCGGTGCGCGCACAGAGAGCCAGAAAGAGATCGGGACCATACACGCGCTCGGTGTCTGCAAAGCCTGCCTGCTTTTGCAGCCAGACCAGCGGCATTCCATCAGTGGTGACCATGTCGGCATTCTGAAGGGCGCGCATCGCAGCGGGATCATCCTGCGCGACCATTAACGTGTAGACGGTGCAGGTTGAGACAAAGCGTGGTTCGCCTGCCTGTAGCCAGGTTTCAAGCTGGGCGATGGCTTGGTCGAAAGTCTGCACGTCGACCGGGATGCTGAGAATAGGATAGCGCAAAAGTTCACCTGTCAGGGCGAAAAGATAGCCGCAGACTATAGCGTATTTTGCCGTGTTTGCCTCGCCCGCCAGGATGTAATTAGCGCCGAGGTTTGTTTATAATGATGGCATATCAAACAGCAATATTTTGTTCTGGTAGTGAGTGGTATGGTTAGGTCGCGCTTCGAGTTCGTCCAGTTTGGGGTAGATGCAGTGCTTCTGGTGCTTTGCCTCTACCTGTCGTCGGTGATTCGCATCAACCTGCCGTATGGTATGGAAGCGCCGCTCTCGATTTTCATCATGCCGCCTGCGCTCTACGCAATTGTGCTGGTGGTGTGGGGCTTCATCTTTTTTGAGACCAACGTTTACTGGCACAAATACGGCACGAAGTTCCGTTATCGCCTGCTGAACGTGGTCAAAAGCCACGTCATCGCTTGTTTCCTCTATTTTGGCGTGCTATACCTGGTCTACCGCGATATTTCTCGGCTTCAGTCATTCTACTTCGTCGGGCTGCTGTTCGTTGGGCTGGTCGTCTCGCGGATCATCATCCGATTAGTGCAAATTTTGTTCCTGGAGGACGAGGAGCACAAAATTCGCGTGCTCATCGTCGGCGCAGGCGCGAACGGGCTGCATCTGAAAGAAAAAATCGAGCGCAACCCGCGCACGAATTTGCACGTGGTGGGCTTTGTGCCGCTGCCATTCGATGAGCCAGACCGCACGCTTACGCCGGAGCAAGTCGTGGGCGAGATTGCCGACCTACCGATGCTGGTCGAGCGGGAACACATCAGCGAAGTAATCATCATCCCACGCTGGTATTCGAGCGAGATCAGCGCAGAGATTTCGCTGCTGATGTTCCAGTTGCAGCGGTTTCCGGTCAACGTGCGGCTCGCCCCGGATTATTCGGAGATCAGCTTTTTCCAGACAGTGAGTGAAAACTTCGAGGGGCTGCCACTGATCGGGCTGCGGACGCCGCTGTTTACGCCGATGCAGCGCGTGCTCAAACGCTGCCTTGATTTAGCGATTGCCCTGCCGCTATTCCTGATCGGGCTGCCGCTTTATGTGATCATCGCGCTGGCGATTCGCCTGGAGAGTGAAGGACCGATCATCCTGAAGCAGGAGCGCATCGGAATTCACGGCAATCCATTCTTCATGTACAAGTTCCGGTCGATGTATAACAACATCGACCAGGTGAAGTTCGACGAGAACAAGCTGGATATCATCAAGCGCCCGGACGACCCGCGTGTGACCAAAGTGGGGCGGCTGCTGCGGCGGACGAGCCTCGACGAATTGCCGCAGTTCCTGAACGTGATTCTAGGGCAGATGAGCCTGGTCGGTCCGCGCCCCGAAATGCCTGCACGTTTGAGCCAATATGAATGGTGGCAGTACAAACGCTTTGAAGTGCCGCAGGGCATGACCGGCTGGTGGCAGGTCAACGGGCGCGCCAACCGCCCGATGCACCTGAATACGCAAGATGACCTGTACTACATCGAGAATTATTCGCTGTGGCTGGACATCAAAATTTTGCTGCGAACGCTGCACGTTGTTCGCACCGGGGCAGGGGCGTTTTAAGCGCGAATAAGGGTGCTCTGTGCGCTTCTACGCGCATCCACTTCTTTTAGCCCAATCGACCTGCAAACATTCTCTCAAATGTGGGATAATTCTGACCGCTCACGGGAAACGCAAAAAAGACTGAACCTTACAACGCAAAAATAACCCACTTTGGGCGTTTTTATCCCACACTTGTGCTGATTTTCACATGCACATTAATTTCTTCCCTCAAAAAGTGTACAAATGTGTGCACATTTGTGACTAGACAAACCCAAAACCTGTTCTATAGTATTGACATATCCGCGAACCAATACCAAGTCCAATACGAATCAGCACGATCACTGCAAATTTTGCTTGAACATTCTTAATCATGTTGGAAGTTAAAAGGTGCTCATCCACTGTAATAACAAACAGGCGATCCCCAAAATGGATCGCCTGTTTGTTGTGTGGAACACTGGGGTTAGCAGCATTCCATTGATTGAAGGCAGCTTATTCGCTCAGCGTCCATTCGTGAACATGCGAGGCGTAGCCGTAAAGCGACCACGACGGACCGGGGTTGAAGTTCCCGACGCGGCTGTTTGCCACCTGAATTACGTTCGGCACATATGTCCAGTTATAGGCTACGTCGTCGTGCGCGATTTGCTGAATCTGGTAGTAAATTTCAGCACGGTCTTCCGGGGCGCAGCCGGGGACGGTACGCGCCTGCTCAATTAACTCATCAATTTCCGGGTTCACGTAGGAGGTGATGTTATTGCCGCTGCCGGGAACATCTTCCGTGCTGAGGATGAGCGTGGTGAAGTCGTTCGGATCGGGCACGGTCGTGCCGCCGCTGTTGCTCATGGCGGTCATGTCGAAGTTCTGCCCGAAGTAGACTTCATCGAGGTAGTTCGCCCATTCGATCAGTTGCAGGTCAACCTGGAAGCCGATCTGCGTCAGTTGATCCTGAGCGACGAGGGCAGTTGTCTCAAAGTGCTTGAGGATGTTGCTATATTTGAGTGTGAACGCCAGCGGTACGCCGTCTTTTTCGCGCACGCCATCGCCGTCACTATCGACCCAGCCCGCATCTTCGAGAATTTGCATCGCACCTTCGGGATCATAGGGGTAGCGTTCGAGTTCGCTGTTGTATGCCCAGGTAATCGAAGGCGTTACGACGCCGACTAGCGGCGTACCGCCGTCCGTGCCGAGCGTTGCCAGCACGTCGTCGATGTTGAACCCCATCGCTACCGCTTTGCGGACGGCGATATCGCTAAAAATGGCATTCGGTGACTGCTCGACGGCATTTCCATCTTCATCGTAGGCAGGTTGCGGGTCGTTCGGGTCTGCCCAGTTCATCGCCAGGAAGTTGACCGATATGTTGGCGAATGAGGCGAATTGCAGGTTGCTGGTGTCGGCAATCTGCCCGAACAGGTCCCCGTTCATATTGATGTAGTCGATGTCGCCGTTCTGGATCGCCTGTACCGCCACTGCCTGGTCGCCGATCACGCGGTTGACGAGGAACGGAATTTGCGGTGCGCCGCCCCAGTAAGTTTCATTGGCGTGATAGTTCTGGCTCACGTCAACTTCCCAGCTATCGAGGATGTAAGGTCCACCACTGATGTCTGGGTTCACGTTCATCGGATTTTCGGGATCGTCGAAGTCGCTGAAATCCGCTGCGAATTTATGCGCAGGCAGGAAGCGAATGGCGCTCATGTCGCTGAGGGCGGCACAGTTGGGCGCTTCAAGCACGATTTCGTAATGCTTATCGTCGATCTTGTTGACGGCGCTGACGCCCACAACATTGGATTCGGCGACAGTGTCGATGTCGTCCGACATGACCGCGCCATAGGAGAAGAGGATGTCGTCAGAGGTGATGGGCGTCCCGTCGCTCCACTGAGCATCTTCGCGGATAGTGAAGGTGTAAGTCAAACCGTCTTCCGAAATTTCCCAACTGGTCAGCCCAGGAATCGGCTCGCCGGTGAAACTGTCGGTTTCAAAGGGCGCGGGCCACAGCACGGAATACGCGCCATAGGATGCGCCGTCGCTGGTGAGGAACGGGTTGAAAGTTGTGACGTTGCCCAGCCCACGAATGACGACGGTGTCATTGGCTTGGGCGAACACCGCGACTGGCAGGGTTGCCGCCAGCAGCAGGATCAATAAGGGTAAAACCAAGCGTTTCATCTAACTTGACTCCTCATTCAGAAAAGCTCTGGGAACGATGAGAAACATATTTTGTTACTTGTTATGCATTGTAACAATTTAAAATATGCTATACAAAAACTCGCGTATATCAGCAACCTGCTGAAAAAGTTTGGAGTAGAATAAAGGCTCTTGTATTAAGGAGGATATTATATCTCTTGAAGATAACAAGGCGTTGGTTCAGCGATTTATTGATGAAGTTTTCAATGCCGGAAACACCGCCTCCATTGCCAATTTTTGTATTCCGGGGTCAATGTTTGCTAGTGGAATTGAGAGCCAGACTAAAGCCATGAAAACGGCATTTCCCGATAACCATTTTACAATAGATACTATGGTGGCAGAAGGCAACAAGGTTGCCATCAGTGTGACTACGCACGGAACTAATACCGGGCCCTTGGTTGGTCTGCCTGCATTTGGACGCCTAGAGACACCCGTGCCGCCAACAGGTAAATCGGTCACTGGGAGTGGGATGTACATTTTCACGGTTTCAGATGGCAAGATTGAAAAGTTTGCGGTTGAACTTGACCAAATCGGGATGCTGCGGCAATTGGCTTGGACATTTACACCCCCCCAGTCAAATATAGGAACCGGCATTCAAGCCTGACCGCCGACTTTTTAACAGGCTTTCAGAATGTGTGCATTCTGATATGTGCCTACTCTAATATTTGAATGGTCGCCGTGATCGCGTCGAGCGTCGGAGCGAAGTTTGCTAGGCGGTCGGCGGGCGTGCTGGTGACGACCATGTAGACAAAGGTATTGTCGGCGGCGGTAGCAGTGATTCGCGTATGCAGCGGCGGTAACCCTTCGGCGTTCGCGCCTTCCAGCTCGATTGTGCGCGCTTCGCGCTCGTCCAGCGTGCTTTCGTGCGTCATGGTGGTGACGCGCAACAAGCCTTCCTGCCGCAGAGGACCCGACTGAAGGTAGCGGTCGAGGGCACTATCGAGCGTGCCCGAAATTGACAGCGGCTGCGTGCGCTGGATGGTCAGGGTGGGACCCGCCTCGTTCTCGTAAAGTGTCTGCGGCGGACCCATAACTAGCACGCCGATGGAAGGGATCACGTATTCCCATTCTTCGGGGTATTTGAGTGTGAACCCAGTGGGGCTATCGTCAAAGGTTTTGGTCAGGGGCAGTGCGACAGGCGTGCGCGGCGTTTGCGCGTCGCGGATGAAAACAACAGCGATAAAAATGCCTACCAGGACAACCGCGACCCCCAAAAGAAGCCAGCGGAGGTTTTCCCGTAACACGCTCGGCATATCTAGCCTCTCGTGTGCCGGGAATGGTGCGGGTCAAGAGCGTCGCGTAATCCGTCGCCCAACAGATAGAAGCACATCACCGTGATCAGGATCATCGCGCCGGGCCAGAAGACCAGATGTGCGCCCTGCACGAAATAGGTACGCGAATCGGTCAACATATTGCCCCAGGTGGGCACGGGTGGCTGGACGCCGACGCCGAGGTAGCTCAAGCCGGATTCAACCAGAATCAAGTTACCCGCGATGATGGTGCCCGTGACGACCACAATCGACATCAAGTTCGGGAAGATGTGCATAAGCAGCAAGCGGGTGTTGGTCGCTCCGAGTGCGCGCGCCGCCAGCACGTAGTCGCGCTCCTTTAGTGTGAGCACTTCGCCGCGCACAAGGCGGCTGGTGCCGATCCAGCCCGTGAGCGCCAGAATCACGATCAGCCATTCGGTTGAAGGCTGGAAGAGCGCGGCGATGACCAGAAAGAGGAACAGCGGCGGAATTGAACTGAGCGTATTGACAAGCCACGCCAGCAGGTCGTCAATTAAGCCACCGTAGTAGCCCGCCAGCAAGCCGAGCGCAACCCCAATCAGGATAATGATTACACTGGACAGGTAGGCAATCGCCAGCGAGACGCGCCCGCCGTAAAGCAGGCGGATCAACTGGTCGCGCCCCAGGTGGTCGGTACCGAGGATGTGCCCATTGACGCCGGGAGCCATCAGCATTTCGCGGGTATTGGTGCGGTTGACGTTGATGCCCAAGCCGTTTTCGATGATGGGCGGTGCGAGGTAGCAGGCGGCTGTGAGCACCAGCAGAATGACCAGCGCGAACATGGTCAGGCGGTCGCGCAGGAGGTGGCGGAGTGCGTCCTGCCAAAGCGTGCGCGCGTGTTTGGCTGTCGGGGTATTCTTGACGATCACCGCGACCGAATTTGCCTGCGTCTGCATAGGTTTCGTTGATCCCTAACGAAAACGGATACGCGGGTCGAGTAAGCCGTAGAAAATGTCCGACAGGATAATGCCGAGAATGAATAGCGCCGAAGCAATGACAATCGACCCCATGACGAGCGGGTAGTCGCGCTGGAAGACGGCATTGACAACCAGCCTGCCCATGCCGGGCCAGTCAAAGACCTGCTCGATGATGACCGCGCCGCTGAGCAGCGTTCCTATAGCTGGACCGACGAAGGTTGCGACTGGGATGAGGGCGTTGCGCGCTGCGTGCTTCCACCAGACGAGATTATCGCCCAAGCCCTTTGAGCGGGCGGTGCGGACGTAGTCCTGCGTCAGCACTTCGAGCAATTCGGTGCGCATGAAACGAGAGACGAAGGCAATCGTGCCGAGCGAAAGCACGAAGACGGGCATGATCATGTGTAGGATCACGTCGGAGAGCGGCTGTTCCCCGCGCGCTGTGATATCGCGGATGCCGCCCGCAGGCAGAATGTCGAGCTTGGTACTGAAGACGATGATCAGAATCAAGCCGAGCCAGAAGGCGGGCACGGCGTTGCCTAATACGGTGATAATGCGGACGATTTCATCGACCCAGGTTTTGTGGTAACCCGCCGCCAGCACGCCGAGCAGAATGCCCGTACCATACCCGATGATGAGCGCCGTGAAGGTCAGTTGCAGCGTGGCAGGGATGCGCTCGATGATCAGTTTAAGGACGGGCTGCTTGTAGGCAATCGAGTTGCCGAGGTCGCCGCGCAGCAAGCCGAGGCGCATATGGGGCGCATCATTTGCGTCGGTGGGCTGCACCCAGTCGTTGCCAACCAGCCAGTAAAGATACTGGGTGACAATCGGCTGATCCAGCCCCAGGCTGCGGCGCATGGATTCAATCGAGGCAGGGTCGCGGCGCGGGGTGAAGGTGATGAGCGTGATCGGGTCGCCGGGAGCTGCCATCATGATGAGGAAGCTGATCACGGTGATGCCGAAAAAGGTGGGAATGCCCTGCAAGAGGCGACGGAGAATTATCCTACCCATGACGCGCCCTGTAAGTTGAGAGCGATCATTTCAAGTGAAACGGTAGCCATGAAGTGCCTCACTGCTGCCTGAAACTGGCAATCATAACGCGGAACGATCAAAAGCGAAATAAATTTATCAAACATTTTTAAATGGAAACTGAGTCTAGCCTTCGCGCTTGTAGGGCTTGAGCAGCGCCGCCGGATAGGAGGCATTACGCCCGGCGAAGGCGATGGCAACGATGGTGAGCAGGTAGGGCAGTGCCAACAAAAGTTCGTAAGGCACGGGGACTTGCTGTGCCTGTAACCGAAGTTGGAGCGCCTGCAAGCCGCCGAAGAGTAGTGCGCCGACCAGCACTTTGCGCGGCTGCCAGTTCCCGAAGATGACGACAGCGATGGCGACCCAGCCGCGCCCATTGACAATGCCGTGCGTGAACGCGCCCAACTGCGCCAGCGAGAGGAATGCGCCACCTAAGCCCATCAGCGCGCCGCCAATAATGAGTGCGAGGTAGCGCAAGAGGTAGACGTTGATACCCGCTGTATCTGCCGCTTCCGGGTTTTCTCCGACGGCACGCAGGCGCAAACCGAAGGCGGTGCGGTAGAGCAGCCAGCCGATGATTGGCACGAGCAGCAGCGCAATATAGGTAATCCCATACTGGCTGAAGACGGGTTCGAGCGGCGTACCCGCCAGCAGGGTAAGCTGCGGCAGTGCTTCATCCAGCTTGGGCGGCACGCTTGCGCCGCCATAGAGCAGCCGAAAGCCGAACAGCGCCAGTCCGGTTGCCAGCAGGGTAATGCCTAGCCCGCTAACATGCTGGTTCAGACCAAGCGTGACGGCGAGGACGCCGAGCAGCAGGTTGAGCAGCACGCCCGTGAGCAGCGCCGCAAGCAATCCTGCCAGCAGCGAACCTGTCGCCTGCGCGACGACGAAGCCGCTGAACGCCGAAAGCAACATCGTGCCTTCGATGCCGAGATTGAGTACACCTGCACGCTCGGCGACGGTTTCCCCCAATGCGCCGAGCAGAATTGGTGTAGAGATACGGAATGTCGCGCCGAGCAGGGGCAGCAGGAAGTCTTCCATCAGGCGCTCCTCGGCGTGTCACTGCGGCGGATTCGGTAGCGGTCAAGCAGGAGTGTTGCCAGCATGACCAGCAGCAGCGTCGCCTGAATCACGTCGCCCAAATAAACAGGAACAGACAATTCACGACTGGCGGAAAGCGCACCCCGGCTGATGAGGGCGAGGAAGAGCGCCGCCAGTAGCGCGCCGGGGATGGTGAGCGCGCCGAGCGTCGCCACGATGATGCCTGTGTAGCCGAAGCTGTTGGAGAGCGATTCGATGAGGTGGTACTGCATTCCGGCGACTTCGCCGACGCCCGCCAAACCCGCGATGCCGCCGCTGAGCAGGGCAGCGGAGAGCACCATGCGGTTGACGCGGATGCCGAGAAACTGCGCTGCATCGCGGTTTTTGCCGACGGCGCGCAGTTCCAGCCCGAAGCGCGTGCGCGTGAGCAGCCACCAAATGAGCACAGCCGCGACGAGCGCCACCAGCAAGCCGAAATGCACGCGCGACCGCTCGATTAACTGCGGGAATTGGGCAGCAGTAGCAATCGTAGGCGACTGGGGCCAGCCGGATTCTGAGTCGCGCCAGGGTCCGTTGAGCAGTGCGCTGACGATGAAAAGCATGACCGAGTTGAGCAGCAGGGTCGTCACGACTTCGTCGACTTTGAGGCGCACTTTGAGCAGCGCAGGCACCAGTGCCCAGAGCGCCCCGGCAATGAAGCCCACCAGCAGCATCAACGGAATCGCCAGCCAGGGCGAGAGGCTTTCGACCAGCGTGCCAACCCAGGCGGCGGCAATCGCCCCTGCGTAGAGCTGTCCCTCCGCGCCAATGTTGTAGTAACCGCAGGCGAACGCCAGGGTGACGGCGACGCCCGTCAGGATGATCGGCGTCGCCAGCACGAGAATATCGAGGCGCGCGGTGTTACGCGTCAGCGGGTTAATGAGCAGTTCAAAGAACGCCGCGAGCGGATTTGCACCCGCCGCAATCGTCAGCACGCTCACTAGAACAAATGTGATGACCACTGCGACGAGCGGAATGGCGGCGCGCATCCACAATGGGGCAGGGGCGCGGTCGAGCTTGAAACCGAACATGGAAAATACCTTTAAGTGCTGGGTGCTGAGTATTGGCGAAACAAGTTCCGGCGACACTTGTGTCGAGTGCTGAGTAAAAGCAAAGCTATAAGTCTATTCATTTTGTTGCGCCGGTCATGAGCAGGCTGATGGCGTTGAGGTCGATTTCGCCGCCGCTTGTGCCGAATTCGCCGACGATGCTCCCGCCGTACATGACGAAAATGCGGTCGCTCAGGATCAGAATTTCGTCCAAATCTTCCGAGACGAGCAGGATGGCTGCGCCGCGTGTTTTCTGCTCCATCAGCTTCTGGTGGACGTACTCGGTTGCGCCAATGTCGATGCCGCGCGTGGGTTGGGCGGCGATGACGACGTTCGGTTGCTGCGAAAGCGTGCGCGCCAGAATGACCTTTTGGATATTGCCGCCGGAAAGCGTCTTGACCGCATCTTTTGGCGTGGCTTTGATCTGAAAATCGCGGATCAAGGTTTCGGCGTGCTGCATAATTTGCCTGCGATCCAGATGCCCGGCGCGGGTGAATTGCTCCGCCTGTTCGAGCATCAGGTTGTCGGCAACGCTCAGGTCGCCGATCACGCCTTTGAGCCGGTCTTCTGGAATACGGGCGATTTTGTGCTGGGTAAAGGCGCGCGGGTCGCCAAACGGGATCGGCTGTCCACTCACTGTCAGCGTGCCGCTGTCCGGTTGCGCCATGCCCGTCAGGATAGCCACCAGTTCGCTTTGCCCGTTGCCCGCGACGCCTGCCACGCCGACGATTTCGCCCGCGTGCAGTTGAAAGCAGACGTTTTTGAGCACCTGCACGCCGCGTTTGTCGGTCAGCGAGAGCTTAGCGGCATCGAGTACGACTTTCGGCTGCGAATTGTGCGCGGTGTTGCGGACGACCTGCACTGTCTGCCGCCCGACCATCATCTGTGCCAGAGCAGGCGCGGTGGTGGCGGAAGTTTCGACCTGTCCAACGACTTCGCCCAGCCGGAGCACAGTCACGCGCTGGCTGATCGCCAGCACCTCATCCAGCTTGTGCGTAATGATAATGACCGATAAGCCTTCGCTTTGCAGTTCGCGGAGTGTCTCGAACAGGCTCTCGGTGTCGCGCGGCGTCAGCACGGCGGTTGGCTCATCGAGAATTAGGATGCGGCAACCGCGATAGAGCGCCTTGAGGATTTCGACGCGCTGCTGCTGCCCAACGGCAAGGTCGCCGACGCGCGCATCGGGATCAACCTTGAAATGGTAACGGTCGGCGGTGGCAGCAACAGTGCGTCGCATGTCTTCGCGGCTGAGCAACCCGCGCTGCTCGTGACCAAGCAGGATATTTTCGGCAACAGTGAAGGTTGGCACGAGCGCGAAGTGCTGCGAGACGAAGCCGATGCCGTGCGCGATAGCATCTGCTGGTGATTTCAATTCGACGGATTGCCCAGCGATGCGGATTTCGCCTGCATCCGGCTGGTACAGCCCATAAAGAATCTTCATGAGCGTGCTTTTGCCCGCGCCATTTTCGCCGAGCAGCGCGTGAATCTCGCGCTCTTCCACGCTAAGGCTAACGTTGCTGTTAGCGACCAGCGCGCCAAATCGCTTGGTGATGCCGCGCATTTCGAGAAGTGGCATTGGCGATCTCGGTATTCGAGGAGGGTGATGTGGGGCGTGGCGATACATCAACCGCGCCCCTTGAAGGCGGGTAAGACTAGCTAGCCGCTTCCGGCACAAGCGCGTTGAGCGGTGTTTCCTCGTTGATGTCGACGCGGAACAAGCCGTCGGCGATTTCCTGCTCGCGCGTTTCCAGTGCTTCGATCAATTCAGGATCGAGCGTGTCGGCAAAGCCGTGCAGGTCTGCCAGCGACGCACCGCCCTGCGCCATCATCGAGAAGTCCTTCAGGTCGAGCGCGGTGTAAGAACCTGCCTGCACCTGATTGATGACGAAGTTGACGGTAGGCTCCATATTCCAGACGGGACCCGTGACGACGGTTTCCGGCGCGAGTTCGTTCTGGTCGCTCATGTTGCCGAATGCGAGCAGGTCGTTTTCCGCCGCCGCTTCGATCACGCCGAAACGCTCGGCAAAGAGGATGTCCGCGCCAGCGTCAATCTGCGCCAGTGCCGCTTCTTTGGCGGCAGCCGGGTCGAACCAGCTATTGAGGAACGTGACCAGCACTTCGGCGTCCGGGTTGGCTTCCTGCGCGCCCTGAATGAAGGCGTTGACGATGCGGTTGACTTCCGGCACTGGGTAACCGCCGACGACGCCAATCGTCCCGCTTTCGCTCAGCGAACCCGCGAGCCAGCCGCTGAGGTAAGCGGGTTCGTGAATCCAGTTATCGAAGACCGAGAAGTTCGGCTGGGCGGGACCCAAGCCGGAACCGAAGACGAAGGCAATTTCCGGGTAATCCTTCGCCACGCGGCGGACGAGTTCTTCGTTGCCAAAAGCGTCGCCGAAGATGATGTCTGGCTGAATTTCGTCGGCAACTTCGCGCAGCACCACGTCCATATCGCCGGAGTAGCCGATGTCATCCTGAAATTCGTAGGTGATGGTTCCGGCTTCCTGCGCGGCAAGCAATGCCGAGTGAATGACGCCATCCCAGGGTTCTTCGATGGGTGTGGCGAATGCACCGAAGACGACCAGTGGTTCGTCCTGCGCACTGGCGGGCATGAGGCTAAAAACGGCAACCGCTGTCAAAAGTAGGCACAACGCAATGAGCTTTTTCATGCTGACCCCTTTATGTTATAGTTTTGCCGAGAAATCTTAATATTTCTACTATAGCAAAGAACGATGTAAAGCAACAAACCTCCGCACGCGCTTTTGTGTATTTTTGCTAACGACCTTGGCTAACGAGTTAGCTTGGAGAACGTAGATGAGCCTGTTGGTGCTGCGAAATTGCCGCCTGCAAGGGCGCGAGGTGTTGGTCGATATTGTGATCGACGCGGGAAAGATCGTCCAAATTGAAGCGAGTATCGACTTGCCGAACGCTGACGTGCTCGATTGCGGGGGCAAGCTGGTGACGCCGCCGTTCGTTGAATCGCACATCCATCTTGATTCGGTGCTGGCAGCCGGGCAGCCGCGCTTCAACGCCAGCGGCACGCTGTTCGAGGGGATTCAAATCTGGGGTGAGCGCAAAACCACGCTGACGCGCGAAGACGTGCAAGCGCGGGCACGGGAAGCCCTCAAGCTGATGGCGCAGCAGGGTGTGCTCTACGTCCGCACCCACGTTGATGTCACCGAGCCGCGCCTGGTCGCGCTCGATGCGTTGCTGGAACTGCGCGACCAGGTGCGCGACTGGATCACGGTACAGATTGTCGCCTTCCCACAGGACGGAATCTATTCGCGCCCCGAAAACGAGGGCTTGCTCGAAGAAGCGATCAAACGCGGCGCGGATGTGGTCGGCGGCATCCCGCATTATGAACTGACGCGCGAAGACGGTGTACGTTCGATTGGGCACATCTTTGACCTTGCTGAGCAATACGACCGCCTGATCGACGTTCACTGTGACGAGATCGACGACGAGCAGGCGCGCTTTGTGGAGATAATCGTCGCGGAAGCCATCAAGCGTGGGGGCGGGGAGCGCGTTTCCGCCAGCCACACGACGGCTTTCGGCTCCTACAACGATGCTTATGCCTATAAGCTGATGGGTTTCTTACGACGGACGAACGTCAACTTCATCGCCAATCCGCTGATCAACATCACGCTGCAAGGGCGCATGGATACCTACCCGAAGCGGCGCGGACTGACGCGCATCAAAGAGCTGTGGCAAAACGGCACGAACGTGAGCCTGGGGCAGGATTGTATCTACGATCCCTGGTACATTTTTGGCACAGGCAGCATGATTGGTGTCGCTCACATGACCGTGCACGTCGCGCAGATGACTGGGCTGCGCGAAATCGACGCCTGCTTCGACATGATCGGCGTTAACGGCGCGAAGTCGCTGTACATCGACGATTACGGTATCGAAGTCGGCAAATCCGCGAATCTGATCGTGCTGGATACGGAGAATTCGTTCGACGCGCTGCGCTACCAATCAATACCGCTGTTCGTGATTTCGCGGGGCAAGGTGATTGTGCGGAATAAGCCTGCCAAGCTTGTATTTAGCTTATAGGCTACGCTCAAAAGCGCCGTTTTGCCTATATTTTCGGTTGCCAATTTGTGAAGGCTATAACGAACGCCGAAAGTATGATATACTGACCTCCGAGCATGATACGGTCATTGTGACTTTGTAAATTGGATTATCCCCGGTTAACCCCCTGGTGAAGCTCAAACCGAACTGACGAACGTGCCAATCCAATTGCGCGTTCAGTATCCCATTTGAGGCACCATGCAATTTCAAGATTTGAAACTGATTGATCCTTTGCTGCGCGCATTGCGCGCCGAAGGCTATACCGAGCCGACGCCGATTCAGGTGCAGGCAATTCCGCGTATTCTCGCCGGGCGCGATTTAATTGGCTGCGCGCAAACGGGCACGGGTAAAACCGCTGCCTTCGCGCTGCCGATTTTACAGCGGCTGACCGAGAAAAACGTCCCGCGCCAGCGCAGCGCCGCCCGTGTGTTGGTGCTTTCGCCCACACGCGAATTGGCAACGCAAATTGGCGAGAGTTTCGCCGCCTACGGGCGCAATACATCCTACAACCACACTGTGATTTTCGGCGGCGTAGGGCAGCAGCCTCAGGTCGATGCCTGGAAGCGCGGTACGGACATTTTGGTGGCGACGCCTGGTCGTCTGCTCGATCTGATGCAGCAGGGCATTATTCGCCTGAACACGATTGAGATTTTCGTGCTGGACGAAGCCGACCGGATGTTGGACATGGGCTTCATCCACGATGTACGCAAGATCATCGCCGTGCTGCCCACTAAGCGGCAAACGCTGCTCTTTTCCGCAACCATGCCGCAGGACATTCAGGACTTGGCGAACAGCATCCTGATCAACCCGGTGCATGTCGAAGTCACGCCGCAGGCGACGACTGTCGAGAAGATTGCCCAGTCGGTTTTCTTCGTCAACAAGCAGGACAAGCGCCCGTTGCTGGAGCACCTGCTCAACGACCGTGAGCGGCAAATCCGCCGCGTCCTGGTCTTCACGCGCACCAAACATGGCGCAAACAAACTGGCGGAGCAGCTTGAGCGCGGCGGCATCGGCGCGGAAGCTATTCATGGCAACAAGTCACAGAGTGCGCGTGAACGGGCGCTGGCGAACTTCAAATCCGGCAAGACGCGCGTGCTGGTGGCGACAGATATTGCCGCGCGCGGCATCGATGTGGATGACGTGACGCACGTCATCAACTACGACCTGCCGAATGAGCCGGAAAGCTACGTCCACCGTATCGGGCGGACGGCACGAGCAGGCGCGGATGGAATCGCCTATTCCTTCTGCGACGCTGAAGAACGCGCCTACCTGCGCGACATTGAGAAGCTGATTCGGCTGCGCGTGCCCGTTGTGGAGCGGCACCCGTACGCTGACCGTGTCACAGCAGTAGCGGCTCCTACACCGAGCCGCCCGCAGCAGAACAACGGCGGTCGCAACGGGAATAACCACAACGGTCACCCGAATGCAAACCGCTCCAACGGGCAAAACGCGAACTCGCGCGGCAGTGGAAATGGCTCGCACCGCAACGCGCGCAACCAGCGCAACCGCTGGAATAGCGAGCGCCGCACCGAGACGGAATAACTAACCAAGCCTCAGTATTGAATAAAAAACGCCCTTGTTCATAAGAGCAAGGGCGTTTTTTTAGTGGGTACTGAAGTTATCCGGCAGCTTTTGCGGCAGGTGTTCGCTTGGCGCGCGGCTTCCGCGTAGCAGGCGCTTTCTTTTCGCTCGGCGCTTCGTCAGAAGCTGCTTGAGGGGCGGCAGCACGTTTTTTGTGCGGTCGACCAGCCATAATGTCAGCCAGTTCAGCGTCAACCTGGGCATCACTAATGGCGATTTTACGCGCCAGTTCACTGAGGAAATCACTCGTAGTTTCTGACATCGTTGTCCTTTTAGAGAAGCAAATGCTTCTCACTATGCTGCGTATCTATTGTAGCGCATCAACGTATGTTCTATTTTGAGTAACCTAAAGCGGAGGGAAAACGATGAGCATACGGCTAAAGTACATGGAAATATTACTGTCAAATTTTCGGTGGAAGCCGAACGCCTGAGCACGTAGAATCATCTGAAAATGGAACTAAATGGAGGCGTTATGAGTCTTCTGCCGCCCACTGAGGAAATGATTCGCGCGTACCAAGCCAGCGATACGGCGTACAACGGTATCTTTTACGTGGCGGTCAAGATGACGGGCATTTTCTGCCTGCCTTCGTGCGCGGCACGCAAGCCATACCCAAAGAACGTAGAGTTTTTCGCTACGCCTGACGAAGCACTGTTTGCAGGATACCGACCCTGTAAACGCTGCCGCCCGCTCGAAAAGCTCGGTCAGCTACCAGAATGGGCAGAATCGCTGCTGCGCGATGTTGAAGCCTATGCGGGCTCGCGGTTAAAGGATGATGACTTACGCGCTCGTGGACTCGACCCTGCAAATGTGCGCCGCTTCTTTCTCAAACGTTATGGGCAGACGTTCCAGGCGTACACGCGGGCACGACGGCTGGGTAAGGCGCTCAACGCACTCCAGCAGGGCGCAGCGATTGACGAGGTCGCGCTTGGCTATGGCTACGAGTCGCACAGTGGTTTCCGCGAAGCCTTTACACGCCTCTTTGGTCAAGCGCCAGGGCAGAGCCATGAAGCGGCGTGCATCGTCGTCGCGTGGCTGGAAACGCCGATTGGTCGGCTGGTGTCAGGCGCGACCAGCGAGGGCATTTGCCTGCTGGAGTTTACGGACCGTCCAATTCTGGAAGCGGAATTCGCCGCGCTGCAAAAACGCTTCGGTGCGGTGATTGTGCCGGGGACAAACGTACACCTTGAGCAGCTTCAGGTGGAACTGGCGCACTATTTCACAGGTCACCTGCGTCAGTTCAGCGTGCCGCTTGTATTGGCAGGAACGCCATTTCAGGAGGATGTGTGGCGGTCGCTTTTGGATATACCCTACGGAGAAACGCGCTCGTATGATGAGCTTGCCAAAAAGCTTGGTCATCCAAATGCCCAGCGCGCGGTTGGGCAGGCGAACGGCGCGAACCGCATTTCGATCCTTGTGCCGTGCCACCGCGTTGTCAACAAGCAAGGTAAGCTGGCGGGCTATGGTGGTGGTGTCTGGCGCAAGCAGCTTCTGCTGGCACTGGAACGCGGTGAGCGCGCCTTTGAGCAACCATCTTTGGAATATGCGACTGGCACCGCATAGTGTTTGATTATTTGTCGATGACTTTGGAGAACACATTCATGGCTTCACAAGCTGAAAAAGCGCAACTGTTCTTGAAAATGCATCAGGATGGTGGACTGCTCCTGCCCAATGCCTGGGACATCGCTAGCGCGCGCATCTTCGAGGAGGCGGGTTTCCCGGCGATTGCGACGACCAGCGCGGGCATCGCCTTCGCCAACGGCTACCCGGATGGACAACGCATCAGCCGCGAGGAAATGCTGGCAGTCGTGAAACGAATCACGGCGGCGGTGCAGGTTCCCGTGACGGCGGATGTGGAAGCAGGCTACGGTCACGCGCCCGAAGATGTTGCCACTACCGTCCGTGCAGTTATTGACTCCGGCGCGGTCGGCATCAACCTTGAAGATGCGACAGGCAAGCCGAATACGCTCTTTACTTCGGAAGAACAGGCTGCGCGCATTACCGCCGGGCGCGCAGCCGCCGACAGTGCAGGCGTTCACGTCGTCATCAACGCGCGCATTGACACCTATCTGGGGCAGGTTGGCGCGCCGGAGACCCGCTTCGATGAAACGCTCCGGCGGGCAAAGGTTTACCGCGAGGCAGGCGCGGACAGCATTTTCGTGCCCGGCGTGGCGGACACTGAACTGATCCGCGCGCTGGTGCAGGGCATCGACGCGCCCATCAATATCCTCGTCGGCGCAAGCTCGCCGTCCGCGCCGGAACTTTTCGGCATGGGCGTCGCACGCATCAGCGTCGGCTCGTCGGTTATGCAGGCGTCGATGGGACTAACACGCGCCATCGCCAACGAACTGCGCGACCAGGGCACGTACACACAAATCGGCAAGTATCAATACGGCTACATGGAAGCTGCCAAACTGCTCAGCAGAGCTTAAAAACGGTAAAAAGGCGCAGATATAATTTCTGCGCCTTTTTGATTAGCTACGGCAGCACGCGGTAGGTAACGATGCGGTTGGCAGCCTGCCACCAACGGAAGCCCTCGGCGAAGCGCACATTGCAGGCTAAGCCGCGAAAGCTGCTGAGCACGGTGATATAGTAGTTGAACACATCCTCTTCCGGCGGCGGTGGTGTGAAGTTGGGGTCGTAGACTTCCGGCATCAACTGGCTGATGTGGCAAGCGAGCATCCGCACTTTCAAATCCCATACCGGCGTCACATCGACGTATTCTTCCGGCACGAAATTGATGCCGCGCTCGGCGTCCATGAACGCCAGTGGCATGGTCGCGCGATGCGGCTCGTACTCTGAAGGATAGTTGGCGGTGCGCGCGATTTGCGAGGCATCGATCACAAGCTGGTTGGTGTTGCGGTGGTCAGGATGGTAATCGTCCATCGGGTGCGTGATGATCACGTCGGGCTTGGTGCGGCGGATGGTCTCGATGAACAGGTGGCGGGTCTCATCGTCCGCCTTTAGCTCACCATCCGGGATGCCCAGCCAGATCAGTTCCGCGCCGATCACGTCAGCGGCAGCTTTCGCCTCTGCGTGACGGATCGCGGCGATCTGGTCGGGATCGCCTTTCGGTCGCCCGCGTCCATCCGTGACGACACACATATAGACCTGGTCGCCCCGCTGTGCGCAGCGTGCCAGCGTTCCCCCGCAAAACATTTCCAGGTCATCCCCATGCGCGCCGATTGCCAGTACATTCACCATAATTCCGAAAATCTCCATTTCATGCACAGTAAGGTGTGTGCGCACCATGACCTGAGTTGCCAAGTTCATTTGGCGAGCAATGAGTTTGCGTTAGAATGTATCATCTCGCTATGTCCGTAGCGGTTACCGTAAGCGCATTTCGTTGTGAAATCGTGAATGTTGGTAACGGCAACGCACCCCTCACAATTTTATGGAGAGAGTTTTATGACCGTGCCTGTAACCCCAGAGTACCGCGCGGCTGCTGACCGCTACGACGACAAAATGCCCTACCGCCGCAGCGGATGGAGCGGGCTGAAGCTCCCGGTGATTTCGCTGGGGCTGTGGCACAACTTCAGCGGCGTCGACTCGATTGAGAATTCGCGGGCGATGCTGCGCCGCGCTTTTGATGTTGGTATCACCCATTTTGATTTGGCAAATAATTACGGTCCACCCCCTGGCTCGGCTGAAGAAACCTTCGGGCAGATTTTGAAGAAGGATTTCCTGCCTTACCGCGACGAATTGATCATTTCGACCAAAGCAGGCTATGACATGTGGGCTGGTCCTTATGGTGAATGGGGCACGCGCAAATATCTGACCGCCAGCCTCGACCAGAGCCTCAAGCGCATGGGGCTGGAATACGTCGACCTGTTCTACAGCCACCGCTTCGACCCAGAAACGCCGCTTGAAGAGACGATGGGCGCGCTGGTTCACGCCGTGCGGCAGGGCAAGGCGCTCTACGTTGGCATTTCCAATTACAAGGCGGAACAAACGCGCAAGGCAGCACAAATTCTGCGTGAGATGGGCGCGCCGTGCCTGATCAACCAGGTGAGCTACAGCATGTTGAACCGCTGGGTCGAAGCGGATGGCTTGATCAAGATGGCGCAGGAAGAGGGCGTTGGGCTGAGCTTTTTCTCGCCGTTGGCGCAAGGGCGTTTGAGCGACCGCTACCTGAATGGCATTCCCGAAGACTCGCGCATTAAGAAGGACGGGCGCTTCCTCAAGAGCGACCAGATCACACCGCAGTATCTGGCGCAGGCGCGCCGTTTGAATGAAATCGCCCAGGAGCGTGGGCAAACGCTGGCGGAAATGGCGCTGGCGTGGGTACTGCGCCATCCCCAAGCAACGACAGCACTGATCGGCGCAAGTTCGGTCGCGCAGATTGACGACGACGCCAATGCGGTGAAGAAACTGGACTTCACCGACGCGGAATTGCAGGCGATTGAAGATGCGCTGGCGGTGAAGGTGTAGGGAAAGACAGTGATTAGTTGTTCGTTTTTGATTTTTAGAAACCGCTTGCGATCAACTGAAGCAAATGTTCGTGGAACGAATGACTAACAACTAAACACGAACGCCTGCTTTCTTGTCTCACTCCCGTTCCTCGTCGACCAGTACGCTTTGCAATAAGCTCATCGCGCGCCGGATAACAGCTTGCTGCTCCGCAGACAGTGCATCCAGTAACCCGGAAATTCGCTCCAGCATGTGCCTCTGGGAGCGGTCAAATGCTTCGCGTCCGGCTCCGGTCAGATGCAGCAGCGATTGGCGGCGGTCGTTCGGGTTGGCAATCCGCTCGATCCAGCCCCGCTCGACCAGCGTTTGCACCAGTTCCCCAGCGGACTGAAAGCTGACGCGCCGCTGCCGTGCCACGTCGCTGACAGTCATAGGTGCTTCACTCAGGGAGGAAAGCACGCGGAACTGGGGCATGGTGGTTTCCTCGCCGCCTTCCTGCCGTAGTTCAATGATCATAACGCGGTTGAGCAGTGGCAGTATGGAGAGTAGATCGCGCGCGGTTTCTTGTGAGGTCATCGCTAAGTCTTTCAGCAGGTATCCTGAATATCAGGCTACCTGTCTATTATGTACCGAATGGTAACGAATACAAGCTGAAAAAACGTTTTACCAAAAACCTGGTCTTATGGAACGGAAAAGTTGAATCTTTCAAAAATAGCGGTAAATTCTTCACCCGTATTTTCGTCATTGTTTGGCAAATAAGGGGAAATTATGTTTGACGGATTACATGTTCACTTAGGAAACGTTTCGCGCCTGTCCAATGCTGTAACGCGCTCGATCAGCGCGGAGAATTTCACGGGAGAGCCGGGCAAGGGCGGCATGGCAACCGAAGGCACAGGTGCAAGTCATGCACTCAACCTGGGGCGAGGCTGGAAGATTTCGCCCTCGATCAACATCGGCAAGCGCCAAACCGTCACGCTGGCAGAGATCAACGGCTCCGGTGCAATTCAGCATATCTGGCTGACCGTCCATCCACAGTGGTGGCGCAAGCTGGTGATCCGGTTCTACTGGGATGGCGAGGAAACGCCTTCGGTCGAAACGCCGCTGGGCGATTTCTTCTGCAATGGCTGGGGTGTGCGCTCGAACGTGACCTCGCTGGCGGTGGCGGTCAACCCGGCAGGCGGTTTCAACTCCTACTGGGAAATGCCCTTCCGCAAGAGCGCACGTGTCACCCTAGAAAACCTGGTCGATGAAGACATCAACGGCTTTTACTACCAATTCACCTATACGCTCACCGACGTGCCCGATGATGTCGGTTATTTCCATGCCCAATGGAGGCGCAGTAACCCGCTGCCCTACAAGACCGATCACACATTACTTGAAGGTGTGAAAGGGCAGGGGCAGTACGTCGGCACCTACCTCGCCTGGGGCGTCAACAACAACGGCTGGTGGGGCGAAGGCGAGATCAAATTCTTCATGGACGACGATAACGAATTTCCGACCATCTGCGGCACGGGCACGGAAGACTACTTCGGCGGCGCGTGGAATTTCGAGCACCCCAAGGGGGAATATGGTGTGTTCTCATCCCCCTATTCGGGACTGTCGCAGGTGATCAAGCCGGATGGCTTGTACCAGAGCCAGCAGCGTTTTGGCATGTACCGCTGGCACATCGCCGATCCGATCCGCTTCCAGAAGGCGCTGCGCGTGACGATTCAGGCGCTCGGCTGGCGCGCTGACTACCAGTATTTGCCGATGCAGGACGACATTTCCTCGACCGCGTTCTGGTATCAGGCGGAGCCGCACGCGCCATTCCCCGCCCTGCCCGACCGCGATGGTCTGGAAGTGATCTAACCGACGCTTGCTTGTGCTGCAAGGCATTTAACAATCGTTTCGTAGGGGCGACCATACCGCTATGGTCGCTCTTTTTCGTCTTTTTCTCTCCGAAACGTCACAATTGCGATTATGACACCTGCGATTGAAATTATTTCCGAACCGGAGGCGCTTGCGCCCCACTTGAACGGGCGGCGCTTTGTCTCTGCCGAATTCATGTACAAGCCGCGCCCCGCCGAACCCCGTGCGCGCCGCATCTTCGACTTCACGCTGGCATCTCGCCTGAGCGAACTCAGCCACTACGAAAATTCAGCCGTCCTGCTCATCTGCGATAGCGCAGCAACTGTCGTAAGTTTCGCCGACCTACCTGCTGCTTACCCACAACTGCTATTCTTCGCGGCGCTTGTAAACCCGCTGCCTCTTGCTCCAACCCTGAACGACATATATGCTGACACGCCCGCTCGATGCGACTGGGAACAACCCGACCAATGGCAGCGTTTCGCTCTGACTGATCGTTGGGCGCGCATCACCTTCGCGCTTGAAGTCGCCAGCCAGCTACAACCCCCCGGCAATCTTATCATGCCCGCGCATGATGCTGTTTGGGGACAGGGATTGCTGGCAACGCTGGAGCAGTTGAGCGAAACCTATGCCCAAAACGGGCTGCCCGCCGCCACCAGCGCCTACACACCGTATCATCATTCCGCCGTCCCCGGCGTGGACATTCCGCAGGAAATCATCGACGCTCTCAACGCTGCCTTCGCCCGCGAGTCGTCGCTGCTTGACCGAATCGAGCACGGTGAGTATCAGGCATTCTGGGGCAAAATGGGCATGATCCCGTTTGGCATGTGCGCCGAAATCCTGCGCCGCGCCCACACCTTCATCTGGGAAGACGATCTGGAAATCGAGCGTGTCATCCGCGAAGCGAGTTACGCCGTGCGCTGCCTCTACGCCGATGATCCCAGGCTCTACCGTCAGGCGCTTCCTGTCTTCGATCTCGCCGGACTGCGCGCCGTCATTGACCGCACGCTGCACTACTCGCTCTCCATTCCTGGAGATACGAGTACCCTGACACGCCCGCTAGACGAGGAGGCACAAGTACGCCGCCAGCACGATCCGGGCTTTGCGCGCGGGCTAGCACTCTCCGAGGCGATAACGGTGGAATGCAAAGCCGAAATCGCTCAACGGCTCGAACGTTACCGAGCATCGTGGGTGGAATGGGGCGCATATCGTTACGTCGCCAGAGTAGGCGATCCCGTCGTTCAGGTCTGGAAAAAATTCACAAAGCTAACCTAGAAATACCAAAATGACATTGTTATAATGTCCTACTGAAGATCAGCTAAGGTAAAAAGTCAAAACACATGATTCCAGCAAGCGACATTCGTAAGGGCACGGTTCTGCAACTGGATGGGACGCTGTACCGTGTGATGAACACACAGTACAACAACCCTGGGCGTGGCGCTGCGTCGATGCGCGCTCAGTTGATGGACATTGGCACCAGCCAGACTCAGTACCGCGTATTTTCGGCGGAAGAGAGCCTGAACAACATTTACGTCGAAACCGAAGAAGTCAAGTTCCTCTACGGCGACGACGATTTCCTGCACTTCATGAACAACGAAACCTACGACCAGTACGATGTGAACCGCGCGCTGTTCGGGGATGACGCGCTCTATCTGCGCGACGACATGGACTTGCAGTTGATGACGACCGACGGCGGCACCGTGATCGACTATGTTCTGCCGACCACCGTCACCTACACGGTGGTCGAGGCGGAAGTTGCAGTCGTCGGTAACACCTCCGGTGCGGTCACCAAGAAAGTGCGGACGGATACCGGTTTGTCGATCACTGTTCCCAACTTCGTCAACGAAGGCGACTCGATCAAGGTGGATACGCGCGACGGCTCCTACGTCGGACGCGGTTAAGCAGCTCCTCTATCTCAAACGCAAAACGAAAGCTCACGGGCGAAATGCTGTGAGCTTTTTTTGTGCTATCAACAAACGTAAAACCAACCTCACACAAACAAATGCATGACATGCGTTTTATATACGTTTTTCAAATATTTCTCATCAAACGCTAATCTTCAAAGTGCTTGACAGATTAGAACTTTTGTTCTATCATATGAAGCATAGATGGACGTAGACCTTAGTTCCCCTTGTCTGGGTACAGCGCGAGGATACTTTCCTCATTCGCCGCACAAATCCCCCGCTCCGTGATCAACCCACTCACCAACCGTGCGGGGGTTATGTCGAAGCCATAGTTGCCGACCGGACTCGCCGGCGGCGTGATCTGCACTTCGAGCACGTCGTCGCCGCGTATCCCTGCCATCAGTTTCACTTCTTCAGGATTGCGTTCTTCAATCGGAATCTCGCGGACGCCATCGCGCATCTGCCAGTCGAAGGTTGAGGAGGGCAGCGCGACATAGAAGGGGACGCCGTTGTCGTGCGCCGCCAGCGCCTTCAGGTAGGTGCCAATTTTGTTGGCAACGTCCCCTGTGTAAGTGGTGCGGTCGCTGCCGACGATCACCAAGTCAACCAAGCCGTGCTGCATCAAATGTCCGCCCGCGTTGTCCACAATTACGGTATGTGGGACACCATGCTGCCCCAGCTCCCAGGCAGTCAGGCGCGCGCCCTGGTTGCGTGGGCGGGTCTCGTCTACCCACACGTGGACTTTAATGCCCTGGTCGTGCGCCGCGTAAATCGGCGCGGTTGCCGAGCCGTAATCCACAAACGCCAACCAGCCCGCGTTGCAGTGCGTCAACACATTGACCGTTTCGCCCTGCTTTTTCTGGCTGATCGCTTCGATTAGATTAACCCCGTGCTCCCCGATGCGGCGGCAGTAGTCGGCGTCCTCGTCGGCAACTTGCTGCGCGGTTTTGAAGGCAATTTCGATCATTTCCTCGATGTCCGTTGCTGCCTGTATCGCGTTCCACTGCCGTTCCACAGCCCACGCGAGGTTGATCGCGGTCGGTCGGGTGGCAATGAGCTTATCTCCGTCGGCGCGGATGCTGGCGAGGAAAGCGGCACGGTCATCGCGTGGGGCGTTGAGCGTGGCACAATACATACCGTAAGCGGCGGTTGCGCCGATCAACCCCGCG
>Ga0081539_10001868_pt1 | contig 33083 bp, 30 predicted proteins | sample TabmetS4T2R2_FD_71023 | JGI IMG/M metagenome (GOLD analysis project Ga0081539, IMG submission 71023) | Tabebuia heterophylla rhizosphere microbial communities from the University of Puerto Rico - S4T2R2 | ecosystem: Host-associated > Plants > Roots > Rhizosphere ... | reverse complement strand
CGTCGACCGGTACGTGAGCGGGCCAGTCACCCATTTCGGGAGCCTGTGCGATACCGGCCTCGAGACGGCGCTTCACTTCGCGCGTCCAGGCGGTCATGTGCAACACGATTTCGCTGATCGTGTGTCCCGTCCCCAAGGGACGCGCCGTTGCCGTTCGATGACCGACACCCTCGAGTGCGGCGAGCACCGACGGCCCATACCACGCGTCGCCGTTGAACGCGCGCTGCAACTGGTCCGCGATTCGGTCGGTCTCACGCATGGGCAACGCGTTATCCATGATCATTCCTGCAGGCCGCGCGCGAACTCGCGAATGCATGCATCACAAATGCCCGCTTGCATCCAGCGCCTGAACCCATTGCGGGCCATGCTGATTCGGAAAGAGCTGACCGTCTCGATCGTACTGAGGCGCGTAGACGTCGATCCGCCGGTTGTTCGGCAGATCCCACAGCTCGTAGTTGATACCCTGCCCCCCATGCACGGTCTCCTGTTCGAACGCGATACGCTTTCCGCCATCGCGAAACATCCACTTCGCGATCGGGAGCCCGTTGCCGGTGAACGTCTGCGTGCGACCGTTCGAATAGACCACCAGCTTCAGCGCGATCGCGTACGACGTGCAGCAGTTGGGGAAGTCGGCGAGCCAGCCGACCGCCTGCCCATCGGGCGATACTCGAGCGTTGCTGAAACCGACTTGGTCTTTCTCCTTCGTTGGCGAAATTTCGCTCTAGGCCTTCGCGCAAAAGAAAAGGCACGAAAGCGTCAAGCGCCTCCGTGCCTCGTAGTGCGCGGCAGCGGGTTTCAGACCCGTTCGCGAGTCGTTACAGATCGAGACGCCCGTTCGATGCCCCGAGCTTGTCGATCTCGACACCAGCCAGGTGCGCCATCGCGAGCAGCAGGTTCGCGGTGGGCTCCTCATCCTTCGCGACGACGTGACGGTTGCCCTTCAGGTTGCCGTTCGCGCCGCCGACCAGCACCGCGGGCGGGTTCTTGCGATCGTGCTGGTTGCCGTTGCTCATGCCGCTGCCCCAGTAGAGGAGCGAGTGATCGAGGAGGTTGCCGTCGCCTTCCTTCGTCGCCTTCAGCTTGTCGAGGAACTCAGCGAGCTTTGCGATCTGGTAGGTGCCGATCTTGGCGTACTTGGCGAGCTTCTCGGCATCGTTGCCATGATGCGAGATGCTGTGATGCGTCTCCGGCACGCCGATGTGTGCGTAGCTGCGATCACTCGCCTCGTGGCCGACCAGGAAGGTGAACACACGGCTGATGTCGCCCTGATACGCCAGGTGCATCAGGTCGTAGGTGATCGTCATGTGATCGTCGAACGCTTCGGGCAGACCGATGGGCGCTTCCGGCGTGCCCGTGATCGTCCCCATGCGCGCTTCCATGCGATCGAGCTGCTGTTCGACCTGACGGATGTTGCTCAGATACTCGTCGAGGATCGCGCGGTCCTGCGCGCCGAGCGTCTTCTGCAGCTTCGCCGTCTCGTGGGTTACCGAGTCGAGCAGGCTCTGTTTTTCCTTGAGGCGCGCCGCGCGCTGCTCGGTGGATCCGGTCTCGCCGAACATGCGCTCGAACGTGATGCGCGGATTGATTCCAACCGGCAGCGGGCTCACGTCGTCCCGCCACGACAGCGTGTTGAAGAACGTGCACGGGAAGCCGTCGCACGCGCCGGCGGCCGTGCCCATGTCTTCGGTGCCGACCTCGATCGACCGCAGCGGCGTGTCGTCTGCCACCTTGTCGGCGATGTACTGGTCGACGGTCTTTTTCGACTGAATCTTTCCGAACGCGTCGCCCGAGTCGTCGCGTGCTCCCACCGGACCGGTGCCGTTGAGGAACGCGGCGCTGGCGCCGACGTGGATCGATTCGCCCCACGGCGCCCGCATCTTGCTGACCGTGACCAGCTGATCGCGGAACGGTTCGAGCGGCTGCATCACCGGCTTGAACGTGAAGTTGCTGCCGACCTCGGTTGGATGCCAGGTCTCGGGGAATACGCCGTTGGGCATGTAGATCGCGCCGAAGCGGAACGGCGCATTCGCCACCGTGCGCGTCTGCGCCGTCAGCGCGGGCACCATTGCATCCAGGAAGGGCAGCGCAACGGCGGCCCCGAATGTACCGCGAAGAAACGTGCGGCGGGACAGGTGCTTCTTCGTGATGATCATGGCTACTGTACCCTCGCTTGAGCGACTCTGGTGTTGGTGTCGGCCGGCTCGAGACGCGTACGCATCTGGAACGGTGCGCTCTCGACAATGCCGGTGATGATGGATCCCAGCCGGTAGTTGTTCTGTGCAGCCTTCTTCACGATGCTGCGGATGACGGGCATATCGGACGGTTCGATGCCGCGGCCCAACGCGTACGTCATGAGACGCTCGGTCAGCGTCGTCACGAACGCATCGGGTCTGCTCAGGATCACCTCGCGCAATGCCACTGGACCGTCGACCTTCGAGCCATCGGCGAGCACGCCGGCGGTATCGAGTGGCGCGCCATCGGGCATCGTCGTTCGCCACTGGCCGACCGAGTCGAAATTCTCGAGCGCAAAGCCAACCGGGTCGATCACACGATGGCACGACGCACAGATTGGACTCGCCCGATGCAACTGCAACAGCTCGCGCACAGTCTTCGGAGCGGTCGCCGCGTTCTTGTTGCTCTCCTCGAGTGCGGGCACGTTCGGCAGCGGCGGCGGCGGCGGCGTGTTGAGGAACGTGGTCAGGATGTACTTCCCTCGGTACACGGGCGACGTACGATTGGCCACCGACGTCAGCGACAAGATACTGCCCTGGCCAATCAAGCCGCGCCGGTTCGGATCCGTCTGTTTCACCTGACGGAAGCGTTCGCCGTAGACACCCTTGATGCCGTAGTGCTTCGCGAGCCGCTCGTTCACGAACGTGTAATCGGCATTCAGCAGTTCCAGCGCACTCCGGTTCTCGCGAACGATGTACGCGAAGAACATCTCCGTCTCGCGCCGGAACGCCTTGCGGAGGTTGTCGTCGAAGTCCGAGAACATCAGCAGGTCGGGATTGACCTTCGCTTCGAGGTTGCGAAGCTGCAGCCACTGCCCGACGAAGTTGCTGACCAGGGCATCGCCGCGCTTGTCGGCGAGCATGCGCTGCACCTGGGCCTCGAGAACGCCAGGCGCGCGTAACGTGCCAGCTTCAGCGAGACTCAAAAGTCTCTGATCCGGAATGCTGCTCCACAGGAAGAACGACAACCGCGATGCCAGTTCGACGTCGCTGACCGGATGCGCCTGGCCTGGTTTGAGGCCGGCCGGATCACGCTCGATGCGATACAGGAACCACGGGCTGGTCAGCATGCGTGCGAGGCCGACTCGAACGCCCGAATCGAAGTTGCCACCCTTCTCACGCGTCTGGCGATAGAGCTCCATCGACGGCTCGATGTCCGCGTTCGCCACCGGACGCCGATACGCACGCCGCGCCAGGCTCAGGAAGATGCGCTCCGCACACGGCGCTTCGGCCGCTGCGGTTGTCGGGTGGCACACGAAGATGCGCTCACGGCTCGGCGTCTGGCTGACACCCTTCACGTTGTAGGGCCCATCGACGTTGACGGTCTTCAGTCGGGGCAGTCCGCCGATCATGTGGACTTCCTGACTGTCGCGCTGTGAGACCTCCCACACGTCCTGCTTCTGCGACTGGCGTTCGCGCCACGTGTAACCGATCTCGTGCGGACCCGCGGTCACGAACACACGACCGGTCATGCGCGCATCGATGACCCAGCGCGCCAGGTTCATGTCCTTGGCCTGCGACTCGTGATCCGTGGGCCCGCCAATCGGCGCCGTATAGACCTCCTCGCCATCGACGGTGATGACGAACGTGTCCGGCGTTTCCTCTTCGACTCCGGCGTAGCCTTCCTCGACTCCGCGCACAAGCCGACCGGACAGCTTGTATTCGCCGTCTGCCGGGAAGATGTGCCGGACCAGCGTTCCGCCGCGCGTCCCGAGCGGTAGACCATCGATGTGCGCGTTCTGGCTGAATTCGCGGCTGATGGAATACTCGGTGGTTCCCGGTCGCACATCCGGATCACCAACGGCCAGCAGGCTGATTCGCTGCGCCGCGGTGAGATAGCGCTCGAGCAGGAACGGCGATGTCTTCAGCGCGGCAGCGATGTTGTCGAACCCGAAGTTCGCGCCGTCGCTCGGCAGCAAGTCGGACACGTCGACGTCGATCGCCAGCAGATCGCGAATCGCGTTGCCGTACTCCGTGCGATTCAGTCGATGAACGACGTAGACGCCAGGTGAGCTCTTGCCGGCCCAGGCGCGATCGAGCGAACCCGACAGCCACGAGGTGAACCCGACGTAGTCCGCCTCGGTCGGATGCGGCATTCCCTGCGGCGGCATCGCGCGAACGGCGAGCTTGCGCAGGACACGCTCCCATGTCGCCGCATGCGGAAGCAGATCGTCGAGGCTGGCGGCTTCGAGATTGACCGGGTCGTTGGTCGGTTGCGCCGCCTTGCTGTTGTGGCACGACACGCAGTACTGGTTCACCCACGTGCGGTATTTCTTCGCGTCTTCAGGAGACGGTGCGGCCACGGCCGTTGCCTGGGCAGGCGTTGCCGCGGCGCGACGCACGGTCGCACCGGCCGTAGCCGGCTGCGAGCCGGCCTGCGCGTAGATCACCGACGCGCCAATCCAGACAACCGCTGCTGTTACGAGTACTTTCTTCATTGATTCCCTGCGGCCCCCACGTCCTCGTCCTCAGCTTTCTTGTCGTCTTTCTTGTCGTCCTTCTTGGTCGGATCAGGCGGCGGTTGTGGTGTCGGATCGTTGGGACCGAGCCCCATCAACTGACGGAGCGCGGCGATCACGTCCTCTCGCGAATCGCGGTGCACCTGGAAGCGATTCGGGTCCGTATTGGCCGCCTGGCTGTCCTTGTCATTTTTCTCTGGCTTTTCCGCCAACATCAGCGGCGTCAGGTTGTCCTTGTTCGTCGCATCGAGCCTGGCACCGGCAGCCACCAGCGCGCGAATCATCGGAACCTGCCGTGCAGTCACGGCCTGATGCAGCGGCGTCGAGCCGTCCGGCGCCTTCACATTGGGATTGGCACCTGCCGCGAGCAACAGCGTGGTGGCCTCGAGCGGATCGCGCGATCCCGGCTCACGGAACGGTGGTGGCCCAAGGCGCTCGAACCCGGGCCCGCCGCCAAACGGCGCGCCGCGACCGCCGTTCAACGCCATCATCAGGGGCGTCTTGCCGACGTTGCCGTTCATTCCGCGCCCGCCACCGCCGCCACCGCCGGACTCCTTCTTGACCTCGGTTGGACTCCATTCGACCTTGGCGCCCTTGTCGAGGAGCAGTTTCAGCACGTCGACGTCGCTGGCAACCGCAGCGCGGAAAAACGGCGACGCATTGATCTCGTCGCTGCAGCACAGCGTGTAGTTGTGCAGCTGTCCCACGAACGCCTTGTTCGGATCGGCGCCGCGATCGAGCAGCAGCTTGATGAGATCCATCGACGTGAGCGTGTTCCGATGATCGGCGCGGAGACGCGATCCGTCGCGCGCGCGCATGTCGGTCGTCGCGTCGTGCATGTCGACGGCGAAATACAACGAGCCGTCGTTCGCATCGGCGCCGAGATCGATCAGCGTCTTCGCCAGGTCGAATCGGTCGTTGACGATGGCGGCGATTGTCGCGGTGACGCCGTCGCCATTGGTCACCTTCGGATCCGCGCCGCCCTTGACGAGCGTCTTGACGACGTCTTCATGACCGTTGCGAACGGCAAACATCAATGCGGTGAACCCGCCCGTCGGATGATCGGCGTGCTTGCGCTCCTGTTGAGTCGTGATGTGTGCGCGACGGTTGGGATCCGCGCCCGCCTTCAGCAGCGTGTCGACGACGTCGACGTGTCCTTCCGCGGCGGCCCACATCAGCGCGGTCTGCTCCTGCCACATGTCCGCGGCGTTGACATCGGCGCCTGCTTCGAGCAGCAGCTTCACGGCGTCGGCGTGCCCCGAGCGAGACGCAGCCATCAACGGCGTCTCGCCATCGGGATGTGTCACCGTGAGCGTGGCGCCCGCCTTCAACAGCGCACTCACGAACGCCGCGTCGCCGGACCGGGCCGCTTGCAGCAGCGGTGTGATGCCGTACCGGTTGGGCGTGTTCGCGTTGGCGCCGGCCGTGATCAGCGCCTTCGCCATCTCGAGGTTGGAGTGATAGGCCGCCCACAACAGCGCGGTCGATCCATCGCGCGCCGGCTCGTTCACGTCGACGCGCTTGGCGATGAGCGCACGAACGGTCACGAGATCACCGTTCTTCGCCGCGGTGACGAGCGCAGGATCGGTGGCCGCCTGTCCGCGCGCGACCGCTAAGGCGGCGACGATCGCGACGACCGCAAGCAGGAACAAGCCTGTGGTGCGAGTGGTTCCGTGGGAAGAGGGTCCGGTAAGCCGTCGGGTGCGCATCGTGGCCCCACCTCGTGAACAGAAGAAGTCGTTACGATCAGGCCGCCACGCGCCGGACGTACGTAGACCGGCGCACGACCTGATCGGCGTAAGTCAAGAATATTACACCTTTTAGCGCGATTTCAGCGGTCGAAGACGGGCCGAAGAATGATCAAAGCTTTGTCAAATCCGCGGCCCGCTTCCAACTCGGCGAAAGGGAATCGAAAATCGAGCCCAGGGCTCGCCGCGGCGGAGCTGAAACGTCCGCCCTACACTTCAGTTGCACGCGTCGGCGACGCGGCTGATCGTCGTGACGTTGATGCCGTCCCGGCCGCCCGGCCCGATCAAAATGCCGCTCACCGACATCCGTTTCCCGATGTTCGGGTCGAGGCGCGTCAGCACGAACTTGAGCGTCATCGTCCGATCGCCAAGCGGACGGGCGGCATCCTCGGGACCGACGCCCGTCTTGTCGACGCGCTCCGGGGTCGTCGCAGTCGTGAGGACCCAGTCATTGCCATTCTTCGCCAGGCACCCGACGATCCGCACCAGCGTGTTCCCGGGCAATTCCCCAGGTCCGTCCTTGGGGATGATCTGCACGCCGACAATGGTCTCCGGAGCGAGCTCGGTCGTTCCCGGTGGGAATCCGTTGGCCCTGAGAATCAGCGCGACAAGGTCGCGATACGTCGGAGCCGACAGCGAACCGCCGTTGCCGTTCGGCATGTTCGTTGTCACCCACGTCAGGAGGTCGGCGGCCGTCTTCTGCGTCCACGCTTCCCAGAACTTGTCCCCGGTGACCGGGCGCCGGGTGCCGGTCGCCTCCAGCGTGTGGCAGTTGGTGCAGCTTTGATTGAACGCGAGCTGCCCGCGCTCCGCCTGCGCGTCGGTATAAATACCATCCCAGACCGTCCGGGGCGTGGGCGCCTGGGCGCTCAGAAATGCGGAACCGATGGAGACGAAGAAAGCGAGCGTGACGGTCAGCGTGGCAACGCGCATGTCGGCCTCCATCGCAGAACAGACGACAGCCAGGGATTTGTGCGCGCGAATTGTAACGCGTTGCACGGTGCCTGGTGACGCGGGAAACCCGTTCAGTGAGGTCCGCCTGAAGGCGGACCCTACGACATAGAATGAAGGCCGAGAACCGCAGGTGTGGGGGCCGCCTTCAGGCGGCCCTGGAGGAATGCACGTGAAGACCTTTCATGCGACATCGTCCGTTCGGATCGGGATCGTCACGCTCGCCGCGCTGATCGCCGCGGTGACGTTCGGATCGCAGCGCGGTTCAGGCCAGCAATCGGTGGAGTTCAAGAACGGCATCCCGGTCGCGCCGACCGGCCTCGCGAATCGACCGCTGCCCAAGATGCCGATCGAATTCGATACGGGCGAAGGCATGCGCATCCGCGTGAGCGCGGTCGCCAATGGGCTCGCCTATCCGTTCGGCGCTGCGTTTCTGCCCGACGGCAGCATGCTCGTGACGGAACGGGAAGGACACCTTCGCATCATTCGCAATGGCGTGCTCGATCCGCAGCCGGTTGCCGGCACACCTCCCTCGTATTTCGCGGGCGAGTCGGGCCTGCCTGGCGCGATCCACGGTTACATGGACGTGGTGCTGCATCCGCGCTTCAACGAGAACAAGTTGATCTACCTGTCGTACACGAAGCCGCTCGACGACAAGCGACGCACGCTCGCCGTCGCCCGCGGCACGTGGGACGGCAAGGCGATCAAGGAGATGAAGGACATCTTCGTGGCGAAGGACCTCGTCACGGTCGCGCGCATCGCCTTCGATCGCGACAACCTGCTCTACATCACCACCGCCGCAGCGGGACCTGGCAACACCTCTCAGGATCCGAAGAACCAGGGTGGAAAGGTGCTGCGCGTCGCCGACGATGGGAGCGTGCCGAAGAACAATCCGTTCGTGGGAAAAGAAGGCTATCTCCCGGAGCTCTTCACGATTGGTCACCGCAGCTCGCTCGGCCTCGCGCTGCATCCGCGAACGGGTGAGATGTGGCTCAACGAGAACGGTCCCAACGGCGGCGACGAGATCAACGTGCTGGTCGCCGGCAAGAACTACGGGTGGCCGACGGTGAGTTACGGTCGCTCCTACATGGGGCCCTGGCAGTCCGAGATCCCCGGTCACGCCGGCTTCGAGCCGCCAATCGTCTACTGGGTTCCCGCGATCGCCGTGTCGGGCATGGCGTTTTATACCGGCGATCGTCTTCCGAAGTGGAAAGGCGACGTGTTCGTCGGCTCGTTGCGCACGGGCGAGATTCCGGGCACCGGCCACCTCGAGCGCATTCTCTTCAACGAGAAGATGGAAGAACTTCGACGCGAATCGTTGCTGACCGAACTGCATCAGCGCATTCGCGACGTGCGTCAGGGTCCTGATGGGCTGTTGTATGTGTTGACGGATGCCAAGCCTGGAGCTGTGCTGCGCATCGAACCGGCGACCGCGGCGGGGACGAGATAGGCCGAGAGGGTGGCTGGGTCGCCGGGCGGATAGGTAGCTGGGCAAAAGCACTTGCCCAACTTTTTCCACCCAGCTACCCAGCCACCCAGCCACCCAGCTACCCAGCTACCCAGCGACGCGCTAGAATACCGCCCTCGTCGGTCCGCTCCTCGCTCGGCACGCAGTCAGGCTCTCCGGCCTGAAGGAGGTTTACGATGCGATGCCTGCTCGTTTCTCGAGGATTGGTCCTGTCCGCAGCGTTCACTTTCCTGGCTGCGTGCTCCCTGGCAGGCTGTTCGTCAAGTACCAAAGCCGAGGCGGGTGCCGTCGGTACCGCCGGTGGTGGCTCCGCGATCGGAGTTGCGTTCACGCCCTCGTACCTCACCATCGAAAATCACAGCGGTGTGCCGCTGGTCGAGGGTGAAGTCACGATCGTGCCAAGCGGCTTGATGCCGCCGTTCCACGCGCCGCTGCCCCGTGTCGAATCCAACGGCAAGCAGGACATGCTGTTCAACGCCTTTCGCGGCAGTGACGGCACGTCCTTCCGGCGCGGCGTGATTCGCGCGCGCCGCGTCCGGATTACCGCAACAGACTTCAATGGCAAAAAGTATCAGCAGGAGGTGCCGTTCAATTAGGCAACCTATCGCGCAACGCTGAGACGAACAATCGAATGCGCCGCGCGTTGGCGCCGAGATCACCGACGCCAACGCGCGACTTCGAGCGCATATCGATTCGCGTGACCGCGTCCTGCGGTCGTAGCCGAATCACCACGTCATCCTTGAAGCCAAACCAGAACGTCGAGGCGATCGCATCGATGCGGCCCGCGGCGCGATCGGTGGCGACGACCTGCCAGCCATGCTCTCGTGCGACGTCGAGCGCCGCATCGAAGGCACGAGAGACCGGAGCGTTCACGACGACGGGTTGAACGTCGGGATACGCGCGCCGCTGCTGAGTGGCGGCATCGGGACCATCGTAGGCTGGCGGACTGTCGCTCGGTTTCCGCAGCTTGAGCAGCGCCTCGTCGAACGACGGCGGATCATCGGGATCGGTCGTGATGTCGTGAATCGGCGGGAAACGAATCGCCGGCAGCACGATGAACAGCGGGAGCACGAGCGCAGCCAGTGCGACTCCAATCGCAGCGAGCGCAACGCCCCAGCGTTGCGTGCGCATGCCGGCCATCACGCCGACGACGATCGCGGCGAGCGCGTCGAGGATGGCACCACCCATCAGCGCAAAGCCGACGACGAACGGCCACACGCCGAGCCGCGCGCCGAGCGGACCGACGACGAGCATCACGATGCTCAACACGGCGAGCCACACGGCAAGAGCCAGCATCGCGGCCACAGTCTACAATCGTTCCGTGCACATCGAGGGACGAACAGTACTCGTGACCGGCGGCGCCTCAGGCCTCGGCGGTGCCGCCGTCGACATGATCGTGGCCGCGGGCGGACGCGCCGTGATCGTGGATGTCAACGAAGGTACGGGTCGGGCGAAGGCCGACGTCCTGGGCAACGCCGTGCGATTCGTCAAAGCCGACGTCACCAGCGATGCCGACGTGCAGCAGGCGGTCGACCTCGCCGTTCGCGACCTCGGAGGCCTGCACGGCGTCGTCAACGCCGCGGGCATTGCAGTGGCCGAGCGCGTGCTGCCGAAGGAAGGCGTGCAGCCGCTCGCCCACTTCACGCGGGTCATTCAGATCAATCTGATCGGCACGTTCAACACGATTCGTCTCGCCGCAGCCGCGATGGCGAGCAACGAACCGAACGAGGCCGGCGAACGAGGCGTGATCGTCAACACGGCGTCCGTTGCCGCGTTCGACGGTCAGATCGGACAAGCGGCCTACTCCGCCTCGAAAGGGGGCATCGTCGGCATGACGCTGCCTCTCGCACGCGAGTTCGCGCGCATCGGAATCCGCGTGATGTCGATCGCGCCCGGCACGTTCGACACGCCGCTGCTCGCCGGTCTTCCCGACGCGGCACGTCAGTCGCTCGCCCAGCAGGTTCCCTTTCCCTCACGTCTGGGACGGCCGGAGGAATACGCCGCGCTCGTGCGTCACATCTTCGAGAACGAGATGTTGAATGGCGAGGTCATTCGCCTCGACGGCGCCATTCGCATGGCGCCCAAGTAAACTCCCAACTTCCAACTCGCTTCGCCCGAGCCAACTCCCAGACGTTGACCTTGGCTTGGGAGTTGGGAGTTGGATTCGGCGCAGCGGTTGGGAGTTGACGTAGGTTGTCGCCCGCACGTCGTAAAATATCCAGCGACCCATCCATCCAGCTACCTATGGTCGCGATCACCGGCCTCCTTGCCGGAATTTTCCACGTGCTCTCGGGGCCCGACCATCTTGTTGCGGTCGCGCCGCTTGCTGCTGCCGATCGTGAGCGCGGGTGGATGGCTGGCTGGAGCTGGGCCTTCGGCCATGCGGCGGGCGTCGTCACCGTCGCGGTCGTGGCAATCCTGCTTCGCGATCTGCTGCCACCGATCGATGTCATCTCTCAGTGGAGCGAACGCCTGGTCGGTGCTGCGCTCATCGGCGTCGGTCTGTGGGCCTTGCGTCGCGGCGCAACGATCGGGCCGGCGCGCCACGTGCACGGCGCACTGGCACACAACCATCCGCACGTGCAGTCCGGGCCGGGTTGGTTGCGTCACCTCGGCCACGCGCACGCCTCGTTTTATCTGGGCGTGCTCCACGGCGTGGCGGGCAGCTCACATTTCTTCGGCGTGCTGCCGGCGCTCGCGCTGCCCTCGCGTGCCGCAGCGCTCGCGTACATCGGCGCCTTCGGTGTCGGCACGGTGTGCGCCATGACGGTCTTCGCCGCCGTCATCGGATCGGCGGGAACACGCCTGCGCCCCGGAACGATCGCGCATCGGGCAATGATGCTCACCGCCGCCGCCCTCGCATTGTCTGTGGGTGGGTGGTGGCTCGTGGTCGGCGCCTAGTACTAGGAGGTCAACGCACGTATTCGGTCGGGACGCGCTGACCGGAAAGATATCGCGCGCGATCGTCCAGATTGAAAATTCGAGCGCGCGAGAGGATGTCCGCCATCGGCGGCCAGTCCACCGAACCGACATCGCTCGCCGCGGCGAATCGCGCTCTGAAGTTTCCTTCCTCCGGCCCCTCGAACAGGAAATACGGTCGCAGACCGCGCGCGCGCACGTACTCGACCGCGCGATCGAGCCATGCCGGGTCGAGCTGATCCCAGACGATGGTGTTGCGCTGGCCGTAGTAGCGGACGCTGCCGCTCTCCCACAACGCGAACACGATCGCATTCGCGGGCAGTCGATCGCCGACGAAACGCCCGGCGCGCTCGAAGCGCGTTTCCATCTGCTGCAGGCGGAACGTGCTGCCGTCGCGGGCATGTCGCATGAACACGACTGCCAGCGCGATCGACACGACCGCGAGGATCGCGTTCGTCCGAATGCGTCCCAGCCGACGGAGACCCGCATCGAGCACCGCGACCATCAGCACGATCAGCAGCGGAATCGCCGGCAGCAGAAACCGCAGGTACGTCCAGTCATCGAAGACGATGTACGGCAGATACAACGCCACGTTCACCGCCACCAGTCCGATGCACAGCAGCGTCAAACCGCCCGGCAGCAGCAACGGCGCCACAAGACCCGCGGCGATGAGCGGCGTGTACATCTGCCACAGCCAGGTGCCGTATCGGGTGAGATTCGCAGGGACCCGCTCGGTTCTGAACAGCACGTCGGTCGACCCATAGCCGGATGAGAGCGGCGATCCGTAGAACGCCCACTGGATCATCGTCACCGCCAGACACCCAGGGATGCACCACGCGGCGTACGTGACGGCTGCACCGATCCGCTGTCGCCAGCTGCGCTCCGGCCGGAACAGCAGGAACGCGCCGATGACGAAGCCGAGCGGCACGAGATTGGGCCGCACGAGGATCGCCGCGCTCGTGACGATGCCGGCGATGGCGACATGACGCGGCTTGGTACCGGTGGCAAACGCGACGGCCACCATCCAGAGCGCCGCGGCAGGCACATCGCTCATCGGCTGCACCAGCTGGTAGAGAAATGCCGGACCGCACGCGACGAGCAGCGCCGCACCGACGCCAATGCGCGCGCCGTAGCGGCTGCCGACCGCCGCTGTTGCCAGCACCAGGACGACGCCGAACAACGGCACCACCGCAAACACCGCCGACGGACCAGCCACGAGGCGGAACGGCGCCATCACGATCGACAGGCCGGCGGAACAGATGGGAACGACGGCGCCGCGAACCGTGGGAGACGGAATGTGACCGGCGGGAGCGAATGTGCCGGCTGCATTCGGCCACGGCGCCTCGAGCGCGAGCGGATTGATCTCCTGCAGCGATTCAGTGAACGGATGCTGCAGGAGCGCGGCCCATCGGCCCGACTGATAGACGTAGCAGTAGGAGTCGGATCCGCCGGCGACGAAGGATCCATATCGTGCCGCCACGATGAGCACCGCGGCGGCAATGGACGCGAGCGCCAGCCCACGCATGATTAGCGGGGCTTCGCCTCAGGCCGGCGAGACGGGAGTGCCGGCCCGATGCGCCCCGCTGAACAGCGTTGACTTTGCCCCGCTTTGCGGGGCGAGCCGTCTCGACCGACGAACCATTGACACATGTTTCAGCAATCTTGCCGGTCAAGACGGCTAGCGAAACCGTTCGGCGACCAGTACCTCCAATGCGCGCACGCCGTCGCGCCACCCGATCTTTTTGCCCTGCGCACGAGACCGTGGGTCGAACCTGACCGGCAGCTCGCGGATGCGATAGCCGCGACGCAGCAGGCGAGCCGTGATCTCGGGCTCGATGTCGAACCGATTGGCCGTGAGGTCAAGCGAACGAGCGATCTCGGTCCGCATCACCTTGTAGCAGGTCTCCATGTCGGTCAGCGAGGATCCGTACAGCACATTGGTGACACCGGTGAGCACGCGATTGGCCGCGACCGTCATCAACGGCGCACCCGAGGCGCCGTTCAGGAACCGCGAGCCATACACGACATCGGCTTCCCGCGCGACGATCGGCTGAATGAGCGAGGCGAGCTCCTGCGGGTCGAGCTCGAGATCGGCATCCTGAATCGCCACGATCGTCCCACTGACCTGCGACAGTCCGAGGCGTATCGCACTTCCCTTTCCGGCATTCCGCGCAGCTTCGATGACCGTCACCGGCGCGCCACCGCGCTTGACGTCCGACAACACTCCTCGTGTTCCATCCGTCGAGCCGTCGTCGACGATGAGGATCTCGCGATTGATCGGCAGGGCGATCGACGAGAGCCGTTCGATCACGGCGCGGACGGTGCGGACTTCGTTGAAGACCGGAACGATGATCGAGAGCAGCTCGAGGCCGGCGGGCGCCGCCGCGGTCACGACGGTCACCGGCGTCGTGCCGGCGCGCGCCGGACGGGTGCCGGTTTGGGCGGAAGGTACTGCACCATCACGTTGCTGATCAGCGCCATCGGACGTCCGGAGACCGTGAACGTCGAGGGGCCGTCCGGGCCGAGAACCGTCAGCTTCTCACCGAGAATACTCACCCGATCGGCTTCCGCCGGGATCAGCATCATCACCGGTTCGGTCCCCGACGGTGCCACTGCCTTGACCCCGCCCGGACCGCTGCCGCCGGAGATCCGGTCGACCAGATCGCCTGGGCCGCGATATTCGTTCTGCACGATCGCGCGGGAGATCAACGTGTTGTCGAGGAGCAGGACACCAATCGTCGCTGTGAAGCGGCGATAGGCGCGATGCGCCTTCACTTCCTCGTCGGAGTAGGTCGCACGATTGTGAAGGTCGAACGTCAACGTGACCGGTCCGCTGTGCGGCGGCAGCGTGATGAGGATGCCCGATGCGGGATCCCGTCCGATGAGCACGTCACAGAACGTGCGTCTGGTCTGCACACCCTGCCCGAGGACTTCAGGACAGGCAATCATCGCCGGCTCGGTCTTCGGCACGGGCGGCGCAGGAGCCGGCGCGCGTCGCTGCGGCGTGCGACGCTGCTGCGCAGCCATGGAGGTCATCGCGATCATGATGATCAGAAAAACGCGGCACGCTGACAGCGCGGCCCGACGGGCACGGAGGCCACGGAGCGAAAACGGCCTCTCCGTGCACTCCGTGTTGACGGGCTCCGTGGTTTCCACGTGCACGTGAGCTCGCCGAATCATTCGTCGATACACGCGAGGGCGGCGGCCGAGGGGACCGGTGTGGCGAGGCCGCGCAGCTTGATCAGATCGAGGAATTCCAGCCGCGTGCGCGCGTTGTCGCGGAAGATGCCGAGCATCGCGCTGGTGACGGCGAACGAGTTCTGCTTCTCGACGCCGCGCATCGACATGCACAGGTGCGTCCCCTCGCAGACCACTGCCACCCCCATCGGATCGATCTTCTCGCGGATCGTCTCGGCGATCTGATTGGTCATCCGCTCCTGGATCTGCAGTCGACGCGCAAACACGTCGACCACCCGCGGAATCTTGCTGAGTCCGATGACACGGCGCCGCGGAATGTACGCGACGTGACACTTGCCGAAGAACGGCAGCAGGTGGTGCTCGCAGAGGCTGTAGAAGTCGATGTCCTTCACGATCACCATCTCGCTATAATCGACGGTGAACAGGGCATCGTTCAGCACCTGATCGATGTCCGCTGCGTAACCGCTCGTGAGAAACCGCATCGCCTTCTCGACCCGGAGCGGCGTCCGGGCCAGCCCTTCGCGATCCGGATCTTCTCCAATCTCCAGCAGCAGGCGCCGGATGAGATCCTGCATTTGCTTATTCTACATCGCGCTGTTTTTGGTCCCCCGCGCGTGGGCGCAGAACGATCCCGATGCGCTGTATCGACAACGTACGACGACGGCGCGCGCCCGCGAGGCGGCGGCGATCTGGGAAACGCGCCTGCAGGCCAACGCGCGCGACTTCGAGTCGGCGTGGAAAATCGCGCGCGCGATGTACTGGCTCGGCGAGCACGACGAGCCGGACGCGCGACGCAAGGCGCTCGAGCGCGGCGTCGAAACCGGCCGGCTGGCGTCGACGCTCGAGCCACAGCGACCCGAGGGGTATTTCTGGATGGCGGCCGATATGGGCGCGCTCGCTGAATCGTTCGGCATGCGACAGGGCCTCAAGTATCGCGGCCCGATCAAGGACGCGCTCGAGACGGTCCTGCGTCTCGATCCGGCGTACCTGCAGGGGTCACCCGATCGCGCGCTGGGACGGTGGTACTACAAGGTGCCCGGCCTCTTCGGCGGCAGCAAGAAGAAGTCGGAAGAGTATCTGCGCAAATCGCTGACCTATAACCCGAACAGCACCGCCTCGCACTTCTTCCTCGCCGAAACGCTGTTCGAGCTCGATCGAAAGAGCGACGCGATCGACGAGCTCAAGAAGGTGATCGCCGCACCGCTCGATCCCGAATGGGAACCGGAGGATCGCGACTTCAAGCGGAAAGCCGAGCAGCGCCTGGCGCAAGTAAAATCGTGAGAGCGTGACGACACCGATCGACCACCTCGCTACTGACGACGAGCGGCTGCGCACGGCCCTGGCGGCGGCGGAAGAAGCCAACCGCCTGAAAGACGAATTCCTCGCCGTCCTCTCGCACGAACTGCGCACGCCGCTCAATGCCATCCTCGGATGGGCGCGTATTCTCCGCGCCGGCACGCTTGGCGCCGACGACGCCTCGCGCGCGATCGAGACGATCGAGCGCAACGCGCAGGCGCAGGCACAGCTCATCGAAGATCTCCTCGACGTGTCGCGCATCGTCTCGGGAAAGCTGCGGCTCGAGATGCGGACGGTCGACGTCGGGGAGGTGATCGCGGAAGCGATCGACACCGTGCGTCCCACGGCGGATGCGCGCGGCGTGTCGCTGACCGCGGGCGTCTCGCACACGGGACCGATCTCGGGAGACGCGCAGCGGCTGCGTCAGGTGATCTGGAATCTGCTGTCGAACTCGATCAAGTTCACGCCGCGCGGAGGCAGCGTGCACGTGCGGGCCGAGCAGACGGGCACGACCGTTCAGATGTCGGTGACCGACACCGGGCAGGGGATCGATCCCGAGTTCCTGCCGCACGTGTTCGATCGATTTCGACAGGACACGACCACCACCGGCGTCGCACGGCGGACCGGCCTCGGACTGGGCCTCGCAATCGTGCGCCATCTGGTCGAAGCGCATGGCGGCACCGTGCACGCCGCGAGTGAAGGGCTTGGCAAGGGCGCCACGTTCACCGTCGAACTGCCGGTCATGGTCGGTCGCGCGATCCAGGCCACCGATTCGACGTCGGCGTACGAGCACCGCTTCGAGACGTCGTTGTCGCTCGCCGGTGTTCGCGTGCTGGTCGTGGACGATGATCGCGACGCCCGCGAACTGCTGGAGGTCGCGCTGCAGCAATACGGCGCCGAGGTGCGAATCGCGGCATCAGCCGACGAAGCGATGGACTTCCTGGCCGCGGAGAGCACGGACGTGATCGTCAGCGACATCGAGATGCCGGACGTCAACGGATACGAACTGATCCGTCGCCTGCGCCAGAGCGAGCGCCCAGAGTTGCGGCGGCTGCCGGCCGTGGCGCTCACCGCGTACGCGCGCACCGAGGATCGACTCAAGGCGCTGCTCGCCGGATTCCAGACGCACGTGCCGAAGCCGGTGGAACCGGCGGAGCTCGTGACCGTCATCGCCTCTCTCGGCCAACGGACGTAAGGTGCGCCAATCCCTCGTCGCGCTCCAGCACCGGAATTTCCGGCTGCTCTGGGTCGGACTGCTGTTCTCCTTCACCGGCTCGTTCATGCAGGCGGCCGCGATCCTGTGGCACGTGTCGCTGCTCGTGCCGGCCGATCGCAAAGGGCTCGCCCTCGGGCTGGTCGGCCTCGTGCGAGTCATCCCCATCATCGTCTTCTCGATGATCAGCGGCGTCGTTGCCGACGCATGGAATCGACGGCGCCTGATGCTCGTCACGCAGACCGCCGCCGCGCTCGTGGCAGTGACGCTCGCGCTCCTCACCGTCCGGGGTCTGCACTCGGTATGGCTGCTCTACGCGCTGACCGCGCTCAGTTCCTGCGTCGGGGCATTCGATCTGCCGGCTCGCCAGGCACTGGTGCCGATGCTCGTGCCGCGCGAGCACCTCCCGAATGCGATCAGCCTCAACACCATCATGGTGCAGGCGGCGTCGATCGCAGGACCGGGTCTCGGCGGACTGCTCATCGGATCCGCCGGGCTGGCGTGGGTCTACCTGCTCAACGCCGTCTCGTTCGGCTGCGTGATTCTCGCGCTGCTGATGATGAAGGAAGAAAAGCAGACAGCCAGCCCGGGCGATCCGGAGCGCGATGCCGGCGCGCGCGAGACCGTGTCGTGGCGTTCGGCGATCGAGGGATTGCGGTTCGTCTTCGAATCGCCGCTCATCCGCTCGACGATGCTCCTCGATTTCTTCGCGACGTTCTTCTCGTCGGCGGTCGCGTTGCTGCCGATCTACGCGCAGGACATTCTCTTCGTCGGTCCCTCCGGATACGGGTGGCTGTATGCGGCGCCCGCCGCCGGAGCGGTGCTCATGAGCGCCGGCATGGTGTTTCTCACCGATCGCATCGAGCGGCGCGGACCGGTGCTCCTGTGGGCGGTCGCGATCTATGGCCTCGCGACCGTTGGATTCGGGTTTTCGCGCACCTTCTGGCTGTCGTTCGCATGTCTGGCGCTGACCGGCGTCGCCGACACCGTGAGCATGGTCATCCGCAGCGTCGTGCGGCAGCTGGAAACGCCCGACCGGCTGCGCGGACGCACGACCGGCATCAACATGGTCTTTTTCATGGGAGGACCGCAGCTCGGCGAGCTCGAAGCCGGCGCCGTCGCGCAGTGGCTGGGCGCGACGTTCTCGGTGGTCAGCGGCGGCGTCGGCTGCCTGTTGGTCACCGCGTGGGTCGCGGCCACCACACCGCAGCTGCGCGCGTATCGAACGACGCCTGTCGTTCCAACTCCTGCGCTGACCCACGCGCCGACGCAGGATCAACCGTCAACGAGCGTGTAGGTAGCGCGGACCTTGTGAGGTCCGCGTGCGCAGGCGGGCCTGACAAGGCCCGCCCTACCCGACGACGAGACTCTAATGCCGCACCTCTTCGATCCTATTACCCTTCGCAACCTCACGCTGCCCCATCGCCTGATCGTCTCGCCCATGTGTCAGTACTCGAGCGTCGACGGCTTCGCGTCCGACTGGCACCTCGTTCATCTCGGCTCGCGCGCTGTAGGGGGCGCGTCGCTCGTATTCACGGAGGCCACGGCCGTGACCGCGGACGGACGCATCAGCCCGCAGGATCTCGGCATCTGGGATCACGCGCACATCGATGGGCTGCAGCGCATCACCGCGTTCCTGCATTCGCAAGGCAGTGCCGCGGGGATTCAGCTCGCGCATGCGGGTCGCAAGGGCAGCACGATGGCGCCGTGGTTCGGCGACGGCGCGGTGCCGCCCGGACAAGGCGATTGGAAACCGGTGGCGCCGACGGCGCAGCCATTTTCGGAAACGTACCCGGTGCCACGCGCGCTCACGGTTCCTGAGATCAGAGAGGTGGTGAACGCCTTCGAGGCTGCCGCGCTGCGCGCTCGTGACGCGGAATTCGACGTGGTCGAGATCCATGCGGCGCACGGATATCTGCTCCATCAATTCCTGTCTCCGCTCGTGAACACACGCACCGACGAATACGGCGGCTCGTTCGACAACCGCGCGCGGCTGTGTCTCGACGTCGCCGACGTCGTGCGGCACGCGTGGCCGGAGCGTCTGCCGGTGTTCGTGCGGATCTCCTCGACCGATTGGCTCGAAGGCGGCTGGGACATCGAGCAGTCGGTGGAGCTCGCGCGCCGGCTCCGCGATCGTGGCGTCGACCTGATCGACTGCTCGTCAGGTGGAGCAGTCAAGGCCAGCATCCCGATCGCTCCCGGGTATCAGGTGCCGTTCGCAGAACGCATCCGCCGCGACGCGAACGTCCCGACTGGCGCCGTCGGCCTGATCACGACTGCGCGTCAGGCTGACGACATCGTCGCCAATGGCCAGGCGGATTGCGTCCTGATCGCACGTCAGTATCTGCGCGATCCGTACCTTGCCGCGCATCTGGCCGAGGAGCTCGGCATCACGTTCCCGTGGCCCATCCAGTACAGGCGCGCTGCGCCCGACGGCTCCCCGGCAAGAGCCGCGTTCTAACGTGCGGCGCCCCACGGCGCATGATGATGCGGCGCGGACCTTTACGGTCCGCGTTGCAGATTCTGCCGATGTCGTTCGTGGCCGGCGCTGGAAATCCTGCCGCATCGTTTGTGTCCGCCCTCCATTTTCCGAATGAATCGTAACGGCGGCCGACAGGAATGCCTCCTGCACCATCAACTTGACGATGCTACGATTCACTCGGAAGCAACGCACGGCCCTGAGCGAGACCGTGCGTCAGGTGGCGAACCTGACGGTTGGAGGGTTGGTTATCGGGCAGTTTGTCGGCGTTCGGCCGCTATCGTTCACGTTGGCGGCGGTTGGCATCGCGCTGTGGACGATGCTGACGCTTTTTGCACTCGTCCTGCTCGTGGGAGATGAGGAATGACCGGCCCTGAAGGTGCAGTGCTGATGATGGCGATGTTGGCGAGTGTCGCCGCTCTCATTGCCGGCTACGACTGGTGGACACGTCGTAAGGATCGCCCGTCGTCACGTCAATAATGCAGCGGCCGGGTTGCCCAGCGCCGCGCTCGCGCTCTCCTCGAACACGTCGTGTGTCGGATCGACTCTGACCCACAGCCACGCCCCCACGCACAACGCGGCGATCATCGGAATGAACGGCACGTTGTAGCTGCCGGAATACGCGACCAGATATCCAAACACCACCGAAGATGCGGCCGACGCGGCATTCGCGGCCGTATTCATGAACCCGAAGACTGCCCCGGCATGTTTCCGCCCGGTATCGAGACACACCGCACACAGGTTCGGCTGCTGCGCCAGGATGCCCGCATAGGCGAGTGACAGGAAGACGAGTGCCCACAGACCGCTGGTCGTCACGATGGCAGCCGTCATGAACACGGCGGCCGAACTGAGACCCACAACGCCAAGCGCACGTCGCCCCGCTTTCAGGCCACAGCGGCGGACCAGCCAGTCGCTGGCGACACCTCCCACACCATTGGCACAGGCACCGACGAGATACGGCAGCGACGAGAGCACGAGCGCCGCTTCCGTGTAGCCGCGCCCTTTGACGAGATACGTCTGCAGCCACGCCTGAAAGAATCCGAGTGAATAGACGTAGCAGGCGCCGATGGCGGTGATTCGCCACAGCGTTCCGCTGCGGAGCGCCAGCGCCCATGGCATCCCATGATGGGCAGGCTCCCCTGTTCCGATTTCCTGCAGCTCGGAGGCGCTCACGCCGCTCTTCTCGGAGGGCGAATCGCGAAACCACGCGTACCAGACGGCGCTCCAGATCACGCCGAGAAATCCGAAGACGAAGAACGACGCCTGCCACCCGTACCGCATCTGAATCGGAACGACGAGCAGGGGCGAGATCGCAGCGCCGATCTGACCGCTCATCCAGATCGCGCCCCAGGCCCTGGCCCGGCGCACCGTCGGAATCCATCGCGCGATGGCGACCGACGCGTTCGGATACGCGCCTGCCTCGCCCATCCCGAAGCAGAAACGCACCAGCAGCAGACCCGCGTAGCTCGAGACGGTGCCGGTCAACGACGTGAATGCCGACCACCACAGGACGATCCTGGTCAGCACGAGCCGGGGACCGATGCGATCGCCGAGTGCGCCGGTCGGGATCTCGAAGGCGCTATACGCGATGAAGAAGACGCTGGTGACCCAGCCCCACGCCTGCGGGCTGATGTGCAGGTCGTCCTGCATCCGCGGTCCGGCGACAGCGATGCAGACGCGGTCGATGTACGTGATCACCGACAGCAGGGACAGCAGTCCGAGGACGCGATGCTGGTATTTCACGGGAGCGGCTGATTCTGCCGCTATTTCCCCGATGGAGAAAGGGAATTCGGAACCGCGACGCGGACCCTGGGGTCCGCGATGCTCAGTTCGTGGAATTCCGCCCCGCAGCCGTCAGTCGCCCGCGCACGAACAACGCGATCGGATCGCGCTCGTACGACTTCAGCAGCTTTTGCCGTGTCGCATCGGCACCCGGTCGATCGCCGGCGCGTTCGGCTGCCGTGACCTCGTACCAGTGGCAGTAGAAGTCGGCGCCCTGGCACTGCGAGAACTCGGACCGTGCGCGCATGACGTCGCCGCTGGTCATCGCCGCCAGTCCGCGTACCAGATGCGCGGCCGATTGCGACGCCGCATCGGCGGCGTCGGCAGCAGCCAGCGCATCGACATCGGCAACGGTCTTTTCGAGCGCCTTCGTGTCCGACAACTGTGCCTCCGCGGCAGCGCGGCCGATCAGGACCTGTCGCCGCACGTTGCGGGCGAGTCCACGCGGGACGCCGTCCGCGCTCGCACGGTTCAACGCATCCGCAAACAGTGGCAGCGCTTCGCGCGCGCGGCCACCATCGGCCCGCGTCCGACCGCGCAGCGCCGCCACCAACGCCAGGTCACCGGGCTGCTGATTGGGCAGTTGCTGAAGGGCGTCGATTGTCCGCATCGCGTCCGGCGAGCGACCCTGTGCAAGGGCGACGAGCGTCGCCTCCGAAGTAAAGTTCGTGCGCTCGGCATTACTCGACGCACCTTGAATGGCCTTGGCGAGCGACTCGTTTCCGCCCTTCCAGTCGCCCCGATAGAACCTGGTGAAGGCGATACCTTCCCAGCCCGGGTTGAATTGCGGTGACAGTTCAAGTGCCTTGCGAAACGTGTTCTCCGCTTCCTCGAACCGGCCGGCATTCATCAGCGCCTCCGCGAGCGAGTCCTGGGCGTTGGGCTCCATCGGCGCCAACATCGCGTACGTCTGAAATGCCTTGATCGCACCCTCGAAGTCGCGTCTGCGCAGGAGCGTGTAGCCCAGGATGTTCTGGGCCTGGGCCGATGACGGATTCAGCTGCGTCGCCTTACGCAACGCCGCCTCCGCTTCGTCGTACTGCTCCAGGATGAAGAGCTGCGTTCCCAGTCCCGCGTAGGCACGCGACTCCGGCGCCTTCTCGATCAGCTGCTTCCATGCGGAAACGGCCGCTGTCGTATTTGGCTCGGTCATGGCGGCGACGAACAGACGCTCGGCTTCGGGGAGTGTGTCGGCCTGCGCTCGTGCCCGTTCGGCCTCGCCAAAGCCCGCCGCACCACCCGTCGTGAGGCCATGGAGCGCCCGGGCCTGCACGAAGTCAGGATCGAGCGTCAGCGCCGCCCCGAACTCGCGCGAGGCTTCTGCATTGCGCACGTTCTCGAAGAACTGCTCGCCCTTCTTGAAATGCTCGAGCGCCTCGGGCGACTTCGTCGTAATCGGAATCTCCGCCGGCGCCGCTGCCTGCGTCGTCGATGAAACGGCTCCTGGCTGCGAACTGGTCGACTGACTGGACGTACACGCCACGACGCTCGCGACCAGCAACAGAACCGGAAGAAGACGGCTCATTGTCGTGCCTCCTTGTTTGCCTTCGGCGCCTTGGGAGCGAACAGGTTGCCGAAGTAGTCACCCGCGTACCACTGTGCGCGCGCGTCTGCGTCGGCCAGCAGTCGCACGGCTCGATAATTCAGCTCCGCGAACCGGGCGCCCGCCTTCCACACGATCGGCTGCGACAGATCATCGGACGGCTGATGGTAATGCTTCTCCAGGAACGTCGCCCACGCGGCTGAACCGCCGTTGGCCATCCCTGTCGCGAGCATCACCGCGGGCACTCCGCGCTTGGCAAGCGGATAGTGATCCGACCGCACGAAGATTGCCTGCTCCGGCATTGGATCCGGCGACAGCTTCACTCCCATGCCAGCCGCCGCCTTTTCGAACGTCGCCCGCAGCGTCGAGTGACTGGCGCCGTAGGCGACAACGTCCGTGAAGTCGTAGAGCAGCATCGGCATGTCGAGATCGACCGCGGCGGTGATGCGCTCGATCGGCACCGTGGGATCGTGAGCAAACGAGTCGGCGCCCAGCAGCCATTTCTCTTCCGCGGTGTTCGCCACAATCAGGACCGACCGACGCGGACGCGTGGGGGCTGTCTGCAGGCCATGCGCCACTTCGATCAGGGTCGCCACTCCCGCGGCGTTATCGAGCGCGCCATTGTTGATGCGATCGCCACTCCCGTCCGGGCGAACACCGATGTGATCGGCGTGCGCCATCAGCACGATGTACTCGTTCTTCAGCTGCGGATCCGCACCTTCGAGGGCGCCGATCACTGCGGGGCTCGAGTACCGTCTGGGTTTGGTGGCCACTCTGATCGCGGCCGTTGTCCGCAGCGAAAATCCTTTGACCGGTCCCTTCTTCTCGGCGTCGTCGAGGACCTGATCGATCGTCCTTGGAGCGCCCTCGAACAGCCATCCGGCTTCGGTGGGTTTGATCGAGATGGTCGTCTTCAACCCGCCGGAGGAATCGAACGGCGTCCCATCGCGACCAACCCAGGTCGTTGCCTGATTCTTCGCGTCGTCGACCAGCAGTTGCCAGGGAAAGGCCTTGGCTGTGCGACGAGTCAACACACGGATGACGCCGACCGCACCGTGGTCGGCAGCCACCCGAGGCTGTTCGCTGCTCAGATGGGCGCCGACCTCGCTGTCGATCGCCGGCGGTGAATCGCGCAGGGCGACGACGATCTTGCCGCGCACATCGAGACCAGCGTAATCGTCTTCGCCGACGGTCGGATCCGTGATGCCATAGCCGACGAAGACCAGTGGTGTCTCGATCGCTGCTTCACCGCCACCAGTGGGTCCGAGGATGATCGCGGTGTCACCGTGCTTCAGCACGTGCGCCCCCGAGGGAGCTTTCAACACGGCCGAGGGAGCCGCTCCTGCCAGCTCAGAGTCCAGCAGTTCGACCGGCTCGAAGTACGAACCATTGCGACCGCCGGGCCTGACGCCGAGTTGATCGAACTGGCTCGCGATGTAGCGGGCCGCAATTTCATGCCCGCGCGTGCCAGCCTCTCGCCCTTCCAGTAGATCGTCGGCGAGGAACGTCACGTGGGCTTTGAACCGCTCGGCGCTGAAATCGGGCTCACGTGACGCGGTCGGAGCCGATGATTGCGACGCACCGCCGCACGCAAGGCAGAGGGCGGCGACGAGGACGAGAGCGATGCGGTTCACTATTATTTGTATTTGCGGCGCGGACCTTTACGGCCCGCGCGGCGGGCCATGAAGTCCCGCCCCGCATCATACATGGTGAATCTGCAGGCTACGATGCCGTGCACGCGTTCGGTTTCCACACGCCGTCGTCCACCTTCTTGAAGTGCGTGCTGGTGATCCAGCGCTGCTGCAGATACTGCGGATCCTCGACGACGGTCGTGACGATCAGATAGGACTGATTGTCCACCGGGTCGGTGACGCGATTGTAGTACTCGGTCAGGGTCGCATTCGCGCTGTAGGGCACGCCGTTCTTGCGGAGATAACCAGGACGCAGATTGTTCGTGATGACGCGCAGCGATCCGCCTCGCGCCGGTGCCGCGGCGCCTCGCCGACCCGGTGGTCCTGCGGGCTGCCAGTTCGCAATCGAGAGACCCTGCCAGCTCGCCGTGCCGGGTTGCGCTGGACGCGCGAAGTTGAACAACCGTGTCTGAGTGCCGGCTTCGGTGTCGACCTTGAGCGTCGCATCGTCCTGCCAGCTGATACGCACCCGTCCAGGCATTCGCATCAGAGCAGGCGCACCATACGCACGACATTGCTCGCCCGCTGCCGTGTCCTTCGCCGGGTCCCATGCGTTGACGACGGTGATGCCAGCCTGGGTCAGGGGAATGCTGGAGTAATCACCCTTCGGCGGCGTCATCATGCGCCAGCGCCAGTCCTCGGTCACCAGCGCGACCCATGTGCCGGTGATATCGACCGGTGCCGCCGCGCGCGGCGTCGGCGGTCCGCCCTGACGTGCGCCGCCTTGGCGTGCGCCCTGCGCCGCGAGCGTAATCGAGCACGCACACACCAACGCAGCCACAATCTTGCTTCGAACTCCCATCCGATTTCGTCCTTTTGTCGGGCGTAAACCTCTTGAATGCGGGGCGGGCCTTTATGGCCCGCCCGCGCGGACCGTAAAGGTGCGCGCCGCATTAACGGCGGCGTCGACCTGGTTGTGGCGCCGCGGCGGGCTTCGAGCCGCCCCCAAGCGTCGTGAACATCGCCTCGACGAATTTGTCCGTCGTCCAGAAGCCGGAGGTCGCGCCGTAGCGCGGCTCGTAGTCAGCGGTGATCTTCGCGTTCTTGATCTGATCGAGCGTCATGCCCTTCTTGATCATGTCCTGCACGCGATCGCGGAGGATGACAGTCATGTCGCGATAGAACGTGACGTCCGCCGTGTCGCTGATGCGGCCGTGACCGGGAATCACCAGCGTCCCGCCTTCCGTCCTGAACTCCGGCTGCGACAGGTCGATGATGCGGTTGAGCGCGTCGACGATGCCGTTGATCGTGCCACCGCGCTCAACGTCGATGATCGGATAACTCTCGGTCAGGTACACGTCGCCCGTGGCGATGACGTCCGACCCTCGAAAGACCACGAGCGAATCGCCGTCGCTGTGTGCCTTCGGCACGTGAACGAGCTGTACTCCTTCACCATTGAAGAAGTGGCTCATCTTCATGACGTCGTTGTAGTAGGTGTCGGTCGGCTGCGCGTCAGGCGTAGCGGGCTGCTGTCCCTCGCCGGCCTGCGTCATGCGCACCAGGACGTTTTCGTGCGCGAGGATGGCCGCGCCCTCGAGCGCGTCGCGAATGTCGTTGGCGACATTCCCGCCGGTGAACGTGCGCCCGGACAGACGGAACTTCTCGTTGCCGCCGGTGTGATCCGGATGTACGTGCGTGTTGATGATGTAGCGGATCGGTTTGAGCGCCGCTGGAACGTTCGCGCCGGCAATCGACGAGCGCGTCTCCGCCCCCATGCGGATCGCCGTGCGCTCCGCTTCCTTCAGCTGCTTCTGCTGCACGTCGAGTTGCAGCCGCTGGATCGTCGCCAGCACACGGTCGGCGTTCTGCGCCAGGCCGGCATCGACCATCAGCACGCCGTCGTTTCCGACCGATAACGTGATGTTGCCTCCAGCACCCGCAACGAGATACGTGTTGCCGCGAATCGGGACGACGTGCGGTCCCGCCGCCTGCTGATTCTGCGGCTGCGCCCCGAGATGCGTGCCGAACGCGATCGAGGCGGCGAGCAGCGACGCGCAGACAACCATGCCGCGTTTCATCATCGGCGCCTCCTACTGTGCCGCCCGTTGCGGCGTTGGCAGCGGCGGAGGCACGGGCATCACGCGCAGCTTCTCGACATAATCGGGATACATCGTCTCGGCGCCGCCGCGCGTGGCCTCGACCGGAATACGATGACGCTGTGCGAACTCGGTCGCGAAGGGATTGGTTCCCGGCAGATAGTGCGGCACCTGGTGCTTCTGCCGATCCACTTCCTGCACGACGCCGCAGGGATACGGCGGGATCTGCTGTCCAAGGGCGAGCTCGTAGTCGGTTGTTCTGACAAATGGCTCGGTCAGATACACCGGGTCGTGCACGATCGTCATCACCGTGAGAATGTCGCCGTTGCGGATCCAATGCTCCGTGACCGTGGCCTTGTCGCTGCGCGGCAACCCATTGCGCCGCAGGTATCCCTCTTTGAGATGGGTGACCTGCACCGTCAGGATGTCACCGTCCCATTTGGCCTTGGCAAAGCCGCCCCAGGTGTGGAGCGCTTCCTCGGGAGGACGAGGACGATCGTCGAGGTAGTACGTGTTGTCGACCGAGCGGAGCCATTCGCCGTGAAACGCCGTGATCTCGCGCGAGTCGGGGTCGACTTCCTTGGATACGCGCAGCTGCGATGGTCCGCGCCAGATGTAATCGGCCGAGTGCGGCCGGCATTGCCACTCGGGGAGCGTCTGAATCGATGCCTCCCATGCAGATGCCCGCTGGCGAGCCGCGTCGCTGATCGGGATTCCGGTGTAGTCGAAGAGCTCGGGACCGGGGACGCGTTCCGGCTGATCCTCGTAGAACCGCGGCGCCCACTCACCGGAGAAATCGATCTGCGCGTACGCCGTCCGCGCGTTCAGCGCGACGAACACCGCGAAAACCGCAATGAGAATGCGGGTCCGATGCATCATGACCTCGGAGGAAGAATGCGGCGCGGACCTTTATGGTCCGCGAAGGCGGAGTATACCGAGCGACGGAACCGGGTTTCAACTCTGATATTGCACAACGTCGACGCCGCGAGCGGCGCCAACGCGGACCGTAAAGGTCCGCGCCGCACGCCAACGGTCCGCGCCGCAACCCAATGGATCCTACGACACGGGTTCAATACCGACCCGAGAGCAGTGCTCCCGCATCGGGCGCATACGTTCGCAGGCCAAGCTTCTGCAACATCTGGAACGTCGTACACACCGCGGCCGAGATCACCGGCAGACCGCACTCCTGCTCGACCACCTGGATAGCCGCCAGCGACGGCATCTGCACGCACGACGAGAGGACGAGCACGTCGACGCCCGTCAGATTGAGACGCTTGTAGATGTCGACGAGCGCCATCGGATCGCGTCGGCCGACTTCGACGTTGTCGGGAATCTCCAACGCGACGCGATCGATGACGGTGAAGCCCTCGTGCTCGATGTACTCGGCGACCATCGTGCACAGCGACTGCACGTAGGGCGCGACCATCGCAATCTTCTTTGCCTGCAGTGTCCGCAGCCCGTGCACCAGAGCACCGGCGCTTGTCACGACCGGCGCGGACGCCCCCTCGCGGATGGTCACCTCGTGCAGCCGCGTCTCCGACTGGCAGTGATAGCCCTTCCCCATGCTCATGATCGCGACGAGACACGCGTAGCCGAGCACGTCCATCCGCGCGTCGGAGAGCTCCGCGGCACAGCGATCGGAGTCGGCGTCCATCGCCGCGAGTTCCTCCTTCGTCACCTTCTTCATCCGCATGCGGCTGGAGTGGAAGGTGAAGCGCTCCTCGGGGATCACGGCTTCGCGCCCGCGGAGGATCGCCGGGATCTCCGTTTCCATCGTGACGTTTGAGCTCGGGACGATCTGACCGATTCGGTAGGTTGGCATGGAGATTTTGTCTGTGGTCCCTGACCTCGTTCAATCTTCGTAGGGTCCGCCTTCAGGCGGACCTGAGGGCCACCTGAAGGTGGCCCCTACACGTCTTGAAGCGGCGCCTGCTCACGCCAGAGTCCCAGCGCGAGCTGCGCTGGCCGATCGGAAAAACTGAAAAGCACGGATTCTGAAGAGGCCGAATGTCGCACCGGCGCCCAGGACGGGATCGCGAAGATGTCGCGCGGGCGCCAGTCGAACCGCGTGTCACCGATCGTCGTGCTGCCCTCGCCCTCGACCACGCTGTAGACCGTCGCGTCCGTCGAGCGATACGGCTGCCCGCTGAATCCCTTCGGCAGCAGCTGCATGAACGCGCCGATCGTCGGCATCGGATAGCCGCCGGTCGCCGGGTTGACGAATCGCATCTTCACGCCGTGACAAGGATGCACCGGACCGTTGCGGTGCATCACGTCCAGCGTCTCGCGTGTGCGCACGTACGGATAGTTGAACACCGGCGACGAAGGACGCGCAGGCGTGAAGTCAACCGGCAGCATGTTCGATCCGTAGCGCACGAACGCATCGCCTTCGGGTACGCGATCGACCTGCCCCTCCTCTTCGGGCCGTTCGAGAAAGCTCGTATCGAACAGGTTGACGATCGGGATATCGAGACCATCCATCCACACCGTCGGCTCGTCACCAGGGTTGCCGTGATCGTGAAACGTCCACGACGGCGTCAGGATGAAATCGCCGGGGCTCATCGTCGTCTTCTCGCCTTCGACCGCGGTGAACGCGCCGTGCCCTTCGATCACGAACCGCAGCGCCGACGCCGCGTGACGATGCACGGGTGCCGTTTCGCCGGGAAGAATGAGCTGCAGACCCGCATAGAGGCTCTGCGTCAGACGCGACTGTCCTCGCAGACCCGGATTCTCGAGAATCAGGACGCGGCGCTCGGCTTCCTGCGGGGTGAGCAGACGACCCGCCTCCATCAGGAACGGTCGCAGATCGTCGTAGCGGAACAGGACCGGAATCGCTTCAGGAGTCGGCTGCGCGGGGATGATGCGTCCGAGCACTTCCCACAGCGGCGCCACGTGCTTCGTGTGAAGACGGTCGTAGAACTCCCGACGCTCTGGTGTGATGGCCGGCTTCGTGAAGACCGCCGCGGTATCCATAGAGTTACCTTGTCGTCGTCCGGCCACCGCCGGACACGACAGGCTCGCCAACGACCCCGCCCGCGGCTGCGCGCACCCTGACTTCCATGGTTCCGATCCTCGCAACGCTCGCCACGATGCGATCGCCCGGTTCAATCGGCCCGACACCCTCGGGGGTGCCCGTGAACACGACGTCACCCGGTTCGAGCGTGTAAAAAGAGGAGGCGAGCTCGACGAGCTCGGGCACACCGAGGATCATGTAGCGCGTGTTCGAGCGCTGACGCGTTTCTCCGTTGACGCTGATTTCCAGATCCAAATCTCCGGGATCCGGAATCTCGTCGGCCGTGACCAGCCAGGGACCCAGCACGCTGTAGGTGTCGGGAGACTTCCGCAGACTGCGATCCTCCGACCCGCGGATGGTGATGTCGAGACCAATCGTGTAGCCGGCAACGTACGCGAGCGCATCCTGTCGGGAGACATTGCTCGCGCGCTTGCCGATCACGAACGCGACCTCCACTTCGTGATCCGTGCGCCGATCGGGCTTCCGCACGGCGATGCCCTCGCCGGGGCCGACAAGAGAGCTCGTGGCCTTGAGGAAGACGCCAGCGCTGTGGATGGTGACCGTCAGAGCGGGATTGTTGTTATGAATGGCGACGTCACCCCGTACCTCGGCGAGGTGCTTCTGATAGTTGACCGGCGCGGCAATCAGCTTTCCCGGGTTCGCAACCGGACTGAGGAGCGTGACCTCGGCCAGCGGCCGGGTCGGCGCGTCGTCCACGATCGCCCGCACGCGCGAGAGCACCTGCGGCAGGTTCGCGATCAGGACGTCGTGCCCCGGCAGCGGATACCGATAGTTCGGCAATACCTCCAGCGCCGCGGTCACGTCCCGGACGATCTCGCCGTCGACGACACCGAGGCGATCCTGATCAAACCGGCATAGTTTCATGGGCCACCAATTTGTGATTTGTGATTAGTGAATCGTGATTTGTGTGTGATTGCCTGATTGCGTATGAATCACAAAGAGTTCGGACATCGCCTGTCGATCACCAACAAATCGCACATCACTAATCGCTAATCACAAATTCCTACCGTGCGGAGCACGGTGTCGGGTTCCAGCCCGTTGCATCGTTCTGCTTCTTGAACTGCACCGTGCGGTAATAGACGCCCTGAATGAATTGCGGATCCTCGAGCTGCTTGGTCACCAGCATATAAGCGTCGCCGTTGGGCTCGGAGATCGTCGTGAACCATTCGGTCATCACCGCGTTGCCGCTGTAGGGCACGCCGTTCTTCTGCCAGTAGCCCGGACGCATCCGTGTGGTGACGACTCGCATGGATGAACCAGGCCTCGGCCCGGGCGTCGCGCCTCGACCACCGCGACCGCGCGCGGCTCCGGGGAGCTCCCACTGGGCGCGCGAGAAGCCCTGCCACGTCGGATCGCCTGCGGGCGGCTGGGCATCGCCGAAGTTGAAGAGACGCGTCTGTTGGCCCGTGTCAATCTCCATCTTCAGCACGTTGTCGCTGTCCCACGTCACGTGCAGGCGCCCGGGAAGTCGCATGATGCCGCCCGCGCCGTACCCCTTGCACGCCTCACCCGCGGCTTCGTCCTTCGCGGGATCCCACTGCTCCGCTGCGCGACGGGCCGCATCGGTGACGGGCAGATACATCACGTCGCCCTTGGGCGGCGTGACCATGCGCCAGCGCCAGTCGTCGGTGACGAGCGCGACCCAGTAGCCCGTCAGATCGATCGGCGCCGCCGCACGCGCCGACGGGGGCGCTCCAGCCTGCGCTCCACCACGACCCTGTTGCGCCGCCACGCGCACCGAGCTGAGTGTGCCAACAACGACCGCGAACGCCACGACCGCGGTTGCCGAAACCGCCCCCTTGATACCAACGTTCATGCTTTCCTCAATGATGGGCCGCCTAAAGGCGGCCCCTACCGTCCCAGAGTCACCTACGCCGCGCAGGAGGGGCGGGCGCCGCGGGCTTGCCGCCGCCGAGGCTCTTGTACGCCGCCTCGATGAACTTGTCCGTCGTCCAGAAGCCGGTCGTCGAACCATAGCGCGGCTCGTAATCGAGCGTGGGCTTCGCGGCCTTGACTTGGTCGAGCGTCATCCCTTTCTTCACCATGTCCTGGATGCGGTCGCGCAGGATCGTCGTCATGTCTCGGTAGTACGCCACGTCGCCGGAATCGATCAGACGCCCGTGCCCAGGCACCATCAGCGTCCCGCCTTCGAGGCGGAACTCCGCCACCGACATGTCGAGCACGCGATTCAGGCCATCGATGATGCCGTTGATCGTCCCGCCGCGATCGACGTCGACGATCGGAAACGAGTTGGTCACCACCAGGTCGCCCAGCGCGATCACATCCGACCCGCGGAAGTGCACGATCGAATCACCATCGGTGTGCGCCTTCGGGACGCCGTAAAGGACGATGCCCTCGCCGTTGAAGAAGTGACTGAGCTTGTAATAATCGACGTAGTAGGTATCGGTCGGCAGTGAATCCGCTGATGGTGACGGCTGGCCCTCGCCCACACTGCTCATGCGCGTGAGCACGTTCTCGTGAGAGAGAATCGCCGCACCCTCGCCAGCATCGCGGATATCGCCCGATACATTGCCACCCGTGAACGTGCGTCCCGAGTTCCGCAGCTTCTCGTTGCCGCCGATGTGATCCGGATGCACATGCGTGTTGACGATGTAGCGGATCGGTTTCGGCGGAGCGACGATGTGTCGATCGGCGACCGAGGAGCGCGTTTCGGCGCCCCAGCTCAGTGGCTTCGGCTCGTTGTGCGCGGCCCAGTCACGTTGCAGCTGTTGCACGGTCGCGAGGATCTTGTCGGTCATGTTCGGCAGGCCGCTGTCGACCATGAACACGCCATCAGGACCAACGGAGACGGTGATGTTGCCGCCCGCTCCCAGCAACGCATAGAGATTGCCGCGGATCGGCACCACCTCGATTTCGCCGTCGGGCGACGGCTGGATCATCGGCGCGGCGGTCGGACCCGTCGGCTTGACGACGCGCGTCTGCACGGGACCGGCCTGCTGCGCCTGCGGTGTCATGGTCGCGATGACAACCGCAGCAATCGCGATCAGCGCGAAGGTGGCGCGGGCCTTGTCAGG
>Ga0081539_10001867_pt1 | contig 33100 bp, 32 predicted proteins | sample TabmetS4T2R2_FD_71023 | JGI IMG/M metagenome (GOLD analysis project Ga0081539, IMG submission 71023) | Tabebuia heterophylla rhizosphere microbial communities from the University of Puerto Rico - S4T2R2 | ecosystem: Host-associated > Plants > Roots > Rhizosphere ... | reverse complement strand
ATGTGCCGGATCTAGCGCGCATGACAGCGTGGTGGAACCCATGGTTCCACCACGAGCCCCCTCCTTCGCGGGGTGACTTCCAGCCTGCGTGTGCTCCGCGGGGAGCGCGGTCCCCGCGGAGCGGCATAACACCGTTGAGGGACGCGCCGTGGCGGCGTCAATGAATCCCGAGCAGCTCGCAGCCGTCGAGGCGCGCGGAGAGGTGTTCGTCTCGGCGGGCGCGGGGACCGGCAAGACCTCCGTGCTCGTCGAGCGGTTCGTGCGCGCGGTCTGCGACGGCGGCCTCGACGTCGACTCGGTGCTCGTCATCACCTACACGCGCAAGGCGGCCGGCGAGCTGCGGGCACGCATCCGGAAGGCGCTCGCCGAGCGCGGGCGCCACGATCTCGCGCGCGCTCTCGACGGCGCGTGGATCTCGACCATCCACGGCTTCTGCGCGCGGCTCCTTCGCGCTCATCCGTTCGACGTGGGGATCGACCCGCGCTTCCGCGAGCTCGACGAGCCGCAAGGTGCCGTGCTCCGCGGTGAGGCCTTCGAGCGGGCGCTCGCCTCGTTCTGCGCCGGCGGCGACCCGGAGCGGTTGCGGCTGCTCGCGACGTACGGCGCTGACGGGCTCCGGCGGATGCTGACCGGTGTGTACGAGACGCTCCGCTCGGCGGGCCGCGACCTGGTCCTCGAGCTCGGTGAGCGGCCGAGCCTGGACGAGCGGCTCGACGAGCTCCGCGACGCCGCGCGCTGCCTCGCCGACGATCCCGAGGCGACCGAGCTCCAGCGAGGCAGCGCGGCGCAGGCGCTCGAGCTCGGATCCAACCCGGAGCGGCTGCTCGACCTCGGTGCGCTCGTCACGCGCGGCGAGCGGGCGCGGACGTTCGAGGAGGTGCGGAAGGCCGTCGAGCAGGCGGCGCTCGAGGAGCTCGCCGCGCGCGACCGCGACCTCCTCCAGGAGCTCTTGAGCCGGTTCGCCGACGAGTACGCCGCCGCGAAGGCGCGCGAGTCGGCGCTCGACTTCGAGGATCTCCAGCTCCTCGCGCGCGACCTCCTGCGCGCGAGCCTCGCAATCCGCGAGGCCGAGCAGCTCCGCTTCCGCGTGATCATGGTCGACGAGTTCCAGGACACGAACCGCCTCCAATGCGAGCTCGTGGATCTGCTCGCGGGCGGGCCGGCCGAGAAGGAGCTCTTCTTCGTCGGCGACGAGTTCCAGTCGATCTACGGGTTCCGGCACGCCGACGTGCAGGTCTTCCGCGAGCGCCGCGCCCGCGCGCCGCAGCTCCTCGCTCTCTCCCGGAACTACCGCTCGCGGCCCGAGGTGCTCGCCGCGATCAACTACCTCTTCGGCTCGCACTTCGGCGACGAGTTCCAGCCGCTCGCAGCGTCCGGGGACTTCCCCGACCCGGTCTTCGGGCACCCGGTCGAGCTGCTCGTCACGGACAAGTCGAGCTACCGCGACACCGGCGAGCACTGGCGCCGCGCGGAGGCGAGGCACATCGCCCGCCGCGTCCGCGAGCTCGTCGACGCGGGTGATGCGACGCCCGGCGAGATCGTGCTCCTCTTCGCGGCCGGCACCGACGCGGAGTGGTACGAGAAGGAGCTCCGCGAGCAAGGACTGCCGACCTACCGCGCGCTCGGCAAGGCGTACTTCGGCCAGCAGCAGGTCGTCGACCTCCTCGCCTACCTCCGGCTCCTCCACAACCGCTACGACGACGTGGCGCTCGCCACGGTGCTCGCGTCGCCGTTCGTCGGGGTGTCGAACGACGCGCTTGTGCTCGTCCGCCGCCACGCCGGCCGGCGGCCTTTGTTCAGCGGGCTCGAGCGGTCGCTCCCACCGGAGCTCGACGAGGGCGACGAACGGCTTCTCCGCGCGTTTCGACAGCGGTACGAGCGGTTGGCGGCAGCGTCCGCGCGCCTGTCGCTCGAGCGCCTCTGCGAGCAAGTGGTCGCGGAGCACGACTACGACCTCGCCGTGCTCGCGCAGCCGGACGGCTCGCGCCGCTACGCCAACCTGCGCAAGCTCGCACGCCTCGCGCGGTCGTACGAGGAGCTCCGCGGCGCCGACGTCGAGGGCTTCGTCCGCTTCGTTCGCGAGCAGGAGGCGCTCGGCGCGCGAGAGCTCGAGGCGGTCGCCGAGGAGGAGGGCGCCGACGCGGTCCGGCTGCTCACGATCCACGCCGCGAAGGGGCTCGAGTTCAAGGTCGTGATCGTCGCCGACGCCGGTCGAGACCGCGCGGCGCCGTCCGCCGACGAGATCCTCGCGCTCTCCGACGGGCGCTTCGGGTTCCGGGTCGTGCACCCGACGACGGGCGCGCGGCGGCCGGTCTTCGGCTACGACGACGTCCGCGCGGCGGGGAAGGACGAGGAGCGCGCTGAGCGACTGCGTCTCTACTACGTCGCGATGACGCGCGCGATCGACCGGCTGATCGTCTCCGGGGCGATCGATCCCGACCGACCGTCGGAGCGCGAGACCCCGATCGGCTGGGTGCTCGGCCGCCTCGACGCCGAGCAAGAGCTCGCAGCCGCCGGCGACGCGCCGGTCGAGCTCGAGCGCGGCGACGCGCGCCTGCTCGTCCGCCGCGACCGGTACGCGCCGGCGCCGCCGGTGGCGCCGTCGCCCGTCGCGGAGAACGGCCAGCTCGCCCTCTTCGCGGAGCTTCCGGCGGGGCCGCCGCCGCGCGGGGTCGAGCTACCGCCGCTCGCGCCGATCCCGCCTCCGCCGGACCGCGTGCGCCGCCTCTCGTACAGCGCGCTCGCGCTCTTCGAGCGCTGCTCGTACCGGTTCTACGCCGAGCGGATCGTCGGGATGCGCGAGCGCCGCCGCGCTGGGGTGCCCGACGCGCCGGGAGGGCTCGCCGCGACCGAGGTCGGCGACGCCGTCCACCGGCTGCTCGAGCTCGTCGACCTGGCGGCGCCGGTCGAGCCCGACTGCGAGGTGGTGCGGACGTGGTACCCGCGCGTCACCGAGGACGAGCTCGACGCGATCCGCGCGTTCGTCCGCTCGTACTGCGAGTCGGAGCTGGGGCGGCGCGTCGCTGCTCTCGCCGGAGCGGCGCCCGAGCGTCCGTTCGCGTTCGAGCACGACGGCGTCCTCCTGCACGGCCGCTTCGACGTGCTCCACCGCGACGGCGAGCACGCGCTCGTCGTCGACTACAAGACGAACTCGCTGGCCGAGGGGACCCCGGACGAGATCGTCGAGGCCGACTACCGCCTCCAGCGGCTCGTCTACGCGCTCGCGTGCTTCCGCGCCGGAGCCGACGAAATCGAGGTCGTCTACCACTTCCTCGAGCGCCCGGACGCCGTCGTCGCGACGACGTTCTCGCGTGCCGACGTGCCGGCTCTCGAGGCCGAGCTCTCCGCGGCGATCGCGACGATCCAGGCCGGCGAGTTCGTCCCGAGCCCCGACGAGTTCACGTGCGCCGGCTGCCCGGCACTCGACGTCGTCTGCGCCGGCCCACGCCTGCGCGGCGAGCTCCCGGCGTCTCCGGTGGCTGCCGCGGTCTAGACCTCCACCGTCGTCACGCTCACGTTGGCGATCGCGTGCCACTCGATCGCCTCGATCTCCTTCTGCTGGAGGTACGCGACGCCGAGCCGGATCGGGCCGCCGTGCGTGACAAGCGCGATCTCGTCGGCGGGGGGATCGGCGAGAAGCGCGTCGAGGAACGCGGCGGTGCGGTTCCAGACGTCGCGGCGCGTTTCGCCGTTCGGATGCGCCCAGTCCGGATCGAGCCACTGGGACTGCGGAAGGAACGAGAACACCTCGTCGTCGCGCTTGCCCTCGTCGTCGCCGAAGTCGCGCTCGCGTAGCGCCTTGGTCACGTGCAGCTCTAGGCCGAGGCGCTCGGCGAGCGGCCGCGCGGTGTCGAGCGCGCGTTGCAGGTCGCTCGACCAGATCGCGCCGATCCTCGCGCCGGCGAGCCGGTCGGCGAGCTCGCGAGCCTGCTCGCGGCCCTTCGGCGAGAGCGGCACGTCGGCGTGGCCTTGGATTCGCCGCTCCGCATTCCATTCGGTTTCGCCGTGGCGGATGAAGTGCAGGATCGTCACGCGGCGCCGAGCCTACGGGTACCGTCGCGCCGTGGCACGGTCGTACGTCCACGAGGCGCGGAAACGCGTCGGCCCGCGGCGGGCGCGCATCGGCGCGATCGTCGAGCGCCTCGCCGCCGAGCATCCCGACGCCCAGATCGCCCTCCACTCCGGCTCGCCGCTCGAGCTTCTCGTCGCGGTGATGCTCTCGGCGCAGACGACCGACGTGAACGTCAACCGCGTCACGCCCGCCCTGTTCGCGAAGTACCAGCGGCCGGAGGACTACCTGGCCGTCCCACCTGAGGAGCTCGAGCGCGACGTCTACGCCACGGGGTTCTTCCGCCAGAAGACGCGCTCGATCCGAGGGACGATGAGGATGCTGATCGAGGACTTCGACGGCGACGTCCCGCGGCGGATCGAGGAGCTCGTCCGGCTTCCGGGGGTGGCGAGGAAGACGGCGAACGTCGTCGCCGCGGAGCTGGGCGACCCGCAGGGGATCGTCGTCGACACGCACGTCCGCCGGCTGTCGCAGCGTCTCGGCCTGACGCGTGAGGAGGATCCGGTCAAGATCGAGCGCGACCTGACGAAGATCGTGCCGAGGCGCGAGTGGGGACGCTTCCCTCACCTCCTGATCTGGCACGGCCGCCGCGTCTGCATCGCGCGCCGGCCGCTCTGCGAGCGCTGCGTCCTGAACGACCTCTGCCCGTCGAGCCGCGTCTAGGCTCTAGCGCGGCGAGAGTGCCACGAGGAGCCCGCCGTCGTCGTCGTACGCCGGAAAGAAGTCGCCTCGGACCGGCTTCCGGACGCCCGCGCGTGTCCGCAGCTCGAGCGCCTCGCCCATCCGGCGGACACCCCATTCGAGCGCCAGCTTTGCCGGGTTCCGCTCGGCCTCGAACCCGGATAGCCCGAGCGCCTCGACGACGTCCGCGCCGAGCAGCGCCTCCTCCGGATAGCCGGTCAGCTCGAACAAGCCGCGCCCGCACGCGAGGACGCGACCGCTCTGGTCACACACGACCATGCCCGCTCCCGGCGCGGGGTAGTAGTCCTCCATCAGCTCGAACAGGAAGCCGAAGCCGCAGCGGGCGCAGGCGACCGGCTGGTCGAGCAGGCCCTCCTTGCGGTCGTGGTCGATCGAGCGCTCCTTGCAGTTCGGGCAGATGAAGTAGGGCACGTCCGTCGGAGGGTACTCGTCACGCTTTCGGCACAGCCGCGTGTCCCACGTGTGCGCCTTTCCTCGTTAGGCTCGCAGCGGGGAGGAGGTGGAACGTGCCTTATCGAAGGCGCGAGCGCGAGGCCCGACCCAACCACCTCAGACCCAGCGCTTCCAGCGAAAGAACGCGAGCTGCGCGATCGTCGTCGCAGCGATCCAGCCCCAGGCCCACCAGTACCCGAAGCTCCAGCCGAGCTCCGGGATGTGGCGGAAGTTCTGGCCGTACAAGCCGACGATGAACGTCGGCAGCAGCAAGACGGACGCGGTCACGGTCAGCCGCTTCATCACCTCGTTCTGGTCGTTCGCGACCTTGGCGACGTGGTAGTCGCGCACGCTGGCGACCAGGTCGCGCGACAGCTCGAGCCCGTCGAACGCGCGCAGGAACTTGTCGTACGCGGCGCCGAACGCGAGCTCGACGTCGTGCGGGAAGAGAGTGCCGTCCGCGAGCTCGATGCGGTTGTCGACCACGGCGCGCACGGCGTCTCGCATGGGCGCGAGCGTGCGGCGGATGTGGAGGATGTCGTGGCGGAGATCCGAGAGCCGCTGCCGCACGCGCTCGTTCGACCATGCCTCGACGTTGTCCTCGAGCTCGTCGATCTCGTCGTTGAGGCCGTCGACGAGGTCGAGGTAGCACTCGGCCACGTCGTCGACCAGGTGGTAGAGGATCATCCCCATCGCCTCGTGCTCGCGGCAAGCCTCGCGGGCGGTCATCGAGGCGAACGGCGCCCGCCCGGAGATCGGCGTCTTCCGCACGGTGAGCACCGTGTCCCGCGTCGCGATCAGGTCGAGCTCCTGGTAGTAGACGAGGTTCTCGTCCGCCACGACGACGGGGATCAGGAAGACGCCGAAGACGTAGTTGCGGTGGCTCTCGAGCTTCGGGCGCGGCTCGTCGTCGTGCCGCGCCGGCGCCTCGAGCTGCTCGAGCGCGCTCGCGTGGATGCCCGCCGGCAGCGCCGCGCGCAGCTCCTCGGGGCTCGGATCGAGCAGGTCGGTCCAGCTGTCGACCGCGCTCATACGCGGCCGAGCGTAGCCGCGAGTCCGGCTAGACCTCCGCCGCCTCGGGCCGCGGCGCGGTGAGGGCCGTCCCGGGGTGGCCCTCGCGCGCCGCGAGATACCGCTCGGCGTCGAGCGCGCCCATACATCCTGACCCGGCGGCCGTGACCGCCTGGCGGTACGTGTGGTCGACGACGTCGCCGACTGCGAAGACGCCGTCGACGTTCGTCGCCGTCGAGCCGGGGGCCGTGACCAGGTACCCGGCCTCGTCGTGCTCGAGCTGGTCGAGGAAGAGGCTCGTCGTCGGGTCGTGGCCGATCGCGACGAACAGCCCGTCGGCGGGCAACTCCCAGGTCGAGTCCTCGACCGTGCTGCGCAGCCGGACTCCGCGCATCGCGCCGTCACCGAGCACTTCGTCGATGACCGCGTTCGTGACGAACTCGATCTTCTCGTTCGCGCGCGCCCGGTCGAGCATGATCGGCGAGGCGCGGAACTCGTCGCGCCGGTGGACGACCGTCACCTTGCTGGCGAACTTCGTCAGGAAGATCGCCTCCTCCATCGCCGAGTCGCCGCCGCCGACGACGATCACCTCCTTGCCGCCGTAGAAGGCCGCGTCGCAGACGGCGCAGTACGTGACCCCGCGCCCCTGGAAGGCGATCTCCGACTCGAGCCCCAGCTTCCGTGCCGTCGCTCCGGTAGCGACGATCACCGTCTCGGCGAGGTACTCGTCGTCACCGACCCAGAGGCGGAACGGCTGTTCGGAGAAGTCGACCGCCGTCACGTCGTCGGTCACGAACTCCGCGCCGAAGCGCTCGGCCTGGCGACGGAACTCCTGCATCATCTCCGGGCCCAGGATCCCGTCGGGATACCCGGGGTAGTTCTCCACGTCGCTCGTGATCATGAGCTGGCCGCCCCACTGGAAGCCCTCGATCACGAGCGGGTTCAGATTCGCGCGGGCAGCATAAAGGGCCGCCGTGTAACCGGCAGGCCCTCCACCGATGATGATCACCGCGCGCACGTCGTTAGTGCTCAACATGTCCTCCGAAATCGATTCGACACCTATTAAACGCCCTGGTCCGGTCGAAAAGTCCGATCACGCGACAAAATGCCCGCAAAGAAACAACTTTTCACCTCGAACCTCGGCGTCTTCCGATAGTCGGTGCCGCTGCCGCTCGCCGGGCCGGACGAGGTGGATCGGCGAGTGGCCGCGGGCGAAGAGGAGGTCGGCAATCAGCCTCCGGTGGCAGCGCCACCAGAGCGTCTCCGCGCACATGAAGCACGGGGTGGGCTGGGCGAGCGCGGTCGCGAGCGCCTCCTGCCACGCCGGATTGCTCATGCGGGCTGCGTAGCTCCTGAACGCGGGCGTCCTGATGCAAGCGAATCGCTCCTCGCCGGGCTCGCCGCTCCGGCGGCCTCCGAGCTCGATCTCGTGCCGGTAGGCGATCCCGGCCTCGCCGAGAGACTCCGCGAGCGCGGCATGCCCGAACTGCGGATTTCGCCGCGACGACGGGAACCTCCGCACGTCGACCAGCGTCTCGACGCGCGCCTCGCGCAGGCACGCGAGGAGCTCGTCGATCGAGCGCGTCCCGTGGCCGATCGTGAAGGCGGTCATCGCGGCAGCGTATGACTACCAATCGCCGGCCGCGGGCAAGGGACGAGCGAATGGCAGATCGGGTGAGCTGGGAGACGCTGCGGCCGTTGGCGTCGTTTCGGGCAACGCGAGGCTGCGCGATCAGCATGTACCTCGACCTCGATCCCTCGCTGGCGGCAACGGCAGGCGACGTCGCGACGCGAATCAACTCGCTGTTGCTCGAAGGGGAACGGCAGGAGGCCGCCAAGAGCGCGCGGCTGTCGCACGACGAGCGCGTCGGTCTCAAGTCCGACTTCGACCGGCTGCGTCGCTTCTTCGAGACCGAGTTCGACCGCGAGGGAATGCAGGGGTTCGCGGTGTTCGTCGCAGGCCTCGACGACTTCTGGGCGACGGTCGAGCTGCCCGAGCCGGTCCCGGACGCGATCGGCGTCGGCCCCGACTTCCGGGTCGCGCCGCTCGTGCCGCTCGCGACCCGGCCCGACGGGACGCTAGTCGCGCACGTCAGTCGCGAGCAGGGGCGCCTCTACTCGCTCCGGAACGGCCATCTCGAGGAGGTCGCCGACAGGACCGAGGAGCAGCCGTACGGGCACCACGACCAGGGCGGTTGGTCGCAGGCGCGCTACGCGCGCCACATCGACAAGCTCGTCGCCGAGCACCTGAAGACGGTCGCGCAGGAGCTCGAAGAGCAGCGGCGCGCGGGGGTGCCCAAGATCGTCCTCGTCTGCACCGAGGACACGCGCGCCGGGTTCATGGAGATGCTCTCGAAGGAGGCGCGCGCCGCGGTCGTCGGCTGGACGAGCGTCGAGGCGCACGCCGGTGCTGCGACGCTGCTCGAGGCAGTGCTGCCGGTGCTCGAGCAGGCGCGGGCGAAGGAGGAGAACGCGATCGTCGACCGCTGGCGCGAGGAGACGGGGAGGGGCGGTCGCGCGGCGGCCGGCTGGCACGACACCCTCGACGCGGCCTCCGACGCCCGAGTTGCAACACTGCTGTACGAGCTCGGTGCGCGGCGCGGGGCGTTCCAATGTCCCCAATGCGGGCGGGCGAGCGTCACGGACGGCGCGTGTCCGCTCGACGGGACGACGATGGAGCCGCGCGACGACGGCCTCGACCTCGCCGTGCACCACACGATCGCCCGCGGCGGGACCGCGCTGCCGCTCCGCCACAGCCACGACCTCGAGCCGGTCGAGGGAATCGGGGCGCTGCTGCGCTTCTAGGCGGCGTCGAGCGCCGGCTGGTACTCGGCCGGCTCTTCTTCCAGCTCGACCGTGTCCTGCTCGCTCGCCCGCTCGAGCTTTCCCTCGAACCGGTCGAGGCGCTTCTCGGCCTCGACGTACTTCGTGTGCGCGTTGCCGAGGTGCTTGCCGACGAGATCGAAGTCGCCCTTGAAGCGGTCGAAGTCGCGCTGGAGGTCGGCGACGTACGCCATCACCTCCTGCGCGTGCTGCTCGATCTGGAGTCCCTTGAGCCCGAGCGCGATCACCTGCAGCTGCGACGTGAACGTCGTCGGCGAGACGGGGAAGACTCGCTTCTCGTGCGCGTAGCGCAGGAGCGCGCCGGTCTTGCCGCACGTGAGCTCGTAGTAGATGGCCTCGGCCGGGACGTACATGAGCGCGAAGTCGTACGTGCCCTCGTCGGGCCGGATGTACCGCGTCGCGATCGCGTCGACGTGGCCCTTGACGTCGCGGGCGAACGCCCGCTCGTAGAGCTGGCGCTCGTCGTCGGACTCGGCCTCGACCATCCGCGCGTAGTTGTCGAGCGGGAACTTCGCGTCGACCGGCACCAGCTGCTGGCCCGTGTGGACGACCGCGTCGACCCGCTCGCCGCTCCGGAAGCCGTGCTGCATCGAGTACGCGCCGGGCGGGAGCCGGTCGCGGAGCAGGTTCTCGAGCAAGAGCTCGCCGAAGCCGCCGCGCGCCTTCGGCGGCCGGAGCGCGTGCTCGAGCCGGCTCAGGTCCTTCACCCGCTCGAGCATCTGCGCGGTCGCCTCGCCGGCCTTGCCGAGGCGGTCGTGGATCTGGTTTGCGGTCTGCTCCGCGTTGGCCAGGCGCCGGTCGACCTTCGTGTCGAGCTCGGCGAGGCGGCGGTCCATCGTCTCGACCACGCCGCGAAGTCGGAGGTCGACGTCGGCGTTCCGCTCCGCGAGCTGCGCCGCCGCGTCGGCCCTCAGCGCTCCGAGCCCTTCGCGCACGACGCCCGCGAGCCACGCGAAGCCGACTCCGAGGAGGAGCACGACCGGCACGAGGATCAGGAGCGTGGCCGACATCCGGGTCGGCGAACGCTAGAGAGCCGGTCGGACGGAAGCGCGGGGCCGGCCGGTGCGCGACCGGCCCCGGCGCCGTTTTAGGACTGGTCCTGCTCTGCCTTGTGCTCTGCGGCCTCGGTTCGCTCGCTCTGAGCGAGATCCTCGTAGCTCTCCGCGCGCTCCTCCGCGGCCGCCGCTTGCTCTTGATGAACGCCCTCTTGCCGCAGCGAGGCGTCGCCGGTCACGTCACCGGCGGCCTTCTTGCCGCGGCCGAGCAGCTTGTCGAGGAATCCCATTCGGTCCTCCCGTCGGTTGCGACCGGAGTATCCGAGATAGGCACAAAAAACGCCAGATCCGACGAACCCGAAGGTCCATCGGATCTGACGCGGCAAACATACGACGAGTGGCGAAGCGGCGTCAAGCGCGCGTCGCGAGAAAGTTCGCTACGAGCGGAAAAAGATCCCGTCGGGTTCGGCCACGGCGGTCGATACGATGGGCCGCTCGTGGCCAAGAAGTCCCGCACCCCGCCGCCCCCGCGCCGCGTCCAGGCGCCCGTCCGCCGGGAAGGCGGCTCGCGCGGTGCAGCAGGAGCGGCGGCCAACGAGCGTCGGCAGCGCCTGATCCTCTACGGCTCGGCGGTCTCGGGGATCGTGGGTCTCGTGATCGTCCTGCTCGTGTTCCTCGTCTTCCACAAGTCGAGCTCGAGCGCCGGCCAGTCGCAGGCGCTGACGCAGCAGTTCGTCCGCTGCGGAGGCTCGCTCCACACGTACCCGAGCGAAGGCCGCGGGCATGTGTTCAGCCTGAGCGCGAAGGTGCACTACAAGACCTTCCCGCCGACGAGCGGGAAGCACTACGCCGTGCCGGCGATCTTCGACCAGTACGACCAGCCCTTGAAGGAGATCCAGCTCGTCCACAACCTCGAGCACGGCGCCATCGTCATCCAGTACGGCAAGGACGTGTCCAAGGCGGACGTGGCGAAGATCTCCGACTTCTACCGCAGCGACCCGACCGCGCTCGTGGTCGCGCCGCTGCCCGCGCTCGGGAGCAAGATGGCGCTGACGGCCTGGACGCACCTCGGAACGTGCACGCGCTTCTCCGAGAGCGCGTTCAAGGGGTTCCGCGACGCCTATCGCTATCACGGGCCGGAGCACTTCCCGCCGGCGGCCCTCCAGCCCGGCGAGTAGCTAACGTTCGGCCGCCGGCCGGGGTGGCGAAACTGGTCATACGCGCCCGACTTAAAATCGGGTGTCCCCTAGCGGGGCGTGCGGGTTCGACTCCCGCCCCCGGCACCTCTACGACGCAGCCGTCCGAAGCCGTTCGAGACGCTCGAGACTCGCAGGCGGCCACAACGCCTTCGTGTCGTAGTAGACGTCGAAGGCCAGCGCCGAGTCCGGCAACGTGAGCCAGCTCACCTTCGACCTCGTGTAGATGTGGACGTCGGGCGTCACGCTGCCCGGCTCGTCGAGCGTGCCGGCGCGGACGAACCACACGTCGGGCCGGCCGTACTCGCTGAAGACCGCGACCTGGCATGTCGGGCACCGGTAGATCCGTTGGGCGCTACCGTCGTCGCGGGGCGCGTCGACCGGCTTCGGCTCGTCGCCGAGCAGCTCGACTCGATCCGACTCGATCAGCAGGTTGATCACGAAGGCGCTTCCGGTCTGGCGCTGGCAGTTCAGGCAGTGGCAGCAGTGGACGAAGAGCGGCTCGGAACGGAGCCGGTAGCGAACCGCGCCGCACGCGCAGCCGCCTTCATGCGAGCGCTCCATCGTGGTCCGGAGGCTACTTCACTCAGGAACCCCCGACCGAGCGATTGCGCGGTCGCCTCGGCGTTCCGACCATTCGAGACGAGAGCGTATGACGAGCATTGGCGGAGACCTCCGCCGTGCGGCCCGGCAACCCAGCTACGAGATCCACGAGATCCTCGACGGCGACCCTGCGCTCGACCTCGGAGTCCGCTGCGTGACCTGGGACTACCTCGACGCGGTGGACGAGGCGATGGACTTCATCCAGGAGAGCGACCCGCGCGGGACCGGCGAGGTCAGCGGCGTCGACATCGTCCGCGTCGACGGGCACGAGCGCGAGACGGTGTGGCGCTACCGGCATTGCGACGAGCGTCCGGAGCAGGACCTCCTCAAACGGTGGGGGTTCCAGCCGACGCAGACGTTCGCGCGTCCGGGTTACGCCGCCTGAGCAACGGCGTACGGGGCGGGGGGACAGCCGGCCCGGCGGGGCTGCAGGGGCCGGCTGCGGACCGGAGCGCACTACACTCAGCGCGTGGCGAACGTGGCCGATCTGCAGGCCGAGAGCGGCTCGCTCGAGTGGGAGACCCCGCTCTTTCGGACGGCGATCCGGCAGTTCGAGCAGGCGCTTCCGCACGCTGACGTCGACGACGTCGTCGCCGGGCGGCTGCGCGTCCCCGAGCGGTCGGTGATCGTCTCCTGCCCCGTCCACCTCGAGGACGGCGGCTTCCAGGTCTTCCCGGGCTACCGCGTCCAGCACTCGACCGTGCTCGGGCCGACGAAGGGCGGCGTTCGCTACGACGCGGAGGTCGACCTCGGCGAGTGCGCCGCGCTCGCGATGTGGATGACGTGGAAGTGCGCGCTCCTGCGGCTGCCGTACGGCGGCGCGAAGGGTGGCGTGCGCTGCGATCCGCGCGCCCTCTCGGTGGGCGAGCTGCAGCGGGTGACGCGGCGCTTCACGTCCGAGCTCGCGCCGTTCATCGGACCTCAGGCGGACATCCCAGCTCCGGACATGGCCACCAACGAGCAGACCATGGCCTGGATGATGGACACGTACTCGATGCAAAAGGGCTACGCGGTGCCCGAGATCGTCACGGGCAAGCCCGTCGCGCTCGGCGGGTCGCTCTTCCGGCACGAGGCGACGGGCGCCGGGGTGGTGATGGTCACGGAGCGCGCGTGCGAGCGGCTCGGCAAGCGACTCGCGGAGCAGCGTTGCATCGTCCAGGGCTTCGGGAACGTCGGCGGCATCGCTGCGCACGAGCTCCACGAGAAGGGCGCCGTCGTCGTGGCCGTCTCGGACGTGTCCGGCGGTTTCTACAACGAGGCCGGTCTGGACGTGGACGAGCTGATCGAGTTCGTGCGGATCAACGGGTCGCTCGCGGGCTATCCGGACGCGGAGCACGTGACGAACGCGCAGCTGCTCGAGCTTCCGTGCGACGTGCTCGTCCTCGCCGCGCGCGAGGGGCAGGTGACGGCCGAGAACGCGCCGCGGCTCGATACGAGCCTCATCGCGGAGGGTGCGAACGGGCCGACGTCGATCGAGGCGGACGCGATCCTGGCCGAGCGAGGCATCCCGGTGCTCCCGGACGTGCTGACGAACGCGGGCGGCGTGACCGTCTCCTACTTCGAGTGGGTGCAGGATCTCGGGCGGCTGTTCTGGACGCGGAACGAGATCCGGGCGCGGCTTGCCGACAAGCTCTCGGACGCGTTCGACCGCGTCTGGGAGCTCGCGTCCGAGCGCGGAATCACGCTGCGGAGCGCCGCGCTCGTCGCCGGGATCCGCGAGGTCGCTGCGGCGCTGGAGGCCCGCGGCATCTACCCGTGACCCTCGTCCGCGACGCGATGGTGCCGGAGCCCCGCACCCTCGCTGCGACCGCGACGGCGCAGGAGGCGGGGACGCTTCTCGAGCGGCCGGAGGTGCGCGCGGTGCTCGTCTGCGATGACGGCCGGCTCGTCGGCGTCATCACGCGGAAGACGCTCGTGCGCGAGGTCGTCGCGGCGGGGCGCGACCCGCGGACGACGCCGGTCGGTGCGATCGCGGAGCCGCCGCTCTACACGCTCGACCCGGAGCTGCCGCTCGACGAGGCGTTTCGGTTCCTCGAGGAGCACGACGCCGAGCGCGTGCCGGTCACCGAGCGCGGCCGGCTGGTCGGGATCCTCTCGCGGAGCGGGCTCCAGCGGCGCCTCGCCGAGGACGAGCCGCCGCCCGAGGTTCCGGACGCGGCGTAGCGCTCGGGCTCAGCAGCAGGTGTAGGCGCCGGGCGGCGCGTCGCCCTCGGCCGGTTCCGGGAGCTCGGCGGCCGCGAGCGCCGTGCCGGTCAGCAGGTCGTGCTCGCTCACCTCGAGCTCTTCCAGGCCCGCGTGCCCGAGCACCACGGCGACGATCGCGACGCCGGCGACGATGACCGGCGCGCGCTCCGGCTCGAGGCCGGGGTAGCTGCGGCGCTCGGCGACGGGTAGCGCTGCGAGCCGCTGGAGGTGCCGTTCGACAGCGTCGCGGGTGACGCGGAAGCCGTGGACAAGCTTGGGGTCGTAGCGCCCGAGCTCGAGCGCGGCGAGGGTCGTCACCGTTCCGGCGACTCCGATCATTCGGGTGGGGTGGAGCGGCGGGAGCGCGTCTCGGATGGCGCGGCGGCACGCGTCCAGCTCGTCGTCGCGCGGCGGGTCGGCGCGCAGGAACTGCTCCGTCAACCGCACCGAGCCGATGTCGAGGCTGAGGCGCCGGTCGACCTGGATCAGCTCCGTCGAGCCGCCGCCGACGTCGAGGACGACGAGGCCCGGGTCGAGCTCCTCGCCGGTCGCGACGCCGCGGAGCGTCATCTCCGCCTCCTCGTCGCCGGAGAGCATTCGCGTCGCGAAGCCGTAGCTCCACTCGACCTCGCCGAGGAACGCCTCGCCGTTGTCGGCGTCGCGGATCGCGCTCGTTCCGACCGCGAGCGTCCGCTCCGCGTCGAGCTCCTCGATCGTACGCCGGTAGTCGGAGAGGACGTTTCGGACACGGGCGATCGGGACGGGGAGGAGGCGCCGGCGCTCGTCGACGCCCTCGCCGAGCCGAGTGATCCGCGTCTCCCGATGGAGCTCGTCGACGCGCCCGTCGGCCACGTCCGCGACGAGCAGCCGAGTCGAGTTCGTGCCGAGATCAACGGCCGCGACGCGCACCCACCAAGGCTAGCGAGGCGCTATACTCGCCCGGCGCCGCGGGGTGGAGCAGTCAGGTAGCTCGCCGGGCTCATAACCCGGAGGTCGCAGGTTCAAATCCTGCCCCCGCTATGAAGGATTTCCCCGACCGCCTTCTTGGGCGGTCGGGGTCTTTGGGCGGTCGGGGTCTTTGTGAGGCCGGGATGAGTGCGGGGCTGAGCGTCGCTGCGAGCCGTAGCGCTCGCTGCTCTTTGTCGTAGGTCGCCGTTAGGTTGAAGGCGGCGAAGAGTTCCATCAGCTCGTCGGCCGGCGCCTCCTGCATGATGGGGCGGAGGTCGGGGGACGGAATCGAGGAGCCCTTCGATGTCTTCCGCGGAAGGCCCGGCTGGCTGGGCGGCTCTCAGTTGGCGGGTTCGTTCGTCGATGGCGTTGCGGCGGCTAGTGAGTTCTTCGATTCGTTGTTTGGCGAGCGCGACGACTGGATGGTTCGGGTCGTCATGTTCTTCGAGGCGAAGCGCCTGTCGCTCACCCACCGCACCATCAGCATGCGGCTATGCGGACAGGTCCTCGCGTTACCGTGCAGCTTCATCCGGCCTCCTCCTTGGGACTGGTGGCTTTTCGACACCCCCAGCCTCCAAGGAGGGCCGGATAGAACAACCTGGCTAGGACTTACAGCTAGACCGCCTCGAGACTGTCAGGTCATCGGGGCGCACTCGCCGCGACTTCGTGCGGAGCGACGATGGCGACCATCTCAGTGCGGAGGGCGTATCGACACGCATTTACCACGCCTCGAGTTCGGCGGCGTTGTCCTCGAGGCGCTCCGGCTTCTGAGGGCCCCGCACCCCCGCCTCGTGACGGAGGATCAAAAGCAGCATGAGCGTGGAGGTGAAGCCGAAAACGGCCGCGGCCGTCCAGAGCGTCGCGGACGGGCCGGCGCGTGCGGCAGCCCAGCCCGCGACGGCGAAGCCGAGGGACTGGAAGATCTTCGACCCCAGGTAGTCGAAGGCGCTGACGCGGGAGAGAACGTCGGCGGGGAGGTGCTTCTGGATCGCGGTGTACCAGAGAGCGTCGGCGAACGGGGCGCCTGCTCCGCCGAGGAGCGCGCCGGCGGCGATCGCGATCGTCGGTGCCGCTTGGGCAAGGAGGACGAGCGGAGGGACGAAGCCCAGGAAGGAGGCGAAGGCCGCGGCGAGCGGGCGTTTGGGCCGCAGACGAAGCGCGAGCACGCCGCCGGCGAGTCCGCCCAGCGCCTCCGCGGCCATGATCGTCGCCCAGGCGCTCGACCCGCCAAGGTTGCGGGCTGCAACGAGCGGTCCGACGACGAAGAAGACGCCGACTGCGACGAACTGCTGCAGGCCGAAGTTGAGGATTCCGAGCCAGAGCCACGCCCTGCCTGTGACGACTCTCCACCCCTCGCCCAGGCTGGCGAGGAGCCGCCAGGGCTCGCGCGGCGCTCGCTGTGTCGCCTGGACGTGCACCCGCGAGAGAAGCAGGGCGCCCCCGACGAACGTCGCCGCGTCGAAGACGAGCGCCCACCCTGGGTTCGTGACGGCGAGCAGCACCCCGGCCGCGGCAGGCCCGACAACGAGGCCGAGACCTTGGGAGAGGCCGATTAACGCATTCGCACTCTGCACGTCGTTCTCGGCGACCAGCGCGGGGACGAGCCCGACGACCGCGGGGCGATCGCCGGCCGACACCGCGCCGGTGACGATCTGGAGGAGCACGATCTGCCACAGCGAGCCGGTTCTTGTGATGACGAGCGCGCCGAGCAGAGCCTGCGTTCCCGCGCGGAAGGACGACGAGAGCACCATGAGGCGCAGCCGCGGCAGGCGATCGGCGACTGCGCCGGCGACGAGGAAGCCCGCGCCTTGGGCGATCGTCCGGGCCGCGAGCACGATGCCGATAGACGTGGCCGAGTGGAACCATCCCAGGATGGCGAAGGTGAGCGCGACAGGAATGACCCCGTCCCCGAGCCGCGAGAGCACTTGCGCGGCATAGAAGCGGCGGAAGTCGGCTGTGCGCAACGGACCGAGACGCGGCGAGTCGCGGAGCCGTCGTTCGCCTGTCCGGCGCATCGTCCCCTTTTTACCGCTCGCGATAGGAGCCGTAGATCCGACGGAGGCGGCGCCGCTGGCCTTCGTCCTCGCTGAAGGCGTGCCGTCCGTGCAGGAAGCGGTGGTTGTCGAAGACGAGCATCTGTCCCCTCTCGAGCCGTACAGGATCCTGCCGGGCCTCGTCGGCGGTGAGCGCGTCGAGTTCGTCCATCGCCTCCGCCAGCTCAGCCGGGATCGCTTCGCCCTCCTTGGCGTAGCCCTGCTCGATGTAACGGCGCAGGTAGCGCAGCACGTAGCCGCCTTCGGTCTGCGAGACGATCGGCTGTCGGCGCGTCTCGTAGCCCGGCAGCTGGCCGAGGCAGTCGAAGGGGTGCTCGCGCGACAGGATCTCCACGGCGCCGGCGTTCCGAGAGCGCAGCTCGGGCACGAGTTCGTGCCCGTCGACGAGGACGGTCTCGCCTCCCTTCCCCGCCGCAGAGAGGCAGAGCAAGGCGGCGACGTCCGGGGGCCGGGGCAAGAAGGTCCCGTCGGTGTGGAGGTTCCCCGAGTCGCTCGAGCGCGAGTAGTGGCTCTCGCCCGGGGCATCGTCGGTGACCTCCACGGGATAGATCAACTCACCGCTCCTGTACTGCGGAACCGGAGCGCAGAAACACGTGAGGAAGTTCCACCCGACGCTCGTGATCTCGTCATCCGTTGCCTCCTCGGCCGCGAACTCGATCACAACCGCTCCGGAGCCGCCGCGAACGTCGCGCGTGACGGCGTCGACTACATCCAGCACCGAACCCGGGTCGGGGAGGGGGTCGACCGGTAGCGAGTCTGGCGGATGTGAGTCGGGCACGAGCCGTTCGCGGAGCCGCTCGGCTACCTCGCCTTCTACACGGTGCGTCTGCATCTCAACCCCCTTCTGCGTGCGCCGCGCCCGCTGGCGCCGGCCGGCGCGCGCGGTTCACCAGTTGTCGATCGGCCAGGATTCGTATTCGCGCCGAGGAATTCGCAGCACGTCCCGCTCGACCAGGCTGTAGGCGTTGCGGCGCGAGACACCCTCGCGGCGTAGGCGCTCGCTGACCTTCGCCTCGTTCAATTCCACCACGTCTCGGGGAAAGGGGAGGCGTCCGGTCGCGAGCCAGCGCACGGCGCCGGACGAGTCGCGCACGGTCATCGCCTCGCCGCGGTTGAAGACGCTCGGCGAGAACGGGATGTCGAGCAGGCCGCGTCGGAAGGCCTGCACCAGGCCGTGCGAGATCTCACCGTCGCCGGCCGCGAGCACGCCGTCCACGAGCGCGAGCGCCTCCCGCTCGATCAGCTTCGCCTCCTCCTCGACCTCGTCGGCGGGAGCGCTCGTGCGGGTCGCTGCCTCAAAGCCGCGGCAGGCGAGCTGGATCGCCTCCAGGTTGTCCGCCAGGCTCGGGATGCGCACCGCCTCGACCGGTGTCTTGAGCAGGACGCGGTCCGCGTCGGCGAGCGCGGCGGTTGTCGCCGACTCCCGGATGAGCTCTCGCGCCGCCCCGGGTGACTCCGGAAAGGCGGCCATGTACTGGTAGAAGGCGACCGAGACGGCCACGTCGCGATAGCCGAGCCTCCGCAGCAGGCTCGTCGCGAGCTTGCGGAGCACCCGGACTGCGGCGACGTCCTGCGCGCGGTTGCCCTGCTCCGCGTAGCCGAGGCTGATGCTGCGGACGCCTTGGACCGCCGCGAGCACGGCCTCGAAGACGTCGATCGCGATCGCGAGCGAGGGCGGAATCAGCGTGCCGGTGAGCGTCCCGAAGAACTCGCGATCGAGCACGATGCCGAAGCGCTCGAAGTAGAGCCCCGTCAGTCGATCCACGTACCGCCAGGTCAGAAGCGACTCGGAGACCGGATAGTCGGCGTAGTAGGGGAGGTTGTAACAGAGCGCTCCCCCTTCGAACGCCGTCACGCCTCCCGCGTACGAGATCTCCGCGAGCAGCCGGGGGTCACGCGCGCTGTGGCGCGTCTGAATCCCCGTCTTTGGGACGGTCGCGGCGATGCGCCGTGCCGCCTTGACACCGTGGTTCACGAGCGGGAAGCCGTTCAGCACGGGCTGGCGCCCGGCCTGCACGCTCGCCAGCTGCTCGGCGACTTGGCCGTAGAAGCCGTTTCGCGTCAGCGAGTCGATCTGGAACGACGCCACCTCGAGGCCGGCGCTCGCGAACGCGCGGAACAGCTCCGCTTGAGGTGCCGGCAGCGGCACGCCACTGCGGGGCTGGAGCAACGGCGCAGGGCGCGCGCGCTGCTGGAGGGCCGCCAGCGACGGCCGCCCCGAGAGGAACGCCGCGTTGTCCTCGAGCGACGCCGCGGCCGGGCCCGTCGGCCACTGGGCGAGGACGGAGCTCCGCTGTTCGTGGAACAGCTCGAGGTCGAGCCGTGCGTCGGCGAGCTCGGGAGCCGAGACGCGGTCGACGGCCGGGCGGAGAACGCCGTTCCTTCGGCCTGTCGGCCTGGCGGGCACGGCGGCGAGGTCGTTCGCCAGGGTTTCGAGGACGGTCCGGACGTCGACGAAGGTCGGGAAGACGCGCCGGAAGCCGATCCGGCGGAAGTGGTCGACCTTCAGCCACGACTCGCCGACGTGGAGGTTGCCCCCGAGGTACCAGATGTCACAGCCGTGGTCCTGTTGCTTGCGCAGCGCCTCGAAGTCGCGGAGGTAGATCTCCGCATGCCCGTCGAGGCTGGAGATAAGCACCGCGTCGACGGAGCGGGCGAGGTCGAAGAAGCGCTCGAGCGGGTTGTGGATGCCGACGAAGACCACGTCGTAGCCGGCGGTCTGGAGCGCCTGACGGAGGATCGCGAGCCCGACCGAGTGCGAGTCGCCGCCGATGCCGCCCAGGGCGAGCGCGTGCCGGAGCCGGAGCGGCCGCCGGGCCTCGGTAGGAGTCGCCGCGATCGCGCTCACGTCGCGCCCTCGCTTCGGTGGGCGACCACCTCGACGCGTCGCAGCTTGCCCTCGCGCACGTACGAGACAAGCCGCTCGTCCTCCGCCAGGTAGGCGGCGGCCCCGTCCGCCCCAAGCTCCGCCTCAAGCTCGGCGCGGTGGCGGAGCAAGGCTTCGTAGTTGCGAAGGACGTAGTCCGCGTGGTGGTCGCTCAGATCCCGGACGGCGGTGGAGAAGCCCGTCGCGCCGAGCGCGCCCTCCCAGTCGGGATGCGGCGCAAACAGGCCCCGCTGGAGCGTGAGCCGCCGGTCGAGGTCGCCCTGTGGCGCGAGGATCCGCGTGACGACGATCACCACGGCGGCGGGCCCCTCGCGGAGGAGCGCGCTCCACCGGGGGACGGTCGCCGACGGCGTGGACCAGTAGGCGGATCCGAAGGACACAATCGCGTCTACCGTCCCGGCCTCGATCGGCGGGCTCGACATGTCGCCGACCGCGAAGCGGCAACGGCTGCGCGCCGCCGATGCGAGGGCCCGGCGGCGGGCAGCGGCGACGGCCTCCATGGAGCTGTCGACACCCACCACCTCGCACCCCGCCGCCTCTGCGAGCGCCACGGTGAGCCCGCCGCCGCCGCAGCCGAGGTCTATGACACGGTGACCGGGGCCCAGCCCGAGCCGGTCGGCGAGCTCGCCGAGGTAGGCGGGGGTGACGCTGCCGAGCTGACCCGCCGACTGGTTTCCCCACACCTCGCGGGAGACGGTGTCGAGGACGCGGGTGGCGTGGTGCGAGTCCCACGGGTCCGCGCTCCGGCGGCGGCGCTCGGCGGCCCTCATCCTGCGACAACCTCGCCGACCTGGGCCGGCTCGTCCTGGCGCGCGACCGCGTCACGGCCGACCGCCGGCACGCCGTCGCCGTCGACGAGCCGGAACTCGGCGATCGCGGCTGCCTGCTCGAGCGAGCGGAGGACTTCGTGGTCGGTGGCGCCGCGCGCGATCACTGACGCGATGGTCGAGTTGGCGAATTCCTCGGGCGGGAGGCCGATGTGAGAGCCGATCGCGGCGTCCCAGGCGAAGAGCTCGAGGCCGGGAAGAGCGAGGATCCGATCGATGCCGTCCACGCCGGCGAGCATGCCGGCGCGGTCGCTGACGAGCGACCTGCCGCCTGCCTTCACGCCCGTTCGCCTCAGCGCCTCTCTCGGACGCTCACCGCACGCGACCCGGAGCACGTCTTCGTAGAAGGGGACGCCGGTGCTCATCGGAATGAGGTGGGAGGCGATGTAGCCGCCGCCGATTCGCGCGGCGATCTCGAGCAGCTTCGCGGATCCGTCCGGGAGCAGCCGGCACTCGAGGTGGAATGCGCAGAAGTCGAGGGCGAGCGCCGAGACGACCGCCTCGGTGAGCTCGTGCAGTTGCGCTTGGTGCTCGGGCGCGAGCGCGGATGGATGGATCTCGCGATATTCGACGTGATAAGGCGTCGTCGTCCACTTGTCCGTGATAGCGGCACCGTGGATGTCGCCGTCGAAGACGAGCCCGTCGACGCTGTGCTCGGACCCGCCCAGGCGCTCCTCGTACACCAGCTCCCCCGGATAGTCGACGAACTGGCGGTCCGCTTCTGGGCGCGCGAGCGCGAGCAGCAGCTCGCAGGCGGGCCGGAACTGCTCTGCCGAGTCGAGCTCGAGGATCCCCTTGCTCCCCGAGGCGCCGGCGGGCTTGAGGACAGCCGGGAAGCCGATCTGACCGGCGGCCGTTCTCAGCTCCGCTTCCGAGGTGACGCGCTCGAACCTCGGCACGAGATCCGGTCGCTGCGCCGCTACGGCGAGGCGCATCTCGTACTTGTTCCGCGCCCGTCGCGCGGCGGCCGGATCCGGTCCCGGAAGGTCGAGACGCGCGGCGGCGGCGGCTGCGAGCTCGACGTCGCGGTCGGCCCAGGTGACGATCCCGGCAGCCGAGACCTGCGCCGCGACGCGGCAGACGGCTTCGAGCGCGAGGGCGCGGTCGTAGGTGTCGACGAGTTCGAGCCGCCGGAGTAGGCGCTCGGAGAAAGGCGGCGGGCGGTCGGCGACGAGCGCGACCTCCATCCCGAGCCGATGTGCCGCGAACAGCGCGCTCGCCGCCTCCAACGGGCTACGGCGCAGGTTCAGGAAGACGACCGTCGTTGCCAAGGCAGCTGTCAGGCCACCGGCACCGGACGACGCCGCGGTCGCGCCTTACGCTCACGGACCGCCTCCGGCCGGACGCGGCCGGACGCCGCGCGCTCGGCGTACCAGGCCGGAGTGAAGGCCTGGATGCGGAAGTCCATCTGGCGGCGGACGACCTCGGCCGCCAGCTCCTCCAGCACCCGTGCGACCAATCGCGAGAGGGCGACCGACGCGGTCAGCGCACCCTCGTCGAAGGAGGGGCCGTCCTGGCGCACGAGACGTACGTCGGCGAGCGCGTTGAACTGCCGCCCGGCGACCTCAACGGCCATCGGCGACCGGACGCTGAACCGGATCCGGCACATGGTGTGGCCCCGGTGGTGCTGGTCCGACCACTCCGCGATGTCCGGCTGCCAGGGCGGGATGTAGTAGTCCCGCTGTTCGACCACCGGCGCGCGGGGCAGGTTGCCTGGTAGCTGGTGCCAGCAGTTGTACTCCATCCGTGCCGCGATCTCCCACCGCATATCTGCAAGCCGGGCCGGATCGTGCGCATACTCGTTGCAAAGCTGCTCGCTGGCGCTCGCGTAGCAGAAGAACGCGGGCAGTTCCCAGGAGACGATCTCCGCCCAGTCCTCGCGGCGGACCGCCTGTGCGAGTTCGGAGAGTGAGCGGATGCTGCGGGTGAGCGCGACGTCGGCCCGTTGCCGCTCGACGTGCATGTCCATGAGCTCCGCCAGCAGCTGCTCGACCGCGTTCGTGAAGCCGTCGGCAAGGGGCACGCGGTTCGCCAGCACCTCCGGCAGCCACTCGCGCACCTCGTCGGTGAACCGTCCCAGGTCTGCGTGGAGCCGCAGCCCGGCGAACGTCCTCCCTTCGCACGCGCGCGCGAGCTCTACGAGCGCGCGATCCACTCGCGTGCGCGGCAGGAACTCTTCTCGCTTGTGCAGGGTGATCCCCCAGATGTGCCGATAGGACTGGAGTGATGCCAGCGCCCGCTCGCGCGCTCGGGCGAGGACGCCCGCGGCCGTCTTGAGATCTGTGGGGAGCTCCTCGGCGGCCAAGATGCCGTGGCGCGAGTACGTGCGAGCCCGCTCGCGGAAGTGGCCCGCGAGCTCGCGGGGAACGAACTGCGTGTAGTTGAAGCTTTCCAGCGTGGGTGACCCGGTGGCCAACGCCAGGTTCCCGCAGTAGACGAAGGTCGCGTCCTCGCGGCTCCAGTCCTCTGTGGGCGTCCGTGCGAGCTGCCTCAGGACGCAGTCCTCGCTCGTGGGGAGCAGCGTCTTCCCCGTGAGGTTGTTCTCGAAGCGGAAGTTGCTGTAGAGCTCCTCCTCGACCAGGAGCATGACCGGCGGCATGCGCGCGAACGCCTGTTGGAGCGCGTCGAGTATCTCGACGACCCGCGATCGCGGCTGCGTTTCGAGCCAGCGCGCGACCACCGCCCAATCGACGTCCGCCGCTCGTCGCTCCTCCTTCAGCGCGGCCTCGTAGGCGGCGTACTGCGCTTCGTCGAGCGTCAGTCGGCGCTGCGCGCCGCTCGAGGGCGGCATTGGACGAGCAGCCGTTCCGAACGCCCACGGCTCGAGCAGGAGGATTCGGCCGTCGACGCGCATGCCGACGACGGTCTCCGCGCGGGGGGTGCAGGCCGGCTTCGTGGCCGCCCTCAGAGCCGCGTACAGCGCCCTCTGTGGAGAGGTCAAGGACCGGCGGCCGATCCAGAGCGGGATTCGTCCCGCGAACGTGAGGCCACATTCGAGCGCCGCCGTGTCGGTTGCAGCCGCCGACATTCGCCCGGCGACCTGGGCCACCGTGGCCGGGAAGCCCGCGCCATCGTCGTGGATCGGCTGCGGCGCCTGAGGATCGAGAATCCGGCTTGGGCGGGTGCTCGTCACGAGGTCTCCCGCAGTTCCTCCTCCCCGTCTTCCAGCTCACACAGGTCGAACCTCGGGGCGTGCAGGTATGGATCCGCGCCCGTTCCTGGCAGCTCCCAGAGCGTCGGATCCGCCTCGGCCGTCGGCTTCCAGTCCGCGTCGGGATAGATGCAGTCCATCGGGCAAACCGCGATGCACCGGTTGCAGCCGGAGCAGAGCTCGGGAACCACCTTCACGTCGATTCCGTGGTTGAAGATCGCGCCGAACTGGGACGGACACTCACGAAGACACGAGTCGCAGGCGATGCATTCCCACTTCTCGATGCGCACCGGAGGGTTCTTCCACTTCGGAGCCACACGCGTCCGCGCGCGAATCCGCTCGCTCCGCTCACGCATCAACGGCGCACTTCCGTCGCTCACCTGTAGAGGTTACCAGCGGACCGGCAGTTCCCTACCCTAGTGACTTCCTTTATGTGCTTTTCGGCGTGCCCTATCGTCCGGTTTGCAGCAAGGTATTGACTGCTATTTCCGATCGCGACTCTACTTCGACAAGACGCTTCCGCCTGAGGCTCTCGAAGTCCCGTTGACGATCGCCGAGCTCGGCCAGCGGCGAACCTCCCGGAGCCATCTCGAGGAAGGTCTCCAGCTCGCGCCCCTGGAGCCAGTACGAGGCCGTCCCCCACGGCGTCTCCACTTCGACCTCGGCGCCGCGGATGGTGCCCTCGTGGGTGAGCGTGCGCCGGACGGAGTGCCGCCCCGGCTGGACGTGGAGCATGGACGGCAGCGTCTTCTCGACCGGCACGAGCAGGTCCTCGAGGACGAGGAGGTCGAGGCCGAGCCGCTGCGCGCACCAGAGAGCGTCCTCCGGCGTCTCGACGATCGGCTCGCCGGCGGCGTTGAACGAGGTGTTGATCAGGACGGGGACGCCGGTGATCGCGCGGAAGGCGGCGAGAACCGCGCACAGCTCCGGCTGGGCGTCCTCGTCTACCGTCTGCACCCGCGCGGTCCCATCGACGTGGACGACCGCCGGAATCTGGTCGCGCTTCTCCAGCCGGGCGGGGCAGACCCGGAGCATGAACGGGCTCTCGGGGATGCCGCCCATGTCGAACCACTCCTCCACCAGGGCCGTGGGAACGATCGGCGCCAGTGGCCTGAAGCTCTCTCTCCCCTTCCTCCGATTTAGCTCTTCCTTGGTCGCCGCAGCGCGCGGATCAGCGAGGATACTGCGGTGTCCGAGCGCCCGCGGCCCCAGCTCGGAACCCCCCGAGAACCAGCCGATGATCGCCCCGTCGGCGAGTGCCTGCGCGACGGCTCCGGGCTCCCACCGACGGGCAGAAACATCGCTCGGAAAGCGCCGGCAGGCGGCGCAGATCTCCTCGGGCGAGTAGGCGCGGCCGTGCTCGTCGCCAGTGAGGCGGCGGGGCCGCAGCTGCAAGCCCGCCTCGGCCGCGGCAGCAGCGGCGGCGCCGATGGAGACGCCGCTGTCCTCGGCCGCCGGGATCACGAACACGTCCTCCAGCCCGAGCTCGCGGATGATCCGCTCGTTCGCCGGGCAGTTCAGGGCGACGCCGCCCGCGAAGACGAGTCGAGACGAACCGGTGAGGCCGACCGCCTCTTCGGCCGCCCACACGACCGCCTCCTCGACCGCCGCCTGCACGGAGGCGGCAAGCTCGGCGTACTCCTCCTGCCGGTTGGGCCAGCGCTCGTCGTGGGAGAAGCGCCGAGGAACGTCGTCCTGGAAGCGCAGCTCAGAGCCCTCGATCTCGAAGAACGCGCTGCTTGGGATCGTGGCCGAACCGAGCGGCGCCAGGCCCATTACCTTCCCCGCCTCGAGGTAGTGGCCGAAGATTTGGTGCGCGACGGCGCTGTACATCCCCCCGATGCCGGAGAAGCGGGGCATCCCGCGGTCGAGAAGAGTGAGCCAGCCGCGGTTGCCGACGACGTCCTTCCGCAGGCAGGTGAGGCGGCGGTCCTCGTAACGGTAGATCGAAAGCGTTTCCCAGCCTGGCCTCGTCACCTGCGCGAGTTCGTCTGGCGTGAAGTCTTCGGACGGGGAGCCTTGACCGTCGATCACGAGCACCGCCGCTTCCTCAAAGCCGGACTGGAAGCAGGCCGCCATCGCGTGCGCGCGGTGGTGCGGCATGTACACCACCGGTGGGCGGTGCGCGGCGGCGGCGACGAGCGGGTTTCGCGTGAGGTCGAAGTCCTGTCGCGCCACCGCTCTCACGCCGCTGACTGCGGCCAGCGTCAGGTCGTCGACCTCGATCCCCGCCGCCTCGAGGCAGTACTTGATCGAGAGTGTATGGAAGGCCGGGAACACACGGGTCCGCTTCGTCCTGGTCAGGCGCTCCTCCTGGACGGCGACGGCGAGCTCGCCGTCAAGCAGGAGACATGCGCCGCCGTTGTGTGACGCGCTGACGCCAAGAACCCATTCCGTCATCGCATGTCCAGTTTCCTGAAGCTCGAAGGACTGGAGTGATTGTCGTTGGGCCGTCTAGAGTCGGGTATCGTGACATCTCAGGGCCGGACCGGCGGTACCAAGCGCTCGGAGCACAGCGTCGGCCCGTGGAGGTATCGGCGAGTCCCCGCCGGGGAACTCCCGCGGCTCGGCGCCACCGAGCAGCCGGCGGGGCATCCGTTCTGGCGCTCGCTCGGGTGGTGGAAGTTCATCCAGGACGATCCGGCGGAGGAGGCTCACGTTCTCGTCGTCGAGCACCAAAGCGATGGCCCGGCGCTCCTCGCCCTCACGTTCGTCATCTGGCCGGGAAGCAGCATCCAGCTCTACGACCCGCTCTCGATCGCCGGCGACCTCGCTGCGCTCGGCGGCAAAGCGCTCGATCCGGCAGCCGCCGAACGGGTCGAGACGGCCGTGCAGCGGCTCCGAGCGCACGCGCCCGAGGCGTATCCCGTGGTGACGGTCGCGGCCCTCGGCTCGGCGAGCGGCCTCCGCCCGGTGCGCGATGAGGTCGACCGCGATGCGTACCGGCGCGCGCTCCAACAGGCGCCGGCGGTCGTGGACGCGTTCGCGTCGGAGATCGGAGCCAAGACGAGAGCCTTTCTGTACCTGGACGACGCCGAGCTTCAAGCTCTGCACGGGGGAGCCGCCCGACTGGGCTACAGCCCGATCTTCCTCGGCGCAGACTCCTTCCTTGAGGTCCCGCCCAGCGGCTTCGACGGCTACCTGGCCCGCTTCACCTCACACCGTCGACGTCGCATCCGCCACGAGGCGGAGGCGTTCGCGAAAGTGGGTGCGAGAGTGGCCGTCGAGGAAGGGCCGGCCGCGCTTCGCGACGATTACGCCCGCCTTCGCGCCGCCCTCCGCTCCCGATACGGCCAGCGTGGGGACGTGGAATGGGCGCGGGCGGAGACCGCACGACTGCGAGACACGGTGCGCGACAGGGTTGTCGTCGCGTCCGCGCGCCGTGACGGCAAACTGCTCGGATTCGTCACCGCCTTCCGGGACGGCCGCGACCTTCGCACGCGCTCGGCCGGCTTCGACTACGCACTGCTCCGCGACGAGTACTGCTACTTCAACGTCGTCTACTACGAGCCCATCCGCTGGGCCGCCCAACGGGGGCTGGAACGCATCTGGTACGGCCTGGGCTCATACGAGGCGAAGGCCCTACGAGGCTGCCGCTTTCAAACCCGGCACGGTCTCGTCGCCTCCACGTCTCCAATCGCCCGATACCTGCTTGAAGCCCTTGCGGTCCAAGGGGATAGCGAGCGCCGAGCTATCGAGGAGCTCGCCGCCCGCAGCTGACAGATGAAGCCCGTTGTTGTGCCTCGTTGACGCCGTGCTCGAAGACTCTCTAGGCCAGGATCGAGCCTCGGCGCCGGCGCTGCGGAGCGCCTTGCCTTCTCTTCACTGCCATTCTTTCCCTCGCCCTATCGATAGAGAGGTAAGGCCCGCGAGAGGTAAGGCCCGCTACGTCGCGCCGCCAGCGGCCGGCATCAACTTGAAGTAGGCGCAACCGCTGCTTACGACCGGCTGCGTCAGACGCATCCGTAAGCCGGAGGGAACGATGAGTGAGGGTTCAGTGCAGCCGGCGCCGCGTACCTGCAACCAGCTCCTGAACGCCGGCGAATCCTAGGGATTACGGCCACCCCTGCCGATCGAGAAGAGCGTCGCATGAGCGAACGTGCTCTCGCTCGTGGCCCTTTCAACCGTCGTGGACTGCGTGTGCGACAGCCACGGTTAGTCGTTCTGGCTGGTCTCGGAGTAATGGCGCACATTTGCCCGTTCGGCGTGCGTGGCTGCGACCCGATGCGACAGGCTCACTTTGGTTCCAGCCGCAGAACCTCAGTAAAACGGTACATGACGCGGTCGGGGAAATGTGTCCAAACCCCGCCCCCGCTACTCACGAAGGCCCCGGAGACGGGGCCTTTCTTTTCTCAGGTGCGACCCGAGCCCGCGGCGCCCTCGACGAGCCGGCACATGAGCTCGACGGCCTCCTCGTTGCCGAGCCCCTGCTCGTGCGTCAGGGAATGCCACGTCGGAAATGCGAGTGCGTGGCCGATCGCGGCGCGGACGTACTGGGCGCGGCGCCCTCGCAGGCCGCGGCCCGCGGCGAGGTCGTCCTGGATGGAGCCCAGATAGCCGTGGAAGTCGCGGAGTCGGCGCTGGACAGCCGGAACGAGGGGCTCGTCGCGAAGCAGGCTGACGTACATCGTCTCGGTGCGGCCGTAGAACGCGTAGAGCTCACGGAGGGCCGTCCGCGTTCGCTCGGCGACGTCCTCGATCGAGGACCACGAGCGCGGGTCCGGCGGCGGGTTGGCCGCGCGCCAGTGCGACGAGCAGGCGGCGAACAGCGCGTCCTCGTCCGGAAAGTGGCGGTACACGGTCGAGCGGCGGACGCCAGCGCGCGCGGCGATGGCGCTGATCGACGTCTGCGCCGGGCCGCGCTCCTCGTGCAGGGCGACGGCGCTCTCCGTGATCCGCCGCCGTGTCTGCTCCTCGAGCTCGGCGCGGCGCTTCATACGGTACGGACGCTTTTGGTCGGACATGTCTGTCCAATCATATTGACAGATCCGGGCGTGGTGTTCTATCTTTTCGAGCGACATGACTGTCCGACGAAAAGGAGCAACGATGGAGACTGCAGTCGCAGGCGTGAAGGTGGTCGGACCCGACGACGCGCGCGAGGGGTTCCTCGGGAGCATCGGCGTCCGCTTCATGATCGACGGGGCCGAGGCGAGCGAGCGCTTCTCGCTCGTCGAGCATCCGATGTCCCCGCGCTCGCTCGCGGCGCCGGTGCACCGCCACACGCGCGAGGACGAGTACAGCTTCGTGCTGCAGGGGCGGATGGGCGCCCTGCTCGGGGACGACGTAGTCGAGGCAGGGCCGGGCGACCTCGTCTTCAAGCCGCGCAACGAGTGGCACACCTTCTGGAATGCCGGCGACGAGCCGTGCCGGATCCTCGAGATCATCTCGCCGGCCGGCTTCGAGCGCTTCTTCCAGGAGCTCTCCGACATGGGCGGTGTGCTCGCAGCGGATCCCGAGGCGGTCGCCGAGCTCAGCCGGCGGTACGGCCTCGAGATGCGGCCGGAGACGGTCCCCGGTCTGCTCGAGCGCTTCGGGCTGCAGCTGGGCCACCCGCTCCCCGGTGGCTGGAGGCCGTAGTCGGGCGTCTTCCAGTCCCGCCCAGCCATCCAGGAGAAGCCCGCACTTGCGGGCTTCTTCCTTTTCGGGGCCGACGTGGTACGACTTCTGCGCGTGGAGAGCTCCAGCACCCGGTACGCGCGGAGCGGCGACGTCTACGTCGCCTATCGCGTCTTCGGCAAGGGTCCGTTCGACCTCGTCTTCGCGATGGGGATGGATTACCCGTCGGTGGAGTTCCACGACCACGCCGCGGGCTCCGGTTTCGACGAGCTGACCGATCGGATGCGAGTGATCCGGTTCGACAAGCGCGGAACCGGCGCGTCCGACCGGGTGAGCGGCGTTCCGTCGCTCGAGGAACGCATGGACGACGTCCGCGCGGTGATGGATGCCGTCGGCGTCGAGCGCGCCGCGCTCTTGGGGCACGTGGACGGTGCGGCGATGGCGATCCTCTTCGCCGCCACCTATCCCGACCGTGTCTTCGCTCTCGTGCTCTTCCAGGGGAAGCCGCGTTTCGTTCGCGCCCCGGATTTCCCGTGGGTGCCGACGCGCGAGGAGTACGAGCAGGGGACGCAGAGTTGGCTCGCCGAGCTGCTCGACAGCGGCCAGCTCGAGCGTGCGTTCGCCACGCGCCTGCAGAGACCGCTCTCCGACCCGGACGTTCTCGAGCGCGCGCGGGCGACGCGCCTCAGCATGAGCCCCGGCTCCTTGCTGGCGTTGAGGCGTATGAACATGGACATCGACGTGCGGAGCGCTTTACCGACGATCCAGGTACCGACGCTGGTCGTGCACCGCTCGGCGGATCTCGACGACGAGCGCGACACGTCCGCGACGGAGATCGCGCGGTACCTGGCGGCGCGGATCCCCGACAGCCGGTTGATCGAGGTCGGCCGGTTCGACTGGATGCCCTTCAAAGAGATCGCGGACTTCGTCGTCGGCGCATGGGAGCGGCGCGCGGTCGAGCGTCGGCGCGTGCTCGCAACCGTTCTCTTCACCGATCTCGTCGACTCGACCGCGACGGCCGCTGAGCTGGGCGGCGCGTGGCCGTCCCTGTTGGCGGAGCACAACGCGGTCATCCGGCGCGAGCTCGCGCGCTTCCGCGGCGAGACGATCGACACCGCGGGCGACGGGTTCTTCGCATCCGGCTTCGACGGTCCCGCGCGGGCGATTCGGTGTGCGTGCGCGATCCGCGACGCGGTCACGTCGCTCGGTCTCGGAATTCGGGTCGGCGTGCATACCGGCGAGTGCGACGTCGTCGACGGGAAGCTCGCAGGGCTGGCCGTTGCCGTCGGCGCACGCGTCGCCGGCCGGGCGGACGTCGGCGAGGTGCTCGTCTCCGGCACGGTGAAGGATCTCGTCGCGGGCTCGGGCATCGCCTTCGACACGCGTGGCGTCAGCGAGCTGAAGGGTCTCGGCGAGTGGCCGCTCTACGCGGTCGCCGGGCTTGGCTAGTCGGCGTACTAGCCCCCGCGAAGCAGCGTCATGAGGCAGTGACCGTCGAGGTCTTCCGGGCCGGGTTGAAGAACGGCAGCTCCACCACGGTCGCGGGAACCCGGTGACGGCGCGCTTCGACTGTCCACTCGCTCTCGATCCGCGTGCTCGGCGCGCTGTAGTCCGCCCGAACGGAGGCGAGTGCGACCACCTTCTTCAGGATCGGGCTCCACGTCGTGCTGGTCGCCTTGCCGACCTGGCGGCCCCGCGCGTAGAGCGGGAGCGGCTCGCGCGACGCGGCCGGGTCCAACGCGGGCATCAGCCCTTTCGCCCGGTAGAGGCCTTCGAGAGCGTCCCAATCGAGCTCCAGCCCGACGAGCCTCCGCGGAGGCCCGCCTCGCTCATGCTCTCGTTCGAGCGCACGACGGCCCACGAACTCGGCCGGCTTCTCGAAGTCGACGAAGCGGCCGAGGATGCCGAGCTCGAACGGGGAGAACGACTGCTCCGGTATGAGCGCGCGCCGCGACGAGTCGAAGTCGACCTCGATCAGGATGAGCCCCGCCTCGATCCGGGTGACGTCGAGAGCGAGCATCCCGGCCGGTCGGATCCCGTAGGCGCCTCCCGCCGCCACGAGCGCATCCCAAACCGCCACCGCGTCCCGACTCTCCACCCAGACCTCGTACCCGAGGTCGCCGGTGTACCCCGTCCGCGAGACGTCGACGGGAATGCGATCGACCTGCGCGGCTCGGCGGCCGAAGTACTTCAGGTCGCCGAGGAACGTCCCGGTCGCGGTCTCCAGGACGTCGCGGCTCAGCGGCCCCTGGACGGCCAGCGCCGAGAGCCGGTCGCTCACGTCCTCGATCTCGACGTCCAGGCCGCGTGCGTTCATCCGGATCCAGCGCAGCGACGGATCGGCGGCCGTCCAGCGGTACGCGTGCTCGTCGAGCCGGGCGACCGTCCCGTCGTCGACCACGCGGCCCTCTTCGTCGCACCAGGACGTGTAGTAGACGCGGCCGACGGCGAGCTTCTCCGCGTTCCGCGTGATCACGCGGTCGACGAGCCTTGTGGAGTCCGGGCCGGAGACGAGGTACTTGTAGAGGGGAGACACGTCGATGAGCGCGGCCGCCTCCCGGATGGCGTTGTACTCGATCTCGTGCGAGTCGTGATAGGCGCTCGCGGCGAGGTAGCCCGACCACTCCCGCCACTGCAGCTTCCGGTTGAGCGGTGCGGTGCGGGGATAGAACGCGGTTTCGGCGGACACGGCGAGCCCGCGAGCTCTACGACTTCGGGATCCGCTTCTGGGGGTCGACGAAGGGCATCGGCGCGACCGTCGCTCCCCTGACGCCGTCGGGCGTCTCGACCGTGAGCCGCGTCCCGAGCTCGGTGTGCTCGATCGGCAGCCACGCGTAGCCGATGTTCTTCTCCAGGCGGGGCGAGTAGACCGCGGACGTCACCCTTCCGCTCGCGCCGTCTGCCGAGACCGGCCACGGCGTCGGCGATCTGCCGCGGGTCGAGCGCGTCGTCCACCTGCCAGTGCGCCGCGAGGTGGCGGGCCAGCTCGGGCGGCACCTGCTCGGCGGCCGCGGTGGTGACGAGGCCGAGCCGCACGCCCGGGAGCTGGGCCGCGGTGGCCACGAACCGGACGGTCGCGGGCAGCAGGAACGGGGCGACGAACGCGGCGTTCATCATGCCCGGTGACGCTACAGTCCCCAGATGTGAACATCGTCTTCGTCGAGCCCGCGTTTCCGCCGACCCAGCGGCACTTCGTGCGCGCGTTGGCGGAAGTCGGCGCCTCGGTGATCGGGATCGGGGAGCGGCCGACCGACCACCTCGACGACGAGCTGAAGAGCTGGATGACGCATTACCACCAGGTGCCCACGGTGGTCGACGCGGGCATCCTCACCGATGCGGTCCGGTGGGTGCAGGACAAGGTCTGGGTCGACGGTCCGCACGGCCCATGGGAGTGGTACAAGGTGCTCGCCGACTCCGACACGTTCGCATGCGCACCCGACGCTTGCGGCTGAGCTCGGGTCCTACCGTCTGAGCACGTCGAGGAGCACTTCACGCGGGACGACCGTCGCGCCCTCGGCTTCGGAGTGATCACGCACCCAGCCATCCGACGACACGACGATCACGGGTATGCGCGCCGGACGCGCGGAGACTTCCCGAACGACCACTGGATCGGCTTTCTCCCCTCCCGCGGAGAAGAGGAC
>Ga0081539_10001866_pt1 | contig 33101 bp, 29 predicted proteins | sample TabmetS4T2R2_FD_71023 | JGI IMG/M metagenome (GOLD analysis project Ga0081539, IMG submission 71023) | Tabebuia heterophylla rhizosphere microbial communities from the University of Puerto Rico - S4T2R2 | ecosystem: Host-associated > Plants > Roots > Rhizosphere ... | reverse complement strand
AACAGGCGCTCGCGCGACGACTGCCGCTCCCCGGTCCCCGGCGCGCGGGGGCGCTTCCGCGGAAGCGTCCCCGGTTCGCGCGACGGTCGCCGGTGTCTTGTCCGTGTCCCACTGAGGCGCCCCCCGGGGTGCGTCCGCCGTCGGCGCGACCGGTGCCGGGCGGCCGGTGTCGGGCGCACGCTTGGCTGGAGCAGGCGTTCGCGCGACGGCTGCCGCTCCCCGGCCCACGGCGCGCGGGGGCGCTTCCGCGGAAGCGTCCGCGGTTCGCGCGACGGTCGCCGGTGCGTTGTCCGGGTCCCACTGAGGCGCCCCCCGGGGTGCGTCCGCCGTCGGCGCGAGCGGTGCCGGGCGGTCGGTGTCGGGCGCACGCCCGGCTGGGCCACGCGTCCGCGCCACGACTGCCTCGACGCGGTGAAGCGCTTCCGCGGAAGCGTCCGCGGTCGGCGCGACGATCGCCGGTGTCTTGTCCGGGTCTCGCTGAGGCGGCTCCCCTGAGCCGTCCGCCGTTCGCGAAGCCGCTGCCGGGCGGTCGGGTTCGGGCGCGCGGCCGGTCGGGCCAGGCGTCCGCGGGACGACTGCCATCTCGCCGGGCGACGCCGGCCGAGGCGCTTCCGCGGAGGCGCGCGCGGTTCGCGCGACCGGTGCCGGGCGGTGGTCGTCGGGTGCGTGGTCGGTGCGAGAAGTCCGCGCGACGACTGGCACGCCACCGCTCACGACGCGCCGAGGCGCTTCCGCGGAAGCGTCCGCGGTCGGCGCCACCGGTGTCGGGCGGCCGGCGACGCGCGCGCGGTCGCTCGGGCCAGGCGTTCGCGCGAGGACTGCTCGCCGGTCCACGTCGGGCGGAGGCGCTTCCGCGGAAGCGTCGGCGGTCGCCGGTCTCTCGTCCGGGTCTCGCTGTTGCGCCGCCCCGGATGCGTCCGCGGGTCGCGGAGGCGGTGCGGCGCGGTCGGGGTCGGACGCGCGGTCGGTCCGGGCAGGCGTTCGCGCCACGGCTGCCGCTCCCCGGTGCACGTCGGGCGGAGGCGCTTCCGCGGAAACGTCCGCGGTCGGCGCGGCGGTCGCCGGTGCCGTGTCCGGGTCCCGCTGAGGCGGCTCCCCTGATGCATCCGCCGTCCGCGAAACCGGTGCCGGGCGGTCGGCGCCTGGCGCGCGCTCGGTCGGGTCAGGCGTTCTCGCTACGACCGTCGCCCCGCCCCTCGAGACTGGCCGCGGCGCTTCCGCGGAAGCGCTCGCCGTTCGCGCACCCGGCGTCGGGTGGATGGTCCGGCGGTCGGCGTCGGGCGATCGCTCGGCCCCATCAGGCGTTCTAGCGACGGCCGGCGCCTCGCTGTCCGCGGCTGGCCGGGGCGCTTCCGGAGTCTGCGCGACGGCGGCCGGTCCTTCAGCCGAGACCCGCTGGGGCGCTTCCGGGGGAGCGGCGGCGGCTCGCGCGACGGCGGCCGGTCCTTCATCCGGGACCTGCTGGGGCGCTTCCGCGGAAGCGCGCGCCGTTTGCGCGACCCGTGTCGGGCGGACGATCCGGCGGTCGGCATCGGGCGCCTGCTCGGTCGGTTCAGGCGTTCGCGCGACGGCGACCGTCCCGCCGTCCGAGACCGGCCGAGGCGCTTCTTCGGGAGCGCCCGCGGTTCGTGCGACGGCTCTCGCCCGTGGCTCCGCGACGCGCTGCGGCGCTTCCGCGGAAGCGTCCGTCGGTTGCGTGACCGGTGTCGGGCGGTCGGGGTCGGGGGCTCGTGCGACGGCGGGGGCCGCTCGGTCCGCGGCGCGCTGCGGCGCTTCCGCGGAAGCGTGTGCCGTTTGCGTGACCGGTGCCGGTCGGTCCGGGGCGGGGGTTCGCGCGACGGCGGGCGCGCCTCGGTCCGCGACGTGTTGAGGCGCTTCCGCGGAAGCTTGCGTGACCGGTGCCGGGTGGTCGGGGTCTGGGGTTCGCGCGACGGCGGGCGCCGCTCGGTCTGCGACGTGTCGAGGCGCTTCCGCGGAAGCTTGCGTGACCGGTGCCGGGCGGTCAGGGTCTGGGGTTCGCGCGACGGCGGGCGCCGCTCGGTCTGCGGCGTGCTGAGGCGCTTCCGCGGAAGCTTGCGTGACCGGTGCCGGTCGGTCGGGGTCGGGTGCGCGCTCGGTCGGGTCAGAGGTTCGCGCGACGGCGGCTGCCCCGCTGTCCGAGACCGGCCGAGGCCTGTCCGCGGTCACCGTGACGGCTGCCGCCGGACCGGCCGAGGCCGGCCGAGGTGCGTCCGCAGTTCGCGCGACGTCCGCGGAGCCGCTGGGCGTTCGCGGATCGGGTGTCGGGCGGTCGGCCGCCGGCGAGGCGTCGCGGCCGGGATCCGCTGCGACTGGAGTGGTCGAGCGGCGGGCGTCCGGCGCGGGCTCGGGGATGTGCGTCCCCAGCTTGGGTTCGTTCGCCGGCTGGGCGGCGGTCGCCGGGTCGGTCGCGCGTTCGGCGTCGAGCGCTCCCGCGGGGGCGGCTGGGGTTCGGGCGACGGCTGCCGTATGGGCCGTGGGGCGCTCGCTCTGGGGCGGGAGCTCGGGGGCGGGCGTCCGGGCGACGGTTCCTGGTCGGCTCGCGCGCGAAGGCTTGCCGCCCGAGGGCGCATCGGGGATTGTGGGCGCCCGGCCGGAGGCATCCCCCGTGAGTGACCGCGCGGCACTCGCGCCCGCGCTGCGCGGCGGAGCGTCACGGCGTGCCGCTTCACGAACCGCCGGAGGGCCCGCTTCGCCGGCCGCGGCGGGCTCCGCGCCGCCGTGTTGACGAGCGACGACGCGAACCCGGTCGTCCGGCTGAAGCGGTGCTGGAGCCGGCTCGGCGGCGGGCTCGGGGAGTTGGTGCGCGTGTTCGCCCACGGGCCTGCGGGCGAGGCGGCTCATGCGGACCGGCTCGCGGGCGCGCGCATCGGCGGCGCTCGGCGGCACCGCCGCCGGGCTCCGATCGGGCGGGGAATCGGGGAGCGACGGCGCGTCCTCGGGCGGAGGGGACGCCTCGGCCGGCGCGCGCGTCGGCGCAGGTCCGTCCTCGACGCGGCCGCGTCGCACCCGCCCGGACGCTCCGGGCGGTGCGGTGCGTGCCGGGCTGGGAGGGGGGAAGCTCGGCGGCTGGCCGCCGATGAACGGCTGGGTGTCCTCGGGCATCTGGCCGAGGAAGAGCCAGCGCGCCGCCGCGCTCGTCACGCCCGGGATCTCCGGCGTGGCGGGTTCCGGCTTCGGCTCAGCCGGCACCGGCGCCTCCCGGCGGGACGCGAGCCGCGTGGCCGCGGTCACGCTCGCCGGCTGCCGGCGGCCCGCGACCCGCGCGGCGATCGCCCCGCCGCTCGCGCGCCACAGCGACAGGCGGCGGCGCGCGAGTTCCGGACCGAGCCAGGCGCCCCCGGTCACGGTGCACCGACCTCCTCGGCGGCGATCGCGGTCGCGTGCTCCAGGAACTGCCGCCGGTCCGCATGCTCGAGGTCGAGCAGCTCGTCCAGCGGCCAATGGAAGAGGTGAGCGAGTCGTGCCACCTCCGCGAACAGCTCAGGCGGAGATGGCCGCGTCATTTCCCCGGTGGGCCGTCCTGGACCTGGCTCAGGTCGACCTCGAACTCGTGCCGGCAGTCCGGGCAGGACACGATCCCGACGAACTCCCCGTCGGTGTTGATCCGCTCGTACAGCCGCTGGAGGTGGTCGAAGTCGGCCGCGTACAGCTCCTCGACCACCTCCGGCGTCACGTCCGTCACCGACCCGATCCGCGTGATGACGCGCGCGAGCAGCAGGACCGTCACGTAGGCCTCGTTGCGGCGCACGCCGGGATCGCGCAGCGGCTCGATCTCGTCGCGCGCCGTCGCCAGCCGCATGACGCCCTCGCGGTGCACCGTGCCTGCCGCGTCGACGTAGCCCAGGGGCAGCGTGAACGCGTACTCCGTCTGCATCAGGCCTATTCGCGCTCGAAGCCCTCGTGTGCGAGCTCGAGCTCCTCGACGAGGATCTCGTTGCCACCCGAGTGGAGCCCCGGCGCGCTGTACCGGCACGGCCACGCACGGATGAACTTGAACGTCATGACCGGGTTGCCCTCCCAGTCCACCACCGAGATGGTGCCGTCCTTGCGCGAGTCCTTGATCTTGCCGTCAACGACGTCCTTGCGCCATTGCCAGAGCTCGTTCTTCGTGTCGATGCCGCGCTTGAGCGTGATGTTCGACCACTTCATCTGGCCCGGGAACTTCTGGATGATGGACTTGCCCTGGGCATCCGACGCGGTGTGCTCGACCACCTGAGACTCGCTCGTGAGGCCCGTGCACTCCTTGAAGTACCCGGCGGCCTCGGCGCCGCCGAGGTTGAGCGTGAAGTAATAGGTGCCGCTGAGGTCCTCGTTGGCCATCCGCGCGCTCCTCTCTCATCAATGGGACGTCAGGCTCACGCGCCCTCGGCGCCGACCTGGAACTGGCTGATACGGAAGACGATGAACTCGGCCGGCTTGACCGGTGCGATGCCGATCTGGACGGTGACCTGGCCGGCCTCGACGAGGTCCGGGGGGTTGGTCTCCGCATCGCACTTGACGTAGAAGGCCTGGTCGGGCGAGGCGCCGAACAGCGCCCCGTCACGCCACACGCGCGTGAGGAAGTTCGACGTCGAGATCCGCAGCTGCATCCACAGCCGCGAGTCGTTGGGCTCGAACACCGCCCACTGGGTGCCTTCCATGATCGACTCCGAGATGAAGTTCACGAGCCGGCGCACGTTGATGTAGCGCCACTCGGGGTCACTCGAGAGCGTCCTGGCGCCCCACACGCGGATGCCGCGCCCGGGGAACGCGCGGATGCAGTTGATGCCGTTCTTGTTGAGGTCGCCCTGCTCGGCCGCGGTGACCTGGAAGCCGAGGCCGTTCGCCCGGCGCACGACCTCGTTGGCGGGCGCCTTGTGCACGCCGCGGCTCGTGTCCACGCGCGCCCACAGCCCGGCGACGTGCCCGCACGGGGGCACCATGATCGGCTGGCTCCGCGGGTCCATCACCTCGATCCACGGGTAGTAGAACGTGGCGAACTTGGAGTCGTATCCGGCGGTGTTCATCCGCCACTCGAGGATCTCGCTGGGCAGCTTCCCCGGGGGCGGGTCGAGGATCGCCATCCGGTCCCCGGCGTTCTCGCAGTGGGCGATCATCTTGCCCTGGAGGTCACGGAGGACGTCGTCGTCGTTCGCGGCGAACGCCATGATGTCCGGGACGCACAGCATCGTGATCTCGTCGATCGCGGCCAGCCCGTCGATCCCGGTGCGCCGCGCGACATCGCCGGTCATGGCCCCGGCCTCGACCCCGCCGCCGTTGGCCTTGGCCAGGTCGTACTGGCCGGCCGCCGGCGGACGGCGCAGGTCGGGCAGCGCCGCGTTGACCTCCTCGAGCCGGACGTACTTGGACTGCGCGTTGACCGTCGTCACGACGTTCTGCGGCCCCGGCGCCATGGTGAGCCCGGTGAACTCCTCGGGCTCCTGGTCGCCCGAGGTGACCTTCACGGTGTAGGTCGTCTGCGTGGCGGGGGACGATCCGTTGCCGTTCTTCCCGCCCTTCTCCTCGTCGCCGGTCTCCTCGGACAGCTCGACCGCGACGGGCTCCTCGGCGTCCGCTCGCGCGATCACGCGCAGCGAGTCGCCGCCCTGCTCGCCGGCCGCCGGGAGCGCGGCCAGCCGGGCGCCCTCGGCTTCGCCGCCCACGCGGACGACCCAGCACATGCTGCCGCCGTTGTCGAAGAAGCCCGCCACGGCGTACGCGAGATAGGCGCCCGTCATGTACGGCGATCTGTCGTCGCGCGTCGGATCGCCGAACGTGCGGGCGAACTGGGTCCAGTTCGAGATCTGCACCGGTGTGTTGAGCGGGCCGCCGGGCGCGAGCCCGACGAACGCGGCGACCGACGTCCCGACGCCCTCGATGGGCTTGGACGCCGACGGGACCTCCTCGACATACACGCCGGGCGTCAGGTAGCTGGGCATGTGCCTCCTTCGCTGGGACCCCGGCCGAACAGCTCTGCATGGAGGCGCTCCGCCGCCGGTGCAGGCAAGAGACGCGGTGCCGAGGTGCCCGGGGACAGCACCTCGATGACCTCACCGTCGCCGCGCCACACGACGACCGTGGCCGCGGGCGCGGCGACGCGCAGGCGTGCGCTCAGCCCCGACGGCCTGGGCCCGACCACCACGGCGTCGGGCAGGCTCTCGGCAGCGCGGGCGACGAGCATGTCCGCCTCGGCTGCCTGGTCGACGACGGTGGCGCCCCCGTCTTCGAGCGCCCGCGCGATGCCGACGCTCACGATGGGGTCGAGCGCTCCGAGGAGCACTCGCGGGGGATGGCTCATCGCCTCCACAGCATGCGAGTCTCCGCGATCCCGGCGGGAGCGCGGGGGCAGCAATTCAGGAACCCTCGATGCCCGAACGGACCGGGCGGATGCCCTTCGGGGACGAGCTACGAGCGCTCGGCGACGAGCTCGAGCCCGGCGCCCGGTACGACCAGCTCGCCCGCGACCACCGCGCCTCCGGGTACCCGGCACTCGCAGCGATGGCGGCCGGCCGGCAGGCCGCTGAAGCTGAAGCGCCCGTCGGCGCCCGAGGCCGTCCACGCCGCGAGATCGGGAAGCGCGAGCCAGGCGTCGGCCACCGGCTGCCCGTCGGCGGAGCGCACGATGCCGCCGGCCCGGTGGCGCTCGAAATCCCCGACGCGCACGGTGTGCGTGCGCACCTCCGGGCCGCGCTCGAAGGTCACGCCGGGAACGATCGAGAGCGTGACCACGTAGTCCAGCGAGACGCGGTAGCGGCCGCCCACGGCGGTCCAGAACTCGGCCTTGTGGTCGGCCTTGGGCTGCCCGATCCGCGTCATGATCGGGCCCTCGGCGGCGGTGGCCTCGGCGAGCCGCTCGCGGACGACGTGATCGGGGAGCCGGGTGTGCGCGAGCAGCACCGCCAGCGTCTGCGACAGCAGCCGGTGCTCGTCCTCGGCCTCCCGCGTCCACGCGGTGACGGCGTACGAGCAGTCGAGGCGCAGCGCCGGCCGCTGGAGGCGCGCCCGGCCGTTGCCGCGATGCTCCGTCCAGCCTCCGACGGCCGCGTCGGTGGCCTCGCGGAGGTCGTAGAGGAACAGGTCGACCGTCGGCGCCGTGAGCCCCGCGGCCCACTCGTTCGTCGGGGCCTCGAAGGACACGCGCACCCCCTCGAACCCATGATCGGCCAGCTCGCCCTCGAGCAGGCGCCGCAGGGCGGCGTCGAGGTCGGCGAGCATCGTGTTGAGCGGGACGCTGACCGTCGCGGGCACGGGGCGACGGTAGCCCAGCGCGGCAGCGCTGGACAGGGCCGTTGGGCTGCCCGAACGGGCAGGTCGCGCGCGCGGTCGGTCTCGCGCCCTGTCGGGCTCGCGGTCCAGGGTTACGATGGCGCCGTGGGCGTCTTCCTGCGGCAAGGCGACAAGCTCATCCCGATGCGGGAGCAGGTCTACCAGGCCGAGTCCGTCCTGGAGCAGCTGCTGGCCGAGAGCCCGGCTCTGCTCGCGGGTGACGACGACTCCAGCACGCGGCGCTGGCTGCTCGTCAGCCGCGCCGGTGATCAGGCCGGGCCCGACTACGTGTTCGTGGACGACGAGGGGGTACCGACGCTCGTCGAGGTCACCCGCAGCGCGGATCCGAACGCCAGCCGGGAGCTGGTCGGGCAGATGGTCGACTACGCCGCCAACGTCATCGCCTATCAGGACCCCGCCGGGCTCCGCGCCACGCTGGAGTCGCGCTGCCGGGTCGAGGGGCGCGACATCCGGGACGTGCTGCACGAGGACCTCGGCATCGACTTGGAGCCCAGCCAGTTCTGGGAGCGCGTCCGGGTCAACATGAGCGTGGGACGCCTGCGGCTCATCTTCGCGGCGGACGCCATCCCGGCGGATCTGCGGCGGATCGTCGAGTTCATGAACGAGCAGATGAGCCCCACCGAGGTGCTGGCGCTCGAGATCCGGCAGTACGGGGAGGACGGCGGCCGTCAGCACACGCTGGTCTCCCGCGTGTTCGGCTGGACCGCCGCGGCGCAGCGGCGCAAGGGTCGCGGGTCGGCGCAGGCGACGTGGACGTGGGAGGACTTCCGGCGCATGCTGCCCAAGCCGCAGTACGACGTCGCTCGCGCGCTCGCGCGCGAGCTCGATGCGGCCATCTCGGAGCGCGGCGTCGACTGGAAGGCGGAGCTGCGCCGGACCGCGATCGCCTATCAACGCGCCCGCGGCTACACCGTCGTCGTGATCGAGCTCACGGCGGACGGACCGGTGCGGCTCGCGATCAAGCTGCCCGACGAGCCGCGCACGCTGAACGTGGCCGACCCCTATCCGACGCTGCTCGACAAGTGGAACCCCACGACGCGCCAGTGGAGCTGGGAGGTGCCGTCGACGGACGAGGTCCCCGACGTCGAGCGGGCGATCGAGATCGCCGAGCGGTTCCAGTCCGGGTCCGAGCTCGTGACGGTCGCGGGCGCCGGGGCACGCGGCCCGTCGGACGCGAACGGCGGCGCTGCGCCCCCGGCCTGACGCCTCAGCGGCCGGGCCGTGGGGGATACTCCGTCCGCGATGAGCTGGCGGATCCAGGGCACGTACTTCGAATCGTGCAACTGCGACGCCATCTGCCCCTGCCGCCGGATCGACGGCGTCGGGGGCGGGCGCTCCACGCACGGCGTCTGCATGGGGGTCCTGTCGTGGCTGATCGAGGACGGGTCCGCGGACGGCGCGGACCTCTCCGGGCTGCCGGTCGCGATGGCCGTCCGCTACAGCGACGACGAGCCGGGCTCGCCTTGGACGTGGACGCTCTACCTCGACGCGCGCGCGTCCGCCGAGCAGCGCGCGGCGCTCGAGGGCATCTTCACCGGCCGCCTGGGAGGCGACGCGCAGCGGCACTTCCCGTGGGCGTGGAAGGCGAGCGAGCTCGTCGCGGTGCGACCCCTCGCGATCGAGGTCGACCACACGCGCCGCCGCCAGCGCCTGCGGATCCGCGACCACGTGAGCGTCCGGATCCGCGACCGCTACGACGGGAGCGCGACCGTCACATGCGTCATCCCCGGGCACGACCGGCAGGGCGAGGAGCTCGTGGCCGACGAGCTCGTCGTCGACGACGGCGCGCTCGCGTTCAGCTACCGCGGCGTGTGCGGCTACGGGTCGACGTTCGCCTACTCGGGCTAGCGGCCCGGATGCGGACGGCCGTGGCGGGGTAGGGCAGGCCAGTGCAGCTCTGGCCAGGGAGCCCGTTCCCGCTCGGCGCCACCTACGACGGCGTCGGCACCAACTTCGCGATCTTCTCGGAGGCGGCGGAGCTCGTCGAGCTGTGCCTGTTCGACGCCGACGGCACGGAGACGCGCACGCCGCTCACCGAGATGGCGGCGTGGGTGTGGCACGGCTACGCGCCCAGCGTCGGGCCGGGCCAGCGCTACGGATACCGCGTGCACGGGCCGCACGACCCCGCGCGCGGCGTGCGGTCGAACCCCGCGAAGCTCCTGCTCGACCCCTACGCGGTGGCGATCGACGGCGCCGTGCGCTGGGACGAGGCGCTGTTCCCGTACCGCTTCGCGGACCCGGAGAAGTCCTTCAACGACGACGACAGCGCGCCGTTCATGCCCAAGTCGGTCGTCGTCAGTCCGTTCTTCGACTGGGCGCACGACCGTGCGCCGGCGGTGCCGCTCGACGACAGCGTGATCTACGAGATCCACGTCAGGGGCTTCACGCAGAACCATCCGGACATCCCCGAGCCGCTGCGCGGCACGTACGCGGGCCTCGCGCATCCGGCCGCGATCGACTACCTGCTCGCGCTCGGGGTCACGGCGATCGAGCTCCAGCCCGTGCACCAGTTCATCCACGACTCGCACCTCGTCGAGCGCGGCCTGCGCAACTACTGGGGCTACAACTCGATCGGCTACCTGGCGCCGCACAACGAGTACTCGTCCTCGGGCCAGGCGGGTCAGCAGGTCCAGGAGTTCAAGTGGATGGTCAAGGCCCTGCACGCGGCCGGCATCGAGGTCATCCTCGACGTCGTCTACAACCACACCGCGGAGGGCAACCACCTCGGCCCGGTGCTCTCGTTCAAGGGCATCGACAACGCGGCCTACTACCGGCTCGTGGACGCCGATCGCCGCTACTACTACGACACCACCGGGACCGGCAACAGCCTCAACATGCGGCACCCGCACGTGCTCCAGCTCATCATGGACTCGCTGCGGTACTGGGTCACCGAGATGCACGTCGACGGCTTCCGCTTCGACCTCGCCTCCACGCTCGCGCGGCAGTTCCACGAGGTGGACCGCCTGTCGGCGTTCTTCGACCTGATCCAGCAGGACCCGGTCGTCTCCCGCGTCAAGCTCATCGCCGAGCCGTGGGACGTCGGCGAGGGCGGGTACCAGGTCGGCAACTTCCCGCCCTTGTGGTCCGAGTGGAACGGCAAGTACCGGGACACGCTGCGCGACTACTGGCGGGGCGAGCCGCAGACGCTCGGGGAGTTCGCGTCGCGGCTGACCGGCAGCTCCGATCTCTACGAGGACGACGGCCGGTCGCCGTCGGCGAGCGTGAACTTCGTCACGGCGCACGACGGCTTCACGCTCCACGACCTCGTGTCCTACAACGACAAGCACAACGAGGCGAACGGGGAGGGCGGGGCCGACGGCGAGAGCCACAACCGCTCGTGGAACTCCGGCGCCGAGGGTCCCACCGACGATCCGAAGGTGGTCGACCTCCGCGCGCGGCGGCGGCGCAACTTCCTCGCCACGCTGCTGCTCTCGCAGGGGATCCCGATGCTGCTCGGGGGCGACGAGATCGGCCGCAGCCAGCGGGGGAACAACAACGCCTACTGCCAGGACAACGAGATCTCCTGGCTGAACTGGGACCACGAGGACGGCGGCCTGCTCGCGTTCACGCAGCGGCTGATCGCGTTCCGGCGCGCCCATCCCGTCTTCCGCCGGCGCCACTTCTTCCGCGGCGCGTCGCTGGGCGCCGACGCCCCGGACATCGGGTGGTTCCGGCCCGACGGGTCCGAGATGCGCGCCGAGGACTGGTCCTCGGGCTTCGGCAAGGCGATCGGCGTGTTCTTCAACGGCGAGACGATCCCGAGCCCGGACGCCCGCGGCGAGCGCGTCCTGGACGACTCCTTCCTCGTGCTCTTCAACGCCCATGACGAGCCGCTGGGCTTCACGATGCCCGCGAGCGAGTGGGGCGCACGTTGGCTGCGGATGCTCGACACCGCCGATGCCTTCAACGAGGGCGAGGGCGTCGACGCCGCCGCGGCCACGACGGTGGACGCCCGCAGCCTGGCGCTGTTCCGCAGGACAGGCTGACGTGAACCTGCGCGTGGAGCAGCTCGGCGCCGACGGCATCCCGGTCGTCGCCGTGCACGGCGACGTCGACGTCCACAGCGCGCCCCGGCTGCGCGCGGCGCTGAGCGAGGCGATCGACGAGCACCGCGGGCGGCACGTCGTCGTGGACCTCGAGGGCGTCGAGTTCATCGACTCGGCCGGCCTCGGCGTGCTGCTGGGCGGGCGCGAGCGTGCGCGGGGGGCCGACGGCGACCTCACCCTCGTCGCGACGGGTCAGGGGGTCGTCAGGGTTCTCGAGCTCACCGGCCTCACGCGCGTGTTCGCGATCCACGCGTCGCGCACGGCGGCACTCGGCGCCGGGTGAGCTCTCAGTCGCGGTGCTTGGACCCGTTGTTGTCGACGACGTGCCAGAGGCTCGCTGCGCCCGTGCCGCCCTTGCCGGAGAACTTGACCGGGTCCGCCGCCCCGGAGAGGCTGCCGCCCGCAGCGAGCCCTGACACGAAGGTGTCCATCGGCTCGCGGCAGTTGTCCAGCACGGAGCTGCAACTGGTCCCGCTCGTCAGTGCCAGCGCGGTCGCGAACACCCCGTGCGCGAGGTTGTCGGAGCCGTACGAGGTCGAGATGTAGTCCCCGACCATCCGGCCCTGGCTCGTCGTCGCCGCCCGCGTCGACGGCATCCCGGAGGCCAGTGTCTGCGGCGCGCTCCAGGTGCTCCCGGCGTTGGTCGAGGAGATGAAGCCGACGGCCAGCCGCGTGCTGCCCGCGGGGTAGAAGTAGTACGTCAGGCCCAGGTCCGCGCCGGCGCCCGTCGTGGCCTTGTTCACGGCCAGGCCCGGGATGAAGTGGTCGATGCCGCTGCCGGTCGAGTCGATCGGGATGCGGGCGACCGACGACCAGCTCGTCCCGGTGGCGTTCAGCGAGTGGCTCACGACGATGTCGTTCGTGGCGCACGACGTGCGGAAGCGGCAGTCCGTCCATGCGACGTAGACCGTCCCGGCGCCGTCGATCTCGGCGGACGGGAGCGGCCCCTCGCGCAGGCCGCCCGCGACCCGGTGGTGCCGGATCGTCGCGATCGTCGTGACCGCGCTCCAGCTCGCGCCGCCGTTGGTGGAGTTGAAAGCGCCGACGGCGGTCTCGTTCGCGTTGGCGATCGGCACGATGACCGTGCCGTTGGGCCGCACGACGGGCTGGCCCCCGATCACGCCGCTGTTGTTGGTCGCCGGGGCCGACCACGTCTGGCCGCCGTTCGTCGACCTGCTCATCTGAAGCAGGTTCCCGGCCCCGTGGTTGTCCCACTCCGTGTAGCAGGTGCCGTAGAACGGGCTCGTCGCGGTGTTGTCGCAGACGATCCAGTTCTTGTCGAGATCGCCGCCGGTGGCCGTCGTGAAGGGCGCGCCCCACGTCAGGCCGCCGTTGGTCGAGCGGCTCGTGACCACCGCGTTGCCGTGGACGCCGCCCGCCTCGCGCAGCGTCAGCGACGAGATGAGCCAGACGTTGTGCCTGGCGTCGTAGGCGACCGAGGCGTCGGTGGCGCGGTCGTTCGGCCCGCCGCCGACCCACTTGGTGATGCCGGGCAGGAGGCCGTTCGTCCAGCTCGCGCCGTTGTTGGTCGAGGTCGCGAACCCGGTGGCGCACGCCCCGCCGTCGAAGATGCGGCCGACCTGATAGGCGGCGACGATCGTCGAGCCGTTCGCGAACGTGTCGGGCTCGACGAGGGTCTGGTGGTTGGTCGTGCTCGACGCCTTGCACGTTGACTGCGTGAAGGGATCCGAGGCGATCTGGAGGACGGCGGCGTGGGCGGTGGTCGCGGAGACCAGCGCCGCGGTCAGCGCGACAACCAGCACCGATGAGCGCATTCTCAGTTCTCCCTCTGGACGTCGACGGCGGCCGTGGAGCGACACTACTCCGGCTTGGCCGGGCGTGCCAGGCAGTCGCCGAGGCCGAGGCGCCGGCTGATCGCCCGCTCGGGCTCGGTGCGCGCGTCGAGGCGGGCGTTGCGACGCCGGAGCGTGGTGAGGTCCGGGCTCGGAGCGCCGGCGGCGAGCCGCTGGAGCTCGTGGTTGCCGGCGGCGATCGCGGCGATGAGCGGGCGCAGCTTGGCGCGATCGATCGGGTCGGCCGCGGCCGCGCGAACGCGCCGGGCGAGCGCGGTGCGCGCGCCGATGAGGCCCTGCGCCTGGCCTGCGGCGTCCTGCGTCCCGAACGCGAACATGTAGGGCTCGCTGTCACGAAGCTGCCGCTCGCACGCGTCCCGTGCGGATGCGAGCGTCTTCGTGGTGAGGCGCGGGTCGCGCGCCCGTTCGTCGCGCTCGCGCGCCGCCGCCGCGCGTTGGGCAGCCCGTGCGCGCTGCGCGGCGGCGCGCACCCGCGCCGCGCGCGCGACGACGTAGACGGCGCGCGCGATCGCGAGCGCGTCCGCTCGTGAGCGCAGGCCGACGACGCCGCCGCGGCCGCTGCGCAGCGTCCTCGCGAGGCGGCGCGGCAACCGCGCCGCGGCGGCGCGCGTGGCGCGGGCGGACGGCGATTCGCGCACGACGAGCCAGCGAGCGCGGCCCTGGACGCCGCAGACCGTGGCCTCTCCCATCCAGCGGCAGCTCGCGACCGCCGGGCCCGCCGCGTCCCCGCAGCGATCCTCGTACGGGTCGCGATACGGGCCGAGGCAGCGCGTCCGCGCCCGCCAGCGAGCGTGGAAGGCGTCGAAGGCCGCCGCCAGGCGCGCCGCATCCGGCACGCGCCCGCGCCCGGCGACGGCGTCGGCGACCTGCGCGCGGAGCGCGCCGAGCTGCGGCGCCGGCCGCAACCCGCGCTCCGTGGCCTCGCCGGACAGCCACAGCCGCTCGATCGCCCGCGCGGCGGCCGCGGCGCGGGCCGCCGCGAGCCGCCGCGGGTGGCCGCCGGCCAGCCGTGCCGCTGCGGCTTCGAGCTCGGCGGCGGGCACCCGGACCGAGCCGACCGTCACCGCGCCCTCGCCGCTCGGCTCGTCCGATCCGCGGGCGCGCACGGCGAGCGCGCCAGCCGCCGCCAACGCCAGCGCGGCCATCAGCAGCACCCCGGTACGCCCGCCCATGACCACAAGATCGGCCCCGGGCGCGATCGCTTCGTGGGGCCGGGACCCGATCTCAGGTGGTGACCTTCATCTCGCGTCAGGGTTTTCCCCGTTGCGGGGCCGGACGGTCCGCGTCCACACTCGCGCCATGCGCCGCCTGCTCCCCGCCTCGATCCTCCTGCTCGCCCTGCTCGCCCCCGCCGCGGCCAGCGCGGACTCGATCGTCTACACCAAGAACCACGACGTCTGGCTCGCCCGCCCGGACGGGTCGGCGGCCCGGCAGCTCACGCGCGACGGCGGCTACCAGTCGCCGACGCAGTCCAACGATGGGACGATCCTCGTCCAGCGCGGGACGCGGTTCATCCGCATGGACCGCGCGGGCCGCACGCTCGCGACGCTGAACTCGGTGATGACCGGCCTGCCGCTCGGCGTCAGCGCGGTCGGGCCGTTCGACCCGCGGATCTCGCCGGACGGGACCAAGCTGGCCTACTGGATCGGGATGTACAGCTCCTGGCACGACTACCGCAACAACGTCGACTGGAACAGCACCGGGTCGATCACCGTGTGGCAGGACGCGCGCAGCGGGCGGTTCCTCGGCGCCACGCGCTACTACGGGGAGCCGGCGTGGCTCCCGGACTCGAGCGGCGCGCTGCTGTTCGAGGAGACCAACGCGCTCACGGCCCAGGTCGTGGCGGCGGGCGTGGGCGCCGATCACAACCACATCAAGCCCTGGTTCCACGACTCGGACACCAAGTGGTCCAACGAGGAGTACTGGAAGCCGATCGGCGCCGGTGACATCGCGCGGGGCATGGACCGGCTCGCCGTCCTGCGGGGCGGCACGCACATCGGCGCGGGCGGCCTGTCGGAGGGGCCGGGCAACACGATCGCGCTCTACGGCGTGCACCTCCCCGGCCTGCCGAAGATGGAGTGCCTGCTCACCGGCGCGAGCGGCGGCGAGTTCGGCGTCCCGAGCTGGTCGCCCGACGGGCGCTCGCTTGCGTGGGCGGAGGGCAACGGCGTGTGGACGGGAGCGATCACGCACGACTGCAAGGGCAGCCCGCACCTGACGATCCCCGGCGCGCGCGAGCCCGACTGGGGGCCCGCCGGCGTCGGGGCGGCGCCGTCGCGCCCGTCGGTCCGCACGGCCGGGACGATCCGCCGCGGGGCCCTGGAGCAGCACGGGCTGACCCTCCGCGTGCGCTGCCCCTCCGGGTGCCGCGTCAGCGCGAGCGCGAGCCAGCGGGGCCATGTGGTGGCCCGCGCCGCGCGGCGCCTGGCCGGGAAGGGGCGGCTCACGCTGCGGCCCGCCGGCGCGCGCGCCGGGCGGCTGTCGGTGCTTGTCCGCATCCGGCCGGACGGCGGCGCCCCGGTGCGGCTCACCCGCCGGGTGACGGTCCGCTAGCCCGTGCAGTCCGCGGGCTGACGGGAACGCGGTCGGCGTAGGGAGGGCCGGTCGCCCGGCCCTCCCCACGCGACCCGTCAGCGGTCGACGACCGCGCCGTCCACGTCCGGCTTGGAGGACCACACCTGGAGCTCGGCGGCGTGGACCTCGGTGTTGCGCGGCGGGAACGTGCCGGGATCCCCGACCCGGCAGTCGGAGTTGTTCAGCGGGTCGTTGTCCTGGTCGCCCTGGTAGGACGGCTGGCCCGTGCACTGGTTGTCGCGAACGACGAAGCGGACGTGCGTCGCCGTCGTGGTCGGCACCGACCAGTTGCGCAGGATCAGGTCCGGCGCCACCGGGCGCGGGTTCACGCCCGGGAACGCGTCGTCCTGGGACTTCAGGATCCGCTTCCACCCGGCGTCGTCGCCGCCGGCGCACGTCGGGTTCGCCGCATCCGCGCCGGCGGTGCATGCGTAGACGTCGAACGCGCGCAGCGCCGTGAACCGGTTCTCGGCCGGCTGCGTGGGGGTTCCGGGGCCCCGCGGCATGGTGGCGAAGCCGGTGATCATCGCGCTGACGTTCACCGACGAGAACGTGACCGGAGCGCCGCCGCCGAGCTTGACCACGACCTGCTGGCCCTGGACCGGCGCGCCGGTCTCACCCCAGTTCGTGTTCTCGGTGTCGTCGATGAGGAGGTCGTGGAACTCCCCGTCGCCCGCGGCCGTGGCGCCCTGCGACCGGGAAGCCCAGTTCGTCGGGAAGCGGATCGTCACGTGCCGCACCTCGCCGGGCTTCAGGGCCTGCACCGCGAACCGGACGTGCCCATACCCCGGCGCGTTGGCGACGAAGTTGTACGCCCGGTACCGACTCGCGTTGTCGCCGTGCACGTAGGCCATCGACGGCACGATCGGCACGGTGTTGTCGAGGTTCGGCGCGGTCGTCGCGGGATCGGTGTCCGCGATCGGCGTCGCACGGGCCTCGTAGTCGCCGGCGAAGACGTCGGCGTTGACCGGCACCGGGCTCCCGTCCTTGGCGACCGCGTCGAACACGAGCGTCGCGTCGTCATGCAACGGCGAGGAGAAGTCCGGGATCGGCTCGGTGTCCTGCGAATCCACCGTGGCTGCCTGGGCCCCGTAGCCGCGCTCGGCGAACGCGAGCCACAGCAGGTCCTCGTTCGCGCCGCCGAAGCGGGCCTGATCCGCCGCCAGCATGGCGTTGCGCGCGTCGATCATCGTCGGCCTGCTCGGCATCAGGACCATCGCGTCGTAGTAGTCCTGGATCCAGCGCCGGTTGCCCGGACAGGCGTCGGCCGGCCGCAAGCCGCGCAGGCACTCGTCGTTGACCTTGGCGTTGTTGGAGGGGTAGCGGTCCAGGAACAGGTCGCGGATGTCGAACTGCGTCGCGATCCAGATCTCGCCGTCCGCGTGGACCTCCGGCCCCGGCGTGTCGAACCCGTAGTCACCGAAGTTCAACGGGTTCACGTACGGGTCACGGCCGGGCTGCGGGAAGTCGCCGCCCATCGGCCAGCTCATGTCGTAGTCGCGGATGCCGCGGAACGGGTTGCCCGTGGCGTACGCGCCCTCGACGAACGCGCTCTTCTGGCCGTAGCGGGGCACGAGGTTGGCCTCGTTGAGGTACTCGACGGCGTCGAAGTCCCCGAAGGCCTCGCCCATCGCGCCGGCGTGCGTGCCCTGGCGGCGGGCGCCCTTGCCGATCATCCGGTTCTCGATCGCGTGGCCGTACTCGTGACCGATGACGGACATGTCGGAGTCGCCGTCCACGCACGGCGCGTAGAACGCGCCGGGCAGCGGCTGCCAGAGGAACATGTTCGTCACGGGGTTGCCGGGCTCCGGCGGCGTGTTCATGTTGGCGTTGTCCCGGCCGCTGTAGCTCGGGAACCCGCCGCTGATCGCCGCCGACTGGGCGTTGCCCAGGACGGCGTCGCGGTCGAGCGTGCCCATGCCGTAGTTGAACTGCTGCGCGTTCCAGTGCCGCTCGTCCCAGCCGAGGTGGTACGAGTAGTCGTGCATCCGGTTGTGCATCGCGAACAGGTTCGCGATCGCCGCATCGATGTCGTTGCCGTTGGCGGCCAGGTTCGCCGGGTTGCAGCGATCCTCGAACCAGATGTTGGTCCAGGGGTAGTCGTAGTCGCGCGTCGGGCTCGTCGCGTGGCGGCCGACCCCATACGCCCGCGGCCCGGTGTTCACCCAGCGCTCAATCGAGTCGGCGTTGTTGCCGGTGGTCTGGAACGTGGGCTGGTTGGTCTCGGCGTTCTTGTCCCACTCCACCTTGGAGGCGCTGTCGGCCACGGCCAGCTTGCAGCTCGGCAGGTCGGTCCAGCACCACAGGTCGCGCACGTCGGCGCTCGGGTAGTTCCACGGATACGCGTTGAGCGACGTCGTCTGCGGCCACTGCGGGAACACGTCCCACGTCGGATCGTCGACCACGTTGTCCGTCGTGCTCTCGCGCAGGAGCAGGTCGCCGGTGGCGGCGTCGACGATCGTGCGATAGCCCTGGGCCCCGGTCTCGTTGACCGTCGACTCGTAGGCCACGCGCGCGCCGTGGTGCGGCGTCGGGAACGCGATCTTGCGGACGGCCTGGCGACCGTGCAGCCCCTTGACGTCCAGGCGGGTCCAGCCGCCCGAGTGCCCTGCGACGGTGACGTCCGACGCGCTGACCCGCTGGGCGCCGGACTCCTGTGCGGCCGCCGCGAAGCCCTGCTCGACCGTGAGGTCGGCGCTCCCGGTGAGCGCGTCGGCGGCGGTCAGCGTCGAGGACGCGTACGTCACGTCCCAGGCGCCCTTCGCCCGCCGCAGGGCGACGGTGACGACGCCGTCCGGCGTCGTCAGCCCGCCCAGCCTCTGGCGCAGCACCACCGCGTACGAGGTGTCGCTGCCGGCGAGCGGGCCCGCCGAGGCCACGTCGAGGTCGTCGAGCGAGGAGAGCCGGAACAGCGTCAGGTTGTCACCGAGCCAGGCCCGGGCCGCCGCGGCGGCGTCGTCGCCGCGGACGTCCGCGCCGAGCGGCCCGCCGAAGCGGAACACCGACGACGGCGTCCCGAAGCGGCCCCACTCGACCTGGGCGTGCGTCGCCCGGGCGGCGTCGCGTTGCGCGTCGGTCGGCGCGACCGCGGACCGTGTGTCGACGTCCGGCAACGTTCCGGACGGGCCGTCGTCGAGCTGCACGACGGCGGAGGCCGCCGCCGGCATGGCGAGCAAGCCGGCTGCGGTGACGATGACGAGCAGCGCCCGTCGCATGCCGCGACGGCGCGCAGATTCCCCTGCACCCATGAGTGCCTCCCTGAAGCCATGGCCGCCCTGCCGCGGCCGGAGCGGACACTAAGCACGAGGGCGCGATGAATCAACGCGGCTGTCAGAAGGAGTGCAAGCCGTCACTCCTCGGCCAGCAGCGGAACCGTGGGCGCGCGCCGCAGCCAGACCGCAGGGGCGAGGGCGGCGAGGCCGGCGAGGAGCGTGCCGACCGAGGCGGCCGCGAACGTGGTCAGCAGCAGCTCCGTGGGCAGCGCGCCGGCGAAGACGGCCGCGCCGGCGAGCCCGGCCACGCCGCCGACGAGCGCGCCGAGCGCGCCGGTCCACACCCCCTCGAGCACGACGAGCCGGCCGAGCGCGCGGTCGTCCCAGCCGATCGCGCTGAGCGTCGCGAGCTCCGGGGCTCGCTGGCGGAGGTTGAGGAAGAGCACGTCGGCGACGGCGGCCGCGCCGAGCAGGACGGTGGCGACGACCGCGATGTAGTCGCTGCCGCGCACCCGCACGGCGACGGCGTCGCCGAGCAGCGTCCCGACCAGGGTGTCGTGGAAGGCGACGGTCGCCGCCAGCAGGAGCGTCAGCGCACACACGCCCGTGGCCAGGCTGAGCGCGCCGAGCGCGGTCCGCCCGGGGGCGCGCACGAGGCCGACCAGCGCGAGGCGGCCCACCGAGCGCGGGTGCCACGCGCGGCCCGCGTCCGAGGCGAGCGGCCGGACCGCGTCGACGGGATCCGACCGCGCGGCGCGCGCGGCCGGGACGATCCCCGCCAGCGTGGCGAGCAGCACGGCGGTCGGCACGGCGAGCGCCGCCCGCGCGGGCGACGCGTCCACGCCGAGGGCGGCGGCGACCGGGAACGCGAGCGCGGCGCCGAGGATCCCCGCCGCCAGCCCGATCGCGGCGACCTCGGCCAGGATCACCGCGAACAGCCGCCACACCGACCACCCGAGCGAGGCGAGCACGCCGAGCTCGACGCGCCGGGTCCGGACGGCGGCGCCGGCGGCGTTGGCGACGAACATCGCGCAGACGACGAGGATCAGCGCGAACAGCACCAGGCTCTTGCGGTCGATCGCGTTCAGCACGCGCGTCGCCACGCCCTTCTGCACCCACAGCTCGGTCAGCTCGAGCGCGGGGCGGCCGAAGCGTCCGCCCGGCAGGTCGATCGCGCGCGGCGCGCCCGACGCGCCGGCCGTGATGTCGACGTCGAGCCCGGTCCGGGTCGCGATGCGCTCGGCGGCCTCGCGGATCCGCTCGCGGCTGACCGCGTCGGCGCCGGTCACGCCGGCCACGCGGACCCGGATCGCCGAGATCGGCGGCCGGCCCTCGAGCTTGGGGTAGAGCCCCGAGGAGAACACCCGCGCGCCGGCGAGCGTCGTGAAGAGCATCGGCGGCTGCGCGACGTACCCGGCCGGGTTGCCGTTCGGCGCGAGCGCACGGCCGCGCAGGAGCTGCCGGCTCGCCGCGTCGCGGCCGCTCAGCCGCGGCGCCCGGAAGGTCTCGAGCGCGGCCAGGGAAGCCGGGCCGGCGCTGCCGACGCGGTCGGGGTCGAACACGCCCACCGGCGCCAGGAACGGCGTGCTGTCGACGTCCTTCGTCGACGGGAACGTGACGGCGGGCGCGCCGTTGAGCGCGCGGAAGGCGTCGTCGCGGGCCGTGCCCGGCGCCCACGCGAAGTAGGGCGTGTCGGCGCCGCCGCTGATCGCCCAGGCCGTGTCGTCGACGCGCACGTGGCGCGCGGTCGACCGGTCGCCGCGCCGCACGTAGCGCGTCGGCCCCGTGCTCCAGACCATGTCGACGAGCTGCGGGCGCGCCCGGTCGCGCAGGTCGCGCAGCAGGCGCGCGTAGGCCGCGCCCTGGCCGACCTCGCGCCGCTCGACCAGTCGGCCGCGCGGCTGTCGCTGGAGGTAGTGCAGGATCGCCTGGGTGTCGCTCTCCGAGTAGTGCCGGCGCAGCATGCCGTTCGCCGCCGCCGCGGACAGACGCTCGACGTCCACCTGCGCCTGTTCGTCGACGAGCGAGTGGGAGGCGACCAGCACCGGCAGCAGCCGGGGCCGGTAGCCGCCGCTGCCCGGCGGCGCGGCGCCCATGCGCGGCCCGTCGTGCTCGCTCAGGAAGCGGCCCGCGACGACGGAGCGATCCAGCCTGGTGAGCCGCGCCTCCTGCACGGGATCGACGGCCGCGAGCAGGAACGGGAAGGACCAGCGGAGCTCGAGGCGGGGCCGCTCGCGGCGGAGCGGCCCATACGCGGTGCGGCCGGTGCCGGCGCGGCGCGAGAAGCACCCGAGCGCGCTGCGGTAGCGCGGGGCGAACGGCCCGTCGAGCGCCAGGTCGACGGGATCGAACCCGCTGAAGCAGACCGGCACCGGCCGCCGCCGGCCGGGCACGCGCTCCCGCAGCGCGTAGCGCGAGTAGGAGTCCAGCCCCGGCCGGTCGCCGGGCTCGCGCTCGAGCCGGTCCGGCGTCACGTAGACGTAGCTCGGCGCATCCGGTACACGCGTGAGGCCCCGGTCGGCGGTCCAGCTGATGCGCGCGCGGAGCAGGACACGGCCGCTGGTCCCGGCGGCCCGGGACAGGTCGATCGGCACCGTCGCAGTCGCGACCAGATAACCGAGGTTGGCGACCGGCGCGGCGACCTCGACGCCGGGCAGCCGCCGGATCGCGCGCCACTGGCGCTCGGAGATGCCGCCGAACAGGCCCGAGAGCGAGTTCGGCTGGACCTGGCCGGTGCGCCGCTCGATCGCGCTCCGCGCCCCGCGCGGGCGCACGAGCACGTCGTAGGCGCCGCGGAAGCTCCGCGCGACGGTTCCCCGAACCTCCAGCCGCTGGGACTCGGAGGTCGCGGTGAGCACGGCGAAGCTGGTCGTCGCCAGGAGGATCCCGATCAGCAGCGCCAGCGAGCGGCCGCGGCGATGCACGAGCTCGGACCACACGAGCCGCAGCACGCGTCACCCTGCGACGGAACGCGCCGCGGTGTAAGGAGCGGCGGAGCGGCGCGGAGCTCGGGCGGCCGCCACGAGCGCGGCCGTGTCCTCCTCGGCGAGCCCGAGGAGGCGGAGCTGGGCCTCGACGTGCAGGGCGGCGCCTTCGGTGAGGAGCGCGGCCGGCGGGTCGTGCTCGCGGGCGGCGAGCTCGCGCAGCGTGTGGAGCTCGGCGAGCCGCGCCTCGCGTTCGCGGCGGATGACGCCGGCGAGCTCGGCGTCGCCGGCCCGCGCGGCGGCGACGAGCTTGAGGTAGAGGTCGTCGCGGTAGCCGGGAGCGGGCGGGGAGGAGGTGCGCAGCCAGTCGCGGAGCTCGGCGCGGCCCTGGTCGGTGATCGCGTAGATGAGCCGGTCGGGCCGGCGCGGCTGTGGCTCGGCGCGGACGACCTGCACGTGTCCGTCGCGCTTGAGGCGGTCGAGCACCTGGTACAGGTGCCCGATGTTCAGCGCGCCCCACTGCGGACCGACGCTGCGCTCGAACGCGCCCTTGAGCTCGTAGCCGTAGCTCTCGCCGTCGGCGAGCAGGGAGAGGAGAGCGTGATGCAGAGCCATGGCGCTTGACGGACCCGGCCGCCGTATGCATTGTTCCTATGTATATGGTCGCCGGTCAAGGAGCGATCCTGCTCGAGGGCGTGCGGCGCCGCTACCGCGTCGACGACGAGCAGGCGATCACCGCCCTCGACGGCGTCTCGCTGGAGATCCCGGAGGGCGCGGCGGTGGCGTTGTCGGGCCCGTCGGGCTCGGGCAAGTCGACGTTGCTGCACATCGTCGGCGCGCTCGAGCGCCCGGACGAGGGCGCGGTGATCGTCGGCGGCCGCAGCCTGGCCGACGCGTCGCGGCGTGAGCTCGCCGCGCACCGGCGGCGCGTCGGCTTCGTCTTCCAGCGCTTCAACCTGCTGCCGGCGCTGACCGCGATCGACAACGTGATGGCCGCGGTCCTGCCGTACCGCGTGGACTTCGACAAGGAGGCGCGGGCGCGCGAGCTGCTCGCGGCGGTCGGCCTCGAGGGTCGCGAGACCTCGCTGCCGTCGCGGCTCTCGGGCGGGCAGCAGCAGCGGGTGGCGATCGCGCGCGCACTGATCAACGCGCCGGCGATCGTGCTCGCCGACGAGCCGACCGGCAACCTGGACTCGCGCACCGGCGCCGGGATCGTCGACCTCCTGCTCTCGCTGCGCGCGCAGCGCGCCATGACGATCTTGCTCGCCACGCATGACAGCCAGGTCGCCGCGCGCTGCGATCGCGTCGTGCGGCTGCACGACGGCCGCATCGCCGACGACCTCGACCTGAGGGCCGCCGCCGACGTCGATGCGACGCTGCGTCGCCTCGGGCGCGCGGCGCCCGGCTGACGCTCACGGGCTCAGCCGGAACGGCGGGTACTCGTCTGTGACGAGGATCCCCGCGTAGGCGACGACGCGGTTCGTCCATCGGCCCACGCCGACGAGGTAGTCGAAGATGCCCCGCGGGTAGCGGCCGGTGAAGAGGATCGCGAACCAGGCGACGATGACGGCAACGAGGGCTCCGAGGTAGAGGAACACGAGCACGAAGTAGTGCGGGATCGCCAGCAGCCACTTCACCAGCGGCAGGAGGCGGTGCAAGCGGCTCGCGTCGGGATACGGGACCTCGAGCCGCACGCTCTGCTGCTCGTCGGTCGACGGGTAGCGATCGTCCATCAGCGCGACGTAGATGCCGACGCGGTTCTGGAAGCGCAGCAGCTCGAGGTTGAAGTCGTACCACCATCGCGGGTACTTGCCGCGGAACACGATCATCAGCAGCGGCGGGAGGAAAAGGAGCGCAGAGCCGGTCGCCACCATCGTCCTCGTGTGCTCGGCGGTGCCGAACTCCAGGCCCCCGATCGTGGCCAGCAGGATCACGATCGGGATCGCGGTGAAGATGCGCAGCGCGCTCGTAAGCCGGTCGAGCTGGCGCTCCGGATAGTCGACGTCGTACGTGAGGGGATAGCCGTCGGGCATTGACTCGCCTCCTTGATCCACCGCGTTTCGCGTGCGCGCGTACGGGAAGTCTCTCGCGACGTCACGCGCAGCGCACGGGCGCGCCGGCATCGCCGAGCTGCGTCGACTCCGCTCGGCGGTCACGGTCGAGAGCCCGGCGCCGGGACCGCCACGCTCCGCGAGCGTGACGATCCCGACACGACGGCTCAGCGCCTCGCGCTGTTAGCTCGCGCCCTCCTTCGCCAGCCGGGTCGCCTCGTTCAGGGAGTTCAGGAGCAGGTCGCGATAGGTCCGCGCGGTCTGCTCGTCGCCCTGCTCCACCGCGTCGCGCATGCCGGGCAGGAACTGCGCCGCGTAGCCCGTCACCAGACCCGGCGCGTAGATCTGGTGCTTGAACCACGGCCGGCCGGGGAGCCCGCGTGAGGTGGTCAGCGCGCGCTCCTGTCGCATGAGGGCGTCGTTCACGCGCGCGATCGCGCGCGCGTCCTTCGCGCCGGCCTTCAGCAGCCCGGCGGCACGCGCCTCGAGCTGCTCCGACGCCGTCTTCCAGGAGCCGGCCGCGTCGAGCAGCGGCCGGACGTCCACCTGTGCGGCGCCGGGCGTCGTGGACTGCACGTGCTGGAGCTCGGTCACGTACCCCGCGACCGCCGCCGCGTAGTCCGAGTAGTGGAACGGCAGGACCTGCGCGTCGGCCAGGCGCAGCGCGCTCACGCCGGTGACGCGCGCGGAGCCCGCGTGCCCGACATATCCGGGGTCGAGGTAGTGCTCCATGTTGTACGTGTCGTCATACGCGGAGTGGTACGTGCCGCCCTGGGCGGGCGCGGTGAAGCCGGCCTGGAACGAAGGCACGCCGACATGGTCCAGGAACGCGGTGTAGTCCGACCCGCTGCCGAGCCGCCCGACCTGCGGGACGCCGGACTGGGCGCCCTTCCAGACGTCGTACACCGACATGCCGGTGCGTTGGTCGGTCACCGCCTTGGTGATCTCGACGAGCGCGTCGTCGAGCTGCGGCACGCCGGCGGCGTCGAAGCTCGTGCCGCCCGCGATGTCGAGGTTGCCGTACGCGACGGCGTCGCGCGCGAGGTCGCGCTGGAACTGCTCGACCCACTCGGTCGACCCGAGCAGGCCGTACTCCTCGCCGCTCCAGCCCGCCAGGACGATCGTGCGGTCCGGCCGCCAGCCCTGCCGGAGCAGCTGGCCCAGGCTGCGCCCGATCTCCATGATCGCGCTCCAGCCGCTGGTGTTGTCGCTCGTGCCGTACGTCCACGCGTCGTAGTGCGCGCCGAGCACGACGCGCTCCTGCGGCCGCGTGGCACCCGGGATGACCGCGAGCACGTTGCGCACGGGCATCTGCTCATACGCGATGTCGAGGTCCATCCGGACCGTCGTGGCTCCCGGGCCGACGTGGTACGTGAACGGCAGGCCGCCCTGGAACGAGTCCGGCGCCGTCGGGCCGCCGAGCGCCCGCAGCAGCGGCTCGGCCGCGCCGTACGAGATCGGCGTCGTCGGGATCCGCGGCAGGTTGCCGGCGTCCCCGGGCGCGAGACGCGGCGTGCCGGCGAGCGACGGCGCGTCGGGCGTCAAGGGATCGCCCGGGTAGTCGAAGATGTACTGGATCGAGCCCCTCTGGATGCCGTCGGACGGCCGCCACGGGCCGTCCGGATAGACGGCGCCGCGCCCGTAGCCGTCGTCCTCCGGGTCGGAGTAGATGATCAGGCCCTTCGCACCGCGCTTCTCCGCCTGCTGCGCCTTGACGCCTCGGAACGATCCGCCGTAGCGGACGAGCACGATCTTGCCGCGTACGCCGACGCCGAGTCGCTGGAGCGCGGCGTAGTCGTTCGGCAGCCCGTAGTTCGCGTACACCACCTCGCCCGAGACCTTGCCCGGGGGCGAGTACGCGTTGTAGCCGACGACCACGTTCCCGAAGTCCTGCTGCCAGGAGAACGCCCGCTCGAGGTTGGACAGCCGTCGCGTCGCCGGCGCGGTCATCGTCACGCTGATGCTGCGCGGACGCGACGAGTACACGCTGTACGTGGGCGTCGACACGTCGAGCCCGTAGGACCGCAGCCGCTGCACCGAGTAGGCGGTGTCGTCGTCGAGGTTGCTCGTCCCGAGCAGATGCGGCTTCGCGCTCAGCGCACGGCTCGTCTCCCCGATCACGCCGGGAGAGACGGTGCCCTGGAAGGCATCTTCGACCGCGTGCTGGGCCCTCGCCCCCTTGTCGGTGAAGCCGAGGATCGGCGTTTCCGCGGCTCGCGCGCTCGCGGCCCCTCCCAGCGCGGCGAACGTCATTGCGGACAGGACGGCGGCCATCGGCCGGCGCCCCAGGGATGGTGTCCTCACCGGAACCCCCTTGTTGTGGCCGGCCGATCCCGCATCGGCCGGCGCTGGTCCGAGGCTACCTCTCGCGAGGGCCTCGGAAACCAGCGCCCACGCCCGATGCGTCGGCCGCCTGCGGCGACCCGCTAGATCGTCGGCCGCCAGGCGTAGTAGGCGTAGAAGGCGCGCCAGTCGGCGCGGATGCGGCGGGCGTAGCGCGAGATCGCGCTGACGTAGGAGGGCGACGGGTTGTAGTGGAAGAGCGCGCGGCGCTCGTCGGCCGGCGCGCCGCTGGCGTTGAGGTAGTTGGCGGCCCCGAGGATCGCGTCGTGCGGGTCGCGGATGTCGCCGCCCAGGCCGTACGCCCGCCACGTCGCCGGGATGAACTGCATCGGGCCCTGGGCGCCGGAGACGCTGCGGTTGCGCAGGCGGCCGAACGCCGACTCGACGAAGTTCACCGCCGCGAGCAGCGCGGGGTCGACGCCGAAGCGGCGATGGGCGGCGTCGTAGTCGCGGCGGAGGACGTCGGCGGGCTCGGCCCGCCCGATCCGGATCTTCGGCGGCGGGCCGCGGTGGACCGACGTGATCCGGGCGAGCTCGCGGCGGGCCTGCACGTTGTCGCGCGCGGCGGGCCGCAGGGCGCGCGGGAGGCGGGCGAGCGTGGCGCGGGCCAGGGCCGGGCGGCGGCCGAGCCGGAGGTAGACGCGCTGCTCGAACCGCGCGAGGAGCGAGACGTCGCGCGGCGGCCCGCCGCGCGCGGGGTCGCCGCCGGCTCGCCAGCGGTCGATCGCGGCGTCCAGCGCGGCCGTGGTGGACGCGAGCGCGCCCGCGAGCGCGCGCGGGTCGCGCGGGAGCGGCGTGCCGGGGCGCGGCAGCGTGGCGGTCTTCCGGTTCGGCGCCGGACGCGGCGGCCGTGGACCGCCGCTCGTGGCGACCAGCACGACGCCCGCAAGGACGAGCGCGAGCAGCGCCGCGGCACCGAGCCAACGCCTTGCATCTCCTGCGGCGGTAGGCCGCACCACACGTGTCTGGGTGCCCGCGCCGAAGACACCCGAAGCCCGCACTACATGTCGCCGAGCACCCAGAGGGCCGACGCCCCCGTGAGCCCGGCGACCACCGCGATCGCGCCACCGTAGCCGAGCGCGTCGGCGACGGTGCCGGCGATGACGGCTCCGGCCGCGTACCCCGTGTCGCGCCAGAACCGGTAGACACCGACGACCGGCGCGCGGGCGATCGGGGCGACGGCGTCGGAGATCGCGGCGATCAGCGTGGGGTAGACGAGGGCGGTGCCGAGGCCGAGCAGCGCGGCGCTGACGATCGCCAGGCCGACCGCTGCCGCACTGAGCGAGAGGACCGCGAGCGCGAGCGCCTGGAGCAGCAACCCGGCGACGATGAGTGGCTTGCGACCCACGCTGTCGGACCAGTGGCCGGTCGCGATCTGGGTGACGCTCCACACGCCGGGGTAGATCGCGGCGACGAGGCCGATCGCGCCGGCGCCGGCGCCGTGTGCGGCGAGGAAGAGCGGGACGAGGCCCCACGCGAGGCCGTCGTTCAGGTTGTTGACGAGCCCGGCCTGCGAGCACGAGCGCAGGGCCGGGCGCCGATAGGTGGCATCGGCGAACGCGGAGCCGAGCGACGGCGCGGTGCCGGCGCCTTCGGCGTGGTCCTGCTGCTCGACGGCGACGTGCGCCGCCGTGTCGCGCACGAAGGCGACCGAGATGACGAACGCGAGCAGCGCGACGGCGGCGCCGGCGACGGCGAGCACGTCCCGAGCCGCGAACTCGGTCGCCAGCCAGCCGGTCAGCCCGGCGGCCAGCGCCACGCCTCCGTACCCGGCGGCCTCGTTGAGGCCGAGCGCCAGGCCGCGCCGGCTTGGCCCGACGAGGTCGATCTTCATCACCACGGTCATGGACCACGCGAGCCCCTGGTTGACGCCGAGCAGGACGTTGGCCGCCACGATCCACGCCCAGCTCGGCGCCGTGGCGATGAGCAGGGGGACGGGCAGCGCCACGGCCCAGCCGGCGATCAGCAGGCGCCGGCGCCCGGCGCGCTGGGCGAGCGCGCCGGCCCCGAGGTTCGTGATCGCCTTCGCGATCCCGAAGGCGACGATGAAGGACAGCACGGCCGCGCTGGAGGCGAGCCCGAAGTCGTCGCGGCCGATCAGCGGAAGGGTGGAGCGCTCGAGGCCGACCATGGCGCCGACGAAGGCGTTGACCGCGACCAGCAGCGAGAACTGCGCGGCGTTCTCGCGCAGCCCGAGCTGGACGCGCTCTGTCACAGGTTCGCTGCGGGCGCGCGGCCGGAGCGGTTGGCGGCGACGATCGCCGCCTGGTGCTCGGGCGCGGGCGGGATGTCGCGCACCAGCGCCGCGACGAACTCGTCCTCGCTTTCGTAGCGAAGCGCGCTGTTGTGCCGGCGCTCGAAGCCGATCGTCGAGACCGGGTTGCCCGACAGCCCGCGGCCGCAGACCGATCCGGAGTAATGCCCGGGGAACAGCAGCAGATGGTCCGGCAGGGCGAGCAGCCGCTCGGTGAGGGAGCGATAGAGCGCCCGCGCCATCTCCTCGACCGTGTGCTCGCCGTGGGCGTGGAGGTCCGGGCGGCCCGCGTCCCCGACCAGCAGCGCGTCGCCGGTCAGGACCATCCAGGGCTCGCCGCTGCGGCGGTGATCGGTCACCACATACGCGTGGTGGGCGAGCGCGTGGCCGGGCGTGGCGAGCGCCTGCACCTCCGTGTTGCCGAGGGCGACGACCTCGCCGTCGGTGAGCGGGTGGTGATCGAACTCCACGTTCGCGCCGGCGGGGAGGTAGGCGGTGGCGCCGGTGCGCTCGACGAGCGCCGGCAGTCCGGAGACGTGGTCGGCCTGGACGTGCGTCTCGAGCACGGCGACGATCGGCACGGCCTGCGCCTCCGCCAGCGCGATGTACTCGTCGACGAGGTCGACGTGCGGATCCACCACCGCGAAACGGCGGTGCGTGGGGCATCCGAGCAGGTAGGACGCGCACGCGGTCTCGTCGTTGAGGAGCTGCCGGAGGAACACCGCTTGACAAATTATCAATAGATCAATTGAATAGCAACGAATGAGTTCTCGCGAGGCGAAGGACGCGCTGTTCGAGGCGATCGCGCTGATGGGCAAGGCGTTCGCGAGCCCCGTGCGCCTCGAACTGCTCGACCTGCTGGCGCAGGCGCCGCGCAGCGTCGAGGAGCTGGCACGGGCGAGCGGGCAGTCGACCGCCAACACGTCGCAGCACCTGCGCGCGCTGCGCGCGGCGGGCGTGGTCACGCGCGCACGCGAGGGCACTCGAGCGCGGTACGAGCTCGCCGGCGCCGAGGCGCTGCGGCTGTGGCTGGCCCTGCGCGACGCGTCGTCCGCGCGCCTGGCCGAGGTCGAGCGCGCGTCCCGCGAGTACCTCGGCGAGGACGTGGACACGATCGGCCGCGAGGACCTGATCGAGCGCCTCGTGCGCGGCGACGTGGTGCTGGTCGACGTGCGTCCGCCGGAGGAGTACGCGGCGGGCCACATCGAGGGCGCGCGGTCGATCCCGCTCGCCGAGCTCGAACGCCGTCTCGCCGAGCTGCCGCCCGACACGGAGGTCGTGGCCTACTGCCGGGGTCCGTTCTGCGCCTACGCCCACGAGGCGGTCCGCCGACTGCGCGCGGGAGGCCGCAGCGCACGGAGGCTCACCGAGGGCTGGCCCGAGTGGAAGCTCGCGGCCGAATCCGAAGCAGCATGAGGAGGAACCAGCGATGCGCGCAATCGACTGTCCGTGTGGCCATCATCTCGAGGCCGCCGACGACGAGGAGCTGTTCCGGCTCGCGCGAGAGCACATCGATCGCGATCACCCCGAGATGGATCGCACAGATGAGCAGGTCCGCCGGCGCATCGCGGCCGACGCGTTCGACGTCGCACCGGTCGCGTGACCGCGTCGGGTGCCCGGGTTGACGTCGACCTGCTGCGTGAGGAGATCCGGCGCACGTACACCGACGTCTCGACGGAGCAGGAGCAGGAGTTCATCTTCCCGACGGGCCGGGCCTGGGCCCGGGAGCTCGGTTACCCCGAGCCCGAGCTTTCGCGCGTCCCCGACGCCACGGTCGAGAGCTTCGCCGGTGTCGCCAACCACTGGACGCTGGGGCGTATCGAGCCCGGCGCATCCGTCGTCGACCTCGGCTGCGGCGCCGGCACGGATCTGCTCATCGCCGCGCAGATGGCCGGCCCCGAGGGGCTCGTCGTCGGCGTGGACATGACCCCGGCGATGCTCGAGCGCGCGGCTGCCAGCGGGCGCGCGATGGCGCTTACGAACGTCGAGCTGCACGAGTCGCTGATCGAGAGCCTCCCGCTTCCGGACTCGTCGGTGGACGTCGTGATCTCCAACGGTGTGATCGACCTCGTGCCGGACAAGCAGGCCGTATTCGCCGAGATCGACCGTGTCCTGCGTCCCGGCGGCCGTGTACAGCTGGCCGACGTCGTCATCCACACCGAGGTGTCCGAGGACGCGCGGGAACGCATCGACCTCTGGACAGGCTGAATTGCCGGAGCTCTCCTGGAGGGAGAGCACGCTCGCATCCTGGTCGAGATGCGATATCGCGAGATACGCCAAGGCGAGCTCGTCGACACGTACGCGCGCTCGGCGTTCGAGGACACGCGCCGCAAAGCAGCCAAGTTCGGCGCGATGGGCGCGACGATCAGGGCGACCAAGCCCGACCACTCGACGACGGCGTCGAACCGGTACCGCACGTGAAGGGGCGGCGCCGTCGACGGCGAACTCCCCCGGGCGCATAGGGTTCCGTCATGCAGGTTCGTGACCCGGCCGGCTCCGAGACGGCCGCCATCGACGCCGTGGCGCCGCTGCGCGGCAAGCGCGTCCTGGACGTCGGGTGCGGCCGGGGTCGCTTCATCGCGTTCGCGGCGGCGCGGGCCGCGTTCGTGTACGCGTTCGATCCGAAGGCCGAGGCGGTCGCGGAGGCCGAGGCGGCGCTCGCGGACGAGCTGCGCGATCGCGTCCGGTTCGGCGTGCACGACATCGGCGCGCTCGACGTGGAGCGGGAGCGATTCGATCTCGCGCTGTGCGGCTGGTCGCTGTGATGCGTTCCCGTCGAGGGCGTCGTGGACGCCCTGCGGACAGTCCACGCAGCGCTCGCTCCCGGCGGACTGCTCGTCGACACGCAGCCGGTGTCGAGCCATCCGCCGGTCGAGGCGGAGTCGCGCGAGCTCGGGACGCTCGACATGCGCGAGTGGGGCCGCCTCATCGAGGCCGTCGACGGCCGCTTCGAGGCGGCGTTCCGCGAGGGGCTGTTCGCGGTCGACGGAGAGCGGAGCCTCGTCGTCACCGACTCGTTCGACGACGCGGCGGGGATGCTCACGACGGTGCGCGAGTGGCAGGGCTGCCGCATCCCAGCCGACCTGGAACAGCGGATCGCTCGCGCGCGTGGGGCGGTTCACGTTCACCAGGACATCCGCCTGCGTGCGCTGCGCGTGATGTGATGGGTCGGTTGACGAGCCGCGCCGAGCAGCGGAGAATCCGGCGGTCGACACGGAGGTGGTGGTCGTGGCCTGGAGCCTGAAAGGGAATTACGTCGAGACGTGCTCGTGCGAGCTCATGTGCCCCTGCAACATGTCCATGGACCACGGCGCGACGTACGACTACTGCCGTGTGACGCTGGTCTTCGACATCGTCGAGGGCGACGTGGAGGGGACGGACATCGCGGGGCGCCGCCTCGCGGTGATCGCTGACACGCCGAAGGTCATGACCGAGGGGAATTGGCGGCTCGGCGTGTTCGTCGACGACGAGGCTTCGGACGAGCAGGCCGACAAGCTCGTGCAGGTCTTCAGCGGTCAGCTCGGCGGCCCGATGGGCGGGCTCGCGCCGCTCGTGGGGGAGATGCTCGGCGTCGAGCGGGCCCGGATCGACGTGACACACGACGGGCTGCGCCACACCGTGCGCATCGGCGACGCGATCGACTTCGAGATCGAGGACATCGTGCCGTTCGGCGTCGAGGACGGGACGCCGGTCAGGTTCAACGGCATGTTCCATCCGGTAGGCTCCGACCTGACGATGGCCGAGGCCAAGCGCACGCAGATCGACGCGTTCGGCATCAGCTACGAGGGCAAGACCGGGCTCTCCAAGTACGAGTTCTCCTGGGCCGCCTGAGCGCGTGCTCTTCTCGTCGTCCGATCGCGTTTCCGGCCCGGTGGGCCTGGCTCCGGCGTGGTCCGCCGCCCGCTCGCGGCTCGGGCTCGTCGCGCTGCTCTTCGCGCTGGCCGCGGTCGGCTGGTGGTCGACCGGCGTCCGCATGCGCGGCATGGACGAGGGGCCGTGGACCGGGCTCGGCGGCTTCGGCTGGTTCGTCGGCGTCTGGCTGGTGATGATGGCGGCGATGATGCTGCCCTCGGTGGCGCCGACGGTCGCGCTGTACGCGCGCATGACGAAGACGCGCTCGGCGCTGCGGCCGCTGACCTTCACGGCCGGGTACCTGATCGTGTGGGGCGGCGTCGGCGTGCTCGCCTTCGCCGCGGCGCGCGTCGCCGGAGACGTGCTCGACTGGGACCGGGCGGGGCGCTGGGTCGCGGGCGTCACGCTCGTCGCCGCGGCCGCCTACGAGCTGACGCCGCTCAAGACGATCTGCCTGCGCAAGTGCCGCAGCCCGCTCGGCTTCCTGCTCGGCGCCTGGCGCGAGGGCACGGCCGGCGCGCTCGAGATGGGCGCCCGGCACGGCGCGTGGTGCGTCGGCTGCTGCTGGGCGCTCATGGCCTCGCTGTTCGCGCTCGGCGTCATGAGCATCGCGTGGAGCGCGTTCGTCGCCGGCCTCATCGCGGCCGAGAAGGTCCTTCCCTGGCGACGCGTGGCGACCTACGGCACGGCGGCCATCCTGCTGGCCCTGGGCGTCCTCCTGCTCGCGGCGCCCGACGCGATCCC
>Ga0081539_10001865_pt1 | contig 33117 bp, 27 predicted proteins | sample TabmetS4T2R2_FD_71023 | JGI IMG/M metagenome (GOLD analysis project Ga0081539, IMG submission 71023) | Tabebuia heterophylla rhizosphere microbial communities from the University of Puerto Rico - S4T2R2 | ecosystem: Host-associated > Plants > Roots > Rhizosphere ... | reverse complement strand
TACATCTGCGGCGAAGAATCCGCGATGATCGAGTCGATCGAGGGCAAGCGCGGCGAGCCGCGACTGCGACCGCCGTATGTCGCGCAGGTGGGCCTCTTCGGTCGGCCCACACTCGAACACAACATGGAAACGCTTCACTGGGTCCGCGACATCATCGAGAAGGGACCGCAGTGGTTTGCCGAACAGGGACGGCATGGTCGTAAGGGCCTGCGATCGTTCTCGGTGAGCGGACGCGTGAAGAAGCCCGGCGTACACCTCGCTCCCGCTGGCATCACCCTGCAGGAGCTCGTCGACGAGTACTGCGGCGGGATGCTCGACGGCCACACGCTCTACGGATATCTGCCAGGCGGTGCGTCCGGGGGGATCTTGCCCGCCTCGCTCGCCAACGTACCGCTCGACTTCGACACGCTCACTCCGTACGGCTGCTTCATCGGCTCGGCCGCCATCGTCGTGCTGTCGGATAGAGACACCGCCACCCTGGCTGCTCGCAACGTCATGAAGTTCTTCGCCGACGAGTCGTGCGGTCAGTGCACGCCCTGTCGCGTCGGCACACAGAAGGCGCTGCAGTTGATGGACAGCAACCGGTGGGACAAGCCGCTGCTGCAGGAGCTGTCGCAGGCGATGATGGACGCCTCGATCTGCGGCCTCGGTCAGGCGGCGCCGAACCCGGTGCTCTCGGTGTTGAAGTATTTCCCCGCGGAAGTCGACTGATGCTCGAGACGAAGCCTCCTTCGTTCACGCGTCCTCCGACGCGGAGTCCCGGCGTCCTGAGGAATCTCGACGATCGCGCCGATGGGTTGACCGCGACGTCGCCCGCCTCGCTCCGTGGCACGCGGCCTTCGTCGAATGCGGTGGTCACATTCACTCTGAACGGTCAGAGCGTCACGGCGCCGGCTGATCGCACGCTTCTCGAAACGGCTGACGATCACGGGATCGAGATTCCCCGCCTGTGCTACATGGACGGCATGCGTCCGGACGGCAACTGCCGGACGTGCATGGTGGAGATCAAGGGTGAGCGGGTGCTCGCGCCGTCGTGCTGTCGCTACCCGACCAACGGCATGGAGGTGACGACCAACAGCGCTCGTGCCCTCACGAGCCAGAAGGTATCGATCGAGCTGCTCCTGTCGGACGTTCCCGAGACGGCGTACACGCGAAATTCAGAGCTCGATTTCTGGGCGAAGAAGCTGTCGATTGGCAAGCCGCGATTCCATTCGCGGCCGCAGCCGGTGGAGGACCTGTCGCATCCGGCCATGAGCGTGCACCTCGACGCCTGCATTCAGTGCAAGCGGTGCGTGCGCGCCTGTCGCGAAGAACAGGTCAACGACGTCATCGGCTACGCGTTCCGTGCGGGTCATTCGAAGATCGTGTTCGACTTCGACGATCCGATGGGCAACTCGACGTGCGTGGCGTGCGGCGAGTGCGTGCAGGCATGTCCGACAGGCGCCCTCGTTCCAGCGAGAGGTGTGGCGACGGTCGCGCCGGACAGAACGGTCGACTCCGTGTGCCCGTATTGCGGCGTCGGCTGTCAGCTCACCTACCACATCAAGGACAACCACATCCTCTATGTTCAGGGGAAAGACGGTCCCGCGAACTCGAGTCGCCTGTGCGTCAAGGGACGTTACGGCTTCGACTACGTGCAGCATCGCCATCGTCTGACGAAGCCGCTCATTCGCAAGCCAGGCGTACCCAAGCACAAGGACTTCGTCGTCGATCCGGAGCGATGGCACGAGGTGTTTCGCGAGGCGACGTGGGAAGAGGCACTCGACGTCGCCGCCAAGGGACTGCGTGACATTCGCGACACGTACGGCAAGCGCGCGTTGGCCGGCTTCGGCTCTGCGAAGGGGACCAACGAAGAAGCCTATCTGTTCCAGAAACTCGTTCGCGCCGGCTTCGGGTCGAACAACGTCGATCACTGCACACGCCTGTGCCATGCGTCGAGCGTGGCCGCGCTGATGGAAGGCATCAACTCCGGCGCCGTGTCGAACCAGGTGCGCGACGTGGCGAAGGCCGAAGTGATCTTCCTCATCGGAGCAAATCCGACGGTGAATCATCCCGTGGCCGCCACCTGGATCAAGAACGCCACCAAGGCGGGGGCGACGCTGATTGTGGCCGATCCGCGACGCAGCGATCTGGCCCGTTACGCGAAGTACTTCCTGCAGTTCAATCCCGACACCGACGTTGCCCTGCTGAACGCGATGCTCCACGTCATCGTCGAGGAGGGGCTCGTCGACCAGGAGTTCATTCGCGATCGCACGTCCGGCTACACCGAGCTCGCGGAGAACGTCCGCAAATACACGCCGGAAGCGATGGCACCGATCTGCGGCATCGATGCACCGACGATCCGCGAGGTCGCGCGTCTCTACGCAACGTCACAGCGGTCGATGATCCTGTGGGGCATGGGCATCTCGCAGCACGTGCACGGCACCGACAACGCGCGCTGCCTGATCGCATTGGCACTGTCGACGGGTCAGATCGGACGGCCCGGCACCGGCCTGCATCCACTGCGCGGACAGAACAACGTGCAGGGCGCATCGGACTCGGGCCTCATCCCGATGTTCTACCCGGACTATCAGCGGGTCGGTTCACCCGAGGCGCGTCAGCGCTTCGAGAAGTTGTGGGGCATGTCGCTCGATCCCGATCCAGGCCTGACGGTGGTCGAGATCATGAACGCCGCGAAGAAGCACGAGATCCGCGGCATGTACATCATGGGCGAGAATCCCGCGATGTCCGATCCCGACGTCGATCACGCGCGCGAAGCGATGGCGGCGCTCGATCATCTCGTCGTGCAGGACATCTTCCTGACCGAGACCGGCTATCTGGCCGACGTCATCCTGGCGGCAACCGCGTGGCCGGAAAAGATCGGCACCGTCACCAACACCGATCGCATGGTGCAGCTCGGTCGCAAGGCGATCGAACCGCCGGGCGACGCACGCGAGGATCTCGTTCTGATTGTCGAGCTCGCGCGCCGTATGGGTCTGGCCTGGACGTACACGCATCCCCGTGACGTGTTCAACGAAATGCGCGCCTGCATGGATTCCATCGCCGGCATCACCTGGGATCGCCTGCAACGTGAATCGTCGGTGACGTATCCGTGCGTGAAAGAGGGGGACCCTGGCGAGCCGGTCGTGTTCGTCGACTCGTTCCCGACGGCGTCCGGTCGCGGCAGGTTCGTGCCCGCCGATCTGATCTCCGCCGCCGAACGTCCGGATGCCGAGTACCCGATGGTGCTCATCACCGGACGTCAGCTCGAACATTGGCACACAGGCTCCATGACGCGACGCGCCGGAGCGCTCGACGCGCTCGAGCCGGAACCAGTCGCGTCGGTGCATCCGCTCGATCTCGAACAGCTCGGCATCGCTCCGGGTGGAACACTCACGATCGCCTCGCGTCGCGGCAACATTGCGCTCTACGCACGCGCCGACGATGGGATGCCGCGAGGAGCGGTGTTCGTGCCGTTCTGTTATTACGAGGCTGCGGCAAACAAGCTGACCAATCCAGTACTCGATCCGTTCGGCAAGATCCCGGAGTTCAAGTACTGCGCAATCAAGGTCACGCCAGGTGGCGACGTGCCGGAGCGTTTGAGCTTCGGCGGAGGCAGCATCCTGGCCGAGGTGACCCCCTGAGTAATTCGCAATTCCGTGAGCCCTGCACGGTCGTCTTGATCTGATCCGCCAGCCTAGGTTAGGGTAGTTTAATTAACTACTTCAACGAGGGCGTCCATGGCCACCTCCATCTCCGCCGCCGATGCGAATCGACACTTCTCCGACGTGCTGCGACGCGTCCGCGAGGGTCAATCCATCGTCGTCACGTCGCACGGCCGACCCGTGGCGAAGATCGTTCCGATCGATGAGAGCGATCGGGTCGTTGCAGGTGCGCGCACGGCACTGCTCGAACGGCTTCGTGCCGCTCCCGCCGTGAACATCGGGCGATGGACGCGAGACGAGCTGTACGAGACCGACCGATGATTGTCGCCCTGGACACGAACGTGCTCGCGTACGCCGAAGGCGTGAACGGCGACGACATGAAGGAACTGGCACTCGATCTCATCGAACGGCTGCCTCCCGCATCGACGCTGCTCCCGTTGCAGACGCTCGGCGAGTTGTTCAGCGTCCTCGTTCGAAAGGCCGGCCGGTCTCGTGCCGAAGCGCGGGCGGCGGTTCTCGCGTGGGGCGACACGTATCCGCTGATCGAGACCTCATCGTCAGTGATGGTAACGGCCGGTGATCTCAGCGTCGCGCATCAACTCAGTTTCTGGGATGCCGTCGTGTTGAGCGCCGCAGCGGATGCCCGATGTCGGCTGCTGTTGTCCGAGGACTTGCAGGACGGGTTTACCTGGGGCGGCGTGACAGTGGTGAATCCGTTTTCCCCGCCACGTCACAAGCTGCTCGACGCCTTCTTGCGGGGTGCATCGAGTGGCGCGTCTCCGCATGCGCGGACGAGCGCGCCTAGAAAGTCTCATTGACATAGACACGTGAACGACAGCCACAACGGCGCGGCGGCCGACGTTCGCATGCACGGCTTCTCCCGACGCCACACCGTGCGCGCGGCGCTCAAGTGGCTCGACGCGCATCTCCATCTTCTGGCGGCGGAGACGGTTCCGTTGAGCGCTGCCGTGAACCGCGTGCTCGCAGTCCCCGTGATCAGCGACGTCGACGTCCCCGGATTCGATCGCGCGACGATGGATGGCTACGCGGTCGTCGCGGACGACACGGAAGGCGCCTCGTCCTATAACCGCGTGCCGTTGAAGGTGGTCGGCACCGCGATGCCCGGTGCGCCGTTCGTCGGGACGATGCATCGAGGCGAGGTGGTCCGCATCATGACCGGCGCGCCGCGGCCCTGCGGCAGCGATGCGGTTCTGCCGGCGGAATTCGTCGAGGCTGGCGACGACGCCACCAGGATCATGGTGATAGCGGAGGTCTCTCCTGGCAAGAATATCGGCCGGTGTGGTGAAGACATTGCCGCGGGCACGGTGGTGCTGTCGAACGGTCGTCTTCTGCGGCCGCAGGACCTCGGGGTCATGAGCTCGATTGGCGTCGGCGAGGCGACCGTTGTACGCAGGCCGCGTGTGCGGTTAATCGTCACTGGTAACGAGCTGCTGCGTGCTGGTTCGCGACCGCGCGATTTTCTGATCACCGATGCGAACGGGCCGATGCTCGCGGCGCTCATCGAACGCGATGGGGGGATCGTCGACTTCCCGGGGCTGATTCGCGACGATCCGGACGCGATTCGCGCAGCGTTAGGGCCGCCTAAAGGCGGCCCCTACGACCGGAGCAAAGCGAACGGTCCGAACGGTCCGAACGGTCCGAACGATTCGAACGATCCGAACGATCCGAACGATCCGAACGATCCGAACGATCCGAATGATCCGAACGATCCGAACGATCCGAATGATCCGAACGGTCCGAACGGTCCGAACGATCCGAACGGTCCGAACGATCCGAACGATCCGAACGATCCGAACGGTCCGAACGGTCCGAACGGTCCGAACGACCCGAACGACATCGTGATCGTGTCGGGCGGGTCGAGTGTGGGCATCGAGGACCTCGCCCCGATGCTCGTCGCCGCACAGGGCGAGCTCGCGGTGCATGGGATCGCCATGCGACCGAGCAGCCCCACGGGACTTGGCCGCATCGGCGAGCGCCTCGTCTTCCTTCTTCCCGGCAATCCCGTATCCGCGCTCTGCGCCTACGACTTCTTCGCCGGTCGCGCGATTCGCGCGCTCGGCGGACGATCGAAGGAATGGCCGTACCGGTCGATCCGTGCCCCGCTCGCGCGCAAGATCAGCTCGCCGATCGGCCGCGTCGACTACGCGCGCGTCAAGATCGAGAACGGTCGCGTGGAACCACTTTCCGTGTCTGGTGCGTCGGTGCTGTCGTCGACGACGCGAGCCGACGGCTTCGTCGTCATCGACGACGACAGCGAGGGGTTCCCGGCGGGCGCCGAGATCGACGTCTGGCTCTATGCGTGAGCAGGAGCAATTCCTGCACGTCCTCGATCGCGACGAGGCGGAGCGCCGTTTCCATGCGGTCCTCGATTTGTCGCCCCTGGGAATCGAATGCGTGCGACTCGACGCAGCGCTGGGTCGCGTGCTTGCCGATGACGTCCTCTCGCCCGTTGACGTCCCCTCCTTCGATCGATCGAATGTCGACGGGTATGCGGTGATCGCGCAGGACACGTTCGGCGCATCCGAAGAAGGTCTACGCGGCCTGCGGCTGGGCGATGAAGTCATTCACACCGGAGTCATTCCGTCCACGACCGTCGGTCAGGGTGAGGCAGTGACGATCGCGACCGGCGGGATGATGCCGCGTGGTGCCGACGCGGTGGTGATGATCGAGCACGCGGACATCATCGGCAACGATCTGCATGTCCGGCGCGCGGTGACGCCCGGCAGTGGAGTCTCGTTTGCCGGCACGGACATTACCGCTGGCGAGACGGTGCTGCGACGTGGGCAGATTCTGACGAGCCGCGACACCGGCGTGCTTGCCGCTATTGGCGTTGCCGACGTCGACGTCTGGCGACGGCCGGCAGTGGTCATCCTCTCGACGGGTGACGAAATCATCGCGCCTGGCGAACCGATGCAGCCTGCGCGTGTCTACGACTCGAACGCACAGGTCCTGGCCGATGCTGTTCGCGAGCGTGGCGGCGAGCCGCATCGCCTGGGCATCGTCCGCGACGATCTCGATGCACTGCGGTCGAAGCTGCGAGAGGCACTCGCGCTCGCCGATATCGTGCTCGTATCGGGAGGCACCAGCAAAGGCGCCGGGGACATCTCCTATCGGGTCGTTTCGGAACTGAACGATCCTGGGATCGTCGCGCACGGCGTCGCGTTGAAGCCGGGCAAACCAATCTGTCTCGCCGCAAGCGCTGGAAAGCCGGTCGTCGTGCTGCCCGGCTTTCCGACCTCCGCGATCTTCACGTTTCACGAGTTCGTCGCGCCGGTGCTGACCGCGATGGCCGGGCGACAGCGCGAAGAGCGCGCGACGGTGCACGCCAGGCTCGCGGTGCGCGTGAACAGCGAGATCGGCCGCACGGAGTTTCTGCTCGTAGGACTCGTTGATGTAGGGGCCGCCTTCAGGCGGCCCTCAGATCAGGGCGACCCGTCCCTTGTCGCGTATCCGATGGGCCAGGGCTCCGGCAGCGTCACGACGTTCAGTCGCGCCGACGGCTTCACCACGATCGATCGGCATCAGGAGATCGTCCCGGCCGGCACCATCGTCACCGTGCAGTTGCTGGACCGGGAGCTGCAGCTGGCGGACCTCGTCGTCATCGGCAGCCACTGCATCGGACTCGACTTCCTCATGACGCGCCTGCACGCAGATGGTGTGCGATCGAAATTTCTCGCGGTGGGCAGCCTCGGTGGCCTGGAAGCAGCGAAGCGCGGCGAGTGCGACATCGCCGGTGTCCACCTCCTCGATCCGGAGACCGGCGAATACAACCGCCCTTTTCTCACGCCGGCGCTCGACTTGATTCCCGGCTACGGACGGCTGCAAGGAATCGTGTTTCGGAAGGGCGACGCCCGCTTCGAAGGGCGGGAGGCGCCGGATGCGATACGCGCCGCTCTCGCGGACGCTGCGTGCGTGATGGTGAACCGCAACCAGGGGAGCGGCACACGCGCGCTGATCGATCAACTGCTCGGAGGCGCGAAGCCGCCTGGCTATGCCGTGCAGCCGCGCAATCACAACGCGGTCGCCGCGGCCGTCGTGCAGCGCCGCGCCGATTGGGGCGTCACGCTCGACATCATCGCGGGCAACGCCAGTCTCGGATTCATCCCCGTCCAGCACGAACAGTACGATTTCGTGGTCCCGAAGGCGCGTAGAGACCGACCGGGAGTGAAGGCGTTCATCACGCGACTCACCGATCGCGCAACGCGCGAGTCGCTCCTAAGGATCGGGATGAAATTGTGAATCGATGGTTCGTCCTTCATGGTTAGTGATGTTATGGGGCGACCACTATCCACCAACCAACCATCCACCATCCCGCCCTACGGCAACCCGAACACGATGACGCGGTTGGATTCCGCTACGGAGCGCCACACCGCGGACTTGAACCCGGCTGCCATCGCCACGAGCTGCTTGCCGCCTGCTCTGTAAGTCACCACTCCCCCGCCGACCGCGTTGCCGGTCGGCTGCCGCCACACGACCTTCCCTGTTGTCGCCTCGAGCGCGATCGCATCGCCGTTCATCTCGCCCGTGAACACGAGGCCAGCCGCGGTCGGCGTCACGCCCGCAACCATCGGCAGTGTCGACCGGTACTTCCAGCGCACCGCACCGGTATCGGCATCGATCGCTGTGAGCCAACCTTGTCGCGTGTCCGGCGGATCGAGGACGCCGAATCCCTGAGTCGCGCCGGACCAGAACGCTCCCGGAGCACCGCCGAGCGTGTCGCGCCGGCGGACCTGCACCGTCGTGCACCAGTCGGTGGCGCCGACGAACAGCAGGTTCAACGCGCTGTCGTACGCAGGTCCGTTCCATTCCGTCCCACCCTGCGTGCCCGGACAGAATCGCACGGGAGCATCCGAACTCAGAGGAGTCTCCACGTTCTCTCGAGTCGTGGTCGGTGTCTGGAACAACAGCGTCATCTTCGGCGCCACAGCCGAACCTCCAGCGGCACCCTCACTGCTGCGTCGTACGCTGCTGCGATCGATCGACGAGAGCAGACCGTCCTTGTTGGCGGAGGCGACGACTCGTCGCCCACCGCGAGTCGTGAGGATCACAGGGCCGGCGGAGACGTCCCAGTCGTGATAGTCGTTCTTCACGACCTGAATGTAGCCAAGCACCGCGCCGTTCTTCGCATCGAGGGCCACAACCGAGTTCGAATACAGGTTCTCCCCCGGGCGGACTTCGGGCAGGAAGTCGGGAGCCGGGTTGCCCGCTGGCACATACAGCACGCCGTCCTGCGAATCGAGCGCGAACGTCGTCCAGAACGCGCCGCCCGTGATTGGAAATGCCGGGTCGTTCTTCCACGTGTCGCGCGCCGCGCCGCTCTCGGGGACGACGTCGAAGCGCCATGCCACTCGACCGTCACGCTGATCGAGCGCCCACACGTGCCCTGTCACGCCGAAGATGTCACCGCCGGCATTGCCGACGAACACGAGCCCGTTCCATGCCACGGGAGCCATGGGAACCGTCACACCGGGGATTGTCGGATTGAGTTGCACGTCCCACACCGTGCGCCCCGCGGCCGCATCAACGGCAACGACACGTCCGTTACCCGCGCCCCTGAAGAGTCGCCCGCTGTCATACGCGGCGCCGCGGCTCACGCGCAGCTGCGTTTCGCCGTGACCGTGCTCGTGCTTCCACTTCTGCGCACAGGTTGCGGCATCGAGCGCGTACGTCACCGTGTCGGTCGTCACGTACATGACACCACCGATGACGAGCGGGCCGGTCTCGAAGCTCGCCTGCTCACCGGTATCGAAGGTGCAGACAGGACGCAGACGCGCGACGTTGTCGCTGGTGATCTCTTTCAACGGGGAGAATCGCTCGCCGGTGTAGGTCCGGTTGTACGTCGACCAGTCATCGATCGACGCGCTGGGCGCAACGCCATTGCTCGTCGACTGTGCGCGCAACACGCCGAGCGCGAGGCTTATGGTCACAAGTAACACGGCAGTTCGCATGGCGCTGATTCTGAATCGGGGCGCCGTTCCGGTCAACGATTGAAGCCGCGGACCATAAAGGTCCGCGCCGCATTTCCCGTGATGTCACGCCGTAGAATCAGTCCCGTGGCCATATCGAGCGACATCGCCAACGCGGGCGGCATCGTGCTCGCCGGAGGGAAATCGACGCGCATGGGCACGTCGAAGGCGTTGCTGCGATTCGGACCGGAAACGATGCTGCAGCGGGTCGTGCGCATCCTGGGCGGCGTCGTCTCGCCGATCGTGGTGGTCGGCGCACCGAATCAGGAATTACCCGACCTGCCGCACGAGGTCATCGTCACACGCGATGAGCGCGAAGGGCGCGGCCCGCTCGAAGGACTCCGCGTTGGACTGAAAGCATTGCCGTCGGAAATCGATGCGGCGTACGTCACGAGCTGCGACGTGCCGCTGCTCGTTGCCGGATTCGTGACCGAGATGCTGGAGCTCGCGCGCGGCCATGACATTGCGGTCATGGAGATCGATGGCTTCCCGCACCCGCTTTCAGCGGTTTATCGACGCGTGACCCTCCCCGTCGTCGAGGATCTGCTCGCGCACGACCGGCTGCGCCCTGTGTTCCTCTTCGATCTCGTGAGAACGCGCCGGGTGAAACCCGAGGACATCACGAGCGACCCGGATCTGCGGACCCTTCGCAACCTGAACACGCCCGAGGACTATCGAGTAGCGTTGACGGCGGCCGGGCTCAGTCACGACGACTGACCCACCCGGTTTCTTCGTGTTCGGAAACAGGGGCAGGCGCGTTGATCCGAGATGCAGGGCTAGCTGGCCCTGCGCCCCCAATCAGCCTATGACGACCGGTTCTCGTGCGCACGTGCCGGCGATGTACGCGCTCTCCGGCGAACTGCCGCGGCCACGCCTGACGGTGGCATATCGCGCCGCCCTGGTTCTTGTCGCGATCGCGATGCTCGTTCTTCCTCTGGCGTACGCGGCGCTGGTGCTCGGCGCCGCGCGTCTCGTCTGGTGGCACATCACCACGAACAGATGGATCGTCGAAGGACACACGAATCAGTGGTCGTTGCTCCTGTATCTGGCGCCGATGATCGCCGGCACGATCCTGGTGTTCTTCCTCGTGAAGCCGATCGTCGCGCGACGTGCGGGGCGCCCGGAGACCGATCCACTGTCACGCGACAACGAGCCCGAGCTGTTCGAATTGATCGAGGCCATCTGCCAATGCGTGGGCGCGCCCGTTCCGCGCCGCGTCGAGGTCGATTGCCGCGTCAACGCGTCAGCCGGATTTCTGCCGGGGATACGGCCGGTGATCCGGCGAGAACTGGTCCTGACGATCGGGCTGCCGCTGGTCGCGGGGCTCTCCGTTCGCGAGCTGGCCGGCGTGCTGGCTCACGAATTCGGGCATTTTTCCCAAGGTGGAGGGATGCGGTTCACCGCGCTGATCCGCGGCATCAATCACTGGTTCGCGCGGGTGGTGTTCGAGCGCGATCTGTGGGACGAGAAGCTGGACGAGTGGTCGCGGAATCGGGATGCGCGGGCCGCGCTGGTTCTGGCGCTGGCCCGTGGCGCCGTGTGGGCCTCGCGTCAGGTGCTCACCCGCCTGATGCAGCTGGGGCACATCGTCAGCTGTCTGCTGCTGCGGCAGATGGAATATGACGCCGACGCGTACGAAATACAGCTGGCGGGGACGACGACGTTCGTGACCACATCGGCACGTCTGCGCGAGCTCAATGCGGCCGCGCTGCTGGCGTATCGTGAGCTCCGGCAGGCCTGGCAGACGGGCACGGCGCCGATGGATCTGCCGCGATTCATGATCGAGCACGAGCATGCGATCGAGGCCGCGGATCGGGAAACGCTCCAACGCGTGCCCGACCGACCAACCGGCGCCTGGGATACGCATCCGTCCGACGCTGATCGGGTGAGCGCGGCCGAACGGGTCGGGGCGGCAGGCATTCTGACAGGTGGCGACGCCCCGGCGGCATCGCTGTTTCGAACCTTCGATGCCCTGTGCACCGCGGCCACGCTCGCGCACTATCACCACGACCTCGGACTCGACACCGATGCGGTGACGCTCGTCGATGCGCACAGCGCACACGACAAGCGGCTACGACGTGGCGCGCGGCGTGCGGCATTTTCGAGCGTGTTCGGCAGGTGCTTCAGCGTGTGGCGGCCATTGCCTTTTCCCCTTGCGGAGATCGACACCCTCGCCGACGCGCAGCTGCTGGCGTCGGCAGCTGAGGCTCGCGCAGCGATGGCCCGCACGGCTGGCGACGTTGCTGAGCACTACCACCAGTTCGAGTTGCATTCGGAGCGGCGAATCAAGGCCGTTGCGGCGGAAGAGTTCCTCCTCAGTGGCGGCACCATCCACGACGTTGGCGACGCGTCAGAGCTTGCCGAGCCGAGCATTGAGAGCGCACAACAGACACAGGCCCGGGCGTCCGCGCAGCAGAATGACCACCATGCTGCGTTGAGACGATTCGAGGATGTGGTCGGCAGGCGCCTAGCCTGCGGCGCGGTGCTCACGGACCGAGCCAATGCCAGCACGGAGATGAAAAGCGCGATTGCCGCACTCGCGGTCATGTCCGCGCAGCTGCCGCTTCTGCTCGAGATCCACCAACACCTGTCGGTCGTCGGGATGCTGTCGCGGGCGCTCGGAGCCAGGAGTCCGGACGGTCTCCGCTTTCGATTCCACTCGCTCGGAGCGCGACTGTCGAGGGCGCTGAAGGCGCTCGCCACAGGGTTGAACGACACGCCTTGCCCAGCGTCGCTGTGCAGGCAACCAACCTCGGTTGTCGCCTTCTGCCGGCTGTCACCGGAAAGTGAGATGGTCGCCCCTGCGGAAGTCGTCGATCGCTTCCTGACGGTCTACTTCCATCTACTGGGACTGCTTGCGGAGGCGACCCTGCACGTCGAGGAAAACGCGGCGACGGGTGCCCCCGCACCAGCCGCCGTGTGACCCAGGCGTTCGCTAGCGCTTCTTGCTGCTCGTCGAACGGCGCCGAGTGGAAGACGTACTGCGGCCGCTCGACCGTGATGAGCGGGACGAACTGCGCGAGCGCGACGCGGACCCGCGATCCTGCGCGAGGCCGATCGCCGCCGCACCTCGGCGCATCCCCGACCACATGCCGTCGCTCTCCGATTCTTCCATGTCATCGGAGTCGGATTCAGACGCCGTCAACGCTTCGCGGTTGACCTTCGACTTGGCAATCGTGCTCAGCTTTTCGTCGGCGGCTTTCTCTTCGTCGAGCGTCTGGCCGAGCAGGTTCTTGGCGTCGTCGTGGCCGAGTACGTCTGCGAAGTAGGCGAGCGTGCCATAGGACGCGATCTCGTAATGCTCCGCCTTCTGCGCGCCGGCAATCAGCGCAGCGTCGAGCACCGGCCCTTTATCGAGCTCCTCGATGGCTTGGCTGCCTTCCTCGACGATCCCCTTGATGCCCTCGCAGGTCTTGCCGCGCGGCTTCTCGCCCATCGCTCGGAACACCTGTTCCAGTCGCGTGACCTGTCGTTCCGTTTCGCGCAGGTGATTAGTGAACGCCTGCTGAAGCGCGCTCGACGTCGCCGCTCGCGCGAGCTTCGGCAACGCCTTGGTCAGGCGCTTCTCGCCGTCATATGTATCGCGGAGCTCCTCGAGAAAGAGCTCTTGCAGTGAATTCGCAGCCATTCTTGAGCCTCCTTCGAACTAGGTAGCTAGGCAGCTAGGCGGCTGGGCAAGTAGGCAAGATTCGTTACTCCAGAAGCGAAGCGACCCAGCTACCTAGCCACTCAGCTACCCAGTGCGCCTCGAAGGCAGAGGCGTTGCAAGCGGCACGCCGCGCACGCAATAGCGACATCTCATGAGCCCGTTACGCGGCCTGAAACGTGAATTCGTGCTTCTTGCGGCGACGCGAACGGGCTCGCCGCGAGGAGCGCGGCAAAGGATGCCGGGTTCGCGAGTCGCGACGCGCCTACGATTGTTTCAGGAGCATGCGATGGCTGATGAGCATCGATCGAAGGAGAGTGGTGAGCCTTCCAGGCGCCAGCGCGATGACGAAGAGGTACGACACCAGGAGAAGACTCCCGAGCGAGGCGACGCGGAAGAAGGACGCGACCGACCACCGTCACACCCCGATCGAGATCAAAGTGGACCGTGGCTCGGCGGCGGGTAGCGATCAGGACGTGCGCTTCCGCGGCCGCTTCGGAACAACCGCGAGAAATCGACGCGGATTATCGACTGTGATCCGATGCAGCACGTCGTCGGTGGCGCCAGCGGCCTTCAACTTCGGCAGGAAGACGGTCAGCGTCTTCCCATAGTCGTTGAAGGCATCGGCTGAGAACAGCAGGTGATCGGCAAACCCGGCCTCGATCAGCGACATCACCATCGGCACCTGCTGCGCGTCGCCGTTGCCGCCCTGACGATCGAACCCGATGAATGCGCCGCGCCGGCAGATCGTCTTGTGCACGTAGACATTCGGATCGACCAGATTGCCAAGGTGACCGATCGCCACGTGCTCCGGCTTCACCCCGGCATCCTCCAGTAGATCCAGCTGCTCGATCGCCGACTTTCCCGGAATCCCTGTGTGCGTGAAGATGGGCAGGTTCGTCGCCACATGTGCCTTGCCGATGGCGCGAAACACCTTGCGCTCGTCGGATGTGATCTCATCCCATGACCCGATCTCGCCGAACGCTCCGGCTGGCGCGTCGTCGACCTGCTTGATGAGCGCCTGGGTGATCTGCTCCTCGCTCATCGTCGAGATCTCTTTCGGGTAGTAGGGCTGCGAATAGAAGCCCGCGCACACAACAACGGGGACGGCCGACTTCATCGCGGCTTCGCGTACGAAGTTCAGATCGCGGCCCATATCCGAATGGCCCGCGTCGACGATGCAGGCGACCCCCTGGCTCTTGGCCTTGACGAGCTCCTGTGTCATGAGCGCGACGTCGCGCATCGGATCGGCGCCAGGCGTCGGGTTCGGCGGACCGCCGCCGCGCGCCGGAGCGGGCGGCAGTCCCTGCGCTGCGCGCACCGCGGCAGTCGCGGCGCGGAAGCGATCCATGAAGTCGGGAGCGAGCGACACGTGCTCGTGAAACAGCGTGGCACCGCCGCCGAGCTCCTCGGGCGCGTAGTCCTTGAACAGCGTCCGGATTACCGCCCCTTTCGGAAACGTTGGACCTTGCGCCGACGCCGGCGTCGGGAACACCGAGGCTGCGGCCGTGCTCAGGCCAATCAGTTCGAGCGCCTGTCGACGGGTCAGACGACGCGACGGTGACTGTGCCATGGCGCCAGAGTATACAAGCCGACGGTCCGCTTCGCCGGACCCGCCCTACCGTGTGGACTTCAGCTCGGGACGCCCGGGCGGCATGTGCTCGTCCACGGCGATCGCGTAGAAGCCGCTGACGGCGTACGTGTTCATGACGGCGACCATGTCCATCACGCCGCGCTTACCGAGCAACTCAACGGCTTTCGCGAACGTCGGCGAGTCCACTTTGTGGTCGTGGAACAGCTGCCGGCCGAATCGGATCACCATCGCGTCTTTGTCAGCGAGACCGGTGAGCGGCCCGCTGTCGTGCACGACGGCGATCAGCTTCGCGTCGAGACCGGCCTTGAGCCCCGCCTGCTCGTGACCGTTCCACTCGAAGCTGTAATTGACCTCGCGACACGCGACCAGAATGGCAAGCTCGCGGGTGCGTGCGTCGAGCGTGCCTTCGTCGACGGCGGCGTTGTGCAGCGCGAACAGCGCCTGCGCCACGCCAGGGTTGTACGCCGCGAATGCCAGCGGCCCCCGCAGCACGCCGTCCTGCCCGCGCCCAGGCAGCGTGTCGTAGACCCTCTGCGCTTTTTCATCGAGATCCGCGCGTTTCAGGTACGGCAGACGAGCGCGCGAATTCGGATCGAGATCCGATTGGGCGAACGCAACCAACGCGCCCGCGGCAACCAGCACGACGATTCCACACACACGCACCAGTCGACGAATGCTCATGGCCGAATCTCCTTCACGGCTTCACAGCATAGCCGACAGTCGTTCGGATCGTTCGAAACGTTCGAAACGTTCGACGTTCGACGTTCGAAACGTTCGGACCGTTCGATGTTTGCACCGCTCCAGACGTTCGGAGCGTGCTGATGTCGCGCGGGCTGGCGCAAGCGACCGAACGATCCGAACGACCCGGAACGACAAACGATCCGAACGATTCGAACGACCCGAACGATCCGAACGATCCGAACGCCCCGAACGATCCGAACGATCCCAACGACGTTTTACGCGTTGACGGCGACGCTCAGCGCCGCGACGAATCCGCTTACGCTGCCGGATACCGTCGCCAGTTCGAGCGCGGCGCCGTCGCTGAATACCATGTCGCTGGCGAGCGAGATTTGAGAGAGGTTGGAGGCGCTCCCCGCGTAGCCGCTCGTCGCATACACCTGATCGGAGACGTCCTTCGGCAGCGCGATCTGCGAGGTCGCGATCTTGTTGGCCACGCTGCCTGCGGCAGCCAGCGTCGGATACACCTCGAAATGAATGTGCGGCCAGCGGCCCGCATAGCATCCGGGAAAGATCGACGTGAACTGCACGCGCCCGCTCGAGTCTGCCTCTTGCACGCCGCGGAGATAGTTCTGATTCGTCGCGCCGGAGGAATAAAGCGAGTACCGTCCAAGCGCATCGCAGTGCCAGATGTAAACGGCGCGACCGGCCAGTGGCGCGCACGTGGACGCGGATACGATCGTGAGCGCGATCGTCAGCGGCACCCCATTGGCCGTGCCGGACAGGCCGGCAAAGCTCGAACGGATATCGCTGCGTACGACGCCGCTGAGACCAAGCACGTTCGGTCCGTTCGATCCGTCGCCGGGGTACGGCCCCTGCGTTTCATTCGGGATCAGGCTGCATGTGGACGACGTGGTCCCGCCGCTCGTGGTTGTCGTCGTGGTGCTGTTGGTGGTCGAGGTCGGCGACGTGGGCGTGCTGCCCCCGCAACCGAACAGCGGGAACGCACCGACGCCGACGCCCGCGCGCGCCGCCCACCGCAGCAGGCGCCGCCGATCCATGACTGCACTCGTTGCGCGGATATCGCGTTGAAGGCCGCCAAAATCGTCGTGATCATCTTCGCGGGACGGAAAGGCCCGCGCCGGATCGTGATTCATGTCTTCTCCTGAAGGGGGCACACGTGAGTCGCACCCCCAATCTCTCAAGAGAATGTGGCAGAGCCGTGGCAGGTTGGTGATTTAATGACGGGCCGCCTGAAGGCGGCCCCTACGAAAAACATCCCCAATCCGTTCGGGTCACCGTGCGGAGGGTTGGACGTCGCCCGCGGGCAGTGTTGCCGGATCGGGAATCTTTCTGATTAGCGCTCGCAGCACCCGTTTCACGCCCAGATACAGGCCGATACTGCTCGACGCCAGTCCGCCGATCAGCAGCACCAGCATCACGATGTCCCAGAGCGGGCGGGTGTACAGATAGCCGATGTCGAGGCTGTGCAGTCCGTTGTAGAGCCACCGCTCCACCCGAGCGAGCCTCGGAATCGACGCGAGCATCTGGTTCATTTCGGGATCGATATACAGCCACGTCTGCGTCGGATCCGCGAAGCGAATACGCACGACCGGTAACGGCGTCTGACCGTTGCGCGAGTAGTAATACGAGTCGTATTCGGTGAGGAGCTGATAGTCGGCAATCGGCGCGTCCGGAACCGCGGCCCGTACGCGAGAGACGATCGACTCGAGCGCGAACGGCGCTGTCCGCGGCTGGAGCGTGGATGCAGCAACAATCAAACGTTCTGGATCGATGCGTCCGTTGACCGGATAGGGTTGATGCAGCCGCTCGCGCTTGCCGAGGTCGCGACCGTCTTCGATCGCACGGCGCACGACGTAGTAGTGCTCGCCCTGCATCCGCACGAATTCCACTTCCTTGAGCGCCGCGCCATCGAGCAGGCGGTTCCACGCTGACGCGTCCATCGCCGGGTAGGAGGCCAATTCCAGATCGCCGCCGTTCAACGCCTGACGAGGCACGGCGACGCCCTCCGCGTTCGTCCACTCGAACGGCTCCATCGACAGCAGTCCGCTGAACGCCCAGGTCACCGTAAACACACCGAAGATGACGCCGGTGATGTAGTGCCACCGCAACCATCCGCCGTAGGGAATCGCGCCTGACCAGGTGCTGCGGCCGCGCCGATATTGCGTCACGCCCAGAATCAATCCAAGCACGGCGACGACTGTCGCGATGCCCGACGTCCAGACGACGATGCGATACCAGAGGACCTGCTTTTCGCGCAGCGCTTCGAAGTAGAGCCAGTGCGGGATGGTGCTGATCCACGCATACGCTCTGGTCCTCGCCGTGGTCAGCATGACCGCGTCGCCAGTGACGGGCGAGATATAGAGCTCACTGCCTTGCCCGTCATCGATCGCGAACTTGTGGAGCGGCACCACGCGTCCGAGCCCGAGCGTCCACTGGTCGGTCTGATCGAGCGTGGCGACGTGCTGGACCTTGTCCGCGGAGACGCGCATGAAACGCGCAGCGATGTCGCCTGTCTGCGCGACGGTGAATTCATCGGCGACCTCGCCGGTGTCGGCGAACACAACCGTCGTATCGCGCCCAACGCCAAATCGATAGGCGGGTCGTCCGGTGATGGAGAGCAGCGTCGCGCGCGCCGGTGTTTCACCGAGCTCGCCGCGTTCGACCGCCTGCGCCGGCGTCAGCTTCACCTGGCTGACGTCGACCGGCGCGATCCGCTCGAGCCGCAGCTCGGGCGTGAGCCGCGGCATGCCGCCGACGTACATCATCGTGATGCCCGTGGCGAACCACATCACGATCAGCGCGCTGAACACGATCCCCAAATAGCGATGCGTCAGAATCAGGACTCTTCGCAGCAGTTTCATGAGATCGGGTCAGTCTACAGCCTCGGGAAGGAATCAGGTATCAGGAATCTGGATTCAGGGCTGGGCCAGGAAACAGGTCGCGGGATTCAGCCAAGAGGGCCTTCACCCCGCTTCCTTTAGTCTGATTCCTAGCCCTGCCCTGAATCCTGATTCCAGAGTCCTGATTCCCTCCAGCGGAGTAGAATCCCGGCCATGCGACGCCTGCTCGTCGGCGCGGGAATCATCCCAGCATTGGTCACCCTGGTCGCGGCACAGGGCGTGCCACAGGTGGGGCGGACCTTGTCAGGTCCGCTACGCAGTGATGACGTCGAGACGCTGCAGCTCCGGCCCAACGTGCACATGATTGCCGGCGCAGGCGCGAACGTGACCGTCCAGATTGGCGACGATGGCGTGATCGTCGTCGATTCGGGGTCGAGCGTCGGTGCGAGCGCAGTGCTCGCCGCGATCAAGAAGATCACCGACGCGCCCATCCGGTATGTCATCAACACGACCGCCGATGCGGATCACGTTGGCGGCAACGAGGCGATCGCCAAGGCCGGCGTCACGATTCTTGGCACGCGTGTGACCGGGCTGCCCAACTCCGCGAGCTTCAGCGGCGGTTCCGGACCAGGACCTGCCTCGATCCTCGCGATGGAGCAGGTGCTCGCGCGCATGAGCGCGCCGACTGGACAAGCGGCTCCGTTTCCCGTCGCAGGCTGGCCCACGGAGACGTTCCCGACCGGCCAGAAGAACATGTACCTGAATGGCGAGGGGATCGAGGTCGTCCATCAGCCGGCCGCGCATAGCGACGGCGATGCGTTCGTCTTCTTCCGCCGCTCTGACGTCGTTGCCGTCGGCGACGTGCTCGACACGACGCATTTCCCCACCATCAACATCGCGCAGGGCGGATCGATACAGGGCGAGATCGACGCGCTCAATCGACTCGTGAACCTTGCGATTGCGTCGGTCCCGATCATCACGCGCGACGAGGGCACGCTCGTGGTTCCCGCGCACGGCCACATCTGCGATCAGTTCGACGTCGTCGGCTATCGCGACATGGTCACGATCGTTCGCGATCGCGTGCGCGACCTGAAGGCGGCGGGCAAGACGCTCGACCAGGTCAAGGCAGCGGCTCCCGCCAAGGGATATGGCGCCCGCTTCGGATCCGGCACAGGTCCGGGTTCGACGAACGGCTTCATCGAGGCGATCTATCGCAGCCTGTCCCAGGTGAAATCATGAGCAGGCTGACGCTGTTCGCGGACCATAAAGGTCCGCGCCGCATCTGCAATGTGCTGGGAATCGGAGTGGCCAGCGCGATAATCCTGATGGCATCGACGCCGATACGCGCGCAGGGACGTGGCAACGCGGCGCCCCCGAGAACGGCGCAGCAGGCCGCACCGATCGACCTCACCGGCTACTGGGTCTCGTTCGTCACCGAAGACTGGCGCTTCCGTATGGTCACGCCGGCCAAGGGCGACTACGCGCGCGTGCCGCTCTCGCCCGAGGGGCGCAAGGTCGCCGACAGCTGGAATCCCACGGCCGACGAAACCGCCGGCAATCAGTGCAAGGCGTTCGGCGCGGCCAACATCATGCGAGTACCCGGCCGCTTCCACATCACGTGGCAGGATGCGACGACGCTCCGCGTCGACACCGATGCGGGTATGCAGACGCGCTCGCTGCATTTCACGTCGGCACCCCCGTCGCCAGAGCGGACGTGGCAGGGCGATTCGACGGCGAACTGGGACGCGACGGCGCGATCGCTGAAAGTCGTCACGACGAACTTGCGACCTGGTTACCTGCGATTCAACGGCGTTCCGTACAGCGAGCGCACGACGCTCACCGAGTTTTACGACCTCGCGCCGCACGCTGACGGCGGACAGCTGCTCGTTCTGACGAGCATCGTCGACGACCCCCAATACCTGCAGCGGCCATTCATCGTCAGCTCGCATTTCAAGAAGGAAAGCGACGGATCGAAGTGGAGCCCCACGCCATGCACCGCCCGCTGGTAGCGCAATTGCGGCGCGGACCTTTATGGTCCGCGTTTCATAATCGGGTCGTCGCGCTCGTGCTGCTCATTCTTGCTGCTGCGCGCCCGGCAGCGGCGCAGTTCGAGTTCAGCGGCTCGTGGAATTACGTCGGCACCGAAGACTTTTCCAACGACTCGCTGCCCGTGGATTACATGGGGCTGCCGCTGACCGAAGAGGGGCGCGCGAGAGCGCTCACCTATTCAGAGTCGCAGCTGTCGATGCCCGAGCACCAGTGCGAGGCGTGGCCACCGACGTATCTCGCGACCGGTGGATTCGCGCTGCTCGTCACGCGACAGACCGAGCCGATCAAGGGCGCAACCGTCTCGTACACGATCGCGGCGTGGTCCGATCGCGTGCCGACCGTGATCTGGATGGACGGCCGGCCACACCCGTCGAAGTACGCGCTGCACACCAGAAGCGGATTCACCACGGGAAAATGGGAAGGCAGCACGCTCGTCACGTACACGACACACATGAAAACCGGGAACTTGCGCAAGACCGGACCGCCGATCAGCGACGAAGCAACGATGACGACCCGATACTTCCGGCACGGCAACATCCTGACGATGCTGTCGGTGATCGAGGATCCGTACTATCTGACCGAGCCGATGGTGTGGACGAAGAGCTATCAGCTCGCCGAGGCGGAGGTGCCGTCGCAGGTGCTGGCGTGCATCACGACCTACGAGGGCGCGCCCCCCGGCGAGGTGCCACACTACTCGCCGGAGACGAATCCGTTCATCGACGAGATGAGCAAGAAATACAACCTGCCGCGAGACGTGGTCCTCGGGTATCAGGAAACCCTCTACCCCGAGTACCGTCAGAAGATGAAGAGATAGCCTCGAGTTGACGACGTAGGGGCCGCCTTCAGGCGGCCCTCGTCGCTACGGTCGCCCCGTCCATCGCGCTGCACGCTTGCCGAGAAACGCCTCGACCCCTTCCTTCCCATCCTCGGTGAAGAAATCACACGCGATTGAATGGCCTGCAACGTCGTAGGCGTCGCCAAGCGGCATCTCGAGCTGTCGATAGAACACCTGCTTGCCGCTCGCGATCGCAGCTGACGACTTGGACGCAATGAGCGTCGCCAGCGTGTTTACCTCTGCGTCGAGCGCGTCTGGCGACACGACTCGATTGACCAGACCGATCGCGCACGCGCGCTCGGCGCTGATCGGGGCGCCGGTCAGCAGCATCTCCATAGCGTGCTTGCGGGCGACTGCCCGGCCGAGCGCGACGCCAGGCGTCGAGCAGAACGCCCCGATGCTGACACCGGGTGTGGCAAACGTCGCCGCAGTCGACGCGACGGCGAGGTCGCACGACGCGACGAGCTGACACCCCGCCGCGGTCGCGAGCCCGTGCACCCTGGCGATGACTGGCTGCGGCAGCCGCGTGATGGTCATCATCATCCGGCTGCAGCGCGCGAACAGCGATTCGACCTCCGCCACTCCGCCCATCGCGCGAATTTCCTTCAGGTCGTGGCCCGAGCAGAACCCGCGGCCGGCGGCGGCGAGAACGACGACGCGGACGCCAGGGTCCGCGGCGACGCGATCGAGTGCCGACTGCAAGTCATCGATCAGAGCGCTGGAAAGCGCATTGAACTGGCCGGGCCTGTTCAGCGTGATGGTGGCGATGGCTTCGCTCGTCTCGACGAGCAGCAAGACCTCGTCCTGGGTCGTGGCATTCGGTGTCATGAGTCCCCTTGTGAGTCCGGCTGAAAGCCGGACACTACGATCCGGGTCTGGTCAGCCGAACGAAACGCCGCGCGGGATCAGGCGATGTTCGTACGCCTGGCGTTCGAGGTCCGCGCGGAAGTCCGGATGCGCAATCCCGATGAGGGCCTTGGCGCGTTCAGCGACCGATTTCCCCTTCAGATTGACCATCCCGTACTCCGTGACAACGTACATCACGTCAGAACGCGGCGTGGTCACAACGTTGCCAGGCGTCAGGTTCAGCACGATACGACTGCGGCGCTCGCCGCGCTTGTCGTACGTCGATGCCAGGCAGATGAAGGACTTGCCGCCCTTCGACGCGTAGGCGCCGCGCACGAACTGCAGCTGCCCGCCCGTCCCGCTGATGTGGCGGTGGCCGTCGGATTCAGAGGCCGCCTGCCCCTGCAGGTCGATCTGTGTGGTGTTGTTGATCGACACCACGCGGTCGTTCTGCATGATGACCTGCGGCGCGTTGGTGTATTCGACGGGACAGCAATGCATGTCGTGATTGCGGTCGAGCGTCGCGTAGAGATCGCGCGACCCGAGCGCGAACGTGTAGACGGCCTTGCAGGGATTCAGCTGCTTTCTGGCGCCCGTGATGCGTCCTGCCTTGTACAGGTCAGCAAGGCCGTCGGTCATCATCTCCGTATGCACGCCGAGATCGCGCACGCCGCTCTCGAGCAGCAGGCGGCACACCGAGTTGGGCATGCCGCCGATCCCGATCTGCAGGCAGTTGCCATCTTCGATTTCCGACGTGATCCGCCGCGCGACTGCGGCATCGATCTCGGTTGCCGGTGGGTTCGGCAGCTCCGGCGCGGGGGCATCGTCGCCCTCGATGACGTAGTCCACCTCGCTGACGTGCAGGCCGGTCTGCTCGCCATACACGTACGGCAGATTCGCGCTCGTCTCGACGATGACCAGGCGCGCGCGCTCGATCGCGGCACGGTGCCAGAGATTGGCTGCGCTCAGATTGAAGTGGCCCTGACCGTCCATCGGACACGTCTTGAGGATGACGATGTCGACCGGGTCCATGAAGCGCCGGTAGTAGTCGGGGATCTCACCGAGATTGACCGGGATGTAGTTACACCGTCCGGCATCGTGCTTCCGCCGGTCGTACGCGGCGTAGTGCAGGCTGAACCAGTAGATGTGGTCGCCCTCCGGATCGGCATCGAGCGCGGCCCTCGGCCGCATCGTCAAACAGCTGCGAACCTTGACGTTCGTGACCTCGTGGACACGCGCGGCCAGCGCACGGTCGAAGACGTCCGGCTGGCAGAGTCCCGTGCCGTAGTCGAGCCACATGCCGGACTTGACGAATCCCGCTGCGTCGTCTGCGGAGATCGATTGCGCGGGTGCGACGGCGACTCGCTTCGTCATGGGGTTCGGTTCGCGCGCCTGGACCCGCTATTCATTCGTTCGTGTCGATATCGTCGTTGGGATTCGTGCGACCAGGAATCGGTCGTGCGCCGGCGTCGAGGTTCTGCTGAATGCTTTTCCGCTTGCGGATGATTCCGCGCTTCGCATCCTCCTCTATCGCTTTGTCCTCTTCGCGCTCCGCGCTCAGTGCGTGCGGCAGCATGTAGTTGCCTTCGTGGCACTCGTACGGCAGCAACTCGTACCCCGGTGGCGATGTCAGCGGCAACGAGATCGTGAACGGCTTGGTGTAGGTCTTGGCGTCGTCGACGTGCACCTCGTAGCGGAGCTCGTCCTTGTCGATGCGGGTGATGCGTTCGGTGATCTTCATGTCAGCGCTGTGGCGCAGGCCGTTGCCGTTGCCGCCGCCGATGCTCGTCTGATCCGTGAAGTTCGTGGTCTCGATGACGAGTGTGTTGCCCTCCCAGTGCCCGCGCGAGTCGCCGAGATACTGCCGGATGTTCGGGCTCACGTGCGATCGGCCGTCGGTATAGATCACACGTGTGTCGTGAATCATCTCGTAACTGAGGACGACCTGTCCCGGAGCCTGAACGATCCGATTCCCGTTGCCATACACCACCGGCATGATCGAGCCGACGATTCCGCGGGTGATGCAGCGATCGTAGAGCGTGAAATCGAGCGGGGTGTTGAACGGTCCTTCGCCGAAGCTGCCGCGATCGCGGGTCGCCGCTCGCTTCATCGCCTCCGGCGTGAACGCCGGCGTGTGACCATCCTCGGGCTCGATGACGAGCGACGTCTGCCGGAACGATTTCGTCTTCCAGGCGTCGTCGTTGCGGAACGCGCCAACCGCGTTCTCGCCTCGCTTCCGCCGGTCCGTGTCGGCCTTCTGCACATCCGCGAATTCGTCGTCCGTCAGAAACGCGCGGTTGGCGTATTTGGCCGGCCGCTCTCGCGGGATGCCGAGCGCGGCGTCGCTGGTCCAGACGCCGGAGATGTCGGGCTCGCCCCACTCGGTCTTCGGCTGCACGAACCCCTTGGCAGGCGTCATCAGCTGCGACGCGATCGCCTTCAGGCTGTCGGTCTGCTGTGCAGCGAGTGGAGTCGCGGCCATCACCCCAATCAACCCGGCAATCGCACTCACGACACGTCCTGCGTTCATCCGTTCCCCCTCAACAGGATCAAAACCACCACAGCCTGGGCACACACTGCACGACCGAAAGCCCAGAGTTGAAAGCCCAAGCCGACTACTGCACGATATGGCCGACGTTCGTGTTGTTCTCCTGACAAATGTATTCCATCAGCTCCCACGTCGGCTCGAGGTGCGCCCTGGTCCGGACCGTGAACGGCTTCGCGTACGAGCCGGGATCGTCGATGGTGATGTCCCACTGCAGCGTGTTGGCGTCCGTTCGCGTGTAGCGCTCGATGGTGTGGAGCTTCGTCGTGTGCGGCAGCTTGTTGGCGCCGAACCAGAACTTGTCGTTGTAGCCGACGGTGTCGACGATCAGCGTGTCTCCCTCCCACCTGCCGATCGAGTGGCCGTACCAGGTGGGGTCAGGGTCGTCGGGATGCTTGCGGCCGTCGAGAAAGATCTGCCGGTAGCTGTGAATGTTCCCCTCGAACAGGATGAAGATGTACTTCTGGTCGATGCTTTGCACCATCCGCCACGGATAGGGATTCATGCGCGGCACGCCGGTCGGCAGGCACTGCGCTTCCGGATCGTCCTTCAGCCGTCGCGTGTCGACGAGCTTCTTCGCGTCGGGCAGCAGGACGATCGCGTCGCCCGGCTTGAGGTCTCGTTCGCCGACCCCGCCGCCGCCCATCCACACGCCTGAGAGATCCGGCACGCCGTTCGCCAGGCGCGGTGCCGGACCCGCGGGTTGTGCAGGAGCCTGTCCCCGACCGCCTCGACCGCCACGACCCTGAGCTGCGGCGGGTGTGTGCACGGGTAACAGAACAGCCAGCATCGCAGCACCGACGATCGACGTGATCCATCGGGCGCTCATCGCTTGACCTCCTCACCATCAGCACGCGGCCGGTCGCCGGCAAAGATCTGGCGGCCGTCGGCGAGCGTGATGTTCTCTCGCGCATTTCCGCGGTGAGAGCCATCGCGCGCCAGCCATGCGGTGACCGTGATGACGTCTCCCACCTTCAATGAATTCCTGTTCCAGCCGGCGCGTGTGAGGGTGTTCACGCTCTGCAGCTCGAGATCCCAGTTGACCGTCGCGCCTTTGTCGTCCTTGACGTCGACATAGAACCGCACGTGCGGATTGGTCCACTCGATCTTGGTGACCACGCCCTTGAGCGTGATCATCTTGGTCGCGTCGTACTCGGCCGCGAACGAATGGTGCGCGATCGCGTGGGTGGCCGGGTACAGGCCGGCGACCACGCACAGGACGAGAGCACGCGTCAGTTTCATCGTCGATCCCTCCTGAAGGGCCGCCTGAAGGCGGCCCCTACAGCAACATGGTCAAAAACCGTACTTGACCGCGAACTGCATAACCCTCGAGTTGCCGTTCTGCGTCGTAATGCGTCCGAACGTCCCGGCGTCGAGATTGGTCGCCGGATTGCCCCAGTTGAAGTGATTCAACAGGTTGAACGCTTCGACTCGCAGCTCGACGGTTCGCCCGACGCCGATCGGCAACACCGCGCGAGCGCCATGTCGACGTTCCAGAACCCGGGCCCTTCGATGCTGCGTGCCCGCTCGTTGCCGAACGTGCCGGCGGCTGGATACGCAAATGCCGCCGGATTGAGGTAGCGCAACAGGCTCATTTCTTCGGTGTATGGATCGTCGAGTACCTGATTCACGCGCTGGCCGGGAATTCCCGTAAACGTGATCTCGCGTCCCGTCGTCACGGTGAGCCAATCGCCCGAATGCGCGCTGAGAATGCCCGACACCCGCCAGTCGGACGCGATCCCGCGCAGCGCCGCGTTCGCGATCCGTGGCGTCTTGTACCCCATCGTGACGCTCGCAATCTGCCGCTGGTTGTTCGAACAGTTGCCGCGATCGTAGGAAGGGTCCGCGGGATTCTGATACCCGCTGCTGAATTGGATGAAGCTGCCGGTGACCGGCGTGTCGGTCTCGCAGTGCGACAGCGTGTAGTTGCCGGAGACGCTGATGCCATTCGACGCACGGCGCCGCACGGACAGCTTGAGACCCCGATACGCCTGCTCACCGACGTCGGTGTAGACGGCAACGTTGGAGAGCAGCCGCCCCTCGACCGGATTCTCGAGCGACAGCACGCGCCGCTGCTCGAGATTGGTCGACGTCGAGCAGACCGGATACGACACACCGGCGATCGCGCAGGGACCAAGTCCGAGGAACACACCGGGATTCAGCTGGTTCTGTCCCCAGAGATGATCCATGTAGTTGCCGAGATAACTGACCGAGACACCCCATGCCTCGCCGATCTGCCGCTCGGCCGTCACGCTCCACGAGTGGATGCGCATCGAGTTGATGTGAGGATCGATCGTCGCGTAGGAGCCCGAGCCGGGAAACACGACGTCGCGCGCGGGATCGCCAGTGACCGGGTGCGTTTGTCCTCCTGGAATCACGCTATACGGGTTGTCGAACGGATAGTTGCCGATCAGATCGAGCCGGTTGTTGAAGGGCGCTGCCTGCACGGCGGTGTTCTGGAAGACCGCGCCGGGAAAGTCGTAGTTCAGCGCATACGACGCACGCACCGCGAGTCTGCCACCGCCGGTGACGTCCCAGGCAAGGCCGGCACGCGGCGAAAAATTCCGCCACTGCTTGTCGAGGCCGCTCTTTCCCCCGGGGAAGCCGGCGTCGCCGGGATACACCAGTCCAAGCGGCGCATTGATGAAGACGCTGCTGCGAATCCCTTTATGGAAGTTGTCGAGCGAGAAGTTCGAGATCGCGTTGTTCTCGAAATTGGTCCCGAGGTACGGCTCCCAGCGCAGGCCGAGATTGAACGTCAGACGATTGCTCGCACGCCACGCATCCTGCGCGTACAGGCCGATGTACCACTGATTGTTGATGAGCAGACCGGGCGCGCCGTGACGGAACTGCGAGACCTGACCGGTGAGGAAGTCGGCGAGCCCGAGGCCGGTCGCGCGCCCGTTGAAGATGAAGTCGCCCACCGAGAGCGCAGCGTTCATCTGATCGAGCGTCGAGTAGGCGACGTTGGCGCCAACCGACACCTGGTGGCCTCCGTACACCCGCGAGTAGTCGTTCTGCATCTGGTACGCGGCGTTGTCGGAAATCGCACCCACGGCAGGTCCACCGGAAAAGCTGAATCCATTCGTGACACTGAGCGACAACACGCCCGGGATGTAGGTATAGACGGGGATACCGAGCGCCGTCGTATCGAAGAACTTCTCTGGCGGTTGATTCGAATGCGTCCCGGTCTTGACCCATGTCACGCGAAAGGCATTCACGCTGGTCGAACCGAACACCTCCGTGTCGCCGAGCGCCATCGTCTGCGCACGCTTCTGGATGTTCGGCGTGCCGCGGAGCGTCAGCACGTTCTTCGTCTGGGCGAGACTCGGCGGCCGCCGCTCGAACGTGTCGATGTAGCGGCCGAAGATCGAATGGTTCGTGCTCCACTGATAGTCGACGCGCCCCACGTATTGCTCGTCGTTGTTGTTCATCGGCAGGTTGTACCGGATCTCGCCGCAGGGATCGCTCGAGTGCGGGAAGAGCTCCGACTGCGTGATCTTCAGCGCCGCCGGGCTGAATCGCGCGGGATCGATCCGGTTGCCGGAAAACGGTGCCGACAACGTCACTTGTCGACCGGCATTGCACGCCGGTGAGGCCGCCGCCGTGAAATCGCCAGCCAGCATCGCCGCCGTCGGCACGAAGGCGACGTTGTCCGGCGTGACCTGGCGGACGCGCGTGCGCTCGTAGCCGGCGAAGAAGAACAGCCGGTCGCGCATGATCGGCCCACCCAGCGTGCCGCCGAAGACGTTGCGATTGAGACCGTCGCCCTTCTTCTTGCCATCGGGACCGAGCGGCGCCAGCGCGGGCGCCGCATTGAACCGGCTGTCGCGGAAGAACTCGAATCCATTGCCGTGAACCGTGTTGGTCCCCGACTTGGTCACGGCATTGACCGAGGCGGACGAGTGCATCCCGTTTTCCGCGGACAGACCACCCGTGGCGACACTGAACTCCTGCAGCGCATCGGGAAACGGAAACGGCAGATTGGAGTTGTCGTACGTGTTGTTGTGCATCGCACCGTCGAGCACGTATTCGACGCCCGTGCGCAGACCGCCGGCGACCGAGATGCCCACGCTCTTCGCGATGCCGAGCTGCGTCACCGATCCGGTATTGACCGCCGACCCAGCCAGCAGAATCAGATCGGTGGCCTGTCGTCCCTGCAGCGGAAGCTCCACGATCCGCTGCTGCTCGACCACTTCGCTGATTCCCGCGCTGCGCACGTCGACGAGCGGCGCGGCGGCATCCACGGCGACCGTCTCGGCAAGGCTGCCAACGCCCAGCGACGCGTTGATCGTCGGGTTCGCGTTGACCTGCAGGACGATCCCGGTCTGGACGTACGTCCGGAAGCCCTGCAGCGAGACTTCCAGCTTGTATGGCCCAATCGGAAGGTTCGGCATCAGCCACGAGCCAGTGTCATCTGTCGTCGTGGAGCGGACCAATCCCGTGTCTGTTTGCGTGGCCGTCACTGTCACGCCGGGGAGGACCCCGCCACTCTCATCGGTGACGCGGCCATTGAGTTGCGCGGTTCCCTGCGCAAGCGCAGGTCCGGTGATGAAAACCAGTATCAGGACAACGAGACAGCGCGTCCGGAGGGACGACGTCATGGGCACCCTCTTGTGAGGTGCCGTAATACGCCTGTCAGTGGATCCGTGTCAATGGAGGGAATCAGGTATCGGGAGTCAGGATTCAAGGCTGGGCAAGGAAAGAGGCTCGAGGAATCAGGTCGTGAGGTCTAATGGGAGGCGCAACGACCAAGGAGCCGCCTCATGCACGTGTCACTGGTGTTGACCGTCATCGCCGACGACAAACCGGGCATCGTCGAACGGCTGTCCGACCAGATCCTCGGTGCCGGCGCCAACTGGGAAGAGAGCCGGATGGCGCGGCTCGCGGGCAAGTTCGCCGGCCTTCTGCGCGTCAGCATCGATGAGGATCGTGCCGATGCGCTGGCAGCCAGACTGAAAACGCTCGCGCCCAGCCTCACGGTCGTCGTCGAGCGCAGCGGCGAGGCCGACACACTCGACTTTCGCACTCTTCATCTGGAGCTTCTTGGTCACGACCGCCCGGGGATCGTACGCGACATCTCGCGCGTGCTCGCGCAGCACCAGGTCAACATCGAAGAGCTCGAGACAGACACGACAACGGCGCCGATGTCGGGCGAGGCATTGTTCCGCGCCCGTGCCATCCTGCGGATACCGTCAACGGTCACGATTGAGCAGCTTCGCCGAGTGCTCGAGTCGCTGGCTGGCGAGTTGATGGTCGATCTCACGCTGGAGGCGGAGTCGTCGGTAGCCGGGTAGCCAGCCACTCAATCCTTCGGCGCGACGTATCCTTTTCGAGCGCGCGCCTTCAGTCCCTTCGTGGCAACGCGCACGTCGAGGTCGTGCACTTTGCCGTCGCGTCTGGGTGGCGCAAAGCCCAGAAGATATTGGCTGTGGAGCTCGTCGGCGACGCGTGTGAATGCGGCGCCCAGGTCCTGGCCGAATCGGATTTCCGCGTAGCCGCCGCCGGTCTGTTCGGCGACCATCGCCAGGCCAGGGTCGGCCAAGTCCGCGGCAAGCGCAGCCTGCAGACCGCCCGGACCCAGGCCGGGCTGTGTCGGTCGTGCCCCGCGGCTGCGCATGCCGACGGCATAGATCATCACGTCGTCACGACGGGCGCGGTCGATGACCTCCGCCTGACTGATGTAGCGCTCGCGGAAATTGATCGGGCCGCTGTCCTTGCCGTCACTCAGCACGAGGACGACGCGTCGCTGATCGGTTTCGGTGCCGAACGCCTCCATCGCTGCGTCGATGCCCTTCCAGAGCGGCGTCGGCGCGTCCGGTGGAATCGATCGAGGCAATCCGTCGCGGAGCGTTTCGGGATCGTTCGAGAATTTCGGACTGATCGTGACGCTCTGGCCGAAGGAGCCGACGCGCACCAGATCGTCGGGGCGCAGCCGCGTGAAGAGCTGTTCCGACGCATCGCGCAGCAGCGGAAGGTTGCCTTCCATGCTGCCCGACACGTCGAGCATCGCGATCAGACGAATCGGCTGCGGCGAATTGTCGAAGAGCGTGATCGGCTGCGGCTTGCCTTCGTCGCGGATCTCGAAATCGTTCTGAGACAACGTGGTCACGAGCCGGCCGTCACGATCGGTGACGGTCGCGAACACGCGAACGGAATCGCCGCGCCCGCGGAAGATCGGTTGCTGCGCAGCGGCGACGAGACCGGCGAACACGCAGACGATGACAATGGCACAAGCAGTCCGAGCCATAGATCCCTAAACTCCGCGACTTCCAACTTCCAACTTCCAACCACCAAACGTCGGTCTTGATTCGAGGCTTGGGATTTGGAATTTGGGAGTTGACAAGCGCGCGCAACGCGCGCGAAACATCAGAAGCGCACGCCAACACCCGCGCGCAGTTCATGTGCGCGCAGCCGCTCTCCCAGACCAAGGACGTCCTGAATCACCTCGTCGGCGAACAACTGCTTGTATCGATATCCGAGGTCCAACACGATCGGCCCCCCCGGAAGGAGGACGCCACCCCCAACGCTCGCGGCCGGCATGGTGCGACCGACGAAGCCAAGCGCCAGCGACGTTGCCAGATTTCCGAGACCGCCGAGGCGATCGCTCGTTACGTCCAGGCGCGCGAACCCGGCGGTCGCTTCGCCATAGGGCGTCACGCTCGACCGTGGCGCCGCAATCACTCGCACGCCGCCTTCACCATAAAACGCCGACGCTCGCAGTCCCGTCTGCCCGACCGAAAACACGGTTCCCGCGCGCGACGGCAGCACGTTGCCGATGCGGCCGGCTTCGCCAACGATCTGCAGTTCGGGAACGAGAGTAAAGGTGACGGTTCCGCCGAGTGACGGACGCTGGGATTCCAACCCGCTGACCGTCATGCCGCCGAATCCAGTCACCGTGCCGCCGCTATCCGCACTGGCAACGGCCGGGCTGACCAGCATGACAGCAGACAATGAGAGCGCCGGGAAAGACCGAATGAACCACATGATGCTTCCTCGAGACAGGCGACAGGCTCATGGGCAACTGTGGTACCAAACGATTTCCTCGCGCCGGCCAACGAAATCCGTCGCGGAACATCGAGGGCGACGAGAGTGTCCTCTCCCGGTGATACGAATCGCGATAGATTGTGACCATCCACTCAGAGGGAGGATTCGATGCCTGACGGGACGCGTTGGACTCTGGCTTTGGCCAAAGCGCCGACAACGGGCGCTTCAGCAGTAACGGCGGCACAAGACCGTCTGGCCCCAGGCATTCAGGCGTCGCGGACCATGGCGCAGAACGATCTGGCCAGGGTCTTGAAGATCGCCGACGTGTTTCGCGAGGTCGGCGCGGCGCTCGATGTGCCGCCGGCACTGATTGCCGCCGTGTCCAGCCGCGAGTCTCGCTGCGGCGGTGGCGGAATCCTGGACCAGAAAGGATTCGGCGATCACGGCCATGCGTTCGGCATCATGCAGGTCGACGCGCGCTTCCACACCCCGGCGGGCGTCGAGAAGGGTCCGACGTGCCGGGAGCACGTCGAACAGGCGGCGCGCATCCTCCTCGACTCCCGCAACCAGATTGCCGCGAAACACCCCGACTGGGAAGATGAATTCGTCCTCAAAGGATCGGTGGCCGCCTACAACTGTGGCGTCAAGAATATCCAGACCAAACTTGGAATCGACAAAGGCACGACGGGAGACGACTACGGATCCGATGTCATCGCACGCGCACAGTTCTATTCAGAGAAGTTGTGACGGTCGCGTGATCTGGCTCGTTCTCGCGATCGCGCTGGTCGTGACGTTTCCGGCGGGCCGCTTGACGGCGACGTCTACGATCCCAGCGTATGCCGTCGTGGCGGAAGCGTCGAGCGCGACTCCAGCCGCGCAGTCACAGAGTGGCGACGCCAAGCGGCGCGTCATGGTTCGGTTCCCGCCGTCTCGATCGACGGTCACGCTACCGGGACAGGTCACAGGCTACGACGTGGTCGACTACGTGGTATCCGCGCGCGCGGGGCAGCAGCTGACCGTTCGATTCATCACGCCGGGTCGCTTTCTGACGATGGCGGTGTACGGACCGGATGAACAGGAAATCTGCGTGGAAAAGTGCGGCGATCGATGGAGCGGCGCAATCTCGCGCGCCGGTGACTACATCGTCCGCGTCGGTCTCGCGCGAGCGGAAGCACGCCGCAATCGACCGGCAAGGTTTCAGCTTCGCGTCACGTTGACGTCGTCCTCGAAGTGAGGGTCCATCAGTTCGCCAGGGCAAGTCGAGACGCGAGACCCTCATGCCCTGCAGCGCGCTTTTCGAAGCGTCAGCGCCACCTGCCGGGGAGCTTCGGCAAACTCATCTCGCTATTTTAGGCCCTTGCGTTGCTCATCGAGCACCGCTCGATACATCGCCTCCTGAATGGTGGCTTCGCGGAGGCAGTTCGCCTTGTCGATGAAGGGAT
>Ga0081539_10001864_pt1 | contig 33132 bp, 28 predicted proteins | sample TabmetS4T2R2_FD_71023 | JGI IMG/M metagenome (GOLD analysis project Ga0081539, IMG submission 71023) | Tabebuia heterophylla rhizosphere microbial communities from the University of Puerto Rico - S4T2R2 | ecosystem: Host-associated > Plants > Roots > Rhizosphere ... | reverse complement strand
GACGTTCGTCTGCGTGGACGCGGCCGGCCGATCGCTTCGGCCGGCGATGCTGTGGCTGGACACCCGGGCCGTACGCGAGGTGGAGCGGTACGGCACGGCGGAGGTCCACCGGATCACCGGCAAGCCACCGAACCCCACTCCGGCCTGGTACAAGCTGCTGTGGTTGGCCCACAACGAGCCCGAGACCGTGCGCCGGACCGGCAAGGTGGCCGATGTCCAGGCCTATCTGGTGCACCGGCTGACCGGCCGGTGGGCGACGTCGTGGGCGAGCGCGGATCCGCTGGGCCTGATCGACCTGACCACCCACGACTGGGACGACGGCCTGCTCGAAGCCGCGAACCTCAACCGTGGGCAGATGAGCGAGCTCCAGCCACCCGGCTCCGTTCTCGGCACCGTCACCGACGAGGTGGCCGACGAACTCGAACTGCCACGCAGGTTGCCGGTCGTCGCCGGAGTCGGCGACGGCCAGTCCGCTCAGCTGGGTACCGGCATCACGGCGCCGGGCCGGGCGTCGCTGAACCTCGGTACCGGCATCGTGTCCGGCACGTACAGCGAGCACTACTCCCACGGCGTCGAATACCGGACGCTGTGCGCGGCCGTTCCGAGCGGCTACACGCTCGAGACGTTCATCGGTGGCGGCACTCTCAACCTCAGCTGGTTCGTGGAGAGGTTCTCCGGCCTCGACAGCCGATCCCTCGGTCTCAATCTCATCCCGGAACAGGTGCTGGAGATCGCGGCGGCGCAACTCCCGCCCGGCGCCGACCGGCTGCTCGCCCTGCCGTACTGGACCGGCGCGCTCACTCCGTACTGGGACCACAACGCCCGCGGCGCCCTCATCGGGCTGACCGGCGTCCACGGCAAGGCGCACGTCTACCGGGCGCTGCTGGAAAGCATCGGGTACGAGCAACGGATGCTCATCTCGGGCGCCGAACCGATGCTCGAGGCGCCGGTCACCGACCTGATCGCGCTCGGCGGCGGGTCGCGGAGCCAGGTGTGGTGCCAGCTCATTGCCGACATCATGCGGCGGCGGATCGACGTCGTACGCGAGCCGGAGAGCACCTGCCTCGGGTCGGGCATGCTCGCCGCGGCCGCAACGGGCGTGCACGAGTCGATCCCGGCCGCCGCCAAGGCGATGAGCGCAACGGCCGCGCATTACGAACCCGACCCGGAGCGTTCCGCGATCTACGACCGGCTGTACGAGGCGTACCGCGACATCTATCCGGCGCTCCGTTCCGTCTTCGCGAAGCTGGCCGAGGCGGGTGCGCGATGAATACACCACGGTTGTACGACGGCTACCTGCTCGACCTCGACGGCACCGTCTATCTCGGTGACGAACTGCTGCCCGGCGCGTACGAAATGATCACGACCGTGCGCCGGCTGGGGCGGCAGACGCTCTTCCTGTCCAACAACCCCACCCGCGACCGCAAGATGTACGCCGACAAGCTGGGCAAGCTCGGCCTGCCGACGCCGGAGACCCACATCGTCAACCCAGTGGTGACCATGACCGCGTGGTTGACCCGTGAGGCGCCGGACGCGCGGGTGTTCGTCATCGGCGAGGAGCCGTTGATCCGCGCCATCGACGCCGCCGGGATCCGGATGACCGACCGGCCCGACGAGATCGACATCGTCATCGCCAGCTACGACCGCACCTTCGAGTATCGAAAGCTCCAGATCGCCTTCGACGCGATCTGGCAGTACAAGCGCGCCCGGTTGATCACCACGAATCCGGACGCGTATTGCCCCTTCGCGGGCGGTCGCGGTGAACCCGACTCCCGGGCCATCGTCGCCGCCATCGAGGCCTGCACCGGCGCGCGGTGTGAAGTCAACGTCGGAAAACCGGACCCGGTCATGCTCCAGACTGCCGTCGATGCCCTGGGCCTGTCGGCCGGCGATTGCCTGATGGTCGGGGATCGGCTGTACACGGACATCGCGATGGCCGTGGACGCCGGCATCGATTCGGCGCTGGTGCTGACCGGCGACAGCACCGCCGCGCAGGTCGAGGCACTACCGCAGCATCGTCGGCCGACGTTCGTCCTGGACCGCATCGACGAACTGCTCGCCGGTGTCCAGGACGACCCGACGGTGGTGCGGCGATGAGCCGGGCCGCCACCAAACTCACCCTTCATCGCGGGCGAATCGGCTTCCCCGCATCACTAGAGGAAGACGATGAATCAACGCTTCTACCGCTGTCCGTCCGGCGGCGTCTCCCGGTCCGGCCGTACCGGACCGGCCCACCCGAATCGATGGCGGCCGCAAATGAATGACCGGTCGGCACACCTGGCCATGAGCGCCGAGCAGCAACGTCTGATGGCGGTGGTGGCGCGTTTGTACCACGTTCACGGCATCCGGCAGAGCAACATCGCCCAACGCCTGGAGATGTCCCAGGCGCGGGTTTCCCGGTTGCTGCGCCAGGCCGAGGACTACGGGATCACCCGCACCGTCCTGGTGGTACCGGACGGTCTGCATCCTGAGTACGAGGACTGTCTGGAGCGTGCTTACGGCCTGCTCGAGGCGCACGTGGTCGACGTCCGGGGCGGCGACGAGGACGTGCCGCATGCACTCGGTGCCGCGGCCGCCCGGTACCTGGCGAGCGCGACAGTCAGTGGCGCGGTGGTCGGCTTCACGTCGTGGAGCACGACTTTGCAGGAGATGACCCGCAGCCTCCAAGGGCTGCCGCGCTCCGGCACGACCCACGTCGTCGAGATGCTGGGCGACCTCGGCTCGCCGCCGCTGCAGCACCGGGCGGCGGAAGCCACCAACCGTCTGGCGGAGGCGCTCGACGCCGAGCCGGTCTTTCTCCGCACCCCCGGAGTCGCGGTCAGTCCGGTCGCCCGTCAGCTGGCGTACCGGGACGCACATGTCCAGCGGACACTTCAGCTACTGGACCGGCTGGATGTCGCGTTCGTCGGCATCGGGCCGCCGGCCGTGCACAGCTCCCTGCGGGAAGGCGACAACTTCTTCAGCGCCGCGGAGCTGGCCACGGTTCGAGCGCAGGGCGCGGTCGGACAAGTCAACCAGCGCTTCGTGGACGCCAAGGGCAAGCCCGTCGAGACGCCGCTCGACGACCTCGTCGTCGGAGTCTCACTGTCCCAGCTGCGCCGCGTACGCCGCCGGATAGTCGTGGCCGGCGGCAGCGCCAAGCACGAGGCGCTCGCGGCTGCGCTGGCCGGAGGATGGGTCGATGTGCTGATGACCGACCTGGGTACGGCACGTCATCTCGTCTCGGGCCTGCCCGGCTGACCTCACTCGCCCCCTTGCTGGCGAAGTCGATCGCGCGATAAATTGTCATGCACACCCCGAATAGATACCCGGTGAGGTCCGATGGAACTGCCTGCGGACACGCTGCTCGAGATGCAGCGACGAATGCTGAGGATCCGCCGCTTCGACGAGCGGGCCTCGCGAATGGTCAAACGGGGCCAGATACCCGGAACAGTGCATACGAGCATCGGTCAGGAGGCCCAGGTCGTCGGGGCGTGCATGGCGCTCGGCGACCAGGACTACATGAGCGGCAACCACCGCAGCCACGGCCATCCGATCGGCAAGGGCTCGCCGCTCGGGCCGCTGATGGCCGAGCTCGTCGGCAAGTCGGGCGGGGTCTGCGGCGGCAAGGGCGGATCCCTCCACCTTGCCGACTTCAATGTCGGAAGCCTGGGTGAGTCCGGGATCGTGGGCTCCTCCATTCCGATCGCCGTCGGCGCCGGACTCGCCAGCAAAACGCTCGACAACGGCCGAGTCGCCCTGGCGTTCTTCGGTGACGGCGCGGCCAACCAGGGCTGCCTGTACGAAGGGATGAACATCGCCGGCGTCTGGAAGCTGCCGGTGATCTTCCTGTGCGAGAACAACCAGTACGCGTTGTCGACACCGGCACACACCGTCACATCGGGCGTCATCGCCGACCGTGCGGCCGGGTTCGGGATGCCGGGCGTACGAGTCGAGAACGGGCAAGACGTGCTCGCCGTGTACGACGCCACCAAGGCGGCCGTCGACCGGGCTCGCAACGGCGGAGGCCCGTCGCTGGTCGAGGTCGTGACGTACCGCTTCAACGAGCACTCCGAGGGGCTGCGCATCGGAACCGACTACCGGGACCAGGACGAGCGCGCCAACTGGCTGGCCCGCGACCCGATCGTGCTGTTCCGGGAGAAGCTGATCGCGGACGGGGTCGCCAAGGCCGATGAGATGGACGCCATGGAGGCCGAGGTGCTCGAGGAGGTCGAGGAAGCGGTGCGCTTCACCGACGCGAGCCCGTTCCCCGACCCGTCCGTGGCCTTCAAGGACCTCTACACCGAGCCGATCGGAGCGCGCCCGTGACTGTCATGAGCTACCTCGGCGCGATCGGCGCCGCACAGCGGGAGGCCATGGAGGCGGATCCGCGTGTGGTCATCATCGGCGAGGACGTCGAGGCCAATGTCTACGGCACCACCGGCGGGTCCGGCAAGTCCCGCAAGGACAAGGGCGACTTCCTCGAGATGTTCGGCACCAACCGGATCCGGAACACGCCGATATCGGAGGAGGTCATCGTCGGGGCGGCGATCGGCGCGGCGATGACCGGGCTGCGTCCGATCGTCGACCTGTCGTACTCGAGCTTCCTCTACATGGCGATGGACCAGTTCGTGAACCAGGCGGCGAAGAACCGGTACATGTTCGGCGGACAGGCGTCGATCCCGGTCGTCTTCCGCTCGGCGATGTTCTACGGGCTGAACACCGGTGCCCACCACTCCGACCGGCCGTACCCGATGTTCATGAACGTACCCGGCCTGAAGATCGTGGTCCCGGCCTCGCCCAGTGACGCCAAGGGGTTGTTGCGCACGGCCATCGACACCGACGACCCGGTGCTCACGTTCGAGGCGTGCATGCTCTGGGGAGCCAAGGAGGAGGTGCCGGACGAGGAGTACCGCATCCCGTTCGGTGCGGCCCGCACCGTCCGCAGTGGCGGCGACGTCACGATCGTGGCAATCTCCAGCGCCGTCCCCGAGGCCGTCAAGGCGGCGGAGTCGCTCGCGGAGCAGGGGATCTCCGTCGAGATCATCGACCCGCGGACTCTCGTCCCGCTGGACGTGGAGACCATCATCCGGTCGGTCCAGCGCACCGGCCGGCTCGTGGTCGCCGATCCGGCGCACCGTACCTGCGGCGCCGCCGCGGAGATCTCCGCGATCGTCGCGCAGGAGGCGTTCGACTCGCTGCGCGCGCCGATCATCCGCGTCACCACACCGGACACTCAGATTCCGTTCAGCCCGGCCCTGGAGAGGCAGCTCTACCCCAACCGGGCCACGATTGCCGACGCGGTGACCCGGGTCGTCGGGGAGAAGGTAACCGTCGCCAATGCCGACGGCAGCAACCGCTACATTTCGCATCACGCGCCACGTTGATCTTTTGAGGCCCAGACACGGAGGAATACATGGCCAGGGTCGAAGTTCTCCTGCCCCAGTGGGGCATGGGGATGAGCGAAGGCACCATCACCAGCTGGTTGAAGACCGTCGGCGAGAGTGTCGCCGAGGACGAGCCGCTGGCCGAGGTCGAGGCGGAGAAGGTCGAAGAGACCCTCGAATCCCCCGCGAGCGGCAAGCTCAGCGAGGTGCTGGTGCCGGAGGGCGAGACGGTCGAGGTCCGCACCGTCGTCGCGGTCATCGAGACGGACGACTGACACCGCACGTTCATCACCGCAACCCGTAGGGAGAGCAGTTCATGGTCGTCTGGGCTGACCCGATGCAGGTCATCAGTCAGGCAAGGGACGGCGGCTACGCCGTCGGCGGCTTCAACATGCACAACGACGAGACGACACAGGCCCTGGTCCGTGCCGCGGAGCGCGCGCAGGCCCCCGTGTTTCTGCAGGTCGGCCGTGCGATCGTGCCGCACATGGGGCTCCGCAAGGCCTATGAGCTCACCCGCCGGGTCGCGGAGGAGTCGGACGCCGAGGTGATCATCCACCTCGACCACGGGCCCTGGGATGAGGTCTTCGAGGCGATCCGGCTGGGCTTCCGGTCGATCATGTACGACGGCGCCCACCTGCCGTTCGAGGAGAACATCCGGACCACCCGGCACGTCGTGCAGGTGGCGCACTCCTTCGGCATTCCGGTCGAAGCGGAGCTCGGCAAGATCCCCGACGCGGACGAGGCCGTGGATTGGGCTTCCTACTACACCGACGTCAAGGAGGCGGAGCGATTCGTCGCCGAGACCGGCGTCGACACGCTCGCCATCTCCGTCGGGATCGTGCACGGTGTGCCACAGTCCGACCCGCAGCCGCTCGAAATCCAGCGCACCAAGGAGATCAAGGCGGCCACCGGCGTTCCGCTGGTGCTGCACGGCGCCTCCGGGGTCCCGGACGAGGAGGTACGTGCGGCGATCGCAGCCGGCGTGCACAAGTTCAACGCCGACACCGACCTGCGGCACGCGTTCCGATCCGGCATCGAGGACGTCTGGGGCCGTGGAGACCGCCAGCTCGAGGAGGCGATGGCCGAGGGCCGGGGTCGGATGATCGAGGCGACGGTGGCGAAGATGAACCTGTACGGGTGTGCCGGCAAAGCCGGCGCCATGGTGTCGACATGACCACCTCCGTCGCCGAACTCACCGGCGTCACGACCAAGCTCAAGGGCATCCGCCGGACGGCGGCGCGGCGCATGATCGCCGCCTGGGAAGCCCCGGTATTCCACGTCTCGATCGAGGTCGACATGAGCGCGGCCCTGGCGCGGAAGGGCGCGACGCCGGGTGCCACGGTAACCGACGTCCTGCTCTCTGCGTGCGCGCAGGCGCTCTCGCAGCATCCGGCGCTCAACGCGCACTACGGCGACGAATCGATCACCGTCTTCGACCGGGTCAACCTCGGCATCGCCGTCGCGACCGATGCGGGGCTCGTGGTGCCCGTCATCCACGACGTGCAGGATCTGGATGTGTCGGGAATCGCGTCCGCACGCCGGGAGGTCGTGGAGAAGGCTCGCACCGGCAAGCTGACCATGGCGGACGTGTCGGGCGGGACGTTCACCGTGTCCAACCTCGGCATGCTCGGTGTGGACTACTTCGACGCGATCCTCAACATCCCGCAGGTGGCGATTCTCGCCGTCGGTTCGACGCGGCAGCGGCAGGTATGGAACAACGGCGAACCAGCGTGGCGGCCGATCGCCGGTATGACGCTCACCTGCGACCACCGCGCCGTCGACGGCGCGACCGGAGCGGGTCTGGTCGCGACACTACGACGCCTGCTCGAGTCGTCCGAGTGATCTCCGCTGTCCTCGACCGGCACGCGGGAGAGTCGGCGTCCGAAGCGCTGAAGGCTCTCGCCGTCTCGGATGGATGGGGATGGCTACGCCTTCGGCGACCGGATCCGACCGCGGCGTTCGGCCGTCTGGACACCCTGCGGCCCGGCTACTCCCGCGCCGCGGCGGTGGCTGAGGCCCACGGGTTCCTCCCGGTGGTACGGGCGGTCGGTGGCCGCCTGGCGGCGTACCACGATGGAGCCCTGGTGCTCGACATCGCGGCCCGCCATCCCCAGCCGCGCCGCCAAATCACCGAGCGGTTCCGCCAGATCGGGAGCGCCGTGGTGGAGGCCCTGACCGGCCTGGGGCTCGATGCGCGAGTCGGGCCGGTGTCCGGCGAGTACTGTGCCGGCGAGTACAGCGTGAACGTGGCCGGCCGGGTCAAGGTGGCCGGGACCGCGCAGCGGTTGACGTCCCGTGCTCTGCTGTTCAGCGCGGTCCTGCTGGTCGAGAATCCGGAGCCGGTGCGCGGGGTATTGTCCGAGGCGTACCCGCTGCTGGGACTGGACTGGGATCCACGAACTCTTGGCTGCGTCGCCGACTGCCTACCCGGGGTGACGACGGCCGACGTCAGCGACACGCTGCTCGGCGAGCTGGGGCGGGTCCTGTCCCTGGGCCGGGGTGATGGCGAGAGCTTTCCGCTCGAGCGCTGCTGGGAGGTGCCGCGATGACAGTGGCCGGTCAGCTGGGGCCGCAGGAACGTGACGAGGCGTGGAGCCGCCTCGACAACGGCGAGTTCGACATCCTGGTCGTCGGCGGCGGGGTGACCGGTGCCGGAGTCGCCCTGGATGCGACGACACGCGGCCTGTCCACGGCCCTGGTCGAGGCGCGCGACTATGCGAGCGGCACCTCCTCCCGATCGAGCAAGCTGTTCCATGGCGGTCTCCGGTACCTCGAACAGCTCGATTTCCGGTTGGTTCGGGAAGCGTTGCGGGAACGTGAGTTGATGCTCACCCGGTTGGCGCCGCACCTGGTGCGTCCGGTGTCGTTCCTCTATCCGCTCAAGCACCGGGTTTGGGAACGCCCGTACGTCGGCACCGGCCTGATCATGTACGACACGCTCGGCGGCAAGAGTTCGCTCCCCCGGCATCGCCATCTGACCCGGACCGGCGCCCGCGCGCTCTGCCCCGCCCTGCGCCGCGACGCGCTGACCGGAGCGATGCTGTACTACGACGCCCAGGCCGACGACGCCCGGCACACCCTCACGGTGGCGCGCACGGCAGCCCAACACGGCGCCATCGTCCGGAACTCAACCGAGGTGGAGGAACTGCTCCGCGACGGCGACCGGATCACCGGGGCGCAACTGCTGGACACCGACACGGGCGCCACCTGCCAGGTGCGCGCACGCGTGGTGATCAACTGCACCGGGGTGTGGACCGACGACGTCCAAGGACTGTCCGGGCACCGCGGTCGCTTCCGCGTCCGCGCCTCGAAGGGCATCCACCTCCTCGTGCCACGGGACCGCATCAGCTCCGACACCGGGCTCATCCTCCGGACGGAGAAGTCGGTGCTGTTCGTCATTCCGTGGGGTAATCGGTGGATCATCGGCACCACCGACACGGACTGGAACCTCGATCGCGCGCACCCGGCGGCCAGCCGTCGCGATATCGAATACCTGCTCGAACGCGTGAACAGCGTGCTCGCGGCTCCGATCAGCACCGACGACGTCGTCGGCGTCTACGCCGGACTCCGCCCGCTCCTCTCCGGAGAATCAGAGGAGACCAGCCAGCTGTCCCGCGAGCACGCCGTGGCCCGATCCGTGCCCGGCCTGGTCTCGGTGGCCGGTGGAAAGTACACGACGTACCGGGTCATGGCCCGGGACGCCGTCGACGCGGCGGTGGCGGACCTCGGCCGGCCGGCTCCCGCGTCGGTCACCGAGCAGGTGCCGCTGCTGGGCGCGGAGGGCTACGCCGCGGTGGCCAACCGGCTCGAGCCGCTGTCTGCCCGGCTGGGGGTATCGGTCTGGCGGCTGGGCCTGTTGCTCAGACGGTACGGCTCGCTGGTGGAAGAGGTGCTGGCGCCGGGAGCCGACGATGCGGAGCTGTTGAAACCGGTTGCCGGGGCGCCCGACTATCTCAATGCGGAGATCCGCTACGCCGTGACCCACGAGAGCGCACTCCATCTCGACGACCTGCTCGGGCGCCGTACCCGCATCTCGATCGAGTACAACCACCGTGGAACCGAGTCGGCCCGACCGGTGGCCGACGTCGTGGCGCCCGTCCTCGGCTGGAGCGAGGAGACGATCAAGCGAGAGGTCGAGACGTACCTCGCCCGGGTCGAGGCGGAGCGTGCTTCCCAGGAGCAGACGGAGGATGCGGCCGCGGACGCCACCCGGCTGCTCGCGCCGGAACTGCGACGCGTTCGGAAGACGCATCACCTGCAGTGATCGCCGTGGTGGCGGCACGGCGGCGGTTTCGCCTACGCGGCGGCCACGCGCCTTGTGGACCGTTTGCTCCGGCCGCCGTCGACCGAGGACACCAGGTACTCCGCTGTGCCGGTGTCGGTTACCAGGGTGTCCACCCATCTGCCGAGCAGGGCGGCTCGGATGGCGGCGTACTTCTGCGGACCGCCGGCCACCGCCCAGCGGCGGGCCGCCGACTTCAGCTGCTCGGTGGTGATCCCGATGACCAGGTCGTCCAGCTCGTTCGGAATCAGAGCGCCGTTGGCGTCCAGGAAGCGGAGACAGACCTGTCCGACGGCGCCCAGCCGCTTCACCTCTTTGAGCTGTTCCTCGGTGAAGTAGTTGTCGCCGGAGCGCAACGGCGGCGTGATCTCGCAGGTGCCGATGCCGACCAGGGCAAGATCCAGATCGTTGAGCATCTCCAGTGCCCCGCGGGCATAGAGGTCCTGACTGAGCAGCGCCTCTCTGATGGACGGCGTCGGAACGACTCCAGGGGTACGGAGGAAGACCGGTTCACCGCCGGTGAGCGTCGCGAACTGCTGGGTCGAGCCGGCCGCCTCGTGCTGGAGGCTCGGCGGACCGAGATCGCCGAGCGTCTCGACGACGTATCGGGTGTTCGAGCGCAACGGCTGCAGCGCACGGACCATCTGCCTTTGCGTGCTGCTCCACGATGTGAAACCGATGGTCGACGCTTCCGGAGCCGAATCGTGCAGGATGGACGCCATTGCGTACGCGAGGTCGCGGTCGAGGGCGGCGCCCTCGGTGCTCACTGTGTCGATCACGTGAACTTCCCGGAGACCGTACCTGTTCTCGATCGCCTCTTCGAGGTCGCCATGGACGTGCGGAGGGATGGCGACCACGATGCGGACGATGTTCGCCTCCTCCGCCTGACTCAGCAGGCGCGATACCCGCGACTGAGAGATCTGCAGCCGCTCGGCGATGTCGGTCTGGCGCAACCCGTGGGTGTAGTACAGCCGCGCCACCTTCGTCACCAGGCGCAGATGGTCAACGTTCTCCAACTCGTCCCTTGCTTCCCCCAGAGCCAATGTTCGACGCCGCGCATATCCAGATGCCGAAAGTTTATGCCCTCTCCGCCCATCCAGATCCTATCGCACAGTGGCTAGGACGATATTGCCCGGACGAATTACGGCCGGTGATCGAGCGCCTCCCCATCGCGCAAGTTACTGTGCCGGCTGACAGCACGGCGTGAGCGGCGGCACGCCCGAACATCGGTCGGCCGTCCCGGGCCGCCGCCGGTCCAGCCGGAAACCTCGATTGCGTCCCCGCGGAAGTTGATGTCCGGCCCGCCGGGAGGGTATGCTTGTGGCCGCTGAATTTTTATGCGACCGCGCCTCTACCTGGGCGATCACGACTCCGTGTGATGCCGCGTACCCGAAGAAAGGGGTGGAGAGTGAGCGCATTGTCCCGGCCGCGCGGAGGATCCCGGCCATCAGGAACACATGTGCTTTCCGGACGGAACGATAAGAAGCGCCGGCGGGCCGCCGTTGCGCTGGCTACGGTGTTGGTCACGACAGCATCGGGATGTACGACGAGTAGTGGTGGATCGTCGGGAGGGCAGGCAGCCATCCCCAAGGAAAACCTCGTGCTCGTCGCCTCGGTCATCAACCTCACGAACCCCTACATGGCCTCGATGGTGCAGGGTTCCGAGGCGTTGTCCAAGAAGCTCGGGGTGCCGCTCAAGATCGTGAATTCCAACGGCAGCTCGCAGACCGAGATCTCGCAGATCCAGGCGATCCTCGCCGAGGGCAAGAAGGTCGCGCTGATGGTGAACACCGTTGCGAGCTCCGACGCCCCGCCGATCGTCAATGCGGTCAAGGCAGCCGGCGGCTACGTGACGATCTGGTGGAACAAGCCGGACGACTTCGATCCGTCCAAAGTGGGCAACAATTTCGTGGCCTTCCAGAAGCACTCGGGCGTGGAGAGCGGCCGGTGCAACGGGGAGGAGCTCGGGAAAGCCCTGAACGGCAAGGGAAACGTCATCGCACTGCCCGGCGTGCTCGACAGCACGACGAGCCAGACCCGCGTCGCCGGTCTGAAGGACGCCCTCAAGAAGTTTCCGGGCGTCAAGGTCCTTGAAGAGCGGCCGGCCAACTGGGATCAGCAGCTCGGCTTCAAAGAGATGCAGAGCATGATCGCCAAGCACGGCAACGCGATCAATGCTGTGTGGGCCGCCGACGACGCCATGATGCTCGGAGCGATCGAGGCGGTGAACAAGGCCGGCATGGCCAAGACCGTCAAGTTCGCGTCGGACGGCCTGTATCCCCCGACCATCAAGATCATGCAGAGCAAGGCCGACGACATCGTCGGCGAGACGTTCCACCGTGGATACATGGCCGCCGCGATCGGGCTGTACACCGCCTATCAGGCCGCGACGGGTGCACTCGACGTCTCGAAGATGACGCCCGAACAGCGCTATGGTCTCTTCAAGATCAGCTGTGTGACGCCCGCAACACTCACGGATTTCACGAAGTACGACGCGGACATCCCCGGCTGGATCGACACCCTGGTCCAGAACGGGCCGTTCAAGACCGAGCCGGTCCCCCTGGTCGCAGCCGGCCCGGAGAAGTTGCCGTAATCGCGCCGCGGTGATCGAACGCCGTCCGGCTGGTGATGCCCGGCCCGGGCCGAACCAGCCGGACGGCGGCGGGCACCTCACCGGAGCTCGCCGACACCGCAGCTCTGCCGACACGGGAGCCCCTGCCGACACGGAGCCGTGCCGGCAGCGGAGAACTGCAGACAGGTGAAGCAATGACAGAAACCAAGCCCCATCCCGAAGCGGGGGCCCCGACCTCGGCACCCAGGGCCCGAGCCGGTGCCCGGTCCGGCCTCCGACGACGCGTCGAGCTGAAGAGCGTCGGAGAGGTCGGCGCGCTCATCGTCATCATCATCGTGTTCGCGGTCCTCAACCCCGGCACCTTCGCGACACTGAAGAACTTCCAGACGATCCTCGACCAGGCGTCGCTGCCGCTCATCGTCGGGGTGGGCGCCACCATGGTGATTCTCATGGGGTCGATCGATCTGTCGGTCGAAGGCGTCATGGGCGCGGCCGGAATGACGTTCGTCCTACTCTCCGCGAACAGCCGGGACACTGTGGACCTCGGCTTCTTCGCGGTCATCGTGGCGATCGGCGTGGGCATGGCCCTGGGTCTGCTCAGCGGCCTCATCCACACGCGGATCAAGGTGCCGTCGTTCATTGTGACGCTGGGCGTCTGGTACATCGGCCTCGGCGTCGCAACGCTGCTCTTCGGCGAGGCCGCGATACCCACGCTCAACAGCGAGAGCCTGAAGCTGTGGCCGAGCAGGCTGACGCTCGGGCTGCCGAGGTCTTTCCTCCTCGCGCTCGCCCTCATCATCCTCGGTATTCTCATCACGCGCTTCACACGGCTCGGCCGCTACACGTACGCGATCGGTAACAACGAAGCGATCGCCCGGGACAACGGCGTGCCAGTGGCCAGATACAAGGTCTACGTCTTCGTCCTGGCCGGCGCGGCCAGCGCGTTGGCCGGGGTCGTCGGGAGCATGCAGTTGGGTACCGGCTCGGTGACCGTCGGAATCGGCACGCTCTTCCTGACGATCGCGGCAGTCGTGATCGGCGGCACCTCGCTGGGTGGCGGCAAGGGTGGCATCACCCGAACCGTCCTGGGCGTGCTTCTGCTCACCACGCTGAACAACGGGTTGATCCTCTCCGGGGTGAGCCCAAACATCCAATCGGCAGTGTCCGGAGCGGTGCTGATCGCCGCTATCGTCGCCGCCGCGTGGCCGTACCGCAGCAGGCTAAGGATCGTCAAATGACCACCACCGACCAGCCGTCCCCGGTCACCGCGACGGCGCCGGCACTTGAGGTCGAGAACGTCACCAAGAGCTTCGGCCCGGTCCAGGCGCTGAAGGGCGTCTCGTTCCGGATCGCCCGTAACGAGGTGGTCGGCCTCATCGGTGAGAACGGCGCCGGAAAGTCGACGCTGTTGAAGATACTCACCGGCGTGCACCAGCCGGACAGCGGCGTGATCCGGCTCAGCGGTGAGACGGTCCGGTTCCGGCGCCCCCAGGACGCGGTCGCGAACGGCATCGGCGTGGTGCACCAGGAGCAGTCGCTGCTCACCAACCTGTCGGTCGCCGAGAACATCGCGATGAACGCGGTGTCGTCCAAGGATCAGGCGATCCGGTTCGGCGTCTATCGGTGGAGGAAGCTCAACGAGGAAGCCGCGGAGGTCCTCAATCGGGTCGGGTCCAGCATCGACCCGAGGACGATCGTCAGCAACCTGTCGTTCATCAACCGCCAGATGGTGGAAGTGGCCCGGGCGCTGCGGGTCGACGAGGTGACCCACACCACGCCCGTGGTGATTCTCGATGAGCCGACGTCGGTGCTGGAGCGCAACGAGACCGAGGTCCTGGAGCGCGAGATACGCCGGCTCAAGGACATCGGGTCCGTCATTTTCGTGTCCCATCGCCTGGACGAGGTGCTGCGGATCTGCGATCGGGTGGAGGTGCTGCGGCACGGCGAGCTCGTCGCGCACCGCAACACCGACTCGGTCAGCGAGGACGAGCTGTTCCACCTCATGATCGGTCAGGATTCGCGGGCGAAAAGGCATTCTCGCGACAAGGGCGGGCACCGCCCCGAGCCGGTGCTCGCGGTGCGCGACCTGACTCGTAAGGGCGCATTCCGGAACGTGTCGTTCGAGGTCGTTCCCCGGCACACCGTTGCCATCGTCGGATCGATCGGCTCGGGCCGGGAGGAGTTGTGCCGGGCGATCTTCGGTACCGAGCCCTTCCACAGCGGGTCCCTGCTGGTCGAGGGGAAGCAGGTCCGATCCTGGTCCATGCGCGAGGCCATCGGCCGCGGATTCGGCTACGTTCCCTCGGAACGCCGGGTGGAGGGCATGGTCGGCGGCCTGACCGCCGCCGAGAACCTGACCCTCACGCATCCGGGGAAGAGCCGGGCGGGACTGGTGCTGAAGCGTCGGGCCCGGAACGACATCGCGAAGGAATGGTTCGAGCGCCTGGACGTTCGTCCCCGCAACCCGGGGCTGCGACTGGAGCGCTTCTCCGGCGGCAATCAGCAAAAGGTCGTAATGGCCAAGTGGCTGACCGCGGAGAACCTCAAGGTCCTCATCCTGGACCACCCCCTGCGAGGCCTGGACCCCGGCGCGATGGAGACGGTCGCCGCACAGATCCGGGCCGCCTCCGATGCCGGCACGGGCGTGGTCCTGCTCGCCGACACGCTGGAGGAGGCGATCGAGATGGGTGACGAGATCCTGGTGATGCGCGACGGGGAAGTCACGGCGCGATACGACCTCTCGGTTGAGGCGCCGACAGCCGTCGATCTCTTGGCAAAGATGGTGTGAGCGATGTCCACTGTGGAGAAGCCCGACGTGAACAGCGGGGCGACGACAGCGAAACCGGTTCCGGAGCCGAGGCGCAGATTCCAGGCCGGCGGGCTCTGGTACACCGCCGGACCGTTAGCGGTATTCATCGTCTTCCTCGTGATCGTTGCGGTACTGCAGCCGAGCTTCCTGGCCGGCGGAGGGCTCAAGATCGCCTCCGTCCAGGCAACGCCGATCCTGCTGGTGGCCCTCGGCCAGGCAGCCGTGCTGCTGGTTGGCTCCATCGATTTGTCGAACGCCGCGATGGCGCTGGTCTCCGCGGTGATCCTGGCAAAGACCCTGGGGTCCCTCGGCGCGGTCGCACCGCTCGTGTGCCTGGTCGTCGTCACCCTGATCGGATTGATCAACGGGCTGCTTGTGGTCTACACCCAGGTGCCGTCGTTCGCGCTGACCCTCGGCACCCTGGGCATCCTGCAGTCCGCGGCGCTGTTCCTCACCAAGGCCACCACGGTGTACGCGTCGTCGAACACCGAGGTGGTGACCTGGCTCTTCCAGACGTTCCTGGTCTTCATTCCCGCGGCTTTCTGGGTCGCGGTGATTCTGGCGGTCGTGTTCTGGCTCGTGCTGCGGACGACCCCGATCGGCCAGGGGATGACCGCGGTCGGCCTCAATGAGACCGGCGCCCTGTTCTCCGGGCTGAACACCCGTCTCATCAAGGTGATCGCGTTCGCGCTGTCCGGCTTCTTCGCCGGCATGGCCGGGATCACGATCATCGCGCAGGCGGGCGCGGCGTCGTCGTTCGGCCTGGGCAGCGACCTGCTCCTGCCCGGAATCGCCGCGGCGATGGTCGGCGGCACGGCGATCACCGGAGGTGTCGCGAACCCCATCAACGTCGTCTTCGGCGCGCTCATCGTGGCCCTCATTCCCATCGCGTCCGCCGCCATCGGCATTCCGGCCACGGCCCAGAGCCTCGTCTACGGCCTGGTGATCATCATCGCGGTCGCACTGACCATGAGCCGCTCCCACGCCGGCGTAGTGAAATAGCAACCGGCCGGGTGTTACGGAAACGAACGGAGGAAGAGAACATGACCGTCTTGGACAAGCTCGAGCCCAGGGAGATCTTCTCGTTCTTCGAGACCCTGACCCAGATTCCCCGCGGGTCCGGCAATGAAGTCCACGCCAGCGACTGGGTAGCCAACTTCGCCCGGGAGCGTGGTCTCGAAGCCGTCCAGGATGACATGCACACGATCCTCGTCAAGAAGCCCGGGCAGGGCGGCCTCGAGAACGCGCCACCACTGATCCTGCACGGTCACCTCGACATGGTGTGCGAGAAGGACGAGGGCGTCGACATCAACTTCGAGACCGACCCGATTCCCGTCATGATCGACGGGGAGTTCGTCACGGCCAACGGCACCTCGCTGGGCGCGGACAACGGCATCGGGGTGTCGTACATTCTGGCGCTGCTCGACTCGAAGGACCTTCCACATCCGCCGCTCGAGGCCGTACTGACAGCGATGGAGGAGAAGGGCAAGGTCGGCGCGTCAAAGTTCGACGCGTCCCAGCTTGCCGGGAAGCGGATGATCGACTTCAACTGGATCACCGACACGGAGATCCTGGCCGGATGCAGCGGCGACGTGACGTTCCAAGTGGACATTCCGGCCGAGTGGGAGTCGGTGCCAGAGACGCACACGGAGACCCGCCTGCTCAAGGTCCGCGGCCTGGTCGGCGGACACTGCGAGTTCGACATCCAGCTGGAGCGGGGCAACGCCATCCTGGTGCTCGCGCGAGCGTTGAACCGGATCCTGTCTGAGCACGACGTGCGGATCGCCAACCCGCACGGCGGGGCGCAGAACAACGCGATTCCGATGGATGCCGACGTCGTTCTGGCCTTCCGGCCGGAGCACCGGCAAGGGATCGAGCAAATCGTCCAGGATCTCGAGCAGACCCTGCGCACCGAGTACGAGCTGGCCGATCCGGCAATCCGGCTGGAGCTCGGGGATGCGCCGGGGCCGGAGCGGGTGTTCAGCGCCGACGCGACGGCCCGCTTCGCGCGGCTGACCAGTCTCATTCCCAACGGCGTCATCAGCTGGAATCTGAAGGTCAAGGGCGTCGTCGAAAGCTCGAACAACCTGGGCACCGTGCGGACCACGGACGACGGGGCGCGCCTGATGTCGACGATCACGGCCGCGGTGACGTCCCGGAAGCACGAGGTCTTCGACCGGGTCCGGGCGCTGGCCGGGCTCGCCGGCGGCGGGGTGACCGTGGAACAGTTCGGGCTCGACGCGCCGGAGTTCCCGTACCACCCCGACTCGCAGCTGCTCAAGGTCGCGCAGCAGGCCTACCGCGACGTCATCGGCGGGGAGCCGGACGTCCACGTCTCGCAGTGCAGCCTGGAGCTGGGGATGTTCAGCCATTACATTCCGGGACTGGACACCATCTCGATCGGCACGGAACTGCACGACCTGCACTCCCCGAAGGAGACAGTGCGCTACGCCTCTGTCGCCAAGGTGTGGCCATTGGTTCGCGACGTCGTCGGCCGGCTCGGGTAGCCGTGCCGGTCAAGCCGGGCACCGACCACCTGTAGGGTCGGTGCCCGGCTTCGTCATGACTTCCGGGTCAGGGTCCGCGCGACCGCCTCCTGCCAACCGCGGTAGAGCTCTTCTCGCCGGTCCGCGTTCATCGCGGGTTCGAACACGGCGTCCGCCTGCCAGGACTTCTCGATGTCCAGATGGCTCTCCCACATCCCGACCCCGATTCCGGCCATGTAGGCGACGCCGAGCGCGGTCCGTTCCAGGGCGCGCGGGCGCAGGATCTGCAGACCGCTCACGTCGGCGAGGAACTGGCAGAGCAGGTTGTTGACCGCCGCGCCGCCGTCGACCTTCAGCGTGGTGAGCTCGTAGCCGTTGCGCTGGACCAGGCTGGTGATGTCGCACGTCTGGTACGCCATCGCCTCCACCGCCGCCCGGACCACGTGGGCTGCGCGCGTCTCCAGCGACACGCCGGTGATCGATGCGCGCGCTCGCCTGTCCCAGTACGGCGCGGACAGGCCGCCGAAGCCGGGCACCAGATACACCCCGCCGGTGTCGGGGACGCTGGTCGCCGTCGGTTCGATTTCCGCGGAGCTCGCGATCAGGCCCAGGTTCTCCCGTACCCACTGCAGTGTCTGCCCGCTGTGGAAGACGACGCCCTCCAGGTTGAAGACTGTCCTGCCCTCGGCCGTCCAGGCGACACCGCTGGTCAGCCCGTCCACATGCAGCGCGTCGCCCCCGGTGTTGACGGTGTAGACGCCCGCCGTGCCGAAGGTGTTCTTCGCATCGTGAGACGAGAAGCACGCCTGGCCGTACATGCTGGCCTGCTGATCGGCGAGCACCGCCCGGACCGGTGGCTCACCTTCCAGAACGCCCGGGTCCACCAGCCCGAACTCGCTGTCGGATGCGACCGCCTCCGGGAATAGCGACATCGGGATCCCGAGCATTCCGCACAGTTCCTCGTCCCAGCCCAGCGAATCCAGATTGAACAAGGCGGTGCGAGATGCGCACGAGTGGTCGGTCCGGTGGGCGCGGCCGCCGGTCAGATTCCACAGCAGCCAGCAGTCGATCGTGCCGCAGACCAGCTCGCCGGCTTCGGCCCGTCCCCGCAGACCCGGCACTTCCTGGAGGAGCCACGCCAGCTTGGCGGCGGAGAAGAAGGAGTCGTTGCGCAGTCCGGTGCGGCGGCGGAACTCATCATCGAGACCGTCGGCCTGCCAACGCTGGACGATGTCGTCGGTCTGATGCGATATCCAGACGATCGCGTCGTAAACCGGCTCCCCGGTCCGCCGATCCCAGACCAGAACCGTTTCGCGATGCGTGGTGACCGCGACCGCCGCGATGTCCGACGCGCCGACGCCGGCGGTCGCGAGTGCACCGTGCATCGTCTCCAGCTGCGTTCGCCACAGCCGCACCGGGTCCAGCTCGACCCACCCCGGCCGCGGCCTGTTCCATACGACCGGCGCCCGGGCCTCGCCGACAATGTGGCCGTCGGAATCGACGACGACGGTCCGTGCGCTGCTCGAACCCTCGTCGAGGGCAAGGATGTACTGACCATTCGCCATCGGCTAGCGCTCCTTCACACCCACGCCGGCACCGAAGCTCTCCGAGCGCGGCCCTGCGGGATCCGGTACGGCGAGCCGATCCAGCCAATGCTGGTACTCGGCGATCTGCGCCGCCGACATGTCCTCATCCCAACCCAGACGTGCCCGGAGAATGTCCACCACCTGATCCATCACGCCAAGGCCGTGATCGGGCTCGAACGCGAGAATCACCCGTCGCGCCATCACGTCCGCCAACGTGGTGGCAAGCTCCTCATCGACCGCGAACGCCACCTCGGCCGCGACCGCTCCCGTGTCGGCGTCGATCACCCGGCCGAGGCCGGCATCGTCCTCGGCCAGCCGCCACACGTCGAGGGCGCGGGAGCCGTACATCGAAACCAGCCGGCGGACACTGCGCTCCGGCAGGCCGCTGCGCACGGCCAGCGTCCTTTGCAGCGCCCCGAGATCGGATACCTGCGCACCGGGAAGCAGCCGGTTGCGGGTCGGACACCGCGGTGCCTTGCGGGACAGCCGCCGGTACACGTCGTCGACGGCGTCCTCGGCGAGTTGGCGATATGTGGACAGCTTGCCGCCGACGACGGTGACCAGTCCGGGAAGTCCGCTCTTCGTGTGGTCGTGCAGGATGTGCGAGCGCGGCACGGACGACTCCGCGGAGTCCGGAACGTACGGCAACGGACGCACACCGCTGAATGTGTACAGGACGTCGTCCAGAGTCAGCTTGGCGTCCGGGACGAGGCTGTTCACCTCATCCAACAGATACTCCGCCTCACCGATGTCGCAGCGCGCGCCATCCGGATCGTCCTCGAAGCGGATGTCCGTGGTGCCGAGCATGTAGCGGCCCAGCCACGGAATGACCAGCACGAGTCGGCCGTCCCGGCGGGACTCGTAGTACACGACATCCTTCGGCGCGCCCGGGAACGGTTTGACGATGAGGTGGCTGCCTTTTGTGCCGCCGTTGAGCCGCGGTTGGTCGGGCGCGTCGGACGACGCGAACACCCGGTCGATCCACGGGCCCGCGACGTTGAGCACCACGGCCCCGCGAACCTCCTCGCGCTTTCCCGTGACGTAGTCGGTGTACTGGACGCCGACAACGCGGCCGCCTTCCAGGATGGGAGCGGTCACCTGCGCGTGGGTCAGGATGTGCGCCCCGTTGCGCTGTGCGTCGACCGCCAGCTCGACGCACAGCCGCTCCGCGTTCTCCACCTGCCCGTCGAAGAAGACCGCCGCGCCGGACAGGCCGGACTGAGACATTCCCGGGAAGCGTTTGAGCGCCCGCCGCCGGGTCAGGACGCGATGGGTCGGCGGCGTCTTCCGCAACGACAGTACGTCGTAGGTCAGCATGCCGAGCTCGACCAGCCACCCCGAGCGCCGATTGTGCTGGTACAGCGGCATCATCAGCGGGACCGGCTTGACCAGGTGCGGGGCCAGGCGGAACAACCGCTCGCGTTCCATCAGCGACTCGCGCACCAGCCGGAAGTCATATTGCTCCAGATAACGCAGTCCACCGTGGACAAGGCGCCCCGACCACGCGGACACGCCGCTGCAGAGATCCTCCTTTTCCAGCAGCACGACCCGCAGACCGCGCAGGGCCGCATCCTGTGCGACGCCGAGGCCGTTGATGCCCGCCCCGATCACAACGAGGTCGTACGGTGCGCTGTCAAGTACAGGTCGGCTCATTTGGGACTCCTACGCTCGCAACTTCGCTCCAGCTCGGTCGGAAAGAACAGCGGCCAGAATGACCGCACCGATGACGACGGACTGCAGATTCGGGTTCACATGCAGCAGCGACAAACCATTGTTCAGTACGCCGATGATGAGCAGGCCGACGAAGGTGCCGCCCATCGAACCGACCCCACCGGACAGGCTCGCGCCGCCGATGACCACGACCGCGATGACGTTGAGCAGGTAGCCGGAGCCCGCGGTGGGCTGTGCGGAGTCCAGCACACTGATGTTGATCCAGCCGGCGACCGCGGCCAGGGCTCCGGCGATCACGTATACCAATGTCTTCAGCGGCTTGACCGGAAGGCCGGACAGCCGCGCCACCTCTTCGTTGCCGCCGATCGCGTACAGCGACCGGCCCCATGGGCGGAACCGCAACCAGAACGCGATGGCGAGGTAGATGACGATCAGCACAAGGCCCTGAAGCGGGATGCCCACCAGCGTCGCGACCGTCAGGTCGCCGAACCAGGTCGGGAATCCGTTGATCGTGTTGCCGTTGGTGATGAACAACGCCATGCCGGCGGCCGCGGACATCGTGGCAAGCGTCGCCACGAAGGGCTGCACCCGTCCGTACGCCGAAAGCACACCGTTGATCACGCCGATCAGCGCACCGAGCAGCAGTCCCACGACGAGCGCCGCGACGAACGGAATGCCCGCTGTCTTGTTCAGCCACGCCGTGAACATCATCGTGAGCGCCATGACGGCCGCCACCGACAGGTCGATTCCGCCCACCAGGATGACCAGGAACGCGCCGGCCGCCATGATCCCGATGTCCGCGATCTGAGCGATGATGTTGGTCAGATTCGTCACCGTCAGGAAGAACGGCGACAGGAACGACAGCGCGATGATCATGATGATGAGGCCGGCGATCGGGCCACCGAGCTGCTTCAACCGGTTGACAAGCCGCCCGGCCAGCCCCGGCCTCGAGCCTCCCGGCCCGGTGGCCGGCTCGTCGCTGCCGACGCTCGTCGTACGTTCGTTGTTGACGCTGGTCATGTCTCGTCCTCGTTGCTCTCATCGATGTTGGTCTCATCGATGGCGGCGGTGGGCACAGCCAGCTCCATGACGGCATGTGAATCAGCGTCGTCACGAGCCAGGATCTTTCGCATACGCCCGCCGGACATCACGAGAACCCGGTGCGACAGGCCGAGCACTTCCTCGAGCTCCGAGGACACGACGAGAACCGCGACACCGCTCTCCGCCGCCTTGCGCACGATCTCGTAGATCGCCATCTTGGCTCCGACGTCCACACCGCGGGTGGGCTCATCGAGGATGAGCACTTTGGGCGTCTGGACCAGCCACTTGGCGAGCAGCACCTTCTGCTGGTTGCCACCGGAGAATCTGACGACCGGCAGGTCCATCCGGCCGCGAATGTCGAACTCGGCCCGGCTCTTGGCGGCGATCCGGCCGAGCATTCCGGGAGTGATCAGCTTGGTCCGCCCGAGGATCCGCTCCCAGGGCGAGACGATGTTCTCCTCGCTGTTCCGGCCGAGATTCAGCCCCTGACCCTTGCGGTCTTCGGGCACCATGACGATTCCGGCGTCGATCGCGTCCTTCGGCCTTCGGATCCGCAGCAGCTGGCCTTCTAGGAGGATCTCGCCCTGGTCCGCGCGATCCGCGCCCGCGATGGTGCGCACCATCTCGGTGCGACCGGCGCCCACGAGACCCGCAATGCCGAGGATCTCCCCCGCCGCCACCCGGAAGCTGACACCCTCGAACGCCCCTCTGCGGCCGAGGTTGCGTGCCTCCAGGACGACGTGTTCGCGCGCGGGTTCAGGCGCTTGGTGTTCGAACTCGAAGTCGCGGCCGACCATCGCAGCCATCAACTGGTCCACCGGCACGTCGCCCCGGGTCCAGCTCTGGACGAGCTGGCCGTCGCGCAGGCACACGATCTCCTGCGCGATACTGCGCACCTCCTCCAGGCGGTGGGAGATGTAGATCACGCCGGCGCCCTGTTTCCGGATCGCCTCGATGCGATGGAGAACCACATCGGTCTCGTGTTCGGTGAGTGACGCGGAGGGCTCGTCGAAGATGACGTACTTCGGCTTCCGGGCGAGTGCCTTCGCGATTTCGATGCCCTGTTGAGCCGCCATCGACAGGCCGGCGATCTTCCGGCGTGGATCCAGGTGGATGCCGACCATGCCGAGTGCGGCCTCCGCCTCGGCGAACATGGTCCGGGAGTCGACCCGGCCGCCGCGCGTCGGCAGCCGTCCCAGAAAGATGTTCTCGGCGACGGAGAGTTGCGGAACCATCCGGATTTCCTGGTGGATCAAAGCGACACCGCGGTCGAGCGCGTTGTGCGGCGAATGTGGTGCGTACGGCTCGCCGTCCAGCGTCATCGTCCCGGAGTCGGGCCGCACGACACCCGCGATGATCGAGCTCAGCGTGGACTTGCCGGCTCCGTTCTCGCCGATCAGGCCGACCACCTCTCCGGCCGGGACGGTGACGCTGACTGATTTGAGCACGGTGACACCGGCGTACGACTTCACCATGTCGGTGCACACGAGTCCCCGGCCGGGAATGGGCGCTCCCGGCCGCTGCACCGACTCATCGATCTGTGTCAGCGCCGCCTCCTCGGTGGATCCCCGGTCCGTTGGCCCGGGCCGCTCGCCGGCATGCTACTTACTTGACGTTCGGCCCGTAGAAGTCGACCGGGTTGACCTGGCTGACGTTGTCCGAAGTCACCAGGACGGTGTCCTGGTACTGCAACGCCGGAATGGAGCTCGCCTGGCCGTCGAGAACCTTCTTGGCGTCGGACACCGCCATCTGCCCCATCTTGTACGGGACTTGGGCCTGGGTCGCTTGGGTCAGCTTGTCCTTGATGGCCTGAACCATGGTCGGGAAGCCGTCGATACCCACAGAGATGATCTTCTTGTTGGCGTCCCGCGCGGCCTTCGCCGCACCGAGGCCCATCGCGTCGCTCTCGCCGAAGATCGCCTTGATGTTCGGGTTGGCTTGCAGCATGTTCTGTGCCGCCTTGTAGCCCTGGGTCTCGTCCCAGTTCGCCGACTGCTTGGCGACGACCTTGATGCCCGGAGTGCGGTCCAGTGCCTGCTTGCAGCCCTGGCTGCGCTGCAGTTCGGCGGTGGACCCCAGCACACCTTGCAGAATCCCGAGGTCGCCCTTGCCGCCCATCTGCTTGAACATCCACGTGCAGAGGGCATCCGCGGCCTTGACGCTGTCGGTGGCGATGTAGGTCTGCAGCTTGCCCTGGCCGCTCTCGGGCTTCTGGTCGACGGCGACGACCGGGATGTTGGCACGGTTGGCCGCCCGCACTCCCGCGGCCGCGGCGGTCGCGTCCTGGGCAATGAAGATCAGCGCGCCGACCTTCTGCGTGATCAAGTCGTTGACCTGGTTGACCTGCTGGGTCGAGTTGTTGTCGGCGGAGAGCACGACAAGCTCCACCCCGGCGTCGGCAGCGGCCTTCTTCATGCCGTCCACCGCCGCTATGTAGAACAGCGATTTCTGGTCGGCCACCGAAACGCCGACCTTCTTGGTCCCGGAGTTCGCAGCTGGCTGGGAGCCCGAGCCGCCGCCGCGGGTGCCACAACCGGTCAGCGTGACCGCCAGGACGGCGGCGAGTGCACAAGTTCCTCGGATATTGACCGACATGGTCATGCCGACCCCTTCATTGTGTGCGTCAGCATCCGCTCCCGCACATCTCTAGAGGAGCAGTGAATAAAAATGCGATCAACTGATCCTAAGCCGCCAGCGGGGTCGTAATCAACATCAAACCCGGATGGTTACCGAGCTGAATCGATCCTTCACACATCAATGGCAGACGGCACGTTCGGCCATACCCACGAGGAGCCGGGCAACCTCCTCTACCGACAGGCCGCGTCCGGTGTAGAGCGAGTCGAACGAATCGAAGCTGGTGATGAGGTAGAGGATGTGGGCGGCATCGGCCTCGGTCACATCCGACCGCAGCAGGCCTTGCTCCGCCAGCCGCCGGGCCAGATAAGCCATCCCGCCGGATCGGCGTTCCTCCATCCGTTGCATGGCCCCGCCCGCATTCTCCGGGTCGATCGTCGCCATCGAGAACAGAACCCGGTGAACCTCACGGTCCACGGCGAACACGTCGGCACTGGCCCGGATGCCCTGCCGCAGATGCTCGCGCGCGTCCGGGTGGGCGACCGCGGTGATCACCCGATCGAATCCGCCCCGTTGCAGGAGATCGCCGATGACCGCGTCGAACAGGCCGGCCCGGGAGCCGAAGATCAGATAGACGGTGGACCTCGCGACGCGCGCCACGCGGGCGATCTGCTCGATGCTGACCGGCTGGGTGGGCGCTGCGCGCAGCCGTCGATAAACGCCGTCGAGGATCCGGCGCCGGGTCTCCTCCGCTGTCTCGGCACGCAGGCGCTGCTCGTACTTCCGGGTCGCCATCGTCGGCCATCTTACATTTCAATTGACACGCTGTCTTCCAAAAGACATGCTGTCCGATGAATCTAAGAGATATCCGCGATCTTGGAGTTGTGGTTGGCCTTATGCGGACTCTGTCCGCATTCGTACCAACCACAACTCCAAGATCGCGGAGAGGGGGGCTGATGCGTTCTGAGGAGACGACCGTGCTCGTGGTCGGGGCGGGCCCGGCGGGTCTCACCGCGGCCGCCACACTGGCACGCCGGGGCGTTCGGACGCTGGTGGTGGAGCGGCGGCGTGAGCTGTCCAGCCTGCCCCGCGCCACCGTCGTGAGCACTCGGTCGATGGAGATCTACCGTTCGTGGGGACTCGAGGATCGGATCCGCGCCGGCGGCGTGGACGTCGAGTGGCTGATGCTGCTGTGCGAGTCGTTGACCGACGCGGGAGCCGGGTCCACGCACGCCGTCGGCTACCCCACCCGCGCGCAGAGCGCTCTGATCAGTCCCACCGGCCCGGCATGTGTGCCGCAGGACCACATCGAGCCGGTGCTGCTCACTCATCTTCGGTCCACGCCCGACGCGGAGGTGCTGTTGGGGACCGAGGTGACGGACCTCGCCGACGGCCCGGACGCCGTGCGGGTGGCGCTGCGCGACGCCGCGACCGGCGCGACTCGGGTGCTGGAGGCCGGTTACGTGATCGGCGCCGACGGCTCCCGCAGCGCGGTGCGGCAAGCGGCCGGCATCGCGATGCGCGGTCCGGACCGCCTTGCGGCCAGCGCCACCGCGCTGTTCACGGCGCCACTGTGGGAGGTGCTCGGTGCGCACCGGTACGGCATCTACAGCGTCGGTGAGGGCACTTTCCTGCCGGCCGGCCGCGGCGACCGATGGGTGTACGGGCATAGGTTCGACCCGGACCTGGAGGATCCCGCCGCCTTTTCACCGGACCGGCTCGCCGCCATGATCCGGCGCGGCTCGGGAGTGCCGGACCTGCCGGTCCGGGTCGACCGCGTCGGCACGTTCACCTTCGCGGCCCAGCTCGCGGACCGGTTCCGGGCCGCCCGGATCTTTCTGGTCGGGGACGCCGCGCACCGCGTCACGCCACGCGGCGGCACCGGCATGAACACCGCGATCGCCGACGGGTACGACCTGGGCTGGAAATTGTCCTGGGTGCTGCGCGGCTGGGCCGGCCCGCACCTGCTCGATTCGTACGAGGCGGAGCGGCGGCCGGTCGCGGAGCACAACGTGGCGCGCTCGGCGGATCCAGCCGGCTCCCTGCGCCCGGTCGACGGTGAGCTCGCGGCCGACCTCGGCGGCCGCCTCCCGCACCGCTGGCTGCCCGATGGTCGGACCTCCACGGTGGACGTTCTGGGTCCCGGTCTGACGCTGTTCACCGGCCCCGGGCGGCGCTGCTGGGACGCGGCGGCGGCAGCGGTGTCCGAGCGCCTGCCGGTGGCGGTGCATGCCCTCGACCCGATGACCGCTCGCGGGATGGGCATCCCCGACGATGGCGCATTGCTGGCCCGCCCGGACGGCGTGCCCGCGGGATGGTGGCCGGCCGGCGACGAGGTGGCGGCACTGCACGAGGCGGTGTCCTTCCCGCTCAGTGACATCGGGGCGGGCCTGGCCGCCGACTGAGCTGGAGACTTGGGCCCATGATTGCCGAGCAGCTCCGGCTCGTCGCGCTGGACGCTCCCGCCGACTTCGTCTACGCCCGCTCGCAGATGGCGTTGTCGCTGGGGTGGCACATCATCGTGGCCAGTACCGGCGTGGCGTTTCCCGGGATGGTGGTGTTCGCCGAGTGGCGCGGCCATGCCGGCGACGCTGACATGGCGCGCCTGGCCCGCACCTGGGCCCGGGCGATAGGTGTGCTCTTCGCGGTCGGCGCGGTGTCCGGAACCATCCTGTCCTTCGAGATGGGCATGCTGTGGCCGGGCCTGATGAGCCGGTTCGGCGAGATTTACGGATATCCGTTCACGCTCGAGGGTTTCGCGTTCTTCCTGGAGGCCATCTTCGTCGGGATCTACCTGTTCGGCTGGGACCGGCTGTCGCCTCGGGCGCACATGCTGTGCGCCGTACCGATCATCCTGTCCGGCATCGCCGGGGCGTTCTTCGTGGTGGCCGCGAACGCCTGGATGAACACGCCGACGGGGTTCCGGCTGGAGAACGGCCAGGTGGTCGGCGCGCAACCGGTGGCGGCCATGTTCAACCCGTCCACCGCAGCCGAGGTGGTGCACATGCTGCTGGCCGCCTGGATGGTGGTCGGCTTCTCGGTCGCCTCGGTCTACGCGGTCGGCATGCTGCGCGGGCGCCGCGACCGCTACCACCGGCTCGGCCTGCTGCTGCCGCTCACCGCGGCGGTGATCGCCGCGCCGGTGCAGATCGTCGTGGGTGACTGGATCGCCGGCGTGGTCGCCGAGCACCAGCCGGTCAAGCTGGCGGCGCTGGAGGCACACTACGAGACCAGCCGCGGGGTGGCGCTGTCCATCGGCGGGATCTACCTGGACAACGAGCTGCGATACGAGATCTCCATCCCCCGGGGCCTGTCGCTGCTGGTCGACCACGACCCCAACTCTGAGGTCATCGGCCTGGACAGCGTGCCGCCCGACCAGCGGCCGCCGGTCAACATCACGCACCTGGCGTACGACACGATGGTCGGCGTCGGGTTCGCGCTCGCGGCGCTGGCGGCCTGGACCGCCCTCGCCTGGTGGCGCCGGCGCGACATCCCCCGCACGAAATGGTATCTGCGGGCCGTGGCGCTATCCGGGATCGCCGCGGTGGCGGCGCTGGAAGCGGGATGGGTGGCCACCGAAGTGGGCCGCCAGCCGTGGATCGTCTATCAGGTCATGCTGACCAGTGAGGCGGTCAGCACGGCTCCCGGGCTGCGGTACGGGTTTTACGCCGTTTTCCTGGTCTACGTCGTGCTGACCGTCATGACGGTGTACGTGTTGCGCCGCCTCGCCGGCCGGCACGAGGCGCGGGCGCCGCAGGAGGCGGAGCCGTCGGAGCCGCCGCGGGCCGAGGCGGCCCCACGATGATCGTCGACAACGCCGTGCTCGCAGTCATGTTCATCGGGCTCACGGCGTACGCGTTGTTCGCCGGCGCGGACTTCGGCGCCGGGGTGTGGGATCTGCTGGCGGGTGGCACCCGGCGCGGCCGCGACCAGCGGGACCTCATCGAACACTCGCTGGCGCCGGTGTGGGAGGCCAATCACGTCTGGCTGATCTTCGTGCTGGTCGTGCTGTGGACCGGGTTCCCGCCGGCGTTCGCGGCGATCGCGTCGACGTTGTACATACCGCTCACCTTGGCGGCGCTCGGAATGATCGCGCGCGGGGCCGCCTTCGCGTTCCGCAAGACCGTGCCGTCGCTGTCCGTGCAGCGGTTCTTCGGCGCGGCATTCGCGTTCTCGTCCTTCGTGACGCCGTTCTTCCTCGGCGCCGTGGTGGGCGGTGTCGCTTCCGGGCGGGTGCCGCCGGGTATCGCGAAGGGCGATGTGGTGACCAGCTGGATCAATCCGACGTCAGCGCTCGGCGGCGCGCTCGCTGTCGGTGTCTGCGCCTACCTCGCGGCGGTGCTGCTGTGCGGCGACGCGCAACGCGAGGCGTCGGCCGAACTGGCCGACCGCTTCCGCACACAGGCGCTGGTCACCGCCCTGGTCGTGGGGGTGATCGCCGCGATCGGGATCCTGGTGCTGCGCGCCGACTCTCCGCGGCTGTTCGACGGCCTGCTCCATCGGGGTCTCCCCCTGATGGTGGTGTCCGCGCTCGCCGGCCTGGCGTCGATCCTCCTGCTGGTGCGCCGCCGGTACGGGTGGGCCCGGATCACCGGGGCACTGGCCGTCACGGCGGTGCTGTGGGGCTGGGCGGCCGCGCAGTATCCGTACATCCTGCCGCCCAGCATGACCATCACGCAGGCGGCCGCGGGGCACACCACCCAGACCACGATGCTGGTCTCGCTGCTGATCGGCTCGGTGCTGCTGCTGCCGGCCCTGGTGTTCCTGTACACGCTTTTCCAGCGGGCCCACAACGAGCGTACGACGGTGTAACACCGCGATCTTGGAGTTGTGGTTGGCACGAATGCGGACAGAGTCCGCATAAGGCCAACCACAACTCCAAGATCGCGGTGGACTTACGCGAACGCGGCGCGGTGCTGGCGCTGCTCGTACGCGTCGATGCGGGCCACCTGCTCACCGGTGATGACATCGCATACCCAGTCCCAGTGCAGCGCCACCTTGTCACCGACGGCCAGCCCGGGCAGCAGGGACCGGCCGTTCGCCGACCACCGGACCACCTCGTCGGTCTCCGGTCCGGGAACGAGCTCGGCCCCGTCCCAGACCAGCGGCCGGCAGCGCACGCTCGCGGTTTCCCCCAGGACGTCGCGCACCACGCCAGTCCGGATCCGGCACCGGTCCAGGACGGACACCGCGACCGGGCTCTCGGTGCGGCGCAGCATCGCGGCCCACGGGTACACCTCGAACACCTGGAAGCTGTGGTGCGCGAGCGCCCGCCCGCCGGCGTCGGCCCAGGTGCCGCCGACCTGACCGACGAACCGGTCCCGCAGCCATGCCACCAGGCCGGCGGAGTCCACCCGGTCGAGCAGGTCGTTGCCGATCCAGTACGCCTCGACCACCGCTTCGTCGAGCGGATCGGCGACGCCTGCCGACCGGGCGATGAACTCCAGGTAGCTCCAAGCGCCCTCGAACCGGCGCGCCCGGCGGGCGATCTCCATGGTGTCCGCGTTGAGCAGCGCTGGCGCGCCGTCCGGACCGCAGAACCCGAGCTCGTTGGGCGGGTAGGCGTACCGCGCGAACAGCAGCGTTCCGCGGTCGCTCAACAGATCCTCGGCAGCTGCTCACCGATCGGCATGTTGACCACCCGCGTGCCGCCGAGCGCGGTGCGGGCCACCACCATGCCCGGGTGCTCGGGCACGCACGTGCCGATCCGCCGCGCGCCGGCGCCGTTCGGATGCGCGTGCATCGCCTCCAGCACCTCGTCGACCCGGTCGGCCGGCACGAACGCGAGCAGCTTGCCCTCGTTCGCCACCTGCAGCGGGTCCAGGCCGAGCAGGCTGCATGCGTCCCGTACCTCGGCCGGGATCGGCAGATCCCGCTCGACCAGGTCGACGCCGACGCCGGACGTCTTGGCGATCTCGTTCAGCGCCGCCGCCACTCCACCACGGGTCGGGTCGCGCAGCACATGCAGGTCGGCGCCGGTGGCCAGCATCGCGGCGACCAGGCCGTGCAGCGGAGCAGTATCGCTGGCCACGGTGGTGCCGAACTCCAGTCCCTCCCGGCAGCTCATCACCGCCACGCCGTGCACCCCGAGGTCGCCGCTGACCAGAACGGCGTCCCCGGCCGTGGCCCGGTGCGGGTTGATGTCGACGCCGGCCGGGACGACGCCGACGCCCGCGGTGTTGAGGTAGACGCCGTCGCCGCTGCCGTTGTCCACCACCTTGGTGTCGCCCGTGACGAGCCGGACCCCGGCCGCGCGGGCGGCGGCGCCCATCGCCTCGGCGACCCGGCCGATGTCGGCCAGCGGGGTGCCCTCCTGCAGGATGAACGCGGTCGACAGGTACAGCGGGGTGGCACCGGCCATCGCGAGGTCATTGACCGTGCCGTTGACGGCCAGATCGCCGATCGAGCCGCCGGGGAAGAACATCGGCTTCACCACGTAGGAGTCGGTGGAGAACGCGAGCCGCGCGCCGCCGATCGGGACCACCGCGCAGTCACCGAGCTCATCCGTCCCGGCCGCGCCGAAGGCGGGCCGGAACAGGTGCTCGACCAGCTCACCGGACATCGCGCCGCCGCCGCCGTGTCCCATCACGACGAACGGGGTGTCTCGCAGGGGCACCGGGCAGGTCCAGTTCTCGAAGTCCAGCTGCACGGGTTTCTGGTGGTTCTCCGCGCCGTCCGAAGGGCCAGGCGCCGGAAGTGACACGGCGGTCATGAGATCTGCACCAGGTCCAGCCGCCGGTACGCGTAGTAGGCGGCGCACGCGCCTTCGGAGGACACCATCGTGGCGCCGAGCGGGTTCCGCGGTGTGCACTGCTTCCCGAACGCCGCACACTCGTGCGGCTTGATGAGGCCCTGCAGGACCTCGCCGGAGCGGCAGATCGGCGACTCCGCGGTCTGAATACCGCCCACGTCGAAGCGCTCCTCGGCGTCGAATTCCTGGTAGCGCGAAGACAGCCGCCACCCGCTGCCGGGGATCATGCCGATGCCACGCCAGGTGCGGTCGGTCACCTCGAAGACGTCCAGCAGCATCTGTTTGGCGGCCGGATTGCCCTCCGGCCGGACGGCGCGGGGGTACGCGTTCTGCACCTCGTGCCGGCCGGACTCGAGCTGCACAACGGTCTGCCGGATGCCCTCGAGGATGTCCAGCGGCTCGAAGCCGGTGACCACGATCGGAACGCGGTATTTCTCGGCCAGCGGCGGGTACTCCGCGGTGCCCATGACACTGCAGACGTGCCCGGCGGCGAGGAACGCCTGGACGCGGCAGGTCGGCGACTCCATGATCGCGGCGATCGCCGGCGGCACCAGCACGTGCGACACCAGCAGCGAGAAGTTCCGTACGCCCAGCCGCTTGGCCTGGTAGACGGTCATCGCGTTGGCCGGGGCGGTGGTTTCGAAGCCGATGCCGAAGAACACCACCTGCTTGTCCGGGTTCTCCTTGGCCAGGTTGAGGGCGTCCAGCGGGGAGTAGACCACACGGACGTCCCCACCGGCGCTCTTGATGCTGAACAGATCCTGGCTGCTGCCCGGCACCCGCAGCATGTCACCGAACGAGCAGAAGATGACCCCCGGCTGCGCGGCGATGGCCAGCGCCTTGTCGATGATCTCCAGTGGGGTCACGCAGACCGGGCAGCCCGGCCCGTGGATCATCTCGACGCCCTTGGGCAGCAGTTGATCGATGCCGTGCCGGATGATCGAGTGGGTCTGGCCGCCGCAGACCTCCATCATGGCCCAGGACCGGGTGGTGACCGCGTGGATCTGGTCGACGAGCTTGCGGGCCAGATCCGGGTTGCTGAACTCGTCGAGGTACTTCACTGTTCCACTCCTGCCTGCCGTGCCGCCCGTGTGAACCCGTCGCCGAACTCTTCCTCGAGGATGCCCATGCGCTCGAAGTTGGCCAGGGTCTCCTGGGCCGATGCCTCATCGAGGCGCTGGATAGCGAATCCGACGTGGACGATGACGTACTCGCCGACCGCCGCGCCGGGGACGTATTGCAGGCACACGTTCTTGCGTACCCCGCCGAAGTCGGCCTCGGCCATGACCGTGCCGTCCACCTCGGCGATGCTGAGGATGCGCCCTGGAACCGCCAGACACATGTGCGTTACTCCTTTCTCGACGGTCAGCCGGACGCGCCGACGACGAGCTGGCCGATGGCGATCCCGCCGTCGTTCGGCGGCAGCAGGCGGGGCCGCAGCACGCTGAAGCCGCGCTCCCGCAGCCCGCGCTCGGCCGCGTCGATCAGCAGGACGTTCTGGAATACGCCGCCGCTGAGCGCGACGACATCGAGGCCGGTCTGTTCGCGGCAGAGCTCGGCCAAGCAGCCGATCAGGTCGGCCACCGCGGCGTGGAACCGCGCGGCCACCACGGCGGCCGGCACGCCGGCGCGCACGTCGGCAGCGATCGCGCGGATCACCGGGCCCGGGTCGACGACCGCCGGGCCGCCGTCGTCGTTCTCAACTCCGAAGGCGTACGCGCCGGCGCCGGGAGCGGCGGACCGGGCGAGTCCTTCCAGGACGATCGCGGCCTCGGCTTCGTACTCGGCGGTGTGCCGGACCCCGGCGAGCGATGACACCGCGTCGAACAGCCGGCCCATGCTCGAGGTGGGCACGCACCCGAAGCCGGTCTCGAACTGGTGGGCCAGCACGTTCCGCTCGGTGAGCGGGCACGCCGCGACCGCCGGCAGGCAGGCGTCCCAGCCCACGCCGGCGGCGCGCAAATGCGCCAGCGCCATCCGGTACGGCCGCA
>Ga0081539_10001863_pt1 | contig 33168 bp, 35 predicted proteins | sample TabmetS4T2R2_FD_71023 | JGI IMG/M metagenome (GOLD analysis project Ga0081539, IMG submission 71023) | Tabebuia heterophylla rhizosphere microbial communities from the University of Puerto Rico - S4T2R2 | ecosystem: Host-associated > Plants > Roots > Rhizosphere ... | reverse complement strand
CTTACTGGAACGGCACCATCGCTCCGGCGGTGCGCTCAGGCAAGCGTGTGCTGATCGCCGCCCACGGCAACTCGCTGCGCGCGCTCGTCAAGCACCTCGACGCCATCAGCGACAAGGACATCGTCGGGCTGAACATTCCGACCGGCGTACCGCTCGTCTACGAGCTCGCCGACGACCTGCGGCCGCTCAAGCATTACTATCTGGGCGATGCCGCCGAGATCGAGCGGCGCATCGCCGCGGTCTCCGCCCAGGGCAAGGCCAGGGTCTGATCCGCGCGCTCGGCGTCCTCGTCGCCTGCGCGGCCATCGCCGCCGAGGCGGCGCCGGGCGAGCGCGATCTCACCGAGCTGCGCGCACGCATCGAGCGTCTCTCCCGCGAGCTCGACGCGAGAGAAAGCGAGCGGCGCGAGGCGCGCGACGCGCTGCGCGACTCCGAACGCGCCATTTCGGAGGCGAATCGCACCCTCGCCGCATTGCAAGCCGAGGGCGGGCGGCTGCGCATCGAGGCGGCGCGTCTCGCCGAGCAGCGCTCGGCGCTCGAGCGCGAAATCGCCGCGCGCGAGCGCGCGATGGAGCGGCTGCTCGTGGCACGGCAGGGGCTCGGCGCGCCCGACGTCGTGCGCGCGGCCCTCTCGGGCGACGATCCGGCCGAGCTCAGCCGCCGCCTCGCCTATGTCGGCTACGTCTCGCGCGCCGCCGCCGCGCTGATCAGCGCATACCGCGCCGACCTCGACGGGCTTGCCGGCCTGCAGCGCGAGGCCGACACGAAACGCGAACGCCTGCGCTCGGTGGAAGAAGCGAGCCGCGCCGACCGCGTGCGCATCGTGCGCGAGCGCGAGGCTCGGCGCCGGGTGCTCGAGCGCTCGGCGGCCGACATTCGCCGCCAGCGGCGCCAGATCGGCGTCCTGCGGGCCGACGAATCGCGGCTGTCGCGGCTGATCGATGGGCTCGGGCGCGTGCTCTCGGGCGAACGGCGTCGCGTCGACGCCGTGCCGGAAAAAACTTTACAAATGGAGGCCTTCTCGCGCCTGCGCGGCAAGCTCCGCCTGCCGCTCAGAGGGGAACTGCGCAGCCGCTACGGCGCTCCAAGAGGAGCAAGCGGCCTCGAGGCGAAAGGCGTATTCATTCGCGCGCCGCAGGGCGAACCGGTAAGGGCAGTGGCGCGCGGTCACGTGGTCTACGCGGACTGGATGCGCGGCTTCGGCAACCTGATGATTGTGGACCACGGCGAAAATTACCTGTCGATCTATGCCAATGCGGAGTCTTTGCTGAAACAGGTGGGCGAGGTCGTTGCCGCCGGCGAGACGCTCGCCACCGCGGGCGCGAGCGGTGGCCACGAGGAAACCGGTTTATACTTTGAATTGCGGCATTTAGGCCGCGCCTTCGACCCGCTCGGCTGGGTCACGTTGAAATAAGCGATCCCCTGACCATGCAAAAGCTTCGCTCCATCGGCTTCATCCTCGTCGGCGCCGTCGCCGGCGTGCTGATCAGCCTCAACTTCCAGGCCATCGCCGACCGCGCCGCGCGAGCGCCGCTGCCGCTCGAGGAGCTGCGCGCATTCACCGAGGTGGTGGACGCGATCAAGAAGAACTACGTCGAGCCGGTCGAGGACAAGAAGCTCTTCACCGAAGCGATCAACGGCATGCTGACCGGGCTAGACCCGCACTCGGCCTACCTCGACCAGGAAGCGTTCAAGGAGCTGCAGGTCGGCACTCAGGGCCAGTTCGGCGGCCTGGGAATCGAGGTCGGCATGGAAGACGGCTTCGTCAAGGTGATCTCGCCGATCGAGGACACGCCCGCCTTCAAGGCCGGGATCAAGCCCAACGACCTGATCGTCAAGCTCGACGACACGCCGGTGAAGGGCATGACCCTGAACGATGCCGTGAAGCGCATGCGTGGCAAGCCGAACACGCAGATCACGCTCACCATCAGCCGCAAGGGCGAGAGCGCGCCGATCATCGTCACGCTGACCCGCGCCATCATCAAGGTGCAGAGCATCACCTCGAAGATGTACGAGCCGGGCTTTGCCTGGGTGCGCGTGCGCGCCTTCCAGGAAGGCACGCCCGAGGCGCTGGTGAAAGCGCTGAGCGATCTCTTCAAACAGGGACAGGTGAAGGGCCTGGTCCTCGACCTGCGCAACGATCCGGGCGGCCTGCTGCACGGCGCGGTCGCGGTCAGCGCCGCGTTCCTCACGCCAAAAAGCCTGGTCGTCTCGACCGACGGCCGCGCCGAGGACGCGCGCAAGAAGTTCTACGCCTCGCCCGACGACTACGCGCGCAGAAGCGACGACGCCTTGAAATCGCTGCCCGGCGCCGTGAAGACCGTGCCGATGGTCGTGCTGGTGAACGGCGGCTCCGCCTCGGCCTCCGAGATCGTCGCCGGCGCGCTGCAGGATCACAAGCGCGCCAAGGTGCTCGGCACGCAGACCTTCGGCAAGGGCTCGGTGCAGACCATCATGCCGCTAGGCAACAACACCGCGATCAAGCTGACGACGGCGCGCTACTACACGCCGAACGGCCGCTCGATCCAGGCGCTCGGCATCACCCCCGACGTCGTCGTCGAGGATCCGAGCGACACGGCGACGCGCGTGCGCGAAGCCGATCTGCAGCGCCACCTCGAGAACGGCAAGGCCGACGCCAAGAAAGACGCCGACAAGGGCAAGGAAGCCGCGCCGCGCGCGCGCACCGTGCCCGCGCCGACGCCAGCCGAGCTGAAGCCGATCGACTTCGGCTCGAAGGACGACTTCCAGCTCACGCAGGCGATCGCCTTCCTGAAGGGCGAGCCGGTGAAGAGCCAGGCGCCGACGATCGCGCAGTCCAAGCCCGCCGAGCCAGCCGTCCGGTAACTGAACGACCAGCAGCTTCTCCGTTATTCGCGCCACATCCTCCTCCCAGAGATCGGGGTCGAGGGGCAGGAGAAGCTGCGCGCCGCCTCGGCAGTCGTGATCGGCGCGGGCGGCCTGGGCTGCCCCGCATCGCTCTACCTCGCCGCCGCCGGTGTCGGGCGCCTGACGATCGCCGACTCGGACAAGGTCGATCTCACCAACCTGCAGCGCCAGATCCTCTACCGCACCGAATCGGTCGGCGCGCAGAAGGCCTTCGCCGCGCGCAGCGTGCTGCACGCTGTCAACCCGGATGTTGAGATCGTGCCGCTCGCCGCGCGCGTCAGCGCCGCCGAGATGGACGAGCTCGCCCGCAACGCCGACCTGGTGCTCGACTGCTCCGACAACTTCGCCACGCGCCACGCGGTGAACCGCGCCTGCGTCGCGCACCGCAAGCCGCTCGTCTCGGGCGCCGCCATCCGCTTCGACGCGCAGCTCATGGTGTTCGATCTGCGCCGCGCCGACGCGCCGTGCTACGCCTGCCTCTTTCCGGAGGACGCCGAGGTCGAGGAAGTGCAGTGCGCGCAGATGGGCGTGTTCGCGCCGCTCACCGGCATGGTCGGTTCGATCCAGGCGATGGAGGCGATCAAGCTGGTCGTCGGCACGGGCGAGAGCCTGAGCGGCCGCCTCGTCCTCATCGACGCGCATCGCGCCGACTGGCGCACGGTGAAGGTGGCGAAGGATCCGGCCTGCCGCGTCTGCGGCTAGGCCATTAGATATTTGCGCTGGGCGGAGAAGCTCTCGGTGGGCTTCCTCGAGAAGCCGCTCTTCGCAAACTGATGCAGGCAGCCGATGGAATAGCGCACCATCGCGCCGGCGCGGCCGTTGGCGTCGCCATCCTCGGCGCTTCGCAGCGACTGCTTGAGGGTCGCCTCGAAGCGATCGAAGAACTGGTTCATGCGCGTCTGCAGGCGCTCGTGCTCGCCGACCAGCGCGTCGCCGGTCATGACGCGCACCATGCCGGGGTTCTTTTCGGCGAACGCGAGCAGCATCTCGGTCAACTGCTCCGCCTGCTTGCGGCCGTCGGACTCATCCTGCGTGATGCGGTTGGCGAGCGTGAACACCGAGCTCTCGATGAACTCGATCAGGCCCTCGTACATCTGCGCCTTCGAGGCGAAGTGGCGGTAGAGGGCGGCTTCGGAGACGCCGAGGGTTTCTGCGAGGGCGGCGGTGGTGATGCGTTCCCATTTCGGCGCTTCGAGCATTTGCGCGAGCGCCTTCAAGATCTCGAGCTTGCGTTCGCCTTTGGCCCGGGGCATGGAATGGGAATGCGGGGGGCTGAGATTCTAAGCCGAGCCCGTTCTGAAAACCAAGCGGGGTAATTCACACACCGTGCGCACGCGCAGATCGACGAACGGCACGCGGCGGCGCTCGCGCGACACCCACACCGTCGCCATGCCCAGGCGGTGCGCGGCGCGCAGGTTCTCGAGCGCATCGTCGATGAACGCGCAGCGATGCGGATCGAGGTGGTGCTTGCGCAGCAGCATGTGGAAGCCGTGCGCCGCCGGCTTGCCGCGAAAGCGCGCGTCCTCGATGGTGTACACCGCGTCGAACAGGCGCCGCATGTCCATAATGCGCAGCACCTCGTCCACGTAGTGCCGCGGCGCGTTCGAAAACACGAGCTTCGTGCCGCCGAGGAGCGCGAGCGCGTGTCGCACGGCGTTCTCGTGCACCACCATGTCGGCGAGCTCGGGAAAGACGTGCGTCTCGCGCAGGAAATGCCGCGGATCGGCGCCGTGATGGCGCATCAAGCCATTGAGGGTGGTGCCGTACGTGCGCCAGAAGCGCGTGCGGATCTCGTTCGCCCCCGCCTCATCGACATCGAAGTAACGGCGCAAGTACGCGTTGATCTGCTCGTGCATCGCCGGAAAGATGCGCACGCGCGCGTCGTGCAGCGTGTTGTCGAGATCGAAGATCCAAACCCGCCGGGACGGCGGCAATTTGGCCAGCCTCACGGGCTACTTGCTGCGAATCAGCGTTCCGACGCCCTGGTCGGTTAATACCTCGAGGAGCAGCGCGTGCGGCACGCGGCCGTCGATGATGTGCACGCTCTTCACGCCGTACCTCGCCGCGTCGAGCGCCGAACCGATCTTCGGCAGCATGCCGCCGGAGATGACGCCTTTATTCACCAGGTCGTCGATCTTCTTCGGCGTGAGGCCGGTGAGAAGCTTGCCCTGCTTGTCGAGCACGCCTGGCGTGTTGGTAAGCACCACCAGCTTCTCGGCCTGCAGGATCTCGGCCAGTTTGCCGGCGACGAGATCGGCGTTGATGTTGTACGTGGTGCCGTCGGCGCCGGTGCCGATCGGCGCCACCACCGGGATGAAGCCGCCCGCTTCCAGCGCCTGGATCACCGAGGGATCGATGGAGTCGATCTCGCCGACTTGGCCGAGGTCGACGTGCCCGTTCTCCTTCGCCGGCAGCATCATCTTGCGGGCGCGGATGAAGGCGCCATCCTGGCCGGTGAGGCCGACCGCTTTGCCGCCCGCCTGGTTGATAAGCTCAACCACTTCCTTGTTCACCTGGCCGCCGAGCACCATCTCGACCACATCCATGGTCTCGGCGTCGGTGACGCGCATGCCCTGCACGAACTCGCCCTTCTTGCCGAGCTTCGCCAGCAGCTGCTCGATCTGGGGGCCGCCGCCGTGCACCACCACCGGGTTCATGCCGACGAGCTTGAGGAGCACCACGTCGTGAGCGAAGCTCGTCTTCAGCTCCTCCTCGATCATCGCGTTGCCGCCGTACTTCACGACGATGGTGCGGCCGTGGAAACGCTGGATGTACGGCAGCGCCTCGGCGAGGATGCGCGCCTTCTCGGCCGCTTGCGGGTTGTGCACGAAAGGCGCGTTCATGGACGCGCCCATTCTACAAACAAAGGCGAGCGCCGATCTGGCGCCCGCCTCTTCGGTCCGTCGAGCTCGTGATTACTGGATCGAGATCTGCTTGCGCTGCGCCGCCGACTTCTTCGGCAGCGTGAGCTCCAGCACGCCGTCGCGGAACTTCGCCTCGGCTTTCGCTTCGTCGACTTCCTGCGGCAGGGTGAAGCTGCGGCTCACCTTGCCGTAGATGCGCTCGGCATGCAGCACGCGCTCGTCCTGCGCCGCTTCGCGCTCGCGCTTGACCTCGGCGGCGAGGGTCACTTGCGCGCCGTCGATCGTCACCTGGATGTCTTCTTTCTTCACGCCGGGCAGCTCGGCGATCACCGTGTAGGCGCCGTTACGCTCGGCGACATCGACCTTCATGCGGGGCAGCGCCCCGTTGCGGCCCTCGTAGGACAAGGGGCGGACCAGGAAGCCCTTGAACAGGTCGTCGACCAGCTCGTTGAAGGGGTCGAACCTTTGTACGCTCGCCATCTGGCAGTCTCCTTTGCTCTGGGGCTCCTGCCCCGGACAGGAAGAGAGGTAGGGACGGCGCGAGCGATTTCAAGGGCCGGCTACACTTCGCCGATGAAGGATCTGGCGTGCGCCCGGTGCGGAGCGGCGTTCTCGTGCGGCGCCGAGGATACCGGCTGCTGGTGCGAGGAGTTGCCGCCGCTCGAGCCGGTCCCTGGCCGGGGCTGCCTCTGCCCCGCCTGCCTGGAGCTCGAGCTCAGAGAACGTAGCGCGCCAGATCCTCGTCCCTAGCGAGCTCGCCGAGCCTGGCATCGACGTAGGCGGCGTCGATCGTCACCTCCCCCGGCCCGCGGCGTCCCGCGTCGAACGAGATCTCTTCCAGCAGCTTCTCCAGCACGGTATAGAGGCGCCGGGCGCCGATGTTCTCGGTCTTCTCGTTCACCTGGTAGGCGATCTGCGCCAGGCGCCGGATTGCCTCCGGCCTGAAGTCGAGGCGCATGCCTTCGGTCGCGAGCAGCGCCTGATACTGCTTCACTTGGCTCGCATCGGTACCGGTGAGGATGCGCTCGAAGTCGTCGACCGACAGCGAGTCGAGCTCAACGCGGATCGGAAAGCGGCCCTGCAGCTCGGGAATGAGGTCGGACGGCTTCGCCAGATGGAAGGCGCCAGAGGCGATGAACAGGATGTGATCGGTCTTCACCATGCCGTAGCGCGTCGAGACGGTCGTTCCCTCCACCAGCGGCAGCAGGTCGCGTTGTACGCCCTGCCGCGACACGTCGGCGCCGTGCACTTCCGAGCGGCTGGTGATCTTGTCGATCTCGTCGAGAAAGACGATGCCGTTCTGCTCGGCGTTCGCGAGCGCGCGCGCTTTCAGTTCGTCGTCGTTCACTAGGCGCGCGGCCTCCTCCTCGGCGACGATCTGCTGCGCCTCGCGGATCTTCATGCGCCGCAGGCGCTTGCGGCCGCCGCCGAGGCTGGAAAGCATGCCCTGAATTTGCGAGGTGAGCTCCTCCATCCCCGGCGGCGCCAGGATCTCCATCTGCGGGTTGGTCGCCGCGACCTCGATGTCGATCTCCTTGTCGGCGAGCTCGCCTTCGCGCAGCCGCTTTCGGAACTTCTGGCGCGTCGCGCTCTCTTCGGCGCTGCGCTCCTGAAATCCCATGGCGCGCGCGCCGGGCAGCAGCACGTCGAGGATGCGCTCCTCCGCCGCCTCTTCGGCGCGCGCGCGCACCCGCTTCGTCGCCTGCTCGCGCGTCTGCTTGACGCTGATCTCCACCAGGTCCCGGACGATAGTGTCGACGTCGCGACCGACATAGCCGACCTCGGTGAATTTCGTCGCCTCGACCTTGATGAACGGCGCATCCGCCAGGCGCGCGAGGCGCCGCGCGATCTCGGTCTTGCCGACGCCGGTCGGGCCGATCATTAGGATGTTCTTCGGCGTGATCTCCTGGCGCAGCGGCTCCGCGACCTGCAACCGGCGCCAGCGGTTACGCAGCGCGATCGCCACCGCGCGCTTCGCCCTTCCCTGTCCGACGATGTACTTGTCCAGCTCGTGGACGATTTCCTGCGGCGTCATGCCGCTCATCACAACCTCCGAAAAGCGGTCAGCGCAATTTTCCGAAACATCGTTACCGAAAAATTGCTCTGACCCCTTTTATTGGATCACTTCGATCGAGCGCTGGTGATTGGTATAGATGCAAAGGTCGGCGGCGATCGCCAGGGCCTTGTCGACAATCTCGCGCGGGCCGAGATCGGTGTTCTGCACGAGCGCGAGCGCGGCGCTTTGCGCATAGGGGCCGCCCGAGCCGATGGCGACGATGCCCTGCTCGGGCTCGAGCACGTCTCCCGCGCCCGTGATGATGAGCGAATGCTCGCGATCGGCGACGGCGAGCATCGCTTCCAGCCGCCGCAGGATCCGGTCGGTACGCCAGTCCTTTGCGAGCTCCACCGCCGAGCGCATGAGGTTGCCCTGATGCTTCTCGAGCTTCGCCTCGAAGCGCTCGAAGAGCGTAAACGCATCGGCGGTGCCGCCGGCGAAGCCGGCGAGGATCTGGTCATGGTGCAGGCGGCGTACTTTCTTTGCGCCACCCTTGACGACGACATTGCCGAGCGTCACCTGGCCGTCGCCGCCGAGCGCCACCGTCCGGCCGCGGCGAACGGAAAGGATGGTCGTGCCGTGGAACTGTTCCATCGTGGCTAGATGCGGGCGGGGCGCTGCGAAGTCAACAGCAAGACTACGAGGCCCAGTGCCGTCATGCAACACACGATGAGCGGCCCGGGCGGAAGGTCGCTTGCGAGCGAGAGACCGAGGCCTGCCGTATACGCGATCGCGCTCAGCAGGTAGCCGCTCGCAAGCCGCCAGCGTACGAAGCTGCGCGTCGCGAGCGCCGGCACGATGAGCGTCGTAAAGACGAGATAGACACCGACCAGCTGCACCGAGGCGGTCACGGCGCAGGCGAACAGAATGTAAAAGCGCGCATGCCAGCGTTCGCTGATGCTGCCGACGCGCTCGCCGACGCCGAACCAGAATGCGAGGATCAGCGCATACAGCACAGCGACGATAGCGAGCCGGCCGCTATCGGCCCACAGAATCTGGCCCACCAGCAGGTCCTTGAGATGCTCCGCGCCGTGGGGGTCGGCGGCCATCAGCAGGATCGCGGCATTGGCGGCGAGGATGAACGTGACGCCGATGATCGCTTCCTGCACTTCCGGCCAGCGTTTGTCGCTCCAGTTGAGCAGCAGCGCGCCGGCCAGCGCCGCGCTCAGGGCAGCGATCTGCACCGCGACGCCTTGCGGCTCGTAGCCCAGCCGGTCGGCGACGATGACGCCGAGGCCGGCAATCTGCGCCACCGCGAGGTCGATGAAGACGATGCCGCGCCTCAGCACCTGGATGCCGAGCGGCACGTGGGTCGCGGTGACGAGCAGTCCGGCGATCAACGCCGGCAGCACGATGCCGAGCCCGGTGCTCACTTCGTCAGCGCGAGCAGGCGCGCCAGGCTGTCGTCGTAGAGAGTGAAGAGGTCTTTCGCCTGATCGGTGCCGCCGACCGTGAAGGCGAGGACGACGACCGGGATCTGCGCACGCTCGGCCAGCCATTCGGCGGCGCGCGGCTCGTTGTAGGCCGCACGCACGACCGCCTTCGCCGGCTCGCGCTTCAGCTGGTCGAGCAGCCCCGTGAGGTGCGCGGTGCTGGGCGGAAGCCCGGGCTTGGGCTCGAGCGTGCCGACTTCGCGCATGCCGAGCCAGCTAAACAAGTAGGTCAGGTTCTTGTGATAAACGACGACGCCCATGCCTTTGAGCGGCGCCGCCGCCTTCTCCCAGCGTGCCCTCGCCTCCTGCCAGCGGCCAAGGAACGCCTTGCCGCGCGCCTCGTAATTGGGGCGCTCGCGCGCATCGAGCGAGCCCATGCGCTCGATGAGCGCCGCCGCCACTCGCTCGATGTTGCGCGGATCGAGATGCAGGTGCGGATTGCCGGCGGGATGCACGTCGCCCTGCGCGCGATCGACGCTCGTCGGCCGTTCAAGCAGCGAGACGACGCTCGCCGCCTCGAAGTAGCCAGCCTGCCCCGGCTGGATCTTCGCGTTTCCCGATTGGCTCTGCAGGAGCGGCGCCCAGCCGATTTCGAGCTGCGCTCCGGTGCACACCATCAGATCGGCGCTGCGCGCGCGGGCGATCAGGCTCGGGCGCGCTTCGATGCGATGCGGGTCCTGGAGCGCGGTGGTGGCGCTCGTAACGCGCACCTTGTCGCCGCCGATTTCCTTCACCAGCGCTTCCCACTCGGGCTCGCAGGTGAGCACGTTCAGCGAAGCATGCGCGGGCAGCGCCACGAGGCAAAGCGAGGCGAGTAGTGTCCTCATCTCGCGCTCCTAGAACGTGTGCGCGCCGTGCGCGCCAAGGCTGAAGATGTACTGCACGAGCATCTGGTTGTCGGCCACGCCGGCACGTGAGTTGTCGCGCGCGAGCTGCAGCCGGATGCGGCTGAATTCCGTAGGGCTCCAATCCAGCATCACGGTATTTCGCGTCGGGTTGTGCGCGCCGAGGAGCACAGGCAAATCGGCCTGCGTGAATCCGGCCGCCGACGCCGTGCCATAGCCCAGGCGGTCGTAGCGGTAGCCCACGCGCCAGGCTGGCATGAACTGGTACACCGCCTGCCCGTACCATCCGGACTGTCGGCTCGAGTAATCGCCGCGCCGGGTATCGAGCGCCAGTTCACCGGACTCGGTGCGGCGGAAGTACTCGGCCTGCAGCTTGAGATTCGTCACCGAGGCATTGCCGGCCGGCGCCCACTTGTAAACCGCGTCCAGGATCCAGAGCGCGCTGCGGCCGCTGAACGTTTCGCCGACATCGCCCAAGCCGCGCTCGCGCGGCGAGGCGCGCACGTACGAGGCCCCTGCGCGCCAGGCGCCCGAATCGCGCACATCGCCACCGACATGGCCGAACAGCGTCCACAGCCCGGCGCCGTTGCGATTCGCATCGCTCGCCGGAAAGGCGCGGCCGCGGCCGACTTCCGCGCCGAGCTCGAGCAGCAGCTCCGTCGGCGCGAGCCATTTCGCCTGCACGGCATCATCGTCGAGCCGGCCACCGAGAAATGCCTTGTATGCGAGCGGCGCGTCCTGGAAATCCCAGGCGTGCTGGTGGATCTGGTTCTGGTAGCCGATGCTGGATAGAAAGCGACCGCCCTTCACGGTAAATCCACGGCCGAGCGCGAGCGTCTGGAAGAACGCTTCCTCCACTTCCAGCGTGTCCTCCGGTGTGAACGAGGCGACGAGCTGGCCGCGGAAGTACGGATCGATGTTCGACGTGACGAAGAGCTCCGACTCGCCGAGGCTAAAGCCGCGCCGCGCCGGGGCTATTTCCGCGCCGGCGGGCGCGAAGCCGGTGATTTGATAGTCATCCGGGTTGTGCGAACTGCGGGCAGCGGTGCCCTGCAGGATGAGGGAAATGTCGGGGTTGAAAGCGTTTGTCGCCGGTTTCGCCGCGGCGCGCTTCTCGAGCTCGTCGACGCGCTGGCGAAGCTGCTCCAGCTCACCGCGCGTGTCCTGCGCTTTGGCGGCGCTCGCCATGGACAGCGCCATGGCGCACAACAGGATGCGATACATGTAGGGCTCCTAAGGTGGAACAACGTTGCGCGTCCATGACGCGCGCCGGTGCACCGCTTCAGGAGACGATCGGCGGGTCCCGCGAGTGCGGCGCCAGGAGCGCCGCTTCCCGGACGGACGCGAGCGCGGGCGCGAAGCCGACTTCAGCGCAGTCGAAAATGCACGACGTTTGCGCCGTGCCGCTCGCGACCCCGAGGACAGTGCCAAGGAGATCGTGCAAGCCGCAGAGCCGATCGCCTTTCGGCGCCTTCGACGCATCGGCGCTGACCGTCGCCTTGGCGGCGTGCCAGTACTGGTGCGCGAGCGCGGTCTGCTGCGCGAGCAGTACGGCCATGACGAGGAGGAAGCGGCCAAGGCGACCGAGCATGGCGGCGGATTCTACGCCCGCATCATTTCGCCAGGCACTCCTGCAGGCCGGCGATGAAGAGATCCTTCGGCAGCTTCTTGCCGATGAAGACGAGGAGCGACGCCTTCTTCTCGCCCTTGCCCCAAGCCTTGCCCATGTCGCCGCCCATCATCATGTGCACGCCCTGGAACACCACGCGGCGGGGATTACCCTTCATCCACAGGATGCCCTTGTAGCGCAGGAGATCCGGCCCGTAGACCTGGATCATTCCCGACAGAAATTGCTCGAGCTTCTGGCCGTCGAACGGCTGGTCGGCGCGAAAGACGAACGACTCCACCTCGTCGTGGTGCTCGTGCGCGATGTCGGTAAGGAAGTTCGGATCGAGCTCGAGGATCGCGTTCAGGTTGAAGCCGCGAAGATCCAGTACCTCGCCAATCGGCGCGTTGCCGAAATGCACGTGCTTGATCGGCGCCCGCGGATTCATCTTGCGGATGCGCTGCGAGAGCTTCTCCACTTCGTCGGCCGAGACGAGGTCGGTCTTCGACATCAGGATCTTGTCGGCGAAGCCGACCTGCTCCTGCGCCTCGTGGAACTCGTCGAGCTGCTTCGGTGCGTGCTTCGCGTCGACCAGGGTGATGATGGAATCGAGGAGATAGTAGTTGCCGATCTCCTCGTCGGTGAAGAAGGTCTGCGCCACGGGGCCCGGGTCCGCCATGCCGGTGGTCTCGATCACCACGCGGTCGAACTTGAGCTCGCCCGCGTCGCGCTTCTCCTTGAGGGAGCCGAGAATGCGGATGAGATCGCCGCGCACGGTGCAGCAGATGCAGCCGTTGTTCATCTCGACGATCTGCTCGTCGGACTTCTCGATGATCGCGTTATCGACGCCGACCTCACCGAACTCGTTCTCGATCACCGCAATCTTGTGGCCGTGCCGCTCCTGGAGGATGCGGTTCAGGAGCGTGGTTTTGCCGCTGCCGAGGAATCCCGTCAGGATGGTGACGGGCACCATGTTCGCTTCTTGCATCTGCCGATTTTAGCCTTTCAGGATCAGCAGGCCCTTCAGGTATTCGCCCTCGGGAAATTCGAGCGCCACGGGATGGTCGGCGGCGGCGCTATAGCGCTCCACGATCTTCGCCTGCACGCCCGCGTCGAGCGCAGCGCCGGCGACTATGGATTGGAAGAGGGCCGCATCTACGCCGCCTGAGCATGAAAAGGTGGCGAGCAGCCCGCCGGGACGCAGCAGCTTGAGCGCGAGCAGGTTGATGTCTTTGTACGCCCGCGCGGCGTTCTTCGCCTGCGCGGCGGTAGGCGCGAATTTCGGCGGGTCGAGCACGACAAGGTCGAACTGGGCCGCGCGGTCGCGTAACGCGCGCAGGTGGGCGAAGGCGTCGGCATGGACGAACTCGACCTTCGAGCCGTCGAGCGCATTCGCCGCCAGGTTCTCGCGCGCCACCTCGAGCGAGGGCGCTGAGCTCTCCACGGCGACGATGCGCGTCGCGCCGCCGGCGAGTGCGTTGATGGCGAAGCCGCCGGTGTAGCAGAAGCCGTCGAGCACGTCACGCCCGGAAGCGAGCGCGCGCACCTGCTGGCGGTTCTCGCGCTGGTCGAGAAAGAAGCCGGTCTTCTGTCCCTGCTCGACATCCACCTTGAAGTTGAGGCCGTATTCGATGATCGGGCAGCGCGACGCGGCGCGGTTGCCGCGCACGAAGCCCGCGCGCGGCTCGAGCCCCTCGAGCTTGCGCGTCTCGGCGTCCGAGCGCTCGTAGATCGCCGAGCAGCCGGTGAGCTCGGCGAGCGCGTCGAGGATCGGCTCGCGCCAGCGCTCGACGCCGGCGGCGAGGAACTGCGCGACGAGCACATCGGCGTAGCGATCGACCACCAGGCCAGGCAGGCCGTCGGACTCCGCGTGCACGAGGCGCAGCGCATTGCCGTGCTTCGCCGCGGGCAGCCCCTCGCGCAGGGCAACTGCCTGCATTACGCGCTGGCGGAAAAAGCCCGCGTCCACTTCCTGCGTCGGCGCGAACGTCCAGACGCGCGCCCGGATCTGCGACTCGGGACTGTACGCGGCGCGCGCCAGCGTCTGGCCGCTCGCATCGCGCACGTCGACCGTGTCGCCGCGCGCCGGGTTGCCGGTGACGCGCTCCACCGCGCCCGAGAAGATCCAGGGATGGCGGCGCTTGAGCGACTTCTCGCGCCCGCGCTTCAGGTGAATCATTGCCTCATTTCTACTTTTTTCTCGCGCGCGGATGCGCTGCGTCGTAGACCTTGGCGAGCGCCTGGAAATCGAGGTGGGTGTAGACCTGCGTGGTCGAGATGCTGGCGTGCCCGAGCAGCTCCTGCACCGCGCGCAGGTCCTGCGAGGACTGCAGCATGTGCGTCGCGAAGGAGTGGCGCAGCATGTGCGGATGCACGCGCTCGGGCAAGCCGGTCTTCCTCGCCCAGGCCGCGAGCCGCGCGTCGACCACCGCCCGCGAGATGCGCGAGCCGCGCGCGCCGACGAACAGCGCGTTGTCGTCCGCCTGTGCCAGCCGGGCGCGCACGGCGAGCCACGCCGCCAACGCCTCGCGCGCCTTGGCGCCGATCGGCACGGTGCGCGTCTTCGAGCCTTTGCCGGTCACCGTCACTTCGCCTTCGCGCAAGTCGATCCGGCCATCGCCGACGTCGAGCGATACCAGCTCGGCCAGGCGCAGGCCCGACGAGTACAGGAGCTCGAACATGGCGCGGTCGCGCAGCGCGAGCGCCGACTCGTCCGGCGCGGCGTCGAGCAGGCGCTGCGCCGCCTCGACCGACAGCGCCTTCGGCAGCGGCCGGCCGGCCTTGGGCGCGCGAATGCCGAGCACGGGATTGGCGCTGAAGCCGCGATGTCGCGCGAGCCAGCGAAACCAGCCGCGCCAAGCCGAGAGCACGAGGGCGAGGGTGCGCGGCGACAAGCCCTTGGCATGCAGCAGCGCCACGGCACGGCGCACCTCGTTAGGCTCCATTGCCGAGAGCGGCCGGCCGTCGCGCAGCGTGAGCAACACGCCAAGCGCGCGGCGGTAGTTCTCTAATGTCGCTGGCGCGAGGCGCCGCTGGTGCTTCAGTGAGGCGAGGTAGTCCTCGGCGTTCTTGGCATCCACTACAGCCGGGCCGTCACGCCGGCGGCGCAGAGCTCGCCGATACGGCGCAAATAGAGCGTGCCCATGTCCGGGTAGAAGCGCTTGGGGTCCTCGCTCCCCATGGCCAGCAGGCCGAAGACCGTCGTCTGGCCGAGCGGCACCAGCGCCATGGAGCGTATGTGTTCGGCGGCGTCGCCGAACCAGCCGACGAAGGCATTGCCCTGGGCCGGGCCGCACTGCGGCGTGCCCATCATCGACGCCTGCTGGCGCTCGCGCTCCTCGACGGGTCTTGCCTCGTCGAAATCGGCGGGCACCGCCTTCCCCCAGACGCGCAGCGCCACGTGCGGCACAGCGAAGTCCTCGCGCAGATGGAAGTAAAGCGAACGTGCGAGCGCCGGAAAGTCGCGTGCGCCGACCAGCGCCACCGCCAGGCGATGCACCTTCTCGCTGATGGCGTCGTTCTGCGTGCCGTTGGCGATGAGCTCCGCGAGGCGACCCTCAAGTGTGCGCGCCTTGTCGCGTAGTGCCACCGTCTGCCGCTCGGCCAGCGGGATGGCGCGGCCGCCGTAGGGATGCGGCACCTGGATCGACTCGAGCAGTTCCGGGTTCTGTTCGAAGAACTGCGGGTTGGCGCGCAGGAAGCGGGCGAGATCGTCGGCGTTCATGGCTCTCTTATTTCCAGCGTGCCGTCGAAGACGGTTTCGGCCGGGCCTTTCATCAGCACCGCATTGTCGCCGCCCGCCCAAGCGATGGTCAACGCGCCGCCGCGCGTCTCGACGCGCACCGGCGATTCCAGCCGGCGCTCGCTCACGCCGGCGACCACCGCGGCGCAGGCGCCGGTGCCGCACGAGAGCGTCTCGCCCGCGCCACGCTCCCACACGCGCAGCGCGATGCGATGCGAATCTCGCACCTGCATGTAGCCCGCATTGACGCCGTGCGGGAAGCGCGCGTGGCGCTCGATCAGCGGCCCCTGCGTCGTCACCGGCGCGCGCGCCACGTCCGGCACGAACTGCACCGCGTGTGGATTACCCATCGACACGATCGCCACCTGCACACGTTCGCCGCCCACGTCGAGCGTTTCCATACCGCTATACGCTGGACGGCCCATGTCAACGCTCACTTCGCCATCGTCTTCCAGGCGCGGACGGATCAGGCCACCGCGCGTCTCCACGACGATTTCGCGCTTGCGCGTAAGACCGCGCTCGTGCACGAAGCGCACGAAGCAGCGCGCGCCGTTGCCGCATTGCTCGACCTCGCCGCCATCGGCGTTGAAGATGCGGTAGCAGAAATCGGCGCCGTCCGTGCTCGCACGCTCGACCACCAGGATCTGGTCGCAGCCGACGCCGAGATGGCGGTCGGCGATGCGCCGCAATTGCGCTGGCGTGAGCGCGAACGGGCGACCCGTGCAGTCAAGCACGACGAAATCGTTGCCCGCTCCCTGCATCTTGGTGAACGGAAGCTTCATTCGAAGCGCGCGAGCCGCTCGCGCACCAGCCGCCCGACGGTAATCGCCAGCTCGAGCGCACGGCGGCCTTCGCGGCCATCGATCTGCACCGGCTGCTCGCGGCGCACGGCCGCCGCGAACGCCGCCGCCTGGTCGGCAAGCGCATCGCCGCCCTCGTGCACCTCTTCGGTCTCGGCGATGGCGCCGCCAGTCTCACGCGCATAGCGCAGGCGCGCACCCTGCAGATCGGCCGACACGTACATGTTGGGCTGGAAGACGCGCAGCTTTCGCACCGGCGCCTGGCTCACGCGGCTCGCCGACAGGTTGGCGACACAGCCGTTGGCGAACTCGAGGCGCGCGTTGGCGATGTCGATGTCCCGCGTCAGCACGCGAAAGCCGCAGGCGGAGACGTCGGTCGGCTCGGCGCGCGCGAGGGCGCAGGCGAGATCGAGGTCGTGAATCATCAGGTCCAGCACGACGTCCACCTCGGCGCCGCGCCGCTTGAACCCGGCGAGGCGCTCGGCCTCGATGAACACCGCCCGGTCCATGCGCGCCTGCATGGCGCGGAAGGTGCGGTTATAGCGCTCGACATGCCCACACTGCAGGACCCGCTGCTGCTTTGCTGCCAAGGCGATGAGGTCGTCGGCCTCGGCGAGCGTAGTAGCCATCGGCTTTTCGATCAGCAGGTGCAAGCCGTGCTGCAGGCAGTCGCGCGAGATGGCGTGGTGGCGGTCGGTGGGCACGGCGATCACCGCCGCATCCGCCTTCCCGAATACCGCGCGGTAATCGCTGAACGCGGCAGGACCCAGCGCCTGCGCGCGCGCGAGGTCGGCATCGACCACCGCCGTCACCTCGACCCCCGGCAGGCGCGCGAATTTCTGTGCGTGGTAGCGCCCCATGTGGCCGGCGCCGATGATGGCAATCTTCAATAGAAGCCCGGCTCGCCCTCGGGACGCGTCTTGAAGCGCTTGTGCAGCCAGTGGTACTGCTCGGGCATCTCGCGCACGCGTTCCTCGATGAACGCCATCATGCGGCGCGCGTCCGCCGCGTCGTCGCCGCTCGGGAAGTCAGGCCATGCCGGATAGAGTCGCGCCACGTAGCCGCCGTCCGGCAGCATGCGCGCCACGCAGGGCACGACGCGCGCGCCGGTCGAGCGCGCAATATACGACAGCCCTACGGCGGTCGCGGCCGGCACGCCGAAGAACGGAACGAAGATCGTGCCCTTGCGGCCGAAGTCGAGGTCCGGCAGGTAATAGAACGGGATGCCGGACTTGATCCAGCGCAGCACTTTGCGCAGGCCCTGCTGGCGCGAGACGATGTGCGGGCGAAAGCGAGTGCGGCTCTCGAGCAGCAGCCGGTCAAGCACGGGGTCCTTCTGGTGCGAGTAGAGCGAAGAGAGCTCGCGGTCGATCGACAGGCGAATCCCCGCGGCGTCGAGACCGGCGAAGTGCGGCGCGAGCACGATGACTTTCGGACCTGCCGCGTCCATGTGCTCGAGCCCTTCGAGCCGCACCATGTGCTTTATGCGCTCGGCCGAACCCCACCACAGCACCGCGCGGTCGACGAAGCTGCGGCAGAAGGCGCGAAAGGCGGCTCGCGCGAGGCGCTCGCGCTCCGCCGCATCCATGCTCGGGAAGCATTTCGCCAGATTGATGCGCGTCACGCGCCGCCGCTCGGGAATGAGCCAGAAAAGGAGCATGCCGACCGCGTTGCCGATCGCCGCGAGCGCGCGGAACGGCAGCCAGTGCACGAGCCACATCAGGGCGAAGAGGATGCGGCTCACGCCGGTTTCGGTTTTGCGCCCCTCGGCGTCTTGTAGCGGTTGTAACCCCAGAGATACTGCTCGGGACACACCGCGACCAGCGCCTCGAGCGAGCGATTCAAGCGGCGCGTGGCGCTCTCGCCGGGCAGCGCCGCCGGCAGCGGCCGCAGCAGGATCGAATAGCCCTCGCCGCGCGGCAGGCGCTTCGCGAAGGCGAGAAACGTGGCGACGTTATCGCGGCTCGCGAGCTTCGCCGCGAGCGTCATGGTGTAGGCGGGACGGCCGAAGAACTCGCACCACTCGCCTTCGCCGGCGCCGGGCACTTGGTCGGGCAGGAAGCCGACCGCCTCACCGCGCTGAAGGGCGCTGAAGAGCTCGCGCACGCCGGTGAGGTCCGCCGGTACCAGCCGCACGTTCGGTCGCTCGCGACCCGCCCGCATCAGCGGATCGAGCCAGGCGAACTTCGGCCGCCGATAAAGCACCGTGATCGGCATGCGGCTCGCGGCGTATTGCGCCGCCACCTCGAAGGCGCCCATGTGCGGCGTGAGAAAGAGAACCGGCCGGCCCGCGCGTTGCGCGGCGAGCACCGCTTCGGCGCCGTCGACCTCCTTCACGAGGGCGACGACTTCGTCGTGGGGCCGGAACCACAGCGCCGGTAGCTCGGTCACGAGCTCGCCCGCCGCGGCGATCGCACGCCGGCGGATGCGCGCGTCTTCATAGCGCGCTGCTGCGAGGTTCTCGCGCAGATGCCGCCGGTACGTGGGCGAAATCCCATACATTGCCCACCCAAGCACCCTTCCTAATCGCTGTAATAGTCCGAGCGGCAGCGTGCCGAAGCAGCGTAGCAGCGCAGTCGGGACACGAGGCAAATTTGGTATCCTTGCGGCCTTCTCCAAGAGACCCGCCCGCATGAGCGATTTTCTTTTTACTTCCGAATCGGTGTCCGAAGGCCATCCGGACAAGGTTGCCGACCAGATTTCCGATGCGGTATTGGACGCGATTCTAAAGCAGGACAAGACCTCGCGCGTCGCCGCCGAGACGCTGGTGAAGGACAACCTGGTGGTGCTGGCGGGCGAGATCACCACCCATGCGCGCGTCAACTACGATGAAGTGGCGCGCAACACGATCAAGCGCATCGGCTACACCGATCCGTTGATCGGCTTCGACGCCTCGACCTGCACGGTGCTCGTCGCCTACGGGCAGCAGTCGCCTGACATTGCGCGCGGCGTCGACAAGAGCGTCGACCTCGACCAGGGCGCCGGCGACCAGGGCCTGATGTTCGGCTATGCCTGCGACGAGACGCCGAGCCTGATGCCGCTGCCGATCTTCCTCTCGCATCGCCTGGTCGAGCGGCAGGCCGAGCTTCGCCGCAGCGGCCGCCTGTCGTGGCTGCGACCCGATGCGAAGTCGCAGGTCACCATTCGCTATTTGAACGGCAAGCCCGAATCGATCGACACCGTGGTGCTCTCGACGCAGCACGCGCCGGGCGTCGAGCACAAGAAGCTCTCTGAATCGGTGATCGAGGAAGTGATCAAGCCGGTCCTGCCCAAGTCGATGGTCAAGGGCAAGATCAATTACCTGGTGAATCCGACCGGGGCCTTCGAGATCGGCGGGCCGAAGGGCGACTGCGGCGTCACCGGCCGCAAGATCATCGTCGATACCTACGGCGGCGCGGCGCCGCACGGCGGCGGCGCCTTCTCCGGCAAGGATCCGTCGAAGGTGGACCGCTCAGCGGCGTATGCGGCGCGCTACGTGGCGAAGAACATCGTCGCCGCCGGCCTCGCCTCCAAGTGCCTGGTACAGGTCTCCTACGCCATCGGCGTCGCGCGTCCGACCAGCGTCATGGTGACCACGCAGGGCACCGGCAAGATGTCGGACGACGCGCTCTCGGCGCTCGTTACCAAGCATTTCGACCTGCGGCCGCGCGGCATCATCCAGATGCTCGATCTCCTGCGTCCGATCTACGAGAAGACCGCGGCATACGGGCACTTCGGCCGCGAAGACGGCGAATTCAGCTGGGAAGCGACTGACAAGGCGCTGGCACTCAAGCAAGCAGCGTAGATGCCCGCTTAACGGCAAAGCAGCCTGAAATCCGGGCCGCGCGGCGGCCCGCTCGAGGAGCACATCATGCAAAAGCCACCCTTCCGTGCCGACCACGTCGGCAGCCTGCTGCGTCCCCAGGATCTGCACGAGGCGCGCGCCAAGAACCGCCGCGGCGAGCTCTCGGACGCCGAGCTGAAGGCGATCCAGGACCGCGACATCCGCGAGGTGGTCAAGATGCAGGAGGCGCTCGGCCTGCAGGCGATCACCGACGGCGAGTTCCGTCGCGACTGGTGGCACATCGACTTCATCCATGGCTTCGATGGCGTCGACCTCACCGTCAACAAGGAGCACACGTTCCATGCGAGCGATGAGCAGCCGCCGATGTTCAAGCTCGCGGGCAAGATCCGGCGCACCAAGCCCAGCATGCTGGAGCACTTCAAGTTCCTGAAATCGGTGGTGACCAAGGGCATGCCCAAATTCACCATGCCCTCCCCCGCGATGCTGCACGCGAGGAGCGATCGCGAGGCGCTGAAGAAGGTCTATCCGAGCCTCGACAACTTTTGGGAAGACATCACCAAGGCCTATCGCGAGGAGATCGCCGATCTGTACAAAGCCGGCTGCCGTTACCTGCAGATCGACGACACGACGATCGCGATGTGGGGTGACCCGAAGGTGCAGGAGAACTTCAAGAAGCTGGGTGACGACCCGAAGCGGGACGCCGAGATGTACGCCGCCGCGGTGAACGCGGCGATCCGCGACGTGCCGGACGACATGACGGTCTGCATCCACACCTGCCGCGGCAACTTCAAGAGCACCTGGCTCGCGAGCGGCGCCTATGCCGATTTCGTCGCCGAGCGCGTCTTCACCGGCCTCGACGTCGACGGCTTCTTCCTCGAGTACGACACCGAGCGCGCCGGCGGCTTCGAGCCGCTGCGCTTCGTGCCCAAGGGCAAGAAGGTCGTGCTCGGCCTGGTCAGCTCCAAGCTGCCGGCGTTGGAAGGCAAGGACCACCTCAAGCGGCGCATCGACGAGGCGGCCAAATACATGCCGCTCGACAACATGTGCCTCTCGCCGCAGTGCGGCTTCTCGAGCACCCACCACGGCAACAACCTGACCGTCGAGCAGGAAAAGGCCAAGCTCAAGCTCTGCCTCGACGTCGCGCGCGAGGTCTGGGGCCACTAGCCGGAAATCGGGGTCACAGCCCCATTTAAAGAGGTTTATCGCCGCGCTTGCGCGGGAGCGGCGATTCGCCGCATCCTTTAGCCCTTCTCGGAGGAGGGAAGAGGATGAACAGGCTCATCGCCGCCGTAGCGGCCGGCATCGCGCTCGCATTCACCGCTGGCCTATCGCAGGGTCAGGAACTCAAAGGCGAATACAAGCTCGGAGTGCTCGAGCCGCTCACCGGCAACCTCGCGGTGCAGGGGAAGCTGCATCTCGAGGGCTACGAGATCATGCGCGACCTCATCAACAGCCGCTTCGGCGGCGTGATGGGCCGCAAGCTCGTGCTGGTGGTCGGCGACGCGCCGGATCCCACGGCAGCGGCGTCCGAGGCGACCCGGCTTGCGACGCGCGAGGGCGTGAAGATCATCACTGGCACGTTCTCGTCGATCCTGTGCGGCGCGGCGAGCGAGGCAGCGGCGCGGCAGAACGTCATCTACTGGGAAACCTCGTGCGTCGATCCGCGCTTCACGCGGCGTGGCTTGAAGAACGTCTTCCGCACGGAGATCGATGGCGTCGGCTTCGGCTGGTACAACGTGGAGTTCATCGCCAAGTACCTCGCGCCCCGCTTGGGCAAGAAGCCGAACGAGCTGCGTATCGCCTACATCGCGGAAGACTCCTCCTACGGCCAGGGCGTCACCGAGGCCGCGCGCGAGCGCGCGAAGAAGGAGTTCGGCATGCAGGAGGTGGCGCTCGAGTACTACACCTTCACGACAAACGACCTCACGCCGGTCATCCTCAAGCTGAAGAACGCGAATCCGGACGTGCTGCACCACATCGCGCGCGATCAGGACGCGATCCTCTTCTGGCGCCAGGCGCGCGAGCAGAACTTCGAGGTCAAGGCGGTGGTGCACGCGGGGGCCACCGGCTATGGCAATCCGGGCTTCGGCAAGGCGCTCGGCAACGACGCCAACGGACCTTTCGCGCTGAGTGAACCCGGCCCCGGTTTCCTCATCGACAAGATGCGTCCCGAGGGGCAGAAGATCGAGCAGGCGTTCCGCGAGGCGCTGAAGGCGAAGACCGGCTCCGACGTGCCGGCCGGCGGCCATCAGCTCGCGGCGGGCGGCCTCTGGCTCCTCAAGCTCGCGCTCGATGAGGCGAAGACCGACCAGCTGGATAAATTCCGCGCGGCGGTTCTCAAGATGGACCTGCCGGTCGGCAGCCTGATGAACGGCTGGGGCGTGAAATTCGACGAATCGGGGCAGAACTCGAACGAGCGTGTGCAGCACTACATGTTGCAATGGCAGAACGGACAGCTCGTCAGCATCTGGCCCGAGCAGTTCACCAGCAACCGCGCCAAGTGGACGCCGCTCGGACCGTGGAACCAGCGCAAGTAGCGCCCTGATCTCCCAGCTCGTCGTCTCGACGATCCTGCTCGGGGGACTCTATGCCCTCATTGCGGTCGGCCTGACGCTGATTTTCGGTGTCATGCGCGTCGTCAACTTCGCGCACGGCGAATTTCTCATGCTCGGGATGTACGCCGCGTTCTGGGCCTTTACCCTCCTGCACGCCGATCCGTACCTGACGCTCATCGTCGCCGTGCCGCTCTTCCTGGCCGTCGGCTGGGGCAGCTATGCACTCATCATGCGACCGATCGTGCACACCTCGCACAACGTGCAGGTGTTCACCACGGTCGGGCTCTCCATCGTGTTGCAGAACCTCGCCCTCGTGCTCTGGACGGGCGACGCCCGCTTCGTGCGCACGGGCTACTACGGCGAGGTCATCAGCATCGGCGGCGCGGTGTTGAACGTCGCGCAGGCGGTCGCGTTTGTCCTTGCGGTGGCCGCCACGGCGGCACTGTTCGTCTTCATGCGCTGGTCGTATACCGGCAAGCTGATGCGCGCGACTGCGCAGGACCGCGCCGCGGCCGCGCTGATGGGAATCAATACGGACCGCATCTACGCGCTCACCTGGGCGGTCGGGATCGCCTGCGTCGGTGCGGCCGGCGTGCTGCTCGCGCCCATCTACGCCGTGTATCCGACCGCCGGCTTGCAGTTCGTGCTGATCGCCTATATCGCTGTCGTGCTCGGAGGTTTGGGCAACATGGTGGGCGCGCTCATCGCCGCGCTGATCGTCGCCGCGGTGGAGGTCATCGGCTCCTACACCATCGGCACCGGGTGGAAGGAGGTGCTCTACCTGCTGCTCTTTATCGCTATCCTCATCGTGCGACCCGCGGGACTCTTCGGCCAGCGCGGCGCCGAGGCGCTCGGCATGTGAGGACCTACGGCGCAGCGATCGGCTTCTTCGCCGTCGTCGGGCTCGCGCCGCTGGTCGTCAGTGACGCCTTTCTCCTCGACAGCTTGGTGCTCATCCTGATCTGGGGCTCGGCCGCCGGTGCGTGGAATATCGCCGGCGGCTACGCCGGGCAAATCTCGCTCGGCCATTCCGCATTCTTCGGCCTGGGCGCCTACGCGGCAGCGCTCTGCGGCGTGCGCTGGAACATCTCACCCTGGTACGGCCTCGCGATCGGCGCCGCGCTCGCGAGCGCAGCCGGCATGGTCATCGGCTTTCTGTCCAATCGCCTGCGCGGTCCGTACTTCGTCATCGCGACGATCGCGGTGTCGCAGGTGCTGCTTCTCGGTGCCAGCCGCTGGCGCGGCTTCACCTCGGGCTCCGAGGGGATTCCGGTGCCGTTTCGGCCGGGATTCTGGACGCTCGGCATCGCCGACAAGCGCATCTGGGTATGGATCGTCCTAGCGCTGGCGCTGCTGGTTTATCTCGCGCAGGTCTATCTCGAGCGCTCGCGCCGCGGCTTTCAGCTCGCCGCGGTGCGGGAGGACGAGGACGCCGCGCTTTCACTCGGCGTCGCGGCGCGGCGGCTCAAGGTCGCGGCAATCGCCGTAAGCGCCGCCTTCACCGCGGTCTGCGGCGCGCTTTGGGCGCAGTACGTCGGCTTCGTCGATCCCCTGTACGTGTTTTCCATCGATCTTTCCATCCGCTTCTCGCTCTCGGCGATCATCGGCGGCCTCGGCAGCGCGCTCGGTCCGTTCCTCGGCGCGGTGCTGGTCACGACGGTGGAGACGTGGCTGCGCGCCCAGTTCGGCGGACTGGGCTCCCATCTCGTCGGGCTCTACCTCATCCTGTACGGCATCGCCCTCATCGTCATGGTGCGCTACGCGCCGCAAGGGCTGATGGGCTGGATGCGCGAGCGATGAGCCTCCTCAGCGTCCGCGGTGTCACGAAGCGCTTCGGCGGCATCACCGCCAACCGCGCCATCACCTTCGAGATCGCGGCGGGCGAGCTGGTCGGCATCATCGGTCCCAACGGCGCCGGCAAGTCGACGCTCTTCGAATGCATCAGCGGCTTCTATGCACCCGACGAGGGTGAAGTGGAGCTCGACGGCGCGCGGCTCACCCGGCTTTCGCCGGACAATGTCTGCCGCCGTGGCGTGGCGCGCACTTTTCAGAAGCTGCGGCCCTTCCAGGGAATGACGGTCGCCGAGAACGTCATGGTCGGCGCGCTCACGCGCACGCATGACGTGAAGCATGCGCGCGAGCAGGCGCACGAGTGGCTGCGCCGCGTCGGCCTCGCCGAGAAGGCAAGCGCCCATGCGCGTACCCTCTCCACCGGACAGCGCAAGCGCCTGGAGCTCGCACGCGCGCTCGCGACGCAGCCGCGGCTCTTGCTGCTCGATGAAGTGACCGGGGGCGTCGATCAGCGCTCGATACCGGGGCTGGTGGACCTCGTGCGCGAGCTGCACGCCGGCGGGCTCACCGTTCTGTTGATTGAGCACAACATGCGCGTAGTGACGGCGGTCGCCCGGCGCATCATCGCGCTGCACATGGGCGAGGTGATCGCCGACGGTACGCCCGACGTGGTGGCGCGCGATCGCAAGGTCGTCGAGGCATACCTCGGCCAGGCGTACGTACAGTGAGCGCCGGAGCCCAGCTTGCCGTTGAGCACCTCGACGTCGCTTACGGCGACTTCCAGGTGCTATGGGACACGGAGGTGAGCGTCGCGGCGGGCGAAATCGTCGCGCTGCTCGGCCCGAACGGCGCCGGCAAATCGACGCTCGTCAACACGATCTCCGGGCTGCTGCGCCCGCAGGCCGGGCACGTCTCCTTCGAGGGGCAGCGCATCGACGGCACGCCGGCCTACCGCCGCGCCGCCGCTGGCATCGCCCATGTGCTCGAGCGACGGCGGCTCTTTCCCTTTCTCACGGTGCAAGACAACGTGCTCCTCGGTGCGCACAATCCGCGCGCCCGGCCGCATCGCGAGGAAACGCTCGCCCGGCTCGAGGTGCTGCTGCCGCTTCTCAAGGCGCGCGGCTCGCAGCTCGCCCATACGCTTTCCGGCGGCGAGCAGCAGATGGTCGCGATCGCGCGCGGCTTGATGGCGAGGCCGAAGCTGCTGATGATCGACGAGCCGTTCCTCGGCCTCGCGCCGCGCATGGTCGAGGAGATCGGCACGCTCGTGCGCCGCATCCGCGACGAGCAGGGCATCAGTGTTCTTTTCATCGAGCAGAACGTGGAGCTTTCGCTGCGGCTCGCCGATCGCGGCGTCGTACTGGAATCGGGCCGCACGGTCCTGAGCGGCCCTTCGACCGAGCTGTTGCGCTCGGCGGAGGTGAAGCGCATCTTCCTCGGTGACTTTGCGCTGTAGGCTATCCTTTGCGCATGCTGCGACCGATTCCCGATACCAGCATCTTCGACCTGCGCCTCGCACGCCGCGGTCGGCGGCTGAACAGGCTCTGCTCGGCGCTCTGCTCGCCCGCAGAGCGCGAGGCGTTCAAGCGCGACGAGGAAGCGTTCATGTCGCGCTTCGGCCTGACCGACGCCGAGAAGGAGCTCATCCGCAAGCGCGACTTCCAGGGTCTGATCGATGCGGGCACCAACATCTACTACCTGCTGAAGATCGGCTCGGCCACCGGCAACGGCCTCTACAAGATGGGGGCGCAGATGCGCGGCGAGACGTACGAGCAGTTCCTCGCCACGCGCAACATTCGCGGCGCGGTGTAATGGGCCGCATCGTCGCGGGCATCGGACTGTCGCATGTGCCTTCCATCGGTCCGGTGGTGGATCGCAAGCGCACCGAGGAGCCGGCGTGGAAGCCGCTCTTCGATGCGTACGTGCCAGTGCGCGAATGGCTCGCGCGCCTCAAGCCCGATGTCGCCATCGTCGTTTACAACGACCATGCGGCCGACTTCAGCTTCGACAAGTACCCCACTTTCGCGCTCGGCGTCGCGGAGCGTTATGCGATCGGCGACGAAGGCTTCGGCACGCGTCAGCTGCCGGAGGTGCCGGGCGACTTCGACCTCTCGGCGCACCTTGCCGAGTCGCTCGTCTACGAACACGAGTTCGATCTCACGCTCTGCCAGGAAATCGCGGTCGAGCACGGCTTCCTCGTGCCGATGAATCTCTGCTTTCCGCACACCGCGAATGGCTGGCCAGTGCGGGCAATTCCGCTGCAGGTGAACGTGATCCAGCACCCGTTGCCCACAGCGCGCCGCTGCTACCGGCTGGGCGAGGCGCTGCGCGCGGCCGTCGAAACGTTTCCAAAAGATTTAAATATTGTCGTGATGGGCACGGGCGGCATGTCGCACCAGCTGCAGGGAAAGCGCTTCGGCCACATGAACGAGAAATTCGACCAGTGGTTCCTCGACCAGCTCGAGGCAGACCCGGAGGTGCTGGCGCACATCAGCCACCAGAAAATCATGGAGGAAGCGGGCGCGGAAGCGGTTGAGCTCATCATGTGGCTCACCATGCGCGGCGCCGTGTCGCCGCGCGCGCGACGCATCCACCGGCACTATTACGCACCCATGACCACCGGCATGGGTCTCATCACGTTCGAATCGTAGGTTCGCTACACTGCGGCGATGGCTTCGCTGCCGCAGTATCGCAACGCACTGCAACCGCAGACGACACTGCACGAGTACCGCATCGAGCAGGTGCTCGGCGCCGGTGGTTTCGGCACGACTTATCTCGCGCGCGATACGCACCTCGACAAGCACGTCGCTATCAAGGAGTACTTCCCGTCCGACATCGCGATGCGCGCATCGGAAGGCACCGTGCAGCCGGCGACCTCGCAGCACGAGGAGGACTACAAGTGGGGCCTCGACCGCTTCCTCCTTGAAGCGCGCACGCTGGCCAAGTTCAGCCACCCGAACATCGTGCGCGTGGTGCGCTATTTCGAGGCGAACGGCACCGCCTATATGGTGATGGACTACGAGCGCGGCGAGCCGCTCAAGAACCTGCTGATCGTCAATCCGCGGCTGCCGGAAGCGCAGCTGCGCCGCCTCGCGGGACCGCTGCTCGACGGGCTGCGAGCGGTGCACGCCGCGGGGTTCCTGCATCGCGATATCAAGCCCGACAACATCTTCGTGCGCAGCGACGGGACGCCCGTGCTCATCGATTTCGGCTCGGCGCGCAATGCGCTCGGCGGCGAGACGCGCGCGCTCACCGCCATCCTCACGCCCGGATATGCGCCGCTGGAGCAATACTCGACGGACGGGCGCCAGGGGCCGTGGACCGATCTCTACGCGCTTGGCGGCGTCTTCTACCGCTGCGTCACCGGCACCCAGCCGCCCGATGCCGTCGCCCGCATGCGCAACGACACGCTCGCCGACGGCCTGGCGAAGGCGGCGAGCGTGTACAGCGCGCACTTCCTGCGCGCGATCGCCTGGGCGCTCGCGCTCGACGAAAAGAAACGGCCGCAGCAGGTCGACGCCTTGCGCACGGCGCTGCTCGCCGCCGGCGCGGCCAGCGCGCCGCAGACTGCTGCCGCGACGGCTTCGGCAACCACGGAGCGCACGCTGCGGATCGAACGCCCGGCCGCGCCGGCGGTGCGCCTCGCGCCCGCGGCGCCAAGACGGTCCTGGCGGCCGCTCGCCGCCGCGCTCGTCGTGGTGTTCGTGCTCGGCGCGCTTGCGGCGGGCATGAAACATCACGCGCGCCAGGCCGAAGCCGCGCCCCAGGAGGCCGGCCGCTTTGCCCATGAAACCGTGCTGCAATTCCGCGCCGCCGACACGAACGGCGACGGCTATCTTTCAGCCGAGGAATTGCGTCGCTATCCGTTCCTCGCCAAAGAGTTCGAGCGCATCGACAACAACGGCGATGGACGCGTCTCGCTCGCCGAATTCCAGCGTGCGCGTCTCATGCAGGCGGAACGGCGCCTCGCGAAGCGCGCCGAGTAAGGCTCTGCCGAGCGCGATCTAGAGACCGAGGGCGACGTACAGGCCGGCCGCGCCGGCGATGAACGCGATGGCGAAGAACTGCCGCACGGCGGCGTCGCGAACGACCCGGCGCAGCAAGCCGACAGGGCGCGGCAGGCGCGTGAGCTCGCGCGAAGGGTCCTTGATCTCCTTAAGCACCGCTGCCGGATCGAGCAGGCGCGAGAGCGGCAAGCGTGTATCGACGAGGATGGCGCGCGCGGCTGGCGCATCCGCCGCCCTCTCGTTTCCCGCCTCGAGCTTCACCGTGCGGCTGCCGGAGGCCGAGGGCTCGGCGCTCGCCGATTGGGCGCGCAATTCCGCCTGGCAGGTGGCGAGATCGGCGGCCAGCTCGCGCGCATCCTGATAGCGCAGCTTCGGCTCCTTCTTGAGCGCGCGCGCCACGACAAAGTCGAGCATCGCCGGCAACCCGGGCACGACCCGCGTCGGCGGCACGTGCTCGGTCTGCGTGATCGCGTGCTCCACTTGCTCGATGTTCTCGCCGCCGTAGAGCCGCGTGCCGGTCAGCATCTCGTAGAGCACGATGCCGAGCGAAAAAATGTCGGAGCGGTGGTCGAGCGGCTGGCCGGAGATCTGCTCGGGGGACATGTAGCGCGGCGTGCCGAGCACCATGCCGGTGCTGGTCTTGTGGTCGGACATGCGCATGCGCGCGAGGCCGAAGTCCATGATCTTCGCCGCGCCGCCGCCGTTCAGCATGATGTTGCCGGGCTTGATGTCGCGATGCACGATGCCGCGCTCGTGCGCATAGCCAAGGCCCTCGGCGACTTGCCGCGCGATCTCGATCGCCTCCAGCGCGGTCACCCCCTCCTTGGTCATGCGGCTGCGAAGGTCGGTCCCTTCCAGCAGCTCCATGGCCATGTAGACCGTGCCGTCGTGCTCGCCGCAGTCGAAGGTCGTGACGATATGGGGGTGCGTGAGCTTGCCGGCCGCCTTCGCCTCGAGGAAAAACCGCTTCTCGTATTCGCGGCGCACGTCATTGTCGTCGGGGAGGATGATGGTCTTCAGCGCCACCAGGCGATCGAGGTTCGGGTCCTCGGCCTTGTAGACGATGCCCATCGCGCCGCGGCCAAGCTCGCTGACGATGCGGTAGCGCCCGATCTTTGCCGGTTTCTTTGCCATCAACTAGTTGCGCGCCCGGTGCACAAGACCGTGCAGGTAGGTGTACTTGGCGACCACGACCTCGACGAACGGGGGGCGGCCCTCGTGCGCGCGCCACGTCAGCCCGCCGGCGATGGATGCGATCGCGAGCGCCACGGCGACCGCGAGATAGAGGTGACGGCGCCGCTCGAGCCCGCGTTCGTCCGGGGTGAACACTTCGTGCGAGCGCAGTCCGGAATCGGTGAACGTGCCGGCGGGCCGGAGCATCGCTTCGCGCCCCGGCGCCGCGTCGGCCAAGGCCTCGCGGAACGCGCGCGAGGCGAGTACGCGCGAGGAGTCGGCAAAGGCGGCGATGTTCGCTGCGACAGCAATGCCATCGCCGGTCATGCCTTCGCCACCCTTGCGGCCCGAGACCTGGAGCGCGCCATGGTTGAGCCCGGCCGCGAGCGGCAGCCCGGCGGCGGCGGCATTGAGGGCGCGGCGCGCGACGCGCAGCGCCCCCGCCGGATTGCGCAGCACCACGACCGCCGCGCCGTCGGCGGCATCAAGGACCAGGCGGCTCGCCGGGGCGAGCTCCGCCGTCACCACGGCGATGACGGCCTCGAGTTGCGCGCGCAGGCGCGCCTGCTCGCTCGCCGAGCGGCGGGCAAACTCTGCGATTTTCAGGAAAACGACGCTCCCCATGACCGACGTCGCCATGCGCCGAAGGATGCAGTGTCCGGCACGCCTTGAAAAGGAATTAGAACCGGTTACAATGCGCCCCGCTGAGGAGCGTTGCGTCCCTACATCAGAGGGGTCAGGCTCAGCTAAATTCAACTGCGCTCGCATCGGAAACGGTGCGGGCGCTTTGTCTTTCTGGAGGGTCCTAATGAAAGCCGCAGATTCCAAGTTCTCCGATTTCCGGGTCGCCGACCTGTCGCTGGCCGACTGGGGCCGCAAAGAGATGCTCATCGCCGAGTCCGAGATGCCGGCGCTCATGGCGATCCGCGCCGAGTACGCACGCCACCAGCCGCTCAAGGGGGCGCGCATCTCCGGGTCGCTCCACATGACCATCCAGACGGCGGTCCTGATCGAAACATTGAAGGCCCTCGGCGCGGAGGTGCGCTGGGCCTCGTGCAACATCTTCTCCACGCAGGACCACGCGGCGGCGGCGATCGCCGCCGGCGGCACGCCGGTCTTCGCCTACAAGGGCGAATCGCTCGAGGAATACTGGGAATTCACCCACCGCATCTTCGAGTTCGGCGAGGGCAAAGGGCCGAACATGATCCTCGACGACGGCGGCGACGCGACGCTCCTCGTGCACCTCGGCCAGCGCGCCGAGAAGGATGCGGCGGTGATTTCGGATCCGAAGAGCGAGGAGGAGCAGTACCTATTCGCCGCGATCAAGAAGCGTCTCGCCGCGCAGCCCGGATGGTACTCGCGCATCGCCAAGGAGATCCGCGGCGTCACCGAGGAGACCACGACCGGCGTGCATCGCCTCTATCAGATGGCGAAGGACAAGCGCCTGCTCTTCCCGGCGATCAATGTCAACGACTCGGTCACCAAGTCCAAGTTCGACAACATCTACGGTTGCCGTGAGTCGCTGGTCGACGGCATCAAGCGCGCGACCGACGTCATGGTCGCCGGCAAGGTCGCGGTCATCGCCGGCTTCGGCGAGGTCGGCAAGGGATCGGCCCAGGCGCTGCGCGGACTGCAGGCGCAGGTATGGGTCACCGAGATCGACCCGATCTGCGCGCTGCAGGCGGCGATGGAAGGCTATCGGGTGGTGACGATGGACTACGCCGCCGACAAGGCCGACATCTTCGTGAGCGCCACCGGCAACTTCAACGTCATCACCCACGAGCACATGAAGCGGATGAAGAACAACGCCATCGTGTGCAACATCGGCCACTTCGACAACGAAATCGACATCGCCAGCCTGAAGGCGTACAAGTGGGAGAACATCAAGCCGCAGGTCGACCACGTCATCTTCCCCGACGGCAAGCGCATCATCATGCTGGCCGAGGGACGGCTCGTGAACCTCGGCTGCGCGACCGGCCATCCGTCCTACGTCATGAGCTCGTCGTTCGCCAACCAGACACTCGCCCAGATCGAGCTTTTCACCAACAACAAGAACTACCCGATCGGCGTCTACATCCTGCCCAAGCAGCTCGACGAGAAGGTCGCGCGCCTACAGCTCAAGACGCTCAATGCCCAGCTCACGGAGCTCACCGACGAGCAGGCGCGCTACATCGGCGTCTCGAAGCAGGGTCCGTACAAGTCGGATCACTACCGGTATTGACCGCCGTTGCCCCTAATAAGGGGGTTTAAGGAAATGCGCATCGCGATGTTCGGCTCGGGCGGGGTCGGCGGCTACTTCGGCGCCCGGCTCGCCGCGGCCGGACACGATGTGCAGTTCATCGCGCGCGGCGCCCACCTCGCCGCGATGCGCGAGCGCGGCCTGCGTGTGGAAAGCGCGCTTGGTAACGTGGATGTGCCGCGACCCCAGGCGCACGCGGATGCGGCGGAGATCGGCGCCGTCGATTTCGTGGTATTCGCCGTCAAGCTCGCTGACGTCGCAAGCGCTGCCGAAAGGCTGCAACCGCTGCTCGGTCAGCGCACGCGCGTGCTTTTCTTCCAGAACGGTGTCGAAGCGCCAGAAATCGTCGCGCGCGTTATAGGCGCAAAACATGTGCTTCCCGGCGTGGCTTATATCGCCACCGCCATAGCCGAGCCCGGCGTGGTGCGCCATACCGGCACGATGCAGCGACTGCAGGTGGGCGCCGCGGCCGAGCCGTTCGTCGATGCGTGCAAAGGCGCGGGTATCAACATCGAGCAGGTGGACGACATCGATCGTGCGCGCTGGGAAAAGTTCGTCTTCCTCGAAGCGCTCTCCGGCGTGACGACCCTCGCGCGCGCGCCGGTCGGCGTGTGCCGCGCTGATCCCGAGTTGCGCGCGACGCTGGAAGCGGCGATGAGCGAAGCCGGGCGCGTGGGCCGCAAGCGCGGCGTCAAGCTGCCGGACGATTTCGTCGCCGAGCGCCTGAAATTCGTCGATGGGCTGCATGCCGACATGCGCACCTCGATGCAGCACGATCTGGAGGCCGGCAAGCCACTCGAGGCGCCTTGGCTCTGCGGCGCCGTAGTGCGCATGAGTGCGGAAGCCGGGCTCGCCGCGCCGGTCAACCGCACGATCTACGCCGCGCTCAAGCCCTACCTGCATGGATCTGCGCGCGCGGCTCACTGACCGGCGCGAGCCGGTCTTCCTCTACGGCACGACCCCGCCGCGCGCCGGCTCGCGGCCCGAGCAGGTCGACGAGGCGATCGACAAGCTGGCGGGGCGCATTCGCGGACTGCCGCTCGATGGGCTGGTGGTCTACGACATCCAGGACGAATCGGGGCGCACGAGCCAGCCGCGTCCTTTCCCGTTCATCGCCACCGTCGACCCGCGACAGTATTCATCGCTCCTGCGCAGCCGCACCACCCTGACACCGATCGTCTACAAGGCGCTCGGCGCCATGCAGGAAGCCTCCTGGGAGTCGTGGCTCGTCGAGTCGGCGCAGGCCGATCTGCGCTACGTGTCGATCGTCGGCCGGCCGACCTCGGGCGTTCGCTATCCGCTCGCGCTCTCCCGCGCGGTGCGCCTGGCGGCGGACCATCCGGCGCGCTTCACGGTCGGCGGCGTGGGGATCGCCGAGCGGCACAAA
>Ga0081539_10001862_pt1 | contig 33219 bp, 32 predicted proteins | sample TabmetS4T2R2_FD_71023 | JGI IMG/M metagenome (GOLD analysis project Ga0081539, IMG submission 71023) | Tabebuia heterophylla rhizosphere microbial communities from the University of Puerto Rico - S4T2R2 | ecosystem: Host-associated > Plants > Roots > Rhizosphere ... | reverse complement strand
GTCGTAGGGCTCGATCTCCTCGACCTCGTGCACGAACTCGACCGCGTGGCCTTCGGGCGTGCGCACCCGCAGGGCCGCTCCGCGGCCGGGATCGGTCCCGGCCGGCACACGCTCGGCGCGCGTGCCGAGCCGTTCGTGCAGCTGCTCGAGCCGGTCGAGGTCCGCCGGGTCGGAGACCCGGAAGGCGGAGCGCAGGAGGCCGCCGGAGCCGCGCTCGACCAGGGCCAGCGACCAGCTGTCGAACTCCCCGGCGGCGCGCAGGTAGAGCGCTTCGCCGTCCTCCAGGTGCTCGGCGAAGCCGAGCAGGTCGACATAGAAGGCGCGGGCCGCGGCGAGGTCCTCGACCGCGATCGCCAAATGGGCGAGGCGGAGGATCATCGCGCCGCCTCCCGAGCCCGCACCCGGTCGAGGGCGATGTCGGCCAGCATGTCCTCCTGGCCGCCGATCAGGGCCCGTTCGCCGGCCTCGGTGAGCAGCTCGCGGACGTCGACGCCGTAGGTCGCGGCGGCGTCTTCGGCGTGGCGCAGGAAGCTCGAGTAGACGCCGGCGTAGCCGATCGTCAGGGTCTCGCGGTCGAGCTGCACCGGCCGGTCCTGCAGCGGCCGCACGATGTCGTCGGCGGCGTCCTGCAGGGCGAAGACCGAGCAGCCGGTCTCCCAGCCCATCTTGTCGGCGACCGCGACGAAGGCCTCGATCGGGGTGTTGCCGGCGCCGGCGCCGTGGCCGGCCAGCGAGGCGTCGACCCGCTGCGCCCCGGCTTCGACCGCCACGACCGAGTTGGCGACCGCGAGCGAGAGGTTCTGGTGGGCGTGCACGCCGACTTCGGTGCCGGGGTCGAGCGCCTCGCGGTAGGCCGCGATCCGCTCGCGGAACCCGTCCATGGTCAGCGCTCCGGCGGAGTCGGTGACGTAAACGCACTGGGCGCCGTAGGACTCCATCAGCTTCGCCTGCTCAGCCAGCTCGGCCGGCGGCGAGAGGTGGGCCATCATCAGGAAGCCGGCGACGTCGAGCCCGAGCTCGCGCGCGGTCGAGATGTGCTGGGCGGAGACGTCGGCCTCCGTGCAGTGGGTGGCGACCCGGACCGAGCGGATGCCGAGCTCGACCGCGCGCTCGAGGTCGGCGATCGTGCCGACCCCGGGCAGGAGCAGCGAGGTCGGGACCGCGCGCTCCATCTGCGCGCAGGCGGCCTCGATCCATTCCCAGTCGGTGTGGCTGCCGGCGCCGTAGTTGACGCTGGCCCCGGCGAGGCCGTCGCCGTGGGTGACCTCGATCGCGGCGACGCCGGCCGCCTCCAGGGCGGCGACGATCGCGGTCAGCTGCTCGATCTCGATCCGGTGGCGCATCGCGTGCATGCCGTCGCGCAGGGTGACGTCCTGCACGTAGAGCCTGCCGGTGCTCATCGCCCCGCTCCGACCTGCGGCCGGGCGGCGATCTCCTCCGCCACCCGCAGCGCCGCCGAGGTCATGATGTCGAGGTTGCCCGCGTAGGCCGGCAGGTAGTCGGCGGCGCCCTCGACCTCCAGGAAGGTCGAGACTTTCCAACGTACCTCGGCCTCCGCCGGGTCGACCAGGGTGGTGACCGAGTCGGGGTCGACCGGGGTGATCTGCACCTCCTGCTTGAGCCGGTAGCCGGGTACGTAGTGGGCGACGTCGGCGACCATCCGCTGGATCGAGTCGCGGACCGCGTCGTGGTCGCACTCGCCGACCAGGCAGAAGACCGTGTCGCGCATGATCAGCGGCGGCTCGGCCGGGTTGAGGATGATGATCGCCTTGCCGCGGGCGGCGCCGCCGACGCTCTCGATCGCGTGCGCGGTGGTCTCGGTGAACTCGTCGATGTTGGCCCGCGTGCCGGGGCCGGCGCCGCGCGAGGCGACCGAGGCGACGATCTCCGCGTAGGGGACCGGGGTGACCCGGGAGACGGCGGCGACGATCGGGATCGTCGCCTGGCCGCCGCAGGTGACCATGTTCAGGTTCGGCGCGTCGAGGTGCTGCTCGAGGTTTACGACCGGGATCACGAAGGGCCCGAGCGCCGCCGGGGTGAGGTCGACGAGGCGCTTGCCGTAGGGCTCCAGCGCCTCGGCGTTGGCTTCATGGCCCTTCGCCGAGGTCGCGTCGAGGACGATCTCGACCGCCTCGAACTCCGGCATCCCGATCAGCCCGGCGACCCCGTCGGAGGTCGTCGCGACCCCCATCCGGCCGGCCCGGGCGAGCCCGTCGGAGTCGGGGTCGATCCCGACCATCGCGGCCACCTCGAGCGCCTCGGAGCGGCGCACCTTGAACATCAGGTCGGTGCCGATGTTGCCCGAGCCGATGATCGCGACTTTGGTCGCTGTCATTTCATCCTCCTTGGTCGAATCTGGCGGTGACCGTCCCGAGGGACGAGATCGAGGCGGTCAGCACGTCGCCGGGCGCGACCGCGGCGAGCGGGCCGAGGGCGCCGGAAAGAACCACGTCGCCGGCCGCGAGCGGGGAGCCGTAGCGGGCGGCCGCCTCGGCCAGCCAGGCGAGCGCGTTTAGCGGGTCGCCGAGGCAGGCGGCGCCGGTGCCGGTGGAGATCTCCTCGCCCGCGCGGGTCAGCGACATCGTCACCGCGGGCGGGTCGAAGTCGGCGAGCGGGACGCGCTCGGCGCCAAGCACGAAGGCGCCGCTGGAGGCGTTGTCGGCGACCGTGTCGGTGATCGCGATGTCCCAGTCGCGGACGCGGCTGGCGACGACCTCGATCGCGGCGACGGCGTAATCGACCGCGGCGCGCACGGCCTCGGGATCGGCGACGTCGGCGATCGGCTCGGCGAGCACAAAGGCGATCTCGACCTCGGCCCGCGGCTGCAGCAGGCTCGCGTAGGGGATCGTCTCGCCGTCGGCGTAGCTCATCCGGTCGAGCAGGAAGCCGAAGTCGGGCTGGTCGACGCCGACCTGTTCCTGGACCGCCTTCGAGGTGAGGCCGATCTTGCGGCCGACGACCTCGGCGCCACTGGCGAGCTGGGCGGCGATCACCCGCTGCTGGACCCGGTAGGCGACGTCGATGTCGGTGGCCCCGATCAGGCCGCGGACCGGCTCGGCCGGCTTCCCGCTCTCCTGGGCAGTCAGCAGCCGCTGCGCGGCTTCCTCGATTGACCGTTGCGTGCTCTCCATCAGTACGACCCCGCGGATGTCACTGAGTGTAAATAACGCACAATAACGTCCGCTAAGTACACAAACTACCAGACGCCGAGCAGCACCTGTCAAGCCCGGGTTGCCGACGGAGCCAGGGCGGAGGTGGTCGCGCTCAGCCGAGGATGCCGGCGAGCTCGCGCGCCGCCTGGACCACCGTCGGGCGCGCCTCTTCGAGCACGTCGGGCCGGTGCGAGACGAGGTTGATCGCAGTCGCCGGCGAGGGCGGGGTGCGTTTGACCGGCACCGCGAGGCCGTAGGCGTTGGGCTCGACCTCGCCGTGGGTGAGGACCCAGCCCTGCTCGCGGGCCTGGGAGACGACCTCGCGCTCCTCCGGCTGGGGCGGCGCGCTCGCCAGCAGCGCCAGCCCGGCGGCGCCGCGGTCGATCGGGTAGCGGCTGCCCTCGCGGAAGGAGAGGTGGTATGAGAGGCCGGCCGGCACGATCACCGCGATCGCCACCTGCTCATCGCCCTCGGCGACCAGCAGCGAGGCGGTCGCCTGGGTGCCGTCGGCGAGGCGGCGCAGCACCGGCATGCTGACTTCGCGCAGGTTCTGGTCGAACGAGGCGCCGAGCGCGGCCAGCCCGGCGCCCGGGCGGAAGCGGCCTTCGTGGCGGGCGATCAGGTGGAACTGCTCGAGCGTCGCCAGTAGCCGGGCGGCGACGGTGCGATGGATCTCGAGCTGCTCGGCGACCTCCTGGATCGTCAGCCCGCCGGGCGAGTCGCAGATCAGATGCAGGGCGGTGAGGCCCCGGGCGAGCGTCTGTGAACCGGCTGGGGTTCGTCCTTTGTCCCTGCTCGGCACGGTGGGCAATATAGCCACACGCCGGGGCGAGACGCTTGACAAGCCCCTGGGCGGAGTAAATACTGCCACTGCAGATATAGCACCTCAATGTGCTATAGATGCACACCGGAAAGGGTCTGTGGAGGATTTCGAGAGCATCTGGCGTGACTTGCAAGCCGTGCCGTTCGAGCAGGGCTACCTCGACGTCGGCGGACGACGTACGCGGTACCTGCACGCCGGCGCGGAGGACCAGCCGACCCTGGTTCTCCTGCACGGCTCGGCCGGCCACGCCGAGGCCTACGTGCGCAATCTCGACGCCCACGCCGCCCACTTCTCCACCTGGGCGATCGACATGGTCGGCCACGGCTTCACCGACAAGCCCGGGCACCCGCTCGAGGTCGAGCACTATGTCGAGCACCTGCTCGCCTTCCTCGACGAGATCGGGGTCGAGCGCGCCCACCTCTCCGGCGAGTCGCTCGGCGGCTGGGTCGTCAGCCGCGCGGCGATTGACCATCCCGAGCGCGTCGACCGCCTCGTGCTCAACACCGCCGGCGGCTCACAGGCCGATCCCGAGGTGATGGCGCGGATCCGCACGCTCTCGATGGCGGCGGCGGAAAACCCCGACTGGGAGACCGTCGGCGCCCGCATCCGCTGGTTGATGGCCGACAAGGAGCGCAACTACGACGACGTGATCGCCAGCCGCCAGGCGGTCTACCAGCAGCCCGGATTCGTCGCCGCGATGGACGACATCCTCGCCCTCCAGGACCCCGAGATCCGCGCCCGCAACATCGTCTCGCCCGAGGACTACGGGCGGATCGAGGCGCCGACCCTGGTCCTCTGGACCAGCGACGACCCGACCGCCGACGTCTCCGAGGGCCGCCGGATCGCCTCGATGATCCCCGGCGCCGAGTTCGTCGTGATGGAGGGCTGCGGCCACTGGCCCCAGTACGAGGCCCCGGCCGAGTTCAACCGCATCCACCTCGAGTTCCTGCGGGCCTCGGCATGAGCGCCGGCGCGGAGCCGGCCGCGGGCAACGGCCGCGGCGCTGAGGCGGTCGACGTGGTCATCGCCGGCGCCGGCCCGGTTGGCCTCACGCTCGCCAACTTCCTCGGCATGCACGGCGTGCGCACGCTCGTGGTCGAGCAGCGCGCCGAGCTGATCGACTACCCGCGCGGGGTCGGGATCGACGACGAGTCGTTGCGCGCCTTCCAGGCGATCGGGCTGATCGAGCCGATCCTGCCGCATACGGTGCCCAACCAGGTAATGCGCTTCGTCAACGGCAAGGGCCGGGTCCTGGCCGAGATCGCGCCCAGCGAGCAGCCGTTCGGCTGGCCGCGCCGCAACGGCTTCATCCAGCCGCTGGTCGACGAGCAGCTGCTCGCCGGCCTCGACCGCTTCGAGTCGGTCGAGGTGCTCTGGGAGCGGACGCTGGAGTCGCTGGCGACCACCGCCGGCGGCGCCGCGCTCACGGTCGGCGGGCCCAACGGCCCGGAGACGATCCGGGCCCGCTACGTGGTCGGCTGCGACGGCGGCCGCAGCACCACCCGGCGGCTGACCGAGACCTCGTTCGAGGGCACCACCTCGGCCACGCGCTGGGTCGTGATCGACCTCCGCAACGACCCGCTCGGCAGCCCCAACGTCACCGTCGGCGCCGACCCGGCGCGCCCCTTCGTCTCGGTCTCGCTCGCCCACGGCGTGCGCCGCTTCGAGTTCATGGTCCACGACGACGAGTCCGACGAGCAGGTCGAGGACCCCGAGTTCCTCGCCAAGCTGCTGCGCCCGCACGTTCCCTATCCCTCGCAGATCGACGTGATCCGCAAGCGCGTCTACACCCACCACTCGCGGATCGCGGGCAGCTTCCGCGCCGGCCCCGTCTTCCTCGCTGGCGACGCCGCCCACCTGATGCCCGTCTGGCAGGGCCAGGGCTACAACAGCGGGATCCGCGACGCCGTCAACCTCGGCTGGAAGCTCGCCCTGGTGATCCGCGGCTCGGCCGGCGACGCCCTGCTCGACAGCTACGACCCCGAGCGCCGCGATCACGCGCGGGCGATGATCGACCTCTCCACCACGGTCGGCAAATGGGTCTCGCCGACCAGCGCCCGGGTGGCGGCGCTGCGCGACTTCGTCCTGCGGGCGATCTCGGCGATCCCCACCTTCAAGCGCTACCTGGTCGAGATGCGGTTCAAGCCGATGCCGCGCTACGCGCGCGGCGCGATCACCGAGCTGCACGCCGCCGACGGCGGCGTCGTCGGGCGGCAGTTCATCCAGCCGCGGGTCGACACCCGCGAGCGCCGCGGGCTGCGGCTCGACGAGGTCACCGGCCCCTGGTTCAGCGTGCTCTGCTGGAACAACGACCCGCGCGCGGTGCTCGGCGAGGAGGCCGAGCGCTGGCTGGCGCTCGGCGCCCGCCTGATCGAGCTGCGCCCGCAGTCCCAGCTGCACTGGGACGGCAGCGGCCGCGAGGGGGTCGAGGTGGTCGGCGACGCGACCGGGGCGCTGAAGAAGTGGTTCGACGGCCAGCGCTCCTCCGTCCTCTTCCTGCGCCCCGACCGCTTCGTTGCCGCCGCCTGCGTGGCCCAGCACGCCCCCGAGGTCTCGCGCGCGCTCGCCGCCGCGCTCTCGCTGACCGACGCCAGCCCGAAGCTTGAACCGACCGCCCCGGCGGCGCGAGGATAGGCGGCATGGAGTCCGGCTTCGACCAGAGCGTTGACCTGCTGGTCGTCGGCTCCGGCGGCGGCGGGATGACCGCCGCGATGGCGGCGAAGGCCGCCGGCCTGGAGACGCTGCTGGTCGAGAAGTCCGAGCGCTTCGGCGGCTCGACCGCGCTCTCGGGCGGCGGCATCTGGATCCCCGGCGCGCGCGCCCAGGTCCGCGCCGGCTACCGGCCCGATCCCGAGCAGACGCTCGAGTACCTGCGCACGATCACCAAGGGCGTCGTCTCCGAGCAACGCCTGCGGGCCTACGTCGAGACCGGCCCGGAGATGCTCGACTTCATCGAACGCCACACCGACGCCGAGCTGGTCTGGAAGCCCGGCTATCCCGACTACTTCCCCGAGCAGCCAGGCGGCTCGGCCGAGGGCAGCGTGATCAACCTCGAGCCGATCGACCTGCGCAAGCTCGGCCCCGACGAGGAGAAGATCTTCGGCCCGGCGGCGGCCGGCCCGAAGGGGATGTGGCTGCGGCCGCTGGAGCTGAAGGAGTTCTTCACGATCCGCCAGTCCTGGCGCGGCAAGCTGATCCTGCTGCGTTTCCTCTGGCGCGCGCTGCGCGCCCGCGTGACCGGCGAGCGCGTGGTCGCGCTCGGGCAGGCGCTGGTCGCCCAGCTCTGGCTGGGCCTGCGTCGGCTCGGCGTCCCGGTCTGGCTCGACTCGCCGCTGCTCTCGCTGATCACCGCCGAGGACGGCAGCGTGACCGGCGCGGTGATCCGCCACGAGGGGCGCGATGTCCGGGTCGAGGCCCTCGGCGGGGTCGTGCTCGCGACCGGCGGCTTCGAGCACAACGAGGAGATGCGGCGGCAGTACCAGCCGTTCGTCCCCGAGGACTTCAGCCTCGGCAACCCGGCCAGCACCGGCGACGGGATCCGGGCCGGGCAGGAGGTCGGTGCCGCGCTCGAGCTGATGGACGAGGCCTGGTGGTTCCCGACCCTGGCCTGGCCCAACGGCCGCCTGCACATGATGCTGAACGAGCGGATGATGCCGGGCCAGTTCATCGTCAACGGCGACGGCGAGCGCTTCATCAACGAGGCGACCCCCTACTCGGAGTTCGGCCACGCGATGATCGAGGGCCAGGCGACCGGCACCACCTACATGCCCTGCTGGCTGGTCACCGACGACCGCTCCTGGCGCCGCTACGTCGTCGCCGGCCACCTGCCGCTGCCGCACATCCCCTTCGCCCCGGTCCCGACCGGGCCGAAGATGGTCGCGGACTGGCTCGCCGCCGGGATCGTCAAGCAGGGCGGCAGCTTCGCCGAGCTGGCCGCGGAGATCGGGGTTCCAGCCGAGGCGCTCGAGCGCACCGCGCGCCGCTACAACGAGGTCGCCGCGAGCGGCCACGACGACGACTTCGGGCGCGGCGACAGCGCCTACGACCGCTACTACGGAGACGAGACGATGCCCAATCCGAACCTCGCCCCGCTCGCGGGGCCGCCCTACTACGCGTTCAAGATCGTGCTCGGCGATCTCGGCACCAACGGCGGCATGGTCACCGACGAGGACGCCCGCGTGCTGCGCGAGGACGGCTCGCCGATCCCCGGCCTCTACGCGACCGGCAACAACGCCGCCGCGGTGATGGGCAGGACCTACGCCGGCGCCGGGGCGACGATCGGGCCGGCGATGACCTTCGGCTACCGGGCCGCCAACCACGTCGCCGCGCAGCTCGGCGCCGCCGCGAGCGGGGCGGGCCGATGAGCGAGAGCTACGACGTCGTCGTGCTCGGCAGCGGCGCGGCCGGGCTCAGCGCGGCGCTGACCGCGAGCGCCCTCGGCGCCTCGGTCGGCCTCTTCGAGAAGTCCGACCGGGTCGGCGGCACCACCGCGGTCTCCGGCGGCGTCGTCTGGGTCCCCGCCCACAACCGCCCCGACGTCGAGGACCCGCCGACCGTCGAGGAGGCGATGGCGCACCTGCGCGCCCTCGCCAACGAGAAGCTCGACGAGGAGCTGGCCGAGGTCTACGTGCGCGGGGCCGAGCCGGCGATCGAGTTCATCGAGGAGCACAGCCCGGTTCGCTTCAGCGTCGCCGCGGGCTTCCCCGACTACCGGCCGGAGCTGCCCGGCGGGCGGCCGCAGGGCGGGCGCTCGTTCAACCCCTCGCCGTTCGACTACGCCGAGCTCGGCGAGTGGGCGGGGCGGATCACCGAGTTCCCGATCGACTTCAGCAACGTCGGCTTCGACGCCGAGACGCGGGCGCGGATGTGGGGCGACGCCGCCTTCGGCGAGGAGGGCAGCGACATCCGGGTGACCGGCGCGGCCCTGGTCGGCGGCATGCTGCGGGCGCTGCTCGACCTCGGGGTCGAGCCACGGACCGGCTCCGGGGCGCTGCGCCTGCTGACCGACGACGGGACGGTGACCGGCGTCGTAGTCGAGGGTCCCGAGGGCGAGGTCGAGGTCCACGCCCGCCGGGGCGTGGTGCTCGCGACCGGCGGCTTCGAGTGGGACCGCGACCTGGTCAAGGCCTTTCTGCGCGGCCCCATGCACGGCCCGATCTCGCCGCCGCTTAACAACGGCGACGGGCTGCGGATGGCGATGCGGGTCGGCGCCGGCCTCGGCAACATGAGCGAGGCCTGGTGGACGCAGATCATCAAGATCCCCGGCGACGAGTTCGGCGGCCACGAGCGCAGCCGCAGCGTGCGGCTCGAGCGCAGCCGGCCGCGCAGCATCATCGTCAACCGCGCCGGCCGGCGGTTCGGCAATGAGGCCGCCGACTACAACAGCTTCGCCGGCGCCTTCCACCAGTTCGAACCGAACCGGTTCGAGTACCCCAACCTGCCGGCCTGGATGGTGATCGACGACGTCCACCTGCAGACCTACGGCTTTCTCGGGGTCGAGCCGGGCGACCCGGTCCCGGACTGGTTCAACCGCTCGACCAGCCTCGCCGAGCTCGCCGCCGCGACCGGGATCGACCCGGACGGCCTGGCCGCGACCCTGGCCGCCTGGAACGAGGGCGTCGCCAAGGGCGAGGACGCCGAGTTCGGCCGCGGGGTCAGCGCCTACGACGGCTACTGGGGGGACAGCGCCCAGCCGACCCGCGCGGCTCGCACGCTCGGCCCGATCGACACCGCGCCCTTCTACGCGGTCCGGGTCGACCTCGGCTGCACCGGCACCAAGGGCGGCCCGCGGACCGACGCCGACGCCCGCGTGCTCGACGTCGACGGCGAGCCGATCCCGGGCCTCTACGCGGCCGGCAACACGATGGCGGGGGTGACCGGGATGGCCTACGGCGGCGCCGGCGGCACGATCGCCCCGGCCCTGGTCTTCGGCCACCGGGCCGCGCGGCACGCGGTCGGGGCGGCAGTCGAGGCGAGCCGGTGAGAGGGTTCGAGCGCCGCTCGCTCGTCGTCGACGGCCTCGCCACGACCTACGTCGAGGCGGGCGGGGGCAACGGCGACCCGCTGGTCCTGCTCCACGGCGGCGAGTTCGGCGTCGACGCCGAACTCGGCTGGGAGCGCAACGTCGAGGCGCTGGCCGAGCGCCACCACGTCTTCGCCCCCGACCAGCTCGGCTACGGCGGCAGCGCCAAGGTGATCGACTTCACCGCCGGCCGGCGGATGCGGATCCGCCACGTCGCCCGTTTCTGCGAGGCGGTCGGGGTCGAGCGCGCCGGGTTCGTCGGCAACTCGATGGGCGGGCTCAACCTGCTGGTCGACCAGACCTCTGAGCAGCCGCTGCTGCCGGTCTCGCGGATGGTCGTGATCAACGGCGGCGGCGAGATCCTGCGCAACGAGCACACCGCCGGGATGTTCGACTACGACGGCAGCTTCGAGGGGATGCGGGCGATCGTCGACGCGCTGTTCCACTCCCCCGAATACGCGGCCGACGACGAGTACGTGCGCCGCCGTCACGAGCTCGCGGTCGCGCCGGGGGCCTGGGAGACGCTGGCCGCCGCCCGCTTCCGCCGTCCTGGGGCCGAGCCGGCGGCGGGCGCGCCGAAGGAGCTTCCCTACGAGCGGATCGCGGTGCCGACGCTGATCCTCGAGGGCGGCGAGGACAAGATCAAGCCGCGCGGCTGGGCGGCGGAGATCGCCGCCCGGATCGCCGGCGGCGACTCGCGGGTCCTCGCCGGCGCCGCCCACTGCCCGCAGATCGAGCAGGCCGAGGCGGTCAACCGGATCCTGCTCGAGTTCTTCACCGCAAAGGCGCCGGTCGCGGCGTGAGCGCGCTCGGGCGCGATTTCGAGGGCAAGCGCGCCGTACTCACCGGCTGCGCCTCGGGGATCGGCGCCGAGCTCGCCGCGCTGCTCAGCGAGCGCGGCGCCGAGGTGATCGGCCTCGACCGCGACCCGATCGCGGCGCCAGTCGCCGAGGCGCTCGAGGTCGATCTCTCCGACTCCGACTCGATCCTCGCCGCCGCCGCCGCGATCGCCGATCCCGTACACGTGCTGTTCAACAACGCCGGGGTCTCCGGCACCCTCGGCGGCGAGACCGTGGTCGGGATCAACTTCGTCGGCACCCGCGAGCTGACCGCGGCGCTGCTGCCGCGGATGGAGGCGGGGGCGGCGATCGTCAGCACCTCCTCGATGGCGGCCTCGCGCTACCTCGAGAAGCGCGAGCTGGTCGCCGAGCTACTCGCGACGCCCGACCGCGAGGCGGCGCTGCGCTGGTGCCGCGAGCACCCCGAGGAGGTCGGCACCGGCTACGCGATCTCCAAGGACGCGATCGTCTGGTGGACGCTGGAGCTGGCGACCGAGCTCGCCCCGCGCGGGATCCGGATCAACTGCACCGCCCCGGGAATCACCGCGACGCCGATCATCGAGGACACCCGCCGCTCGCGCGGCGACGCCTTCCTCGAAGCGATCCCGATGCCGCTCGGCCGGCTCGCCGAGCCGCGCGAGCAGGCCGAGGTCCTGGCCTTTCTCGGCAGCTCCGCGGCCAGCTACGTCAACGGCCAGGTGATCTGGTCCGACGGCGGCTACATGGCCGGCGTCGCCACCGGGAGGATCGAGAACGTGACCGGCACCGCCGGGCCGGCGCGGCAGGGGGACGAGTGAGCTCGCTCGAGGCCAAGGACCTGATCGAGATCCAGATGATGCTCGGCCTCTACGGCCACATCCTCGACGAACGCGACTGGGACAGCCTCGACCAGGTGTTCACCGAGGACGTCGTCTACGACGCGACCGACTTCGGGCTCGGCGTGACGCACGGGATCCCGGAGATCGTCGCCGCCTGGCGCGAGCCCTTCGACGGCCACCCGGAGGCCCACCTGATGACCAACGTGGTGATCACCGAGGACGAGGACGGCACCGTGCGCTGCCGCTCCCGCCACATCGGTCCGCGCCCCGGCAGCGTCACCTTGCTCACCTACTTCGACGTCGTCCGCAGGACCCCGGACGGCTGGCGCCTGGCCGAGCGCACCGCGCGCCGCGACCGCCGGGTGTCGATGTCCGGCGAGGCCTGAGCCTCAGCCCGCGTCGTAGGCTGCTTTGATCGCGGCCATGTACTCGACGTGCTGCTCGACGTCGGTGAAGCCGCGGCCCATCGTGTAGAGCGAGGCGTGGGTGGCGCCGGCCGCGCGCAGGCGCTCGATCCCGACCAGCGTCTCCTGCTCGGAGTAGAGGTCTTCGGGCGGGTGCATGAGGAACTGGGCGCCGAACTCCTGCTCGGGGCGGCCCGCCTCGGCGAGCAGCTCGCGCACCCGGGTCCAGCCCGCCATCGCTTCCTCGCTGAGGCCGTAGCCGAAGATGAAGCCGTCGCCGAGCGCGACCGCGCGGCGGAAGGCGGCCTCGGCGAAGCCGCCGCACCAGAGCGGGATCTGGCGCTGCGGGCGCGGCACGATGTTGGCCCGGTCGATTTCGTGGAAGTCGCCCTTGAACTCGATCAGCTCCTCGCTCCAGAGGCGTCGCAGGTAGGGGATCTGCTCGCTGAGCTTCCTGCCGCGGGTCGAGAAGTCGACCCCCATCGCTTCGAACTCGAGCTGGTTGTAGCCGGCGCCGAGGCCGAGCCGCAGGCGGCCGCCGGACATCAGGTCGACGTCGGCGCTCTGGCGGGCGATCAGAACGGTCGGGCGCAACGGCGCGATCAGGATCGCGGTGACCAGCTCGATCCGCTCGGTCAGCCCGGCCAGGTAGGCGAAGGCGACGAGCGGGTCGTGGAAGGGGTCGTGCTCCGTATAAGGGCCCCAGATCGGCGGGTCGCGGTCCTCGTGGCTGGCGCCGATCACGTGGTCGTAGAGGACGAGGTGGTCGTAGCCGAGCTGCTCGGCCGCGGTCGCGAAGCGGCGCAGCGCCAGGGGGTCGCCGCCGAGGTCGACCTGCGGGTAGATCACCCCGAGCCTGGTCATCTACGCCGCCACGCTCTCGACCGTCCCGGCCGCCGTGAACCCGCGCGGCTGCTCGGCCTCGCGGTAGCTGAGCCGCTCGCGCTCGATCGCCTCGATCTGCAGGGCGAGGAGCTGGGAGTAGTAGCGGGCGGTCTGGATGATCCCGGTCATGAACCAGAGGCCGTCCTGGCCGCAGCGGCGCCAGACGACGCTGAGCTCGCCGTCCTCGCCCACCTGGTAGATCGGGCGCACGTTGCCGGCGCGCTCGCCGAGCAGCGGCCGCACCATGTCGAGGATCTTGCCGTAGCCGGTCGCCATCACGATCACGTCGGCGTCGAGGCTGGAGCCGTCGGAGAGCACGGCGGCGTCCGCGGTGAGGCGCTCGACCGTCACGCCGGAGCGGACCCCGACGCGGCCGTCGGCGATCAGGTCGGAGGCGCCCATGTTGATCTGGTAGCCGTCGCGGCCGGCGATGTGGAGGGCCACCACGCCGGCCTCCTCGGGCCCGTATTCGATCGCGAAGCCCCGGCTCTGGAGAGCCTCGAGCAGCTCGGCGTCCTGCTCGCGGGCCATTTCCGTGACCATCTTCCCGAGCCCCATGAACTGCCCCCAGGGGATCGAGGCCGCAATCAGGTCGGCGTCGTGCAGCTCCTCGGTCGAGCCCTCGAGGTAGTTGGCGAAATTGATGTTGTGGAAGGTCTCGCCGTTGATCACGTAGGTCGCCGAGCGCTGCAGCAGGGTCACCTCGGCGCCGGACTCGTAGAGGTCCTGGATCACGTCGTGGCCGCTCACCCCCGAGCCGACGACCAGCGCCTTCTTGCCCTTCCATCGGGCGCCGCCCGGGTAGTCGCCGGAGTGCACGACGGTGCCGCCGAACTCCTCGGAGCCGGGGATCGCCGGCAGGTTGGGATTGCCGTTGAGGCCGGTGGCGATCACGAAGTGGCGCGGCGCCAGCTCGCGCTCGGTCCCGTCCCCGCGGGTCACCCGCAGCTCCCAACGTTGTCCGGCCTCGTCGAACTCCGCCGCGACCACGTTCGACCCGGTCCAGACGTTGAGGTCGAGCGCGTCGACGTAGTACTCGAGGAAGTTGGCGAACTTGTCCTTCGGCGTGAACTTCGGCCAGGTCTCCGGGAAACGGAGGTAGGGCATGTGGTCGGCGCCGACCGGGTCGTGCAGGGCCAGCGACGGGTAGCGGCCGCGCCAGTTGTCGCCGACCCGCGGGTTGCGCTCGATCAGCAACGCCGGGATCCCGTGGGCGCCGAGCCGCGCGGCGAGAGCCAGCCCGCCGTGCCCGGCGCCGAGGATCACCACCGCGGGGTCGGCTTCGGCGAACTCGCGCTCGGCCTCGCGGGCCGTCGCCCAGTTGACCCGGTCCGGGGTGATCGCGTGGTCCTTCCCGAGCGGGCGGTGCTCGCCGGAGCGCTCCGGGAATCCGGCCAGCTCCTTCAGCTGAGTCAGCAGGTACAGGCACTTCCAGGCGCCGCTCTCCGGCTCCAGGCTGAGGCGGGCGAACCCCTCGCTCGGCCCGCGCTCGGTCTCGAAGCGGAGGAAGAGCGTGACCTGGGACCCGTCTTCCTCGAAGCGCGGCTCGCGGTCGCTCCGCACCGTCAGCTCGGCGACGGGAACCGCCGCAAGGGCCTCGATCAGGGCCGCCGCGACCTCCTCCGCGCCGGTCCAGTTCTTGAAGTCCCACTGGAAGCCGAGAAGATCGCGCCAGCACCCGCCCGCGGCGATCAGGCCGCTGGTCCGTTCGACGTCGGCGCCGCGGGCGGCGTCAAGCAGCTCGCCGACCCATGATCGAGCGATGGCAGCGGCGGTCGGATCCTGGTTGTGGTGGCTCGGCTCCACGCAAATCCCTCCGTTCCCGTGATCAATTAACGCTCAACCTAGCGCATTTATCGGTTAACGCAAGGATGTCGAGGTCAGCCGCCGAGGACCGCGGGGTTGCCCTCCGTCCACGTTTCCTCGAGTTCCCGGCGCGCGATCCGCCAGCCGCCATCCGTCTTCACGAGGCGATCGCGGTAGGTGCCGGCGAAGATGAAGTTGTCGCCGCCAGGGGTCCCCTTGCGGACGTGCTGGGCCTGCAGGTAGTAGGTCAGCTGAGCGCTGTCGCCCTCGACCACGACGACGAAGTTGGTGGCGATGTGCTGGGTGGCGTCGAGCGGCCCCAGCACCCCGTCGAGAAACTCGACCAGGGCCGGCAGCCCGCGCAGCTCATCGAAGCCGGCGTAGCGGACGACGGCGTCGCTGAGGAAACAGCCGTCGAGCAGACCCCAGTCGCGAGTGTCCATCGCCGTGCAGTAACGCACCGCGAGGTCGATGATCTGCTCGCGGTCGGTCATCGCTCAGCTCGTACGCGGCTTGCCGGATTCACCGTGGCGGCGGAAGGCAAAGGGGCCCTTGGTGACCGCGCGCAGATCGATGTCGCGCAGGACGACGTCGGCTGGGAGCTGCGTCAGGTAGGCGATCGCGTCGGCGACCTGCTCGGCGTCCATCTGGAAGGGCGAGGTTTCGGGGATGTCGAGCATCGGGGTGGCGACGGGGCCGGGGGAGACGATGTGGACGCCTACCCCCTGGGACTCCATCTCGGCGGCGAAGGATTCGGCGAAGCGCGAGAGGCCGGCCTTGGAGGCGGCGTAGGCGGCCTGGCGCGGCTGACCCTTGCTGGCGGCCACCGAGGAGAGGAAGAAGACGCGGCTGCCCGGCTGCAGCTTCGCCACCAGGTTGCGGGCGAAGAGGAAGGCGCCGGTGAGGTTGATCGCCAGCGCCCGCTCCCAGAGGTCGAGTGGGTGCTCGGCGACGGTTGAGACCCCCAGCACGCCGGCGGCGTAGATCCCTACACCGACGGGAGCCTCGAGCGCCGCGAGGGCGCGCTGGGACTCGGCCGGGTCGGTCATGTCGGTCGCGGTGAAGCTGCCGCCGATCTCCGCGGCGAGCTCGCGCAGGGGCTGCTCGCGGCGGGCGATCAGATGTACGGCGTATCCCTCGCCGGCCAGTCGGCGCGCGGTGGCGGCTCCGATCCCCGAGGAGCCGCCGACGATCACCGCCGTCTTCGCCGGGCTCACCCCCTCCGCCCGGCGTTCGCTCATTCCTCGCTCCATCGCGCCGGGCGGCGAGCGGCGAACGCCGCCGGGCCCTCTTTGGAGTCCGGGTGCTCCCAGTGGCGGCGGATCGCCGCCCAGCCGGCTTCCAGCCGCCGCTCGCCGATCAGCTCGCGTTCCAGCTCACGGATCACCTTGCGGCTGGCGCCGACCGCGGCCGGGGAGTTGGATGCGACCTGAGCGGCGAGCTCCCGCGCCCGCGCCAGCAGGGCGTCGTGCTCGACGACCTCGGAGACCAGGCCGGCGCTCAGGGCCGCCTCGGGGGAGAGTTTTTCGTGGCGGCCGAGCAGCGCCATCCGGGTGAGCACGTCGGGTCGCATCTGCAGCCGCAGGGTCAGCGGCTCGAGCGCGGTCACCTGGCCGACCGAGACGTGGGGGTCGACGAAACTCGCCCGCTCGCCGGCGATCGCGATGTCGGCGTCGGCGACGAAGTGGAGGCCGCCGCCCGCGCAGACGCCGTTGACGGCGACGATCACCGGCACCTCGACCCGGTCGCCGGGCAGGAAGGCGAGCTCGTCCGCGACCGTCGCCGCGGCATCCTCGCGATCGCTTTCCAGCAGCGAGATGTCGGCGCCGGCGCAGAAGCCCCGGCCGGCCCCCGTGAGGACGATGCAGCGGACGCCCGCGGGCAGCGACGCCCACAGTCGCTTCAGCTCGGCCATCAAGGTGACGTCGAGCGCGTTCAGCGCATCGGGCCGGTTCAGGGAGACGACGAGGACGCCGTCGCTCAGCTCTGCGGTGACGCAGCTGAGCTCGCCGGGGGTCTCCTCGCGACTCATGGCCGCCAAGTATATAGTCAGTTAGATCATTTGACTGATTAGCTGTTCGCGAGATCCGCGAGACTGACGAGGAGACCGATGCCCTTCCGTTTCGACGAGGACCAAGAGGCGCTGGCCGACGGCGTCGAGAGCCTGCTGAAAGCCAAAGCGACGGGCGCTTACGCGCGCGCGGTCGCCGCCGGTGAGGCCGACTGGCTCGACCTCTGGGAGGCGATCGCCGAGCTCGGGATCCCGGCCATGGCGGTGCCCGAGGAGCAGGGCGGCCTCGGCCTCGGGCCGGTCGAGCTGGTAGCGATCTGCGAGCGCGCCGGTCGCCACCTGGTGCCGGGCCCGCTGGTCGCGACGGCCGGGGCCTTCGTGCCGGCGGCGGTCCGGGCGGGCGCGGAGCCAGCTGCCGGCCTGGCCCGGATCGCCGCCGGCGGGCGGGCCACGCTGGTCGTCCCGGACCGGGCCTCGACCGCGAGCGTCGAGCTCGCCGGAGGCCGCCTGCGCGCCACCGCGGTGCCGGTTCCCGACGCCGAGCGGGTCGAGACGCTCGGGTTCGCGGTGGCTGACGGCGAGGGCCGCTGGCGGCTGGCGGCGCTGGAGGCTCGCGAGGTCGAGATCGTCCCGGTCGAAAGCCTCGACCGCACCCGTCCCCTGGCCCTGCTCTCGGCCGACGCCGACGCCGCCGTGGCCGTCCTTCCCGACGGCGAGGCGGACCTCGGCGTCGCCTACGCGACGGCCGCCGCCGAGCTCGTCGGGATCGCCTCGCAGATGCTTGAGCTGAGCGTCAAGCACGCCCGGGAGCGGGAACAGTTCGGCTCGCCGATCGGCGCCTTCCAGGGGGTCAAGCACCGGCTCGCCGATGCCTTCGTGGCGCTCGAGCGCGCCCGTTCTCTGACCTACCGCGCCGCCGTCGTCTGCGGCGGCGAGCAGCCGGCGGACCAGCGGCTGCGCGCCGCCCGGATGGCGAAGGCCGCGGCCGCCGATGCGGCCACCGAGATCGGGCGCTCGGCGGTCCAGGTCCACGGCGGCGTCGGGATCACCGTCGAGCACGACATCAGCCTCTTTTATTTGCGCGCCCGCCAGGCCTCGATGCAGCTCGGCGGCCGCGACGCGCACTACGTCGCGCTGGCGACCGGGGTGAGCTGAGCGGCTAGGCGGCGCTGGTCGCCCGCGGGGCGACCGGATAAAGCAGGTCGAACCCTTCAGCGCCGACCCGCTCGGCAAGCGCCGCGTTGGTCTCGATCCGGCCCAGCGGACGGCGCAGCACCCCTTGCAGGTGGCGGTCGATCACGGTCACGTCGTGCTCCTCGCAAAGTCCGATCGCTCCGAGCACCTGATGGGCGTTCGCCAGCACCGCCTCGGCCGACTCGATCATCGTCAGCCGCAGGCCCCAGGCGTCGGCCAGGGTGGCGCTGCCGTCGATTAGCTTGGCGAGGGTGAAGCCGGCGAGCTCGCTGAGCGCGACCTGGGCGCCGGAGAGGTCGGCGAGACGCCACTGGATCGCGCCGAAGGAGGCGATCGGGCGGTCGAACTGGTTGCGCTCGACCGCGTAGGCGGCGCTCAGCGAGGTCGCTGTCTCGAGTGCCCCCAGCACCCAGTAGGCGGAGAGCACGACCTGGCCGACGACGGCATCGACCGGGCAGCGGGCGGGCTCGCCGAGCCGACAGGGGACGCCGAAGGGGTCGAGGGGCATCGGCGCGACCGGGCCCAGGCCCTCGAGCTGACGGCAACTGCCGTCGCGGACGTCGACCGCGAGCGCGCTCTCGAACAAGTCGAGGTGCTCGGCCCGGCGCGGGGTTCCGGCGACGAGGTAAACGGGGGGCTCACCGGCCGGGGCGGCAAGCTGGGCGACCAGCGGCCAGGGCGTCACGACCCGGCCCGCCGCCTTGGCGCCGAGCGCCGCCGCCGCGGCCTCGATCTCGCCCAGCCGGAAGTCGATTTCGGCGAACCCGAGGGACTCGATCAACGGCCGAAGCTGGCTCTCGCGCAGGCTCGGATCGGCCTCGGCGGCGCGGGTCAGCTCGATTCCGCCGCGGCCGCGCAGCGCCGCCTCCACGGAGGCTTCGAAATCGAGCGCGTCAGCCGGCCACTCGCGTTTCAACGCGCCGGCTCCCGGGTCATCGCCCGAGCGACCAGCAGCCGCTGCACCTCGCTGGTGCCGGAGGCGATCGTCGCCGAGCGCGCATAGCGCCATGCTTCCTCGACCCAGGCATCCAACGGCGCCAGGTCGTCGGCGTAGAGTCCCTCTTCGCCCAGCACCTCGAGCGCCAGCGCCGCCACTTCCTGGTCGAGCAGCGTGGTCGCGAGCCGGGCCCCGCTGACCCCGCCGGGGGCGTCCGCCGAGGCGGTCGAGGCGATCGAGCGGTAGTTCATCAGCCGCGCCGTCCGCGCTTTGACCAGCAGCCGAGCGTGTGCCGCTCGCAGCGCCTCGGACTCCGGCCGCTCGTCGTCGGGCAGATACTCGGCGAGCAGCGAGAGGATCCGTTCGTCGCGGGCGTAGCGGGCGATCCCGATCCGCTCGTGCGCGAGCACGAAGCGGATCACGTCCCAGCCCTTGTCGCGCTCGCCGAGGATCTCGGCGTCGCTGGCCACGACCTCGTCGAAGAAGACCTCGTTGAGGTGGTGCGGCCCGAGCATCGAGTCGATCTTGCGGACGGTCACCCCGGGGCGGTCCATCGGGACCAGGAAGATCGTGATGCCGTGGTGCTTGCTGCCGGAGTTGTCGGTGCGCGCGGTCAGGAAGCACCACTGGGCGAGGCTCGCATAGGAGGTCCAGATCTTTTGGCCGCTGAGCAGCCACTCGTCCTCGCCGGAGCGCTGCGCCCGCAGTCGCAGCGAGGCGAGGTCGGAGCCGGCCTCGGGCTCGCTGAAGCCTTGGCACCAGGTCGAGCTTGCATTGGCGATCGCCGGCAGGTGCTGGGCTCGCTGCTCCGGCGTCCCGAACTGCATGATCGACGGGCCGACCCAGTTCAGCCCCATGTACTGGGCGCCCCGCGGCTCGTGGTGCGCCCACATCTCCTCGCGCAGCGCCGCCTGCTCCCAGATGCTGGCGTCGGCGCCGCCGAACTCGCGCGGCCAGCTCATCGTCAGCAGGTTCTCCTCAGCGAGGCGCCGGCAGAAATCGTTTGCCGCCTCCTGGCCGGCGGTGCCCTCGACGAATGCGCCGCGGAACCCTTCCGGCAGGTTCTCCTCGATCATCCGCCGCAGCCGCAGCCGCAGGTTGCTGACCGCCTTGTCGTCGGCGAAGGTCATCGGCTGGGTAGTCACCGCGGCAGCCCCAGGATCCGCTCGCCGATGATGTTGCGCTGCACCTCTGAGGTGCCGCCGTAGATCGTCGCCCCAAGCGCCTCGATCTCGCCGGCCGCGACGCCGGCCCCGTGGCGGGAGCCGGCAAGGATCGCCGACTCGGGGCCGCAAGTGCGCGCCGCCAAGAGGAAGGCGCGCTGCGCCGCCTCGGTCGAGAACAGCTTCAGCACCGTGGTTTCGTGGTCGGGCTTGCCGCGCTGGCGGCTGGCCAGCCCGCGCAGGCCGGAGAGCCAGATCGAGTCCGCGTCGGCTTCCAGCTCCCCAAGCTCGAGCACCAGCTCGGGGCGAGGCGAGCGCTCCAAGTCCGTCCGGATCGTCGCCAGCGCCTCCTCGATCTCGACCAGGTTCATGATCCAGACCATGTCCCGCTCGTGCGAGAGCGAGCTCATCGCCACCTTCCAGCCGCCGTTCAACGGCCCCAGCAGGGCCGACTCGGGCACTTCGACGCCGTCGAAGAAGACCTCGCAGAACTCCTCGTCCTCGACCCCGACCTTGTCGATCTTGCGGATCGTGATGCCGCCGGCGTCCATCGGAACCACGAAGGCGGAGATGCCGCGGTGGCCGGAGTCGCGCTCGCCGGTCCGCGCGAACAGCAGGCAGAACTCGGACTCGCGGGCATGCGAAGTCCAGACCTTCTGACCGTCGATCGTGAAGCCGCCGGCGCTTGCTTTGGCGCGGGTCCGCAGCGAGGCGAGGTCGGAGCCGGCCTCGGGCTCGGACATCCCCAGGCACCACCAGACGTCGCCACGGGCAACCGCCTCGACGTGCTCGCGCTGCTCCGGCGTGCCGAACCCGCGCAGCGCCTCGGCGACCACGCCGGGGCCCTGCACGTTGGGCAGCTTCGGGGCTCCTAGCCGGGCGAAATCGAGCTTGATCCAGAGCTCGGTCTCGGCGTCGACCTCGCGGCCGCCACGTCCCAGCGGCCAGGAAGGGACGAGCCATCCCTCGTCGTAGGCGGCGGCTTGGTAGCGGCGGCGCAGGTCGAGGTCGAGCCGGGGGTCGGGCTGGGTCGAGGGGTTGGCCGCCTGCCAGGCCTCCAGCCAGGAGACTGCTTCCTGTCGCACGGCCTCAGCCGCGGGGGGCAGGCTCAGGTCCATGGCAAGTAGGCGAATCGGGACGGCGACTTCACGGCAAAGTTCTCCTCTCTCGCCCGGGTTAGGCACGCGATACCCGATCCTCGGTCCCAATCCGAGGCGCGGCGGCGAGACGATCGCGCGTTACGTCAAACTCTATATCATCTTGATGATTTGTGGGATAAACCCTTTAGGGTGTCTGTGGGAAGGAATTTGAGATGAATCCGAACATCGCCGCCGAGCGCTTCGAGCGCTACCGCCAGCCGGCGCCGCTGCGCGAGCAGTGGCTCCGCCAAGGTTTGACCAGCACGGCGATCGTCGGCCCGACCCTCTACTCACGGCTCGCCCAGTATCCGGGCAACCCCGCGGTCGTCGACGCCGACGTGCGTCTCACCAACGGGGAGCTGGCGGTGCGGTCCGCCCGCCTGGCGGGGGCCTTGAAGGCTGCCGGGGTGGAGCAGGGCGATGTCGTCTCCTGGCAGGTGCCGAACTGGTGGGAGGCGCTTGCGGTCGCCCTCGCGGTGTGGCGCCTCGGGGCGGTCAACAACCCGGTGCTGATGATCTACCGCGAGCACGAGCTGCGCCAGATCATCGCCGACCTCGAGCCGAAGGTCGTGGTCGCGCCGCGCGAGTTCCGCCGCTTCGCCCACCACGAGATGCTCGACTCGGTGCTGGCGGAGATCGGCCACGAGCCGGCGCTGCGGATCGGCGTGCGCGGCGACGGCGACGGCTGGAAGGACTTCGGGGAGCTGGTCGAAGCCGGCCAGCCGGTCCCGGTCGAGACCGCGATCGAGGCCGACGACCCCTGCGTCGTCGCCTACACCTCGGGGACCACCGCCGGTGCCAAGGGCGTCGTCATCGACTCCACCTCGCTACTGGCGGAGACCCGCCAGATGCGCGAGACCTGGGGCCTGAGCTGGCCCGACGTCTCTTTCATGCCGGCGCCGCTGGCCCACCTGACCGGCGTCACGGTCGGGCTCACCGTCCCCTTCACCGCCGGGTGCTCGGTCGTGCTGATGGACTCCTGGCGTCCGGACGAGGCGGTGCCGACGATGGAGCGCGAGGGCTGCACGATCTCTTCCGGTACGCCGATCTTCCTCGAGGAGATCGTCCGCGGCTACGAGGAAGCCGGGATCGAGCGGTCCTCGCTGCGCCAGTACTCGGTCGGCGGACAGGCGGTAGTGCCGACGCTGATCGAGCGCGCCCAGGCGGTCGGGATCGGCGCCTTTCGCTGTTACGGGATGACCGAGCACCTGAGCACGACGATCGCCAACGCGAGCAACTCGATGGAGACCAGGCGCGACACCGACGGTCCGGTCGGACCCGGCTCGGAGATCAGCTGCGTCGACGAGGAAGGCGCGGTCCTGCCGCAAGGCGTGCCCGGCGAAATCCGCGTCCGCGGGCCGGAGCGGATGATGGGATACGTCAACCCCGCCCACAACGAGGGCGTGCTCGACGAAGCGGAGGGCTGGTTCTCTACCGGCGACGTCGGCTTCGTCGACGACGATGGCAACGTCCACATCTCCGGCCGGATCAAGGACATCATCAACCGCGGTGGCGAGAAGTTCTCGGCCCGCGAGATGGAGGACATGATCTGCCGCCACCCCGACATCCGTCAGGCGGCGGTGGTGCCGGCGCCCGACGCGCGCTACGGCGAGGTGCCGGCCGCGTTCCTGGTCCTCGCCGAGGGAGCGCGAGAGCCGGGGCCGGATGAGCTGGCCGCATTCGTCCAGGGCCAGGGGCTCGCCAAGCAGAAGACGCCGATCTCCTGGCAGGCGCTCGAGGCGCTTCCCTCGACGCCGTTCGGAAAGGTCAAAAAGCAGGAGTTGCTCAAGCTCCTATGAGGCGGAATCCGACAACCCTCGTATGATTTAGATCATGACGGGCAACGGGAAAAGAACCCCAGGCAGCGGGCAGGCGCAGCGCCAGATCCGACCGCAGCGCGCGGCCGAGCTGGTCGCGGCCGACATCCGAGGCCGCATCCTCAGCGGCGAGCTCGACGAAGGCCTGCCGACCGAGATGGTCCTGCTCGAGCAGTTCTCGGTCAGTCGCCCGACGATGCGCGAGGCGCTCCGCATCCTCGAGACCGAGGGGCTGGTCCGGACCCGGCGCGGGAAACAAGGAGGCGCGGTGGTCAGCCGGCCGACGGTCGACACCGCCGCCTACCATCTCGGCCTCGTCCTCCAGAGCGGCAGGGTCGACCTCAACGACCTCGGTACCGCCCGTCAGCTCCTCGAGCCGCTCTGCGTTTCGCTCGCCGCCCAACGCGCCGACCGCCAGCAGGTCGCCGCCGAGCTGGAAGAGCTGAACGACCAGAGCGAGGAGCTACTCGGCGATGGCGCCGCCTTCACCGCCAGCCTCCTGCGCTTCCACGAAAAGCTCGTCCAGGCGTGCCAGAACCAGACCCTGCAGGTTCTGGTCGGCACGGTTGAGCGGGTCTGGGACAGCCAGGAGCGCGCCTGGGCGCAGGAGGCGAGCGAAAGCGGCGACTACCCCGACGAGGAGGGGCAGCGCCACGCGCTCGAGTCGCACCGCCGGATCGCCCGCCGGATCGCCGACGGCGATGCCGACGCGGCCTCGCGCGCGGCTCGCAACCATCTCGCCGCTTCGATGAGCTACGTCTGCGGCGCCCCCAGCGAGGACCCGGCCGATCCGGCCGAGTTCGGCCGCGTCGTCGACGCCGCCCTGTTGCGGTCGTAGCGGCGCTCCTAGCCTCTAATCAGTCATATGATTAAGATCCGTCCCTTAGGGACAGATCTTCACGAGGAGGGCATATGGCTGCGACGGCATCGGAGGGGACCGCGATCGAGCGGACCCAGTTCTTTATCGGCGGCGAGTGGGTCGAGCCGGACGGCGGCGAGACGATCACGCCGCTGGAGGCCGCGACCGGCGCGCCCCTCGGGACCGCCGCGCTGGGGTCCAAGGCGGACATCGACAAAGCCGTCAGGGCCGCCCGCGACGCCTTCGACAAGGGGCCCTGGGGTGACTCGACGGTCGCCGAGCGAGTCGAGCTGATGCGCGCCTTCGCGGCGGCGCTGCGGGCGCGCGCCGAGGCGACCAGCGAGCTCTGCAGCCGCGAGATGGGGATGCCGATCGGTCTCTCGCAGGCCTTCAACGGCGAAGCCCCGGCGGCCCTGCTCGAGTTCTACGCCGGCCAGGCCGAGCAGCTCGAGCTCGAGACGGCTCAGGAGAGCCCGATGGGCTCGACCCTGGTACGCCGCGAGCCGGTCGGCGTGGTCGGCGCGATCACCCCGTGGAACTATCCGCAGTCGACCGCGCTGGTGAAAACCGCCTCGGCGCTCGCCGCCGGGTGCACGGTCGTGCTCAAGCCGTCGCCGGATACCGCCCTCGACGCTTACGTGATCGCCGAAGCCGCTGCCGAGGCCGGCTTGCCGCCGGGCGTCCTCAACATCGTCCTCGCCGACCGCGAGGCCGGCGCTTCGCTCGTCACCCATCCCGGTGTCGACAAGATCGCCTTCACCGGTTCAACCGAGGCCGGCCGCTGGATCGGCGCCGAATGCGCGCGCCTGGTCAAGCGTTGCACGCTGGAGCTGGGCGGGAAGTCGGCGGCGATCTTCTGCGAGGACGGGGATCTGGAGACGATGATCGGCGGCCTCGCATATGCCTCGTTCATGAACAACGGCCAGAACTGCACCGCGCAGATGCGGATGCTGGCGCCGCGCTCGCGCTACGAGGAGGTGGTCGACGCGCTCGCCACCTATGCCGAGGAGATGGTGGTCGGGGACCCCCTCGACCCGGCCACCGCCTGCGGCCCGATGGCCAGCGAGCGCCACCTCGAAAAGGTCAACTCCTACATCGAGATCGGTCGCCAGAGCGATGCCCGCCTGGTCGCCGGCGGCGGGCGCCCGGCCGGGCTCGACCGCGGCTGGTTCGTCGAGCCGACGGTCTTCGCCGACGTCGGCAACGACGACCGGATTGCCCGTGAGGAGATCTTCGGACCGGTGATGGCGGTGATCCCCTACGAGACCGAGGAGGAGGCGATCGCGCTGGCCAACGACAGCGAGTATGGGCTCGCCGGCTCGGTCTGGACCGCCGACGAGTCGCGCGGCCTGGAGATCGCCCGCCGGGTTCGCACCGGGACGATCGGCGTCAACTACTACGTGGCCGACCTCGGCGCCCCGTTCGGCGGTTACAAGAACAGCGGGATCGGTCGCGAGTTCGGCCGTCAGGGCTTGGAGAGCTACTTCGAGTGGAAGTCGATCTACGCCAGCGCCGATCAGCTCTAGGAGGGATCCAGTGCTTCAGCGCCCGCTGCTGCCGCGGGACCCCAGCCGCGGCAGCAGCACCCCCGGTCGTCGCTCGCGCAGGGCGCCAGCCCAGAGGCCGGTCGCGTAGGCGGCGTTGTCGATTAGCCGCAGGCCGCCGGTGCTGACCAGGTCGACGGCCAGGGCGGCGGCGGCGAGCCTGCGCCCGCGCCGGCTGGTCAGCGCGGCCGCGGCGGTCAGCGGTAGCCACTCGCGGCAGAGCGCGCGGCCGAGCTGACCGGCGAGCTCCCGCTCTCCGCGCAGCCCGAGCGCGGCCAGGGCGCGGCGCGACGCCGGGCTGGAAGAGCGCGCCACCGCGCGGACGGTGGCGGCGGCCATGGCGACCGGATTGCCCTGGAGCGGTGCCAGCGCGCCGGGGTGGCGGGCCTCGAGCGGGGCCGCCGAGCTGCCGTAGCCGGCGCGCTGGCGGGCCAGCGCGCCCCGGCTCGAGCGCGGGGCGTGCTCGACCGTGATCTGGGGCGCGTAGCGGACGAGGTGCCCGGCCGCGAGCAACCGCCAGATCAGGTCGACGTCCTCGCCGTAACGCAACCCCTCGTCGAAGCCACCCAGCGCGAGCAGGGGCTCGCGCCGGGCGAGGAGAGCGGCGGCGGGCAGGTATCCGACCCGCCGTCCCGGCCCGACCAGGCCGGGGCTCGGCCCGAGATCGAGCGGCGAATGGCGGCGCTCGTAGCGGGCGATGCGCGAGGCGCCGGGGGCGCTGCGGATTCGGGGCGCGACCAAGGCGAGGCCCGGCTCGGCGAGCAGCAGCGCCGCCAGCCCCTCGCTCCACCCGGGCGCGACCTCGCAGTCGGCGTCGACGAAGGCGACCAGCTCGGTAGCAGCGGCCCGCAGGCCGGTGTTGCGGGCGCCGGCCGGGCCCGCCGCGCCGCTGTTGGCGAGAACCCTGGCGCCGGCCGCAGCCGCGAGCTCGGGCGACCCGTCGCGTGAGCGGTCGTCGACGACGATCACCTCGCCGCGCTCACGCAGCGCCGCGATCAGGTGGGGCAGGCGCGGACCGCCGTCGCGGACCGGAACCACCGCGGTCAGGGTCGTCGGCTCCGAGGGTGGGGGCAGCGGCGCGATCGTGCCGCGGGCGCTGAGCTCCGCCGCCAGCTTCGCCGCCGCCCCGTCCAGCGGTGCCCCGGCGAGGATTCGGTCGAGCGCCCGCGCTCCGGCCGGGGAAAGCCGGAGCAGCCGCGGTGGCGTCCCGCCGGCCAGTAGCCGCCCGCCTTCGCGGCGGCGAACGGAGGGGTCGAGCTCGTACCTCATCGGTGCCGCGCCCCCGGGCCGGAGAGGATCCGGTAGGCCCCGTCCAGGCACTCCGCCAGGTCCTCCTCGGGGTTGTCGACCCAGCGTTTGAAGCCGGCCATCGAAAGGCCCAGCGCGGCCAGGGAGATCGCCTGCGGTTCCAGCGCTTCGGGGTCGGCGCCGAGCCGTCCGGCGACCAGCTCCGCGACCGCGCCGCACCAGGCCGCATAGCGCAGCATCGAGTGGCCCTGCAGGGCCGGCACGGTCGTGATCAGGGTCATCCGGATGCGCAGCTCCGGCAGCTGCTCGGGCCCGTAGGTGTTCGAGGCGACGACCGCGCGGCGCAGCGCGTCCGGCAACGGCGCCGCCGCCGGCTCGGCGGCGAAGGCCTCCCGCAGCCGCCGGATCACCCAGTCGAAGTCGCCCCAGACGATGTCGTTCTTGGAGGCGAAGTAGCGGAAGATCGTGCGCCGCGTGACCCCGACCGCGGCCGCGATGTCCGCGACCGTGGTCGCCTCGAAGCCACGGTCCGAGAACAGCCGCAGCGCGGCTGTTTCCACCTCGCGGTGGCTGGTTGTCGGTGGCCTTCCCGTAGACATTTGTCACTCAGTGTTATAAATTATCTATCGCTTTAACCTGATTTGGGAACGGAGAGGAGAGTTACATGTCGCTGCTCAGCCCGGAAGCACCCCCCGCGCCGCTGGACCTCGATGTCGACGTGATCGAGGCGGCGACCGAGGAGCTGATGGTCGATGACGAGCTGTTGGTCGAGGACGTCTCGATCGACGGCATGTGCGGCGTCTACTAGAGCCCCGGGCGTGCCGGACTTCCAGCTAAGCGGCGGCGCCTGGCGGCTGAGCCCGCAGGTGGCGCTGCGGCCGGAGTCCTTCGGCGCCCTCGCCTACCACTTCGGCACCCGCCGGCTCTCGTTTCTGAAGAGCCGCGAGCTGCTCGAGGTCGTCAACCGGCTGGAGTCCGAGCCCGACCCCGCCGCCGCCTGCCGGGCGGCGGGTGTCGGCCCGGCCCGGCTGCCGAGCTACGAGCGGGCCCTGCGGACTCTGGCTGAGACCGGGATGATCGTGCCGGTCGCGGAGGCCGCGTGAGCACGGCGATGGCGACGGGTCCCTCGCTGGTCGAGCGCTTCGAGCGCGGCCTGCAGGCGCCGATCTGCCTCACCTGGGAGTTGACTTACGCGTGCAACCTCGCCTGCGTGCACTGCCTCTCCAGCTCCGGTCGCCGCGATCCGCGCGAGCTCAGCACCGCCGAGTGCAAGCGGGTGATCGACGAGCTCGAGGCGATGCAGGTCTTCTACGTCAACGTCGGCGGCGGCGAGCCGACCGTGCGCAAGGACTTCTGGGAGCTGCTCGACTACGCGACCGAGCACCACGTCGGGGTCAAGTTCTCGACCAACGGCAGCCGCATCGACGCTGCCGCCGCCGCCCGCCTCGCCGCCAGTGACTACGTCGACGTCCAGGTCTCGATCGACGGGGCCGACGCGGCGGTCAACGACGCGGTCCGCGGGCCGGGGTCCTACGCGATGGCGCTGGCGGCGCTCGACCGCCTCGCCGCAGCCGGCTTCGAGCAGCCGAAGATCTCCGTGGTCGTCACCCGCCACAACGCCGGCCAGCTCGATGCCTTCAAGGCGATCGCCGACCGCTACGGCGCCCAGCTGCGGATCACGCGACTGCGCCCTTCGGGGCGTGGGGCCGACGTCTGGGATGACCTGCACCCGACCGCCGAGCAGCAGCGCTCCTTGTATGAGTGGCTGATCGCCCACGGCGAGGAGGTGCTGACGGGCGACTCCTTCTTCCACCTCGCCGGCTTCGGCGAGTCGCTGCCGGGGCTGAACCTCTGCGGCGCCGGCCGCGTCGTCTGCCTGATCGACCCGGTCGGTGACGTCTACGCCTGCCCGTTCGCGATCCACGAGGAGTTCCTCGCCGGCAACGTGCGCGAGCCGCGCGGCTTCGCCGGGGTCTGGCGCGACTCGGAGCTGTTCGAGCGGCTGCGCTCGCCGCAGTCGGGCGGCGCCTGCGAGTCCTGCGGCCACTACGACGCCTGCCGCGGCGGTTGCATGGCGGCCAAGTTCTTCACCGGGCTGCCGCTCGAGGGACCCGACCCCGAGTGCGTGCTCGGCAACGGGGAGCAATTGCTGGCCGCGCGCGGGAAGGACACCGCGATCCCGGCGCCCGCGGTCGACCACTCGCGTCGCAAGCCCTCGCGACTGGCGCCGCCCGCCCGTGCCTGCGACGAGGATCCGCTGGCCGATTTCTGGGCGACCCAGGCGAGCGCCTGATGGCGAGCACCAAGGAGTGGTTCGAGTCGGTCGCCGAGGCCGAGCGGCGGGCGCAGAAGCGCCTGCCGCGTTCGGTCTTCATGGCTCTGCGGGCCGGGGCGGAGGAAGGGCGGACGCTGGCCGACAACGTCGCCGCCTTCGGTGAGCTCGGCTTCATTCCCCGGATCGCGCCTGGCCCGCTGCCCGAGCGCGCGCAGACGACCTCGGTGATGGGACAGGAGATCTCGATGCCGGTGCTGATCTCGCCGACCGGCGTGCAGGCGGTGCACCCGGACGGCGAGCTCGCGGTCGCCCGCGCCGCCGCCGCGGCCGGCACCGCGATCGGCCTCAGCTCCTTCGCCAGCAAGCCGGTCGAGCGGGTCGTCGGGGAAAACCCCAAGACCTTCTTCCAGATCTACTGGCTCGGCAGCCGCGAGCGGATCGAGCAGATCGCCGGGCGGGCCCGCGAGGCCGGCGCCGCGGGCCTGATCGTGACGATCGACTGGACCTTCGCCCACCGCCGCGACTGGGGCAGCCCGGCGATCCCCGAGCGCCTGGACCCGAAGGCGGCGCTGGCCTTCGCGCCGCAGGCGCTGGCCCGGCCACGCTGGCTTTCCAGCTACCTCCGCCGCCGTGAGCTGCCCGACCTGAGGACCCCCAACCTGGCTCCTCCCGGCGGCGAGCCGCCGACCTTCTTCGGCGCCTACGGCGAGTGGATCGGGACCCCGCTGCCCTCCTGGGAGGACCTCGCCTGGCTGCGCGAGATCTGGGGCGGGCCGCTGATGATCAAGGGCGTCTCCCACCCCGACGACGCCCGCCGCGCGGTCGAGATCGGCGCCACCGCGATCTCGGTTTCCACCCATGGCGGCAACAACCTCGACGGCACCCCGGCGGCGATCCGGCTGTTGCCCGGGGTGGTCGGGGCGGTTGGCGGACAGATCGAGATCGTCCTCGACGGCGGCGTGCGCCGCGGCTCCGACGTGGTCAAAGCGCTCGCCCTGGGTGCCCGCGCGGTGATGATCGGGCGTCCCTATCTGTGGGGGCTGGCGGCGAACGGCGAGGCCGGCGTCGTCAACGTGCTGGAGATCCTCCGCGCCGGCGTCGACGAGACCTTGGCGGGCCTCGGCCGGCGCTCGCTCGCGGAGCTGACCGCGGCCGACCTGGTAATCCCGCCCGGCTTCGCCGTGGAGGCCTCGTGAGCGGCGCGCTCGCCGACGCCTCTTGGCCCGAGGTCGAGCGCGAGTCCGGCAACCTGCTGATCGTCCCGGTCGGCGCGACCGAGCAGCATGGCCCCCACCTGCCGCTCTCGACCGACACCGACGTCGCCGTCGCGCTCGCCACCGAGCTGGCCGCCCGCCTGCGCGCGGCGGTGGTCGCGCCGGCGCTGGCCTACGGCTCAAGCGGCGAGCACCAGGACTTCCCCGGGACGATTTCGATCGGCCGCGAGGCCGTGGAGCTGGTCTTGGTCGAGCTCTGCCGCTCGGCCACGGTGACCTTCGAGCGCGTGCTGCTGATCTCCACTCACGGCGGCAACGCCGAGCCGGTCCGCGCCGCCGTTCAGCGGCTCGGCGCCGAGGGTCGCGATGTGCGCGCCTGGAGCCCGCGCTGGCGCGGCGACGCCCACGCCGGCGAGACCGAGACCTCGGTGATGCTGGCGCTCGAGCCCGGGCGGGTTGGTCACGAGGCGGCCCAGCCCGGCAACCTCGACCCGATCGATCAGCTGATCGCCGAGCTGGTCGAGGTCGGGGTGCGCGGGGTTTCCGCCAACGGCGTGCTCGGCGACCCCCGCGGGGCGACGGCAAGCCGCGGCCGCGAGCTGCTGGCCGGGGCCGTGGCCGAGCTCCAGAGCCTGGTCGCGTCGTGGTCCCCGGCGAGGGCGGGGGCGGCACGGCAGTGAGTCGGGTCGCGGTCGTGACCGGCGCCGGGCGCGGGATCGGGGCGGCGACCGCCGCCGCCCTCGCCGCCGCCGGCTGGCTGGTCCTAGCCGTGGACCGGGCCGACGAGGATCCGCGCCTGACCTACCCGCTGGCGACCCCCGGCGAGCTCGAGGCGGTCGCCGCCGCGGCCAACGAGCGGGCCGGGGAGGAGCGGATGCGGACGGCGCTGGCCGACGCAACCGACCCCTGGGCGATGCGGGCCGCCATCGCCCGCGCCGAGGAGTGGGGGGAGCTGGAGGGGGTCGTCGCCAATGCCGGCGTGATCGCCGGCGGCGTCCCTGCTTGGGAGCTGCCGCTGGAGCAGGAGCGAGCCGTGCTCGACGTCTGTCTCGGCGGCGTGCTGACCACCGCTCGCGCCGGGGTGCCGGCGTTGCTGAGCCGGCCGGAGCCGCGCCGCGCCAGCTTCGTTGCCGTCGCCTCGGCGGCCGGCTTGCGCGGTCTACCCGGGCTCGCCGCCTACTGCGCGGCAAAGGCTGGGGTCGCCGGCTTTGTCCGCGCCCTCGCTGCCGACCTGCGCGGCACCGGCATCACCGCCAACGCGGTCGCGCCCGGCTCGACCGACACCCCGATCCTCGCCGAGAGCGCCCGTCTCTACGGCCTCGACGGCGCCTCGCACTTCACCGAGCATGCCCTGATCGAGCGGCTGATCGATCCGGCTGAGGTGGCGGCCCTGATCGTCTACCTGCTGGGGCCGGGTGGGGCCGCGCTCACCGGGGCCACCCTGCCGGTCGACGGCGGGCTCTCGGTCTGAGCCGGCGGGTCGCGGATCCGGTGGGCTTGGCAAAAAATGTCTTATCCCAGCAACTATTTATATGATTTGCCTATAATCTGATCAGCTGGGTTGCTGAAACGTCGATGGGGCGGTGCTCCGCACCAGAAGGGATGCCGAGAGATGAAGACCAGGGGAGCACTGCTGTGGGAGCCGGGGACGAACAAGGGCTGGACGGTCGAGGAGATCGAGCTCGGCGAGCCCAACGACCACGAGGTCCTGGTCCGTCTCGCGGCGGCCGGGATCTGCCACTCCGATGACCACGTCGACACCGGTGACATCCCGATCGAATGGGCGCCGATGCTCGGCGGTCACGAGGGCGCCGGGGTGGTCGAGAAGGTCGGCTCCGCGGTCACCGAGGTCGAGGTCGGCGACCACGTCGTCTTTTCCTTCCTGCCCGCCTGCGGCAAGTGCATCCCCTGCGTCGCCGGCGACCAGAACCTCTGCGACCTCGGCGCCGGCGTGCTCGAAGGGGTCACGCTCGATGGCGATCACCGGGTCCACGCCCAGGGCAAAGGCGTCGGCGCGATCTGCTTCCTCGGCACCTTCGCCGAATACTGCGTCGCCCCGATCAACTCGGTGATCAAGATCGACAAGGCGATCCCGCTCGACAAAGCGGCGCTGGTCGGCTGCGGTGTGCCCACCGGCTGGGGCTCCTCGGTCTACGCGGCCGAGACCCAGATCGGCGACACGGTCGTCGTCTGCGGCGTCGGCGGGGTCGGGATCAACGCGGTCCAGGGCGCCAAATTCGCCGGCGCCTCGCAGATCGTCGCCGTTGACCCGGTCGAGTTCAAGCGCGAAAAAGCCCCCGAGTTCGGCGCCACCCACACCGCCGCCAGCCTCGACGAGGCGCTGCCGCTGATCGAAGAGATCACGAACGGCCGGCTCGCCGACCGCTCGGTGATGACGATGGGGGTGCTCGACGGTCAGCTGATGCACGGCATGGAGGCGCTGACCCGAAAGGGCGGCACGATGGTCACCACCTCCGCGGCCCCGGCCCTGGAGATGAACGTGAACATGAACCTGCTCAGCTTCACGATGTCGGGAAAACGGCTGCAGGGCGCGCTGTTCGGCAACTGCGCTCCGCGCAACGACGTGCCGATGCTGCTCGATCTCTACATGCGCGGCGACCTGATGCTCGACGAGCTGATCACCACCACCTACAAGCTCGACGACGTCAACCAGGCCGTGAAAGACATGCGCGAGGGCAAGAACCTGCGCGGCCTGATCGTCTACGACTGAGGCGAGGCCGCGTGCCCGACCACGAGTTGCTCGCCGCCGGCGAGTGGATCGAGACCGGGACTTGGGACGAGGTCGCGAGCCCTTATGACGGCTCGGTCGTCGCCCGGGTGGCCCAGGGCGACGCGGAGCTGGTTGAGCGCGCGATCGAGGCGGCGCACGATGTTTTCGAGACAAAGGATTTCCCCCAGTACGAGCGAGCGGCCGTTCTAGACAGAGCGGCGGGGCTGGTGAGGGAGGCGGAGGAGGACTTGGCGCTCACCATCGCCTCCGAGGCCGGCAAGCCCTTGAAGACCGCCAGGGTCGAGGCGCAGCGGTGTGCGGACACCCTCACCTTCAGC